>Ga0316201_10005011_pt1 | contig 10128 bp, 3 predicted proteins | sample CS6wburrow_MG_FD_204516 | JGI IMG/M metagenome (GOLD analysis project Ga0316201, IMG submission 204516) | Coastal sediment microbial communities from Delaware Bay, Delaware, United States - CS-6 worm burrow | ecosystem: Environmental > Aquatic > Marine > Coastal > Sediment | place: USA: Delaware...
CAGATTTTGATGGAAATTATTCATTAGAAGTAAATCAAGGAGAAACGATTGTTATCTCTTATTTAGGTTTCACATCACAAGAAATTGTCTATAATGGGCAATCTAAAATTGATGTTACCTTAGAAGAAGATGCTTCTCAATTAGATGAAGTGGTTCTTATCGGTTATGGTTCTACAACCAAGCAAGATGCTACCGGTTCTGTTGAGAAGGTTGACGATAAATCGTTTAACCGTGGTGCTATTGTAGCGCCTCAACAACTTATTGCTGGTAAGGCTGCTGGTGTACGTGTTACATCTAGTGGTGGTTCAGCTGGTAGTGGAGGTGAAATTAGAATTCGTGGTGGAGCTTCTTTATCTGCTACAAACGATCCTCTTATTGTAATTGATGGTCTTCCAATAGATCAACGTGGTGGTGCTCAAGGTAGTGCTAACGCATTGAATGCTATTAACCCAGAAGATATTGCTGACTTTGTAGTCTTAAAAGATGCATCTGCAACTGCAATTTACGGGTCTAGAGCCTCAAACGGTGTAATTTTAATCACAACTAAAAAAGGTTCCGCAAACCAACCATTAAAAGTTGAATATGGTTTACAGGCCTCTACAAGACGTATTACAAATACTGTTGATGTATTATCTGCAGCTCAATACAGAGCACTAGCCTCTAATTCTGCTTTTGACTCGTCTACTTTAGGTAATGCGAATACAGATTGGCAAGATAAAATATATGAAACGGGTACTGGTGCTATACACAACATTACAGTATCAAAAGGTTATGAGAGCTTTAACTATAGAGTTAACTTTAACCATGCCTCTCAAGAAGGTCCATTATCTGGAGATTTATATGAAAGAAATGGTTTTAATACATCATTTGTTCAACGTTTATTAGACAATGATTTAAAATTAACTTTAGTTGCAAAAGGCATAAAAGATCAATTTTTCTATGCAGATCAAGGCGCTATTGGTAGTGCTGTTGCTTTTGACCCAACACAATCTGTTTTTGATGAAAATGGTGATTACACACAATTAGGTGATCCTTTGGCGCCAGTTAATCCATTAACTTTATTAGAACAAAACCAAAATAGAAGTAATATTAAACGTTTCATTTCTAACTTTAATATTGATTATAAATTTTGGTTCTTAAAAGATTTACGATTTAACTTAAACGCTGGGATTGATTACGCTGAAAATGATGGCGCTCAATATAGTATTGCAAATCCTAATAATTCAGAGGCATTTCCATTTGTAAACCTTTATTCTGGTTTAAACAGAAATACATCTATAGATTTCTATCTTAATTATAAAAAAGAATTAGAATCTATTAATACTGTAGTTGATATTACAGGTGGTCACGCTTACCAAGAGTTTTATGTGAGATCTAACCTTGATCAGTCACAAGGACCAACAGTTACAGTAAGAACAGACATTAATAGAAATGCACTTGAATCTTATTTTGCAAGAGCAAGTTTTGATATTGCTGATAAATATTTAGTTTCAGCAAGTTTTAGACGAGATGGTTCTTCAAGATTCAGCGAAGATAATCGTTGGGGTTCATTCCCAGGAGTATCTGTAGGTTGGAAAGTAATGAATGAAGATTTTATGAATGATTCATTTTTCTCTAACTTAAAAGTTCGTGCAGGTTGGGGTGTTACTGGTCAACAAGAAATTGGTAGAAACTATGGCTATTTAGGTTTATATACACCTTCAGTTAATAGTCAAGCTACAATTCAATTTGGAACAACAGTTAATGGAGACCCAATTTTCATTTCAACATTACGACCAGAAGGGTTTGATGAAAACCTAAAATGGGAAGAAACGACTCAATATAATGTTGCCGTAGATTTTGGCTTTTTCAATAACAGATTAACAGGTTCTGTTGATGCTTATTATAGAGAAACAGAAGATTTATTAGCAACAGTACCAGCGGCTGCTGGTTCTAACCTTACAGATTTAATCACAACAAATGTTGGTGAAGTAACAAGTAAAGGTATTGAACTTAGTTTAAATGGTATTATCGCTCAATCAGACGATTTTGGATGGGATACTAATTTTAATTTAACATTTCAGAAACAAGAAATCACAAAATTAAGTTTAGGTAATGACCCTAATTACTTTATCCAAACTGGTGGTATATCAGGTGGTGTAGGTAACAACATCCAATTATGGAAACCTGGTTATGACCCTTCAACATTCTTTGTTTTCCGTCAAGTATATGATAATGCTGGTAATGCAATAGAAGGTGCATATGTCGATGTTAATGGTGATAATCAAATTACAGAAGCAGACAGACAAGCTTACAAAAAAGCAACACCAGATGCCTTCGTCGGTTTTACTAATAATTTCAAATACAAAAACTTAGACTTAAACTTTACGTTTAGAGGAAGTTTTGGAAACTATGTATATAACAACGTAGCTTCAAGTAGAGGTAACTTAGCAACTGTAGTTGATGCTGCTGGTTCTTACCAACCGAATGCTCACGTGAGTTACTTAGAAACTGGTTTTAGAAATCCAGAATATTTCTCAGATGCATATATTGAAAGAGCGGATTTTGTAAGACTAGATAATATTTCACTTGGATACACAATGCCGTTTTCAAAAATGACTTTAAGAGCATCATTGACAGCGACTAATGTATTTGTAATTACAAAATATGATGGTCTAGATCCAGAAATTTCTAATGGTATAGAAAACAATTTCTATCCAAGAACTAGAGATATCGTGTTAGGACTTAATTTTACTTTCTAAAAAATGATGAATAATTATATAAACAACAAAGCTATGATGTTAAGAACAATTAAAAGTATTTTAGTTGTATTTGCACTTGCATTTTTTATGCAATCGTGTGAAGACAAACTAAATTTACAACCAGAAGACAGCCGTCTAACTGGAGACGCAGCTTTTGAAAACCCAGAAGCATATAAGCAATTTTTGGCTAAAATATATGCTGGGATTTCTTTAAGTGGTCAACAAGGTCCTGCTGGGTTTCCAGATTTAGCTGGTTTAGATGAAGGGTTTTCCAATTATTTAAGATTGTATTGGAAAATGCAAGAGTTAACAACCGATGAAGCTATTATTGGATGGAACGATGGAACAATACAAGATTTACATGGTCAAACTTGGACTTCAGGTAATGAATTCATTAGAACAATGTATAGTCGATTAATGTACCAAGTTGCTTTAACTAATGAATTTATACGTCAAACAAGTGACGCTAAATTAGATAGTCGTGGAGTTGATGCTGATTTAAGAGCTGAGATTCAAACTTACAGAGCTGAAGCTAGATTCATGAGAGCCTTAACATATTGGCATGCTATGGATTTATTTGCTAATCCACCATTTGTAACTGAAGATGATCCAGTAGGAGCATTTCTTCCAGAGCAAATACAAAGAGCAGACTTATTTTTGTATGTTGAATCAGAATTAGTAGGTATATTAGATGATATGGCTGCACCTCACATGAATGAATACGGTAGAGCAGATAGAGCTGCGGCTTGGATGATTTTAGCGAAGCTATATTTAAATGCTGAAGTTTATACTGGTACAGCACGTTATGCTGATGCTATAACTTATACTAATAACATTATTAATGCAGGATATTCAATTCCTCAAATTCCTTACTTTCATTCATTCTTAGCGGATAATGATTCTAATGGAGCACAAGACGAAGTCATTTTCACAATTCCTTTTGATGGCTTAAATACACAAGCCTATGGAGGTATGACATTCTTAGTGCATGCACCAGTTGGCGGTTCTATGGATCCTGCTGATTTTGGAATTAGTGGTGGATGGTTTGGTGTAAGAACTACACCTACATTTGTCGATCAATTTAGTTTAGACAGCTTTGACCCAATTTCTGCAACAAATGCAATAGGAACATTATCTGACTGGGGATTAGTTGGTGGTGCGACTCCGAATGGTTGGGATGGTCCAGATACACAGTTAGCCGAAGTTTCTGCTAATGTATTTCAGGGTTATATTAATTTAGTAGATGGAGAAATGAAGTTTAGATTTGGCAATGATTGGTCACTTAATTACGGACTTGATTCTAGTAGTGACGATCCAACAGCACTTTCAGAAGGAGGTGATAATATTCCTGTGGAAGAAGGTTTGTATAAAATTACCTTTAATTTAAATAATCTTACTTTTTCAATGGATTCAGTAGATGGTAGAGAATTGCTATACACTGATGGTCAAAACAAAGACATTGAAGAAGTTGGCCCATTTAATCAAGGGTATGCTGTAGCTAAATACAGAAATGTAGATGTAAATGGTGTTCAAGGATCTGATTCTTCAGGAGAGCACACAGACATTGACTTTCCAATGTTTAGATTAGCAGATGCATACTTAATGTATGCCGAAGCAACTCTAAGAGGTGGTGGCGGATCAATGAGTACTGCCGTAGGATACATTAATGAATTAAGAGGTAGAGCTTATGGTAACGTTGCAGGGAACATTACGGAATCAGATTTAAGTCTAGATTTCATATTAGATGAACGCTCACGCGAACTATTTTTCGAAGGTCATAGAAGACAAGATTTAATTAGATTTGGTGAGTTTTCAGACCAAGGTGTTTGGCAATGGAAAGGTAATGTGTTCCAAGGAACAACTACTGAGTCTTTTAGAGACGTTATGCCAATACCAGCAACAGACTTAGGAATAAATACAAACTTAGAACAAAATACAGGATACTAATTAACACTATAAATTAACATGAAAAAATTATCAATTTTAGGCCTTTTCATCTTTGCCTTAATAAGTTTTAATAGTTGTGAAACAGAAGATGATGTCGTCTTCACAACAGATAATAATAGTGAATTAGTTTTCACTAACAATTTCTCAGCGGAATATGTTCTTTCGCCACAAGCTTCTGGAAACTTGGGTGAGCGTTTTACATGGAGTAGCTCTGCACTTGATGTACCAACAAATGTTACTTATCAATTAGAAAAATCGATTTCAGGTGATTTTACTGATGCTGAGACTGTAGGTGCTACAACAGGTAACGAAATAGCAATAACAATTGGAGATATGCTTTCTTATGCTAATCAAATTGGTTTAGATGCTGATCCTAATACACCAGAACCAAACATCGGTGATGTTTATTTTAGATTACGTTCTGTTGTTGGAGATGGTGGATTAGAGAATTTTTCTCCATCACAAACTTTAACTTTAGTAATGCAAGAAATTACAGATACAGCAGCCGCAATTTGTGATTTTGACAAGTACTTTTTAGTAGGTGCTGGCGTTAAATTTACAGGTTGGGATTGGGGAACACCGCAAGAAGCGTTATGTTCTGGAACAAATGTTTATACTGTAAATGTTGATTTAATTACCAACGTTGATGGTAGTGGTACCTTTAGATTCTTTACAACTGCTACAGATTGGGCTTCAGGAATTAACTACCCTGGGTTTGTTGATGCAGGATATACTATAGATCCTATGTTTGAAGATGCTATGGACGGAGATAATAATTTTGCATTTACTGGTCCAACTGGAAAATATTTCCTAACAATTGATGCGTTAAACAAAACTATTACTTTAGCCGAACCAACAGCACAAGGAACATGTGATTTAGACCAATTATGGGCTGTAGGAGCAGGATTACCAGACGCAGGTTGGGATTGGGGAACACCAGTTCAATTAATGTGTGAGGGAGAAGGAGTATATGCAGGTTGGGTAAACTATTCTGCAGATGGAGATGCTAACTTTAGATTCTTTACTACTGCTACAGATTGGGCTTCAGGTCAAAACTATCCATTCTTTGTTGATGCAGGTTATACTATAGATCCTATATTTGAAGATGCATTAGATGGTGACAATAACTTCAAATTTCTTGGAACTACTGGTCAATACTATACAATGATTGACACTATTAACAAGACAATTACATTACAATAGTCTTTATAATAAAGTCATCTAAATTATAAATTAAGTAAAAGGCTATGTTGTAATAAACATAGCCTTTTTTTATAAAAAATATTTCTATGAAGAAAATTACATTCGCTTTTCTACTCATATTTACAATTAGCATCAATGCTCAAGTTACATTGAATCCTGGTGCAATTGAAATAGATCAACCGGTAACTATTACTGTCGATATTAATAGTACAGATTCAGACTGTAACGGATTAAGCAATCCTTCAAAAGTATATATGCATTCTGGGATTGGAGACAATTCTAATGCTTTTGGGTTTAGTGTTATTGGAAATTGGGGACAAGATGATGGTATAGGTGAAATGACTAATAACGGAGATGGGACTTACAGCATTACAATTACACCACAGGCCTATTATGGATTAACTCAGACTCAAGCTGATAATGCCACTCAAATAGGTATGGTTTTTAGAAATGACGATGGTACTCAAGAATTAAAAGACAATGGTTGTAATGATTTTATTTTCCCTATCGGAAATGTAACTATTAATATTACTCAACCTTCAACTTCAGTGGTCATTATTAACTCAGGTGATGATTTAGATATAAGTGCTACAATTTCATTTCAAGGAGCTACAACTGTTCAAGGTAGTTTTGACATATTATTTAATGATGTTCTAGTAAGCTCTGGTACTTGCGGTTTTCCTTTATGTAACACGACATTTACAAATATTACTGAGAGCGGTATTGTCAAATTTGTAGGTACTCCTCCAAGTTCTACGGAAACTGGAGATGCTTCGTTTCAAGTTATTGTAACTCCAACTGTTATTGAAGAGGCTCTGCCAGCTAACTTAGTAGATGGAATCAATTACACTTCAGCTACTACTGCCACTCTAGTATTAACTGCTCCTGGAAAAGAATTTATACAAATTGCGGGAAGTTGGAATAATTATACACCATCAAGCAGTGATGTTATGAAACGCGACCCTAGCACAGGAAAATACTGGTTAGCATTAACCGGATTAACTTCTGGACAAGTAGAGACCTATCAGTATTGGGTTTTCGATACTAATCCTGTAGCAAATTCCCCAAGTTTAGTTAAAACAGCAGATCCATATTCTGCAGTTGTACTATCTCCTTTTGACGATCCTTATATTCCTAGTTCAACTTACCCAAACCTTCCTTCTTATCCGGCAGGTCAAGAACGTGAAGTAACAGTCTTACAGACGGGACAGACTCCTTATAATTGGCAGGTTGCAGATTTTAACCAACCAAAAGAGGAAGATTTAGTCGTTTACGAACTCTTAGTAAGAGATTTTGATGCTGATCGCAATTTTCAAGATATTATTGATAGAATAGATTACTTCAAAAACTTAAACATTAATGCTATAGAGTTAATGCCCGTTATGGAATTTGAAGGTAACGAAAGTTGGGGTTATAATACATCTTTCCATATGGCTTTAGACAAGTTCTATGGCACCCAAGATAAATTTAAAGAACTGGTAGATGTTTGTCATCAAAATGGCATTGCGGTAATATTAGATATTGCTTTTAATCATGCCTTTGGTCGTAATCCTATGGCACGCATGTGGATGGACGATCCAGATGGTGATGGTTGGGGAGGCCCTTCTACTGAGAATCCTTATTTTAATGTTTTTCCGACACACGCATTTAGTGTTGGAAATGATTTTGATCACAGTTCAACATATACAAAAGACTACGTTAAACAAGTCGTAGGTTATTGGATAAATGAATATAAAATTGATGGCTTCCGTTGGGATCTAACCAAAGGATTTACTCAAAATTGTGGTAATGGTACTTACGATGGAGATTTTGGTTGTACACAAGACGAAAATCAGGCTAATGATAGAGTTGCCGTCTTAAAAGATTATGCAGACCATACTTGGTCTATTGATCCAGACCACTACGTGATATTTGAGCATTTGGGTAATGATAATGAAGAAAAAGAATGGGCGAATTATCGTCTTGATGAAGGAAAAGGAGTTATGATGTGGGGGAAAATGACAGACCCTTTTAATGAACTTACCATGGGACAGAATGGTAATAAAAACATTAGTAGAATTGGGCATACTGCACATACAGGGTTTAATGGCCCAAGAGTTATGGGTTACCCAGAAAGTCATGATGAAGAACGATTAATGTATAAGAACTTACAATTTGGAAACACTAGTAATGGTTCACATAATGTTCAAAATTTGAATGTAGCAATCTCAAGAATGTCTGCAATGGCAGCAGTTTCTGTTATGGTTCCTGGTCCAAAAATGATTTGGCACTTTGCTGAATTAGGAATGGAAAATTCAATATTCACTTGTAATAATGGTGTTGTAAACGAACCAGGTGGTTCTGATGGAGATTGTAAACTAGATACTAAACCTCAACCACAATGGACAAATGATTGGTTAGGAGATGCTATAAGAGGACAAGTCTATGAAGATTATTCTAAACTACATGAACTTAAAATTAATGAGCCTGTTTTTGAAGGTGATTATACAATTACATCTGGAAGTTTAACTCCTAGAATTGATGTTTTTGACACGTCTATTCCTAATACAGAATTAAAGAATGTTATTATACTAGCAAATTTTGATGTTAATGCGCAAAATGTAAACACCAGTTTCCCAAGTGGAGTAACTGCTACATGGTATGACTTAATGGACGCAACAGGATCGACTACAGTTAGTAATGCTACAACGTCGATTTCAATTCCTGCCGGACAATTTAGAATTTTAGGAAATACGGCTTCGAATGTATTAAGTGTAAATGATGACGTTTTATCTGGATTTAATATTTATCCGAATCCTTCTCGAACGTCTTTTAGCATCAACTTAAATGTTTCTGCCGTTGAAATTTATGATTTAACAGGAAAACTAGTGAAATCATTTCATGGTGATTTTACAAGAACAGATACCTTTGATATTTCTAATTTAAATACAGGAATGTATATTGTTAAAGTAGAAAACAACAATAACCAAGTTAAAACATCTAAGTTGGTTAAGCTCTAAAATTAATTAAGTGTTAATTGAGCTAAAAAAGAGCTTCTCAATTGAGAAGCTCTTTTTTTTTATTCTAAAATTATGGAAACAATACCTACTCCAACTGATTTGTTTATTTTTTCTGAATCCAAACCTGGTCCAATTGAAATTTGCAAGCTCTCTATATTTTGTATTTTAAAATCGTCCTTGTTTTCGTGTTCGAAAAAGTATGGTAAAAAAGTAGGGTAAGGTCTAGGAAGCGTTACTGTTTTAACTTGCTTTAAATCTATTAAATCTAAATTATAGTTTTTAAGTTCTGGTTGTAATTCTATCAATCCGCCATAAGAAGATCCATTTTTTAAAACAAGAGCAACTTGAATTTTAATCGGCGCTTTCAATAAGGACCTCCCTTTAAAAACAATAGATTTCTTTTCGGTCAGATCCGCTTTTCTACTTTCTATTTTATCAATTACAAAATGTTTTATGCTATAATCGTAAATTGGTTTTGCATTTAAATTTTCATTATCCTCGTTATACAGTTTTTCTAATTTAATTTGGTATTCCGCTTCATTAGGAATTGGAGTTGGCTTTAACTCAATACCTCGCCTCCATTGTCTCACTAAATTTCCTGAGTCTTTTAATGCATTGAATAGTTCTATTTTACTTGTTGACTTTACAACTGGAACCGAATACATCATTCTATCATAAAAATCCCAGTCAGAAGGTTGCCCTTTTTTATTTGCTGGAAAGGAGAGATATTCACTTTCATTACGCTTTACAATAATGTAATATTTTAAATACCCTTCTTTCAATTTATCCGCAGGTATCTTAAGCTCATAATTATAAGCATTGGTCATTGTCATTTCTGACCGAATTCGTTCTGAACCTAAAAAACCAACAACCTCTATCTTTTCTGGTTTTAATTCTGAAATGTATTGTATTTTAATATGTAATGGCTTGTTTTCTGTAACCTCTATAGCTGATTCATGTTTAAACCAAGGTCGATTGACTGTAGATACTGGCGCATAAAAATCAGAGAGTTTATTCGTTTTAAAACTATCGTTTTTAGACCAATTAAGTTTTGTTTCACTTGACAAAACATATGTTCCTGGACTTATTTTAAAACCTCCATCAGCTGTTTTTGTTTTATACAAATTACCCTCATTAATACCTTCAATTGAAAATTTTAAACCAAGGTCTTTTAAATTAATTTGCATCTCATGTTCATCCCATTTTACAACTCCTACTGTTTTTTGAGGACTATTTCT
>Ga0316201_10005012_pt1 | contig 10128 bp, 9 predicted proteins | sample CS6wburrow_MG_FD_204516 | JGI IMG/M metagenome (GOLD analysis project Ga0316201, IMG submission 204516) | Coastal sediment microbial communities from Delaware Bay, Delaware, United States - CS-6 worm burrow | ecosystem: Environmental > Aquatic > Marine > Coastal > Sediment | place: USA: Delaware...
GGGATCGCCGCGTCGATTACCGTAAACAACGACTTCCTCGATCGACTCGTCGTCAGCTTTTGGCTGGTCCTCTGCGTCCTGGGCAAACGTCAGCAGCGGCATCGCAACGACCGCCGCGATTAGTAGTGGTAATCTGTCACGAAGCGTGTGCATCAATCACGGAGCGTCGGCGCCCAATCCAGAGTTCCAAACCAGTAGTCTCGTGACGTTTCGAGCCAGCTGTCGGTTTGCCTCACCGTCACCCATGCATCGAGAAAGTTGAGAAGTTGTTGCTCGCCCTTCTTTACGGCAAGCGCCTCGCTCGAAGCGACCAGCGGCTCGTTGATCGGCAGATCGAGTTTCGCGGGATTCCTGAGGACCAGGAACCGAACTTCGGGTATGCCAGCCAGGTAGGCGTGAGCGCGACCGTCGAGCACGGCTTTCTCGGCGGGCTCTTTCGTCGGAAACACTTTGACATTGGCACGATCGAACAAGGTCTCGGCGACTTTTGCTGCCATCGTTTCGGCAACCGTCGTAATTGTGACACTCTTGTCGTTCAGGTCATCCAGCGTCTTCATGTTCTGCGTCATATTCGTGTTGGTTGCCAGTCCGACACCGGAGATTGCGAGCGGGCGGCTGAAATTTACCTTGAGCGCGCGTTCCGGCGTAATCGCCATGCCGCCAGCGATGACGTCGATCTCACCCTTGTCCAGGGCCGGAATTATTGCGTCCCATTCATAGAGCTTGAGCTCGGCATCAACGCCCATATCCGCTGCGATCTGCTTCGCAATGTCGACTTCGAAACCGATCAGATCGCCTGACTTGTTGCGCATGGTGTAGGGCACGAATTCGGCGACACCGACGCGAATCGTACCCCTGTCGAGAATATCGTCGAGTACGTCGGCCGCGGCCAGGGAAGTAACAAAAAAAGACAACAGTGCCAGCAGTCGGCCGAGTAACTTGAATGGGTGCATGTTGAGTCTCTCAGGTAGCGATGCGATAGCGCCATTAGTACCAAGAAGTTTGGTAGATACCGATGGCAATGTCCAGCCGCCAATCTTGGGTTTTCGGACACTTACCCAGGTAGTTGAATTTCTATGGTGGATAATTGCGTTCGATTTCGGCTGAGCGCTGCTTATACTGGAGAATTGACGTTAGAAGAGTCGAGGATACCGGATGAGGCTATTTGAACGAGAGCGGTCCGTTGCCGCGGCATCACTTTCGCAGCGCTGGAGATTTTGCTGGTCATCGTGAACGGGCTGTTGAGTGGCGCTAGCGACGAGTAAGATGAGATGAAGTCGACCGGCGACCTTAAAGAGAACGAGAATTTGCCCCACGATGCATCATGGCGCTTCGGTTTTGATTTCATTAAGAAAAGCTGGGCCGGCACTGAACCGATCTGGCGAGTTTTCTGGATCTACGGCGTGCCGGTGTTGGTCGTGGCGTTCTACCTGTCGCTGCCGTATCCGTCGCGTCTCTTTGTGGTGGTTTTCTTCACTTACTTTACGTGGTATTCATGCACTCTACCGAACGCACTCGATTTGTCCTGGGGCTGATGTGTATTGTCCTGGGGATTCTGCCAATGCTTATTGCGCTGGGTCTTATCCCGGTTGACGAAGCCGACGTGCTGGCGCCCATGTGGGTGGTCGCGTTAAGCGGAATGGTGTTTCTGATCGGCGGCTGTATGATTTTCTTAGGCGATCACTCCCGGGCGAACGATTTGCTGGCCGGAGTTCTATGCCTGGTCTTCGGGGTCGTAGGAACGTGGGTGTCGCTGTTCAGTCCCGGCGAGGGTTTTTCGGGAGGTATCCCGCTACTCTCTACTGCGGACAACGTTATACTCGGCCGCTGGGTGTTCGGCGGCGGTGCGCTGATCTGTTTTGTAATTTCCGCCTACGCCTTTCGGCGCGCGATTCTGTCGTCGAGAGCCAGGCACAAGAACGCCGCCGGCTAGCGGGCAAAAAAAGCCCCGGCCAGGCCGGGGCTTTTTGTTTTCCGAATTGCAGCCTTGACGCCAGGGTTAAACCTCAACGCGCTGGTGCAAGAATACCGACCTTAATCGTCGATCGAGGTTTGGCTTGTACCTGCGCCACCGGTGATCGGCGAGTAATGTGCGGCCCGTGTCTTCCACTTGCCGCCCTGTTTGACCAGGACCTGCGTAACTCGTGTGCGGTAGTTACTGACGGGTGCAATGCCAACGGGTGCGAGCCCGCCTTCCGAATAGTACTGTGCGACGGCGATCTCTCCCGGAACCAGCGTGATGACATGAATATGCTTCGGATTGAGACTAATTGCATCGAACTTCTGTGGCTCACCACCGGGGCTGACTTCATTCAGCAGACCACCGCTCGACCAAAACTCAAGCGAACCCTCTTTGGCGATATCATCACCCACCCCTTTGAGGTTTTTCTTCGTGTATGCGTTGGTGTCCATGATCAGCTTGATAACTTCTTTTTCAGTCGCTTCATCAGCATAAGCAAAGGTACCGGCGAACATTAATACCCCGGTTAGAACTAGCGCTATTATTTTCATTCTTAACTCCATTTTGTTTGTTGTGCCCGTGCGAGCTGCATGCCGCAATAGCTTTTCGTTACGTTGCAGGTTGCTTGACGGCCGCCAAGTATAACCGGATTGAGAAAGACCCGTCCCGGATATAACCAGTCACGCCCGCGGGGGTCGTCGGGCTGGAGGTGGTGTCTCAGTCTTCCAGGTACTTCGCGTAGGCTGAGATGTACTTGGTTGCGCTGTCGGCCGATATCAATACGGCTCGACCTTTGTTTGCAGCGCCCATCTCGATCGCGGCGTGCAGAACCGCGCCCGTTGTCGGGCCAACCATCGCGCCGTCGGTGCGTGCCACTTTGATGCCGGCCCGGAACGCGTCGTCATCGCTTACTGAAATCAGGTCATCGAGCAGGTCGCGGTCGAGTATCGTCGGGAAATATTCGTCGGGCAGCCCCGTGATGCGCTTCAATCCTGACAGGTGATGCTGACGGCTCGCGGGTTCGACACCAATGATCTTGATCGCCGGATTCATTTCTTTCAGGTATCGGCCAACGCCCGTAATCGTGCCACCAGTGCCGATGCTGGCGAAGAAGTAATCGATATTGCCACCTGTCTGTCGCCAGATTTCAGGCCCGGTCGAGTGATAGTGGGCGGCGACGTTGAGCTCATTTTCGTACTGATTGGGGCTGACGTACTTGCCGTCAAACGCGTCGCTTTCGACCATACTCTTGACGACACCGCGAGCGCCTTCGGACGGGAAGATCGGGCACAGCTCATCCTCGACTTCGATCACCTCGGCGCCCAGAAAGCGTAGCAGCGCTTTTTTCTCTTCGGGCGCGCCTTCGGGCAGGGCTATCTCGATGGGTGTGTTGCGCGCGTTTGCCAGGGCGGCCAGCGCAATGCCGGTGTTTCCGGCAGACGGCTCAACGAGGGATTGGCCATCTTTCAGGTGCAGTCCCTGCAGCATGTAGAGCGCGGTGCGGTCCTTGATCGAGCCGAAAGGATTCATGCCCTCCAGCTTCAGCAGGACCTCGTAGTCCGCATGCGGATTGAAGCGCTCACCCAGCCTCAGCATGGGTGTCGGGTTTTCGGGGCTCGGAATCAGGTCAGCGATGCTGTCGAAGACCTGTTCGTCGTAGCGATAGAGTTCTTCGACGCGGGCGTTCATTGACCTGAGTCTATATAGCCAAACGGAATGAGCAATGATCTGGCCAGATGGTCTGGTTATAGCGATATTCGATTTAGATCTATGAACGTCTAGGCGACTTCCCCGGCGGCCCAGCCGGACGACCATGCCCATTGAAAGTTAAAGCCGCCCAGGTGGCCCGTGACGTCGACGACTTCGCCGATAAAGTACAGCCCGGGCTGGCGCGTGGACTCCAGGGTCCTGGATGACAGCTCAGCCGTATCGACTCCGCCCAGGGTCACTTCCGCGGTTCGATAGCCTTCGGTGGCAGCGGGCTTCAGCGTCCAATGGCCCAGGTCCCTGGCAATGCGACGCAAGGTGTCGTCCGCTATTTCTGTCAGCGGAGTCTCGGAGACCTCGGGCCAGAAAAGGGCCTGCAGCTCGGTGACCAGGGCGCGCGGGAGCAGGGCGCCCAACACGGTCCGCAGCAGTGATTTCGGCTGTGTCTGCTTGGCGCCGAGCAGGTGGTCGACCGCGTTCGTTCCTGGCAGCAGATCGATCTCAACGTCGTTGCCCGGAGACCAATAGCTTGATAATTGCAGAATGGCGGGGCCACTCAAGCCGCGGTGAGTAAACAGTATGTCTTCGGTGAATGCGACGTCGCCGGTGCTTACCGTGGCGGCGGTGCTGACACCCGACAAGCGACCTGTCAGATCGTGCATCGCCCCTGTAAATGTAAATGGCACGAGTCCCGCTTTCGTATCGAGCACCGTATGTCCGAACTGTCGTGCGATTTGATAGCCGAATCCTGACGCGCCCATTTTCGGAATGGACAGTCCACCCGAGGCAACAACGAGTGAGTCGGATTCGAAGCTACCCTTGTTGGACGACAGGTTGAAACGGTCCTTGAAAACGACCGATCTAATTTCGCAGTGAGTCTGTATTTGCACGCCCGCGCTTTCGCATTCGCCGAGCAACATCGCGACGATGTCTTTGGACGAATTGTCACAAAATAGCTGGCCTGCCGTTTTCTCGTGGTAGGGAATGCCGTGCTTTTCCACAAGCGCGATGAAGTCCCATTGTGTATAGCGATTCAAAGCTGAAATGCAGAACTGCGGATTCGCAGAAACGAAGCGCGAGGGATCGCAGTGCAGGTTTGTGAAATTGCAGCGACCGCCGCCCGACATCAGGATCTTCTTGCCGATCTTGTTGGAGCCTTCGAGGACGATGACGCGACGTCCGCGATTACCTGCTGTAATGGCGCACATAAGACCGGCGGCACCGCCGCCGATAATGATTACGTCGGCTGTTGTCATAGCGAAAGGATAGCAGGCGTGCTAAAGGTAATTAGGAATGATTCGCAACCAAGACATTGCCGGCACTGATATGCCGATTATTCTGTTCGACGGTGTATGCAACCTGTGCGAAAGCACGGTGCATTTCGTGGTTCGCCGGGACAGGGACAAACAGTTTCGCTTCGCGTCCCTGCAATCGGAAGCGGCAGAGGAACTTCTATCGAGCCACCAATACGGGTTCGACACTTTGAGCTCGGTTCTGCTGATTGTCGACGACACGCTGTATAGAAAATCCCGTGCTGCACTGCAAATTATCAGGCGCCTGGATGGCGCGTGGCCGTTGCTCTATTACCTGTTGTTCTGGATTCCGAAATTCATCGCCGACCCGGTTTACGACTTCATTGCCAACCGGCGATACCAGTGGTTCGGCATGAAGTCCGAGTGCTGGATACCCGACGATGACCTTCGCGAGCGCTTCATCGATGAGCCGATTGGCCGAGCCTGACCAGGCAGAAGCCGTGGCCCAAATGATGGCAAGAGAATAAGCAGTTCGCACTTTCTGGCCTTTTCGCGCGCTAATTGGCTTTGATGTCACTCTCCGGTTGCGTTACGAATAGGGGCCGTGACGACGCTTTACTCAGAAACGCTTTTTCGAAGGCAAGCCATCAGCGCCTTGGCGAAACGCCCATTTGGCAGGCCCATCTCGGTCGTGCCGAGACCATGGCTTTGGTTGGGTGGCTTCATCGTTGTGTTTGCGGCGATCGCCGTATTGTTTCTGGCGACAGCCGAATACTCCCGCAAAGAAACGGTGCGCGGATGGCTGGTCTCCCGCGATGGCGTTGCGCGCATTACGCATAACACCGCCGGCATCGTCGATAGCATTGCGATGGCGTCAGGCGAATCGGTTCGAGTTGGTGATCCTGTTATTTACCTGTCGCGAGACACGTTTATGGAGGACGGTCGTAGTTCGAGCGACGAAATGCTGCAGCAGTTCAGACAGCAGGTTGAGGCACTCGATCGGCGAGCCGAGCTGTTTCAAACTGAAGCCACCATCGAAGGCGATGCTATTGCAAGCCAGCTGCAGGGGCTGGAGCTGGCGCAGCGCGCTCTGTCACAGCAGAAAATCGAGCAACAGCGGCGACTCGATGCGGCGTCCGACAAGCTGACGCTGCTTAAGTCGGCCGCTCAGAGCGGCGCTGCAACTCAGTGGGAGGTATTGCGTCAGGAAGATGAACGGGCCGTCCTGAAGCAGGCCTTGGCTGAGATTCAGCAAAATGAAATGGCGCTGAATCGCGAGCGTGAGCGATTGACAGCGCGAGCGATGCGTCTGCCCGTCGAAACCGAACGTTCCATTTCCAGCCTGATGTCCGAGCGGTCGCAGCTGTTACAGAAAATTACGGGGCAGGAGTCCGCACGTCGCGTCGTACTCAAGTCTCCGATTACGGGAAAGCTGGCATCTCTGGAGATTCATAAGGGCAGTACGGTGCTGCCGGACCAACTGTTGGCTACGGTACTTCCCGAGAACATGACGATGCTCGCCGAGGTTTATGTGCCGTCCAGCGCGATTGGATTTATCAAGCCAGGACAGCACGCACGACTCATGTACGACGCGTTCCCGCTGCAGCAGTTCGGGACATTTGCCGGTGAAGTGCACAGCGTTTCCGACTTTATCCTGATGCCGTCCGAGGTGCCGCAGACCTTTTTTTTGCGCGAGGCAACGTTCAAGGTTCAGATCGCAATCCGGAAGGACTCAATCCTTTTTGAATCAGGTGGCGCGCCCTTGAGGCCCGGAATGCTGCTTGCGGCGGAGATTATTCTCGAAAGTCGGAGCCTGCTCGACTGGCTGCTCGAGCCAATTCGACTCCGTAAGAGAGATGCCGCGTAAGTGCGTGCCCTAAGCTCCGGACAGCCGTATCTGCGGATGAGCGGGGCGTCGCGGCTCCCGATCATCCGCCAAACCACGGTCACCGAGTGTGGATTAAGCTGCGTTGCGATGGTCGCGAACTACCTCGGTGTAGGTGCCGATCTCGTAGCGCTCCGGCGACAACATCCGCCGTCCCTGAAGGGAGCGACGCTGAAGCAGGTCACCGAAATCTGTGACTCGCTCAGACTTTCGACGCGAGCCGTGAGCTGTCGCATGTCGGAGTTACGTCGCTTACGAACGCCCTGTTTATTGCACTGGGGTTTCAATCACTTCGTGGTATTGAAAGCCGTCCGGCGTGATCACCTCGTAATTCATGACCCAGCGCGCGGCATCGTAAAAGAACCCCATAGGACGGCAAAAGAGGAATTCACCGGCGTCGCGCTGGAGATATCACGAGGCCCGGGTTTCAGGAAATCCCGGCAGCTGCCGAGACTCACACTTGGCGCCTTGTTGCCTGTGGATGTCGCGATCGTCCGAAAACTGTCGGCCGGGCTCGTACTCGCACTGGTCTGTGAATTGCTTGTGCTGGCGTCTCCTTTCTATTTGCAGACCGTGATCGACCAGGTTCTCGGCAAAGGCGACCATCTGCTGCTGAATACGCTGGCTGCCGGGTTTGCTGTTCTGCTGCTGTTCCAGGTTGTTGCGAATGCGATGCGGCAACTGACCTTTCAATACCTGAGCCAGGTATACGTCTTCGATCTAACAGCGCGCGTGCTGCACAAGATGCTGCGCCTGCCGCTGACGTATTTTCGGAGTCGTGATCTAGGCGATGTGCAACATCGCGTCCTGTCTCTCAGGCAGGTGCAGGACTTTATTGTGCATTCGGCGCCAGCACTCGTCCTCGATGTTTTGTTCATCGGGCTGATAACAGTACTGATGGCCTTGTACGACCCGCAGCTCACAATCCTCGCGGTGGCGGCCATCGCCATATGGTGCCTATGGCGCACACTACTGTTACCGCTCAGGATTCGATTGTCGCGTGATATCGCACTATCAGAGTCTTCCGTGCAGACGCATTTTCTTGAAACTCTGCGCGCGGTGCAGACCATTAAACTGGCTAATGGTGAAAGCGCGAGGCAGTCGGAATGGCGAAACCTGTTTGCCAACGGCATTAACGAAAAAATCAGAGCCGGTAATGTACTGATTCTCGACAGTGCGCTGAACCAGTTGCTGTTTCAGGGTTTGCGCGTCGTCTCGGTTTATCTACTTGCCAGGAGGGGCCTCGATGGCCGCATGAGTATCGGCATGATCTCGGCGTTTGTCGCATACCTCGGGATGTTTATGATGCGAGCGGGCGCTATCGTCGATCGGGTAGTCGAGTATCGGTTGCTGGCAGTGCCCCTGAACCGGCTTGCGGATATCGTCTTTAATGATGAGGAACGCGATGGCCGCTGCAGCGGAGTCCGTACGAATTCCGGGCATGAAATTGAGCTCAGGAAAGTCGCATTTCGTTACGCGTCCGGCGAACCGTGGGTTCTCAATAATTGCTCCTGTCACATACCGGCAAATGGCTTCACAGCCATCGCGGGTTGCTCGGGAACGGGCAAAAGTACGTTGCTACGAATTATCGCGGGAGCCGAGTCCGTCTCCGTTGGCGAGGCACTGATAGGCAGAATCGCTGTTGATGATTGGCGCGCTCAAAGTCTGCGAAAGGAGGTTGCGACGGTTTTTCAGGAAGACGGCCTGCTAAAAGGATCTGTTGCCGAGAATATTGCTGTGTTTGAAAGGAAAGTAGATTTTGGACGGCTTCGGCAAGCCGCAAAGAACGCGTACATCGACTCAGAAATCGAATCGCTGCCTATGGGCTATCAAACACGAATCGGCGACCTGGGTTCCTCGCTGTCAAAAGGACAAATACAACGCATCCTGCTCGCGAGGGCGTTCTATCGCGAACCCAAAGTACTCTTGCTGGACGAGGCGACCAGTGGCCTTGACGCTGTCTCCGAAAAACGTGTCATTGATTCCGTTTTGCAGCTCGAAATCACCCGGGTCGTAATTACCCATAGTGACCATGTGCTGCAGGCCGCCCACGAGGTTCTGTGGCTGCATAAGGGAATGCTGTTAACGTCCCGGCCCGAACTGAACGTATGAGTAGTAAACGACTCTGGTTTGAGCAAATCGGGGGATTTGAACGACCGCTTTACGCCCGATGGCCTACATTAGTCCAATATTGGCCTGACGGGCTGCTACTTACCCAAAGCAGGCGGCCTCAATATGGTGCGCCGTTGAGGATGTTATCCTTCGATTTTGCACATGAATAACCAGTCAGGTGTCGACAGCTTTGTACAGAGAATGCCCCGTTTGCTCTGAATACTCGGTACCTATTCGCCAACTAGTTCTTTCACACGCCCGTTGTCAGAACTGTAAGACCTTGATTGGGACACACTGGCTGGCGTCCGCACTATTCTATTTCACGGCATTCTTAGTGACGCTGTTCACGACACTTATTGTTGCGTCGCAGCTGGGTTTCCTCTGGGCCGTACTATGGTTCACGGTTCCGATTGGTTCGCTCGCGTACCTCAAGGCTCGATTCAGCCCATTGGAAGTCAAGAGGGCTAAGTGGGAGCCCTGAGGCCGTTCCGGTACCAGATATTGCGCTGCACTTGCCGTTGTCAGCGGCCGCTTTGGGCCAGAAACAGCCGCCCAAGTGCTAGAATCGTGAGCGACTGCTACCGACCCAATGCGGTCGTTTGATCTGTGGCCGTAATGAGCCGGCCGGCTTGGTGCGTGACGAACGACTCATAATCGGCCGGCCTGACGAACAGCTTCCAATCTACGTATGCACCACAGCGGGGTTTTTCTTTATGAGAAACGGCGTAGGCAGTTACGCGTATGGCGAATCGGCTCTCGACTGCCACAATACGCGCAACGAAAGACCACACCTGGAGAATTCGACGTGAAAGCAGCTCTTTCGATGCTCGCTACTGCAACCCTCGCCGCCGGCTTACTGCTAACTGTGGCGGCATGCACCGACACGGCCGAGGAACCCGCGGATGAGAACCCAGCCCTCGCCGCCCCGCTGCCCGAGGGCATGATCCGCGGTACCGTGCTAGAGACGATGGACGCGGCCGGCTATACCTACGTGCTGCTCGACACCGCCGAGGGGCGACGGTGGGTCGCAGCACGACAGACGCCGGTTGCTGTGGGCGAGATCGTGCAGACAAACCAGGGCATGGCGATGCAGAAATTCACAAGCCCGTCGCTAAACCGCACTTTCGAGGTCATCTATTTCTCCGGCGCCTTGCAGAACCTGTCAGGGACAACGCTGCCTGCAGGGCATCCAGCCGCGGCCCTGCCTCCCG
>Ga0316201_10005013_pt1 | contig 10127 bp, 4 predicted proteins | sample CS6wburrow_MG_FD_204516 | JGI IMG/M metagenome (GOLD analysis project Ga0316201, IMG submission 204516) | Coastal sediment microbial communities from Delaware Bay, Delaware, United States - CS-6 worm burrow | ecosystem: Environmental > Aquatic > Marine > Coastal > Sediment | place: USA: Delaware...
CACGACGTCTTCGATGAGTCGGGCTTCTTCCTGCGCAACCTCGTGGGCTTGGGCGCCGTGGCGATCGAGCGGCAGGGCACGCGTCAGGGGGAGGACATCCCCGGCGACGAGTCGGCTGGTTCGCGCGGGATCCCCTTCCGGCAGCAGGATCTCGACGGTAACCCGCTCGAGTTCTGCTTCATGGGCTTCGCGCCCACCTGCCCCGGGTTGCCGGATCTGCGCCCCGATCCCTTCGCCTGCCCCGAGATGATTGAGGTGTCGTGCGCCAACTGTCCGTTGCCGATCACCGGCAACACCACGACCTTCGATGCGGTCAACGTGCCGATCCTCAACCAGGATTGTGTCGTGGTCGACGTCGACGTGGCGCTCGACATCTCGCACACGTGGTACGGTGATCTCTTCGTCGACCTCTCGAACGAGGACGTGGCGAGCTCGGAGCTCTTCTCCGACATCTGCGGTAACTTCGACAACATGCAGGTGACGCTCGACGACGACGCAGCAGCGCCGATCGGCAGCGTGTGCGCCGCCCCGCTCACCGGCACCTTCACCACCGAGTCGGGCGACGGCCTCAACGACTTCGAAGGCACGCGGGCTTCCGGGCGCTGGCGCCTGGATATCTTCGATGACTTCCCGACCGACGACGGTACGCTCAACGACTGGACCTTGCGCTTGCAGACCGAGCAGCGCTAAGCCCTGGGCTTGCACGCTCCGCGAGCCGGAGTTTGTGAGCGCTCGAGACCTGCTACGGCCCGGCGGGGTTCGCGACCCGCCGGGCCGTAGCTTTCTTCTTGAGCCTTCTGGTATCCTAAGGCCACGACTCTTCTTCGGGTGCGCGGCGTCCCCGGCTGCGCACCGGTCAGCGAGGCTATTGATGACTGACGACTACGGGACACCAGGGGATCGAACAACGGTACCGACGCAGGGTCCGGTCAACGGGGCCAGCGATCCACAGCAAGACAAGGATGCTTCCATGACCGAGGCTTCCGAAACAGGCCCGCTCGTCGGCGAAGCGGCCGTCACGATGATCGATCGCAAGGCTGCGGGCGGTGACGACGCGTTGGACGATGCGCAGGCCATCCTGCCCGATCTCCACGATCCGTCGCTCTACATCAATCGCGAGCTGAGCTTGCTGGCCTTTCAGCGGCGGGTGCTCGAAGAGGCGCAAGACCCGGCGAATCCGCTTCTGGAGCGCGCCAAGTTCCTGGCCATTCTGGGTTCGAACCTCGACGAGTTCTTCATGGTGCGCGTGGCTGGGCTGCGGCAGCAGCTCGATGCCGGCGTCTCCGAATCCCCTGCGGACGGCATGACGCCGGCCGAGCAGTTGGCCGCGATTCGCAGGACCGCGCTGGAGCTGATGCGCGATGCCCAGGAGTCCTTGGTCGAGCTGCAAGCCCAGCTGGCCGAGGAGGGGATTCGACTCCTCGACTTCGACGATCTCAACGAGAAGCAACAACGTCACGCCGCGCGCTACTTCGATGAGATCATCTTTCCCGTCCTCACGCCCTTGGCCTTTGACCCCGGGCGGCCCTTCCCCTTCATCTCCAACCTCAGCTTGAACCTGGCAGTGACGGTGCTCGACGAGGAAGGCGAACGGCACTTCGCGCGGATCAAGGTGCCGGGCACCTTGCCGCTGCTCGTGCCGATCAAGCGCTCCTCCGGCGGCGTGCGCAAGGACGGTACGCCGCCCCGCCACCATTTCTTCGTGTGGACCGAACAGGTCATCGCGGCCCACCTCGATCGGCTCTTCCCCGGACTGACCGTCGAACAGGTCTATCCTTTCCGCGTGACCCGCGACGCAGACAACGACATTCAGGAGCTCGAGGCCTCCGATCTGCTCGAGATGATCGAGGTCAGCGTTCGTCAGCGCCGATTCGGCAACGTGGTGCGGCTCTCGATCAACCCCGACATGCCGGACTTCATGCGCCAGCTGTTGATCGACGAGATGGCTGTGGATGCCAATGACGTCTATGTGGCCGACGGCCCCTTGAGCATGGGGGGGTTGTGGGCCCTGCATGGAATCGACCGCCACGACTTGAAGGACCCCCACTTCGTGCCGGCCATGGATCCGGTCTTCGATGTTCGAGACCGAACGAGCCTGATCTTCGATGCGATCCGCCACGAAGACCTCATGCTCCACCATCCCTACGACAGCTTCCTGCCCGTGATCAAGTTCCTCAAGGCGGCGGCCACCGATCCCGACGTGCTGGCGATCAAGATGACGCTCTACCGGGTCGGGCGCGACTCCCCCGTGGTCGACGCACTGCTCGAAGCGCGCGAGAACGGCAAACAGGTGGCGGTGCTGGTGGAGTTGAAGGCCCGTTTCGACGAAGAGAGCAACATCGGCTGGGCACGCAAGCTCGAGAAGCAGGGCGTGCACGTCGTCTACGGATTGCTCGGCCTCAAGACCCATTCGAAGCTGGCGCTCGTGGTGCGCAAGGAAGGGGAGGGCATCCGCCGCTACGTGCATATGGCCACCGGCAACTACAACCACGTGACGGCCCACCTCTATACGGATCTAGGCATGTTTACGGCCGATCCGGAGCTGGGCGCCGAGGTCAGCGATGTCTTCAACTATCTGACCGGCTATTCGCGCAAGCGCGCCTACCCCAAGCTGCTCGTGGCGCCGCTGAACCTGCGCGAAAGACTGTCGGCCATGATCCGACGCGAGGTGGAGCGACATCAGCAAGGCAGCCAGGGCCACCTGGTCTTCAAGATGAACTCCCTGGTCGATGCCTCGATCATTCGCGAGCTCTATCGCGCTTCGGCAGCCGGCGTGCGGATCGACCTGATCGTGCGCGGCATCTGTTGCCTGCGTCCCGGTGTGGAGGGGCTGAGCGAGACGATCACGGTCACGAGCGTCATCGGCCGCTTCCTGGAGCACAGTCGGATCTACTACTTCCGCAATGGCGGGAAGGAGGAGATCTACACCGGCAGCGCAGACCTCATGCCGCGAAACATCGACCGCAGGGTGGAAGTCGTGTTCCCGGTCACCGAGCCCGAGCTCGTGGAGCGATTGCGCGACGAAGTGCTGGCGGTCATGCTTGCCGATACCGCCAAGGCGCGGCGGATGCTCTCGGACGGTAGTTATGTTCGGGTGCGCCCTGCGGAGGGGGAGACCGCCGTCAATTGCCAGCGTTGGTTGATGGATCGTCATCACGCGCGGACCTACGCCAGCCGGGACGAGGCCGAGATTGTCGTGGAAGGAATGAAAGGCTAAACCCGTCCACCCACTACGTGGCCATCTCGGTCCGTGATCACCCCCATGCCACATCGCTCGAGGCTGGGGGGCTGTTCCGTCATGGACCCTTGTGTTGGCTACCCTGGCTCAGCGGCCTTTGCCGGAGCAACGACGTGCTTCAGCTCGAGTCGCTGCCCAAACGCGCGCTCGAAAGCCCGGCGATGACCCTGCGCTCCCCACAGCTCGAGCTGGCAGTCCGCTTGGGAATGAAGCTCGAGCAGGATGCGTTCGCCCTCCAAGCGGCGTAGCCCCGCGCGCTCGACCAGACCGGCGTGGCTGCGATCGAGGGCCTCGGCCAAGCGGAGGAACACCGCCAAGGGGCGCACGATCTTGCGCGCCCCCTTGTCGAGCACTCTGTATTCGCGATGCTTCTTGCGCGGAAAACCCTTGCGATGGAATCTCGCCACCGCGGCCACGGTGGCCGTCTCGGTTTGGTCGAAGCCCAACAGATCAGCGTTGTGGATGAGGTAGTAGCTGTGAAGCTGGTGGTTGTCGTAGCTGAGGAAGGTGCCGATGTCGTGCAGCATCGCGGCATGACCCAAGATCTCGCGTGCCGGGGCCCCCAGCCGGTGCAGGCCAAGGTCGGCGGCATCGTCGAAGATCTGCTGGGACAAGCGGGCGACGTGCCGGCCGTGCGCCTCGTCGAAGCGGCAACGGCGTCCGAGCTGGAGCACGCTGCGGTCACGGATGGAGGCGCCCGAGAGCGCAGCGGGGTGGCGGCGCGCGATGTCGTCTACGATCAGGCCCTCGCGCAGGCCACGATCACTCGCCACGATGGTCTCTAGATCGAGGTCTTCCATCAAGGTCTCGAGAATGGCGGCGCCGGCGATGATGAGGTCGGCCCGGGAAGCGTTGATGCCCGGAACGTCGCGGCGCGCGGCCAGATCGAGCTCGCACAGTCGCTGTCGCAGCGCCCGCAGCTCCAACAGGGTCATGCTGTCGTTGGGGCCCTCGCCGCGTTCGCGGACGGCCATCTCGACCAGGTTTTGAATGGTTCCGGAGCTACCGATCACACGATCGAAGGATCTCCCTTTCATCCTTTGAAGCGGGCGTACGGCCGAGTTGCGAACGTATCGCTGAATCACCAGATATCGATCGTCGCGTACCGGCGCATCCTCGTCGGGCATGAAAAACAGCGACGTGAGCCGGATCGCGCCTAGCTTGAGCGAGTCGAGGAAGTGGTGGGTGCTCTGGTCTCCAATCACCAGCTCCGTGGAACCACCGCCGATGTCGATGAAGAGGGCCGTATCGTCGCCCAGGTCCATGCCGCTGGAGACACCGAGGTAGATCAACCGCGCCTCCTCGCGCCCCGAGATCGTGCGCACCTCGATGCCGGCATCGTGACGCAACATGCGCAGGAAGTCGTCCCGGTTGCGCGCCTCCCTCGTGGCGCTGGTGGCGATGGCCACGATCTCGTCAGCGTGATAGGCCTCGGCCATCTCGCGGAACTTGCGCATGACCAAGGTGGCTCGCCGCATGGCTTCGGGCCGGAGGAAGCCGTCGATGAACTCGTCCTCTCCCAGCCGGACGATCTCCTTCTGCTGAGAGATGACGCTGTGCGTGCCATTGGCCATGAAGTGCACCAGCAACAGGCGCACGGAATTGGTGCCGATGTCCAAGAACGCGGCCACACGCTCGCCTTCGTGGGCGAGGGCGAGCGGCGCGTTCTGAATCGCTGATTCCTCGCTCTCCGGCAATGCGCTGGGCCCGTGGTCCGTCATCACAGCCTGGCCAGGGCGCGCCCGAGTCGCGCTCGGTTCGCCTCGCCGACAAAGGGCGCCCAGTGCTCGCGGAAGGTCAGACGCAGTCGCTCTTCCTCAGCGCGTTGGACCTCGATGTAGTGCTCGATCGACGCGTCGTCGTCACCCTCGGCACGCGAGCGATAGAGATCTTCCATCGTGACGCCGGCGTCGTTGAGATCACCAAGATGATCTTGGAGCCGCTTGAGGTGCTTGACCAGGCGTAGGCCTTCACGGCCGAGCAAGTCCTGCACCGGTTCTAGGGTATAGCGCAGCCGCTTACAGTCGATCCGCAGGGCGTGCAGTGTTTCGACGGGCGGTTCGCCCGCATCGATCAGTGGCTCGTAAGCGCGGACGGCCGAAAAGCGCGACCAGATCGCGTCAGGCAGGACGTGCCTGACCTGGAAGGGAGTCGGCGCTTCGAGATGAAGGGCGCCCGCACCCGGCGTTGCACACAAGGTGCCGAAGTCGCGGATGAAGCGACGGTGCGCCTTGCTGTCGAGCCACGGCAGCAGCACGTCGTAGGCTTCCCTGCGCTGCTTCAGCCAGCGTTCCTCGAGGGGATGCATCGCGGATGATTCGGCCGGTGTTAGGCCCGTACGATAGGTTCCCAGCTTGTCCAAAGCTACGTCTCGGTCGCGGATGGCGCCAAGGAGACGAGCCGTGCGCTTCATGTGTTTGAGGTAGGCCTTGACCTGTTTGTGCTCGAAGTAGGGGCCAAAGAGCTTGTCGGCCGCGCGAGCGCGGCGAATGGCCACGCGATAGCGGTGCACGAACTCGATGTCGTCGCCGCGGCGTGCTCCGGCTTCGTGGAGCAGCATCTCCGTCAGCTCGTTGCGCCAGATGAGCCGTCCGGCCTCGGCCATCGGCATGTCGGATTGGATGCCGTGGGTTTCACTCGGCGCGCCGGGGGGATGATCGGCCACCGCGCGCAAGGCCCGTTCGAACTTGCTCCCTTCGCTTTGAACCAGCTCCGGCATTTCGCGCAGCGCGGCCATGGCACGTGCCTGGAGCGGTCGATGCTCCGGCGGGCAGGGGGCCAGCTCGAACTCGACCTCGTGCCAGCGGCCGGTCGCGATGCCCTCGAGATCGACGGCGCGTGCCTCATCGAGACTGAGGGTGCCGAGCCGGATGTCCTGGGGGCCGTGAGCCGTGCGCTCGCGCCGGATCTGCCGCAGCTCGACCAAGGTTTCGAGCGATTGGAGTCGCTTGCCCGCGATGATCGTCGCCAGATCGAGCACGGCGCCCGGCCAGCCCGCGTAGCCGCTGTCTGTGGCTGCGCCCGCCAAGGGGCCTTCGACCTCCAATCGCCGGTGAACACCGTCGCCGTCGTCGTCGCCTTTGGCCAAGCCCTTGAGGGTCAGCACATGCTGCGTGCCCAGAGCGCCTTGGGCAATCCGCTCGCGCAAGACAAACCCCGCGCGCAAGAACGCCCGATCGGGCGTGTCGAGGTATCGATCACGCACCTCGTGCGTGGTGCTGGCGGAGAGGGGGATGCCGGCCGCAAGGCTGGCGGAGCTCTCGAGTGCGGTCAGCGCGTCGGAGGTTGCCCCGAGCTTGAGCTCCTGCTCCATGGCCCCGGTGGTCGTTGCCGTCGTCTGGGAAGGCTGTACCGCCACCTCTGCCCGGCCATCCGGTGCGCGCTCCTGCGACGGGCCGTCCTCGGCCGGATCGGTTCCCGCCGTCGAGGTTACCTGCGGGCCCGATGGGGCCGGATCGCCAACGGGATCGATGCCGTCATCCGTCGCGCCCGTAGACGGGGCAAGTGACTCGGGGGAAGTCTCGGTCGTTTGCGGTGCGGGTGTGTCTGCCAAGCGTTCACTCCTAGGGTCGGATGCAGTCGGACGCTCACCCCATATTGTAGCCGACGTGTTATCATGCCGCATCGCCATGCCCCAAGGAGGCAGTGATGTTCGACGGCCAGATGATTGCATTCATCGGCAGCGGCACCATGGCCGAAGCCATGATTCGAGGTCTGCTGGTCGGCAACGTCGTGCAGGCGGAACAGATCCTCGCGGCGGGGCCGCGGACGGAACGTGGCGAGGCTTTGGCTGCCCGCCACGGCGTCGCGGTCACGTGCGACAACGCTGCCGCGGCCGAGGCGGGACAAGTGGTGGTGCTGGCGGTCAAGCCACAGGTCGTGCCCGTGGTCTTGCCCGAGCTGCGCGGCCACCTGCGGCGTCAAGACCTGCTGTTGTCGATCGTGGCGGGTATGCCGATTCGGCGCCTCGCGGATGGTGCGGCTCACGCGGCGGTCGTGCGCGCCATGCCGAACACACCGGCGCAGATCGAGCAGGGCATCTCGGTATGGACGGCAACCGCGGAGGTGGATCAGCTTCAGCGCGATCGGGCACAAGCTGTGCTGGCGGCATTGGGTGAGGAGATCTACGTCGACCACGAGGGCGATCTCGACAAGGCCACCGCGCTGAGCGGCTCGGGTCCGGCCTACGTGTTCATGATGATGGAGGCCATGATCGACGCCGGCGTACACCTGGGCTTCTCGAGACGCATTGCGCGACAGCTGGTCTTTCGGACCATGGCTGGCTCCGTGGCCTATGCCGAGCAGTCGGGCAAACATGTGGCCGAGCTGCGCAATCAGGTGACCTCACCCGGCGGCACGACCGCGGCGGCGCTCTACCACCTCGAGAAGGGGGGGCTCCGGACCGTGATCTCGCGTGGTCTGTGGGCGGCCTTTGAGCGTTCGCGCTCCTTGGGGGCGCGAGAGGACTGAGCTCGGAGAGCATCGAGCTCCAGATAAGAAGGCCGCCGGCGCCCGCATGGGCAGTCCGACGGCCTTCGCTTCTCTTGCGCGGAAGCTCAGCGTGAAGGGCTCAGCACTCCGAGTGTCCGCAGCTGAAGCACTTCATGCAGCCTTCGACATGCGCGAAGGTCGCTTGATGGCAGACCGGACACAGGTCCGCGCCTGGTAGCGCAGGTGTGGCCGTCGTCTCCGGCGTTTCCTGTTCGATGGTGAGCGCCGCTTCGTCAAAGAGCTCGGGCTGCTTGGGCTCCCGGCTCTTGACGAGGATGTCCTCGCGCAGGGCTTGTGCGATGCCGTCGGGAATCGAGCGGACTCGGTCCGGACCGAAACCAACCTGGCGGCTGCCACCGATGCCGCTGAGCTCGTTGACCACGAGGTCGAGGCGCTCGGTGGGCGGCAATGGGCTGGGCATGCGCAGCATCAAGCTGATCAGGCGCCCGATCGCTTCGGCATCTGCGGCCAGATCGCTGCCCGCCTTGCCGATGTTGACGAACACCTCGAAAGGCTCGACCCCCTCGACGTGATTGACCGTCACATAAGCCTTGCCCATCGGCGTGCTAATGCGATAGGTGTCGCCGCTGGTCTGGCTCGGGCGCTGTCGAATGCCGGGGCTGCCCCATGCCGGCGCGATCCCGTTCGAGGCTGTCTCTTCGGAGGCTGCTGGCTCCGCCTTCTCCTGCTCGAGGTGCAGCACCTGCTCGTCGCGCGACCCGTCGCGATAGACCGTGCCGCCCTTGCAACCGAGGCGGTACATGTGTTCGTAGAGATCACGCGTCTCGTCGATGGTGTACTCGTTGGGAACGTTGCAGGTCTTGGAGATGGCGGAGTCGACCCAGCGCTGGATGGCCGCCTGGGCGCCCACGTGTTCGAAGGGCGTCAGCTCCATCGCGGTCACGAAGTAGTCCGGCAGATCTTCCTCGCCGGGATGGTCCTCCTGCCACTCCCGCACGACCTCGACCCGCTCTTCGTGCCAGCCGAGGCGACTCTTGCGGTAGTAGGCCCATGAGAAGAATGGCTCGATGCCGGTGGACGTGTTGACCATCGTGCCGGTGGTTCCGGTCGGGGCTTGCGTCAGCAACGTCACGTTGCGGATGCCCTTCTCGCGAACCGCCGAGCGGACGGCCTCGGGCATGCCCTCCATGAATCCGCTGGCCAGGAAGGGCTCGGCATCGAACATCGGGAAGGAGCCCTTCTCCTCAGCCAGGCCGGCCGATGTCAGGTAGGCCTGCGACGAGATGAAACGATAGAGCCGATCGCAGAAGGCATTGCCCTCGTCGCTGCCGTAGCGCACGCCGCAACGCACCATCAGCTCGGCCAGTCCCATCGTGCCCATGCCCACACGCCGCTCGGAGAGCTGCTGGCGTCGATTCTCGTCGAAAAAATAGGGCGTGGCGTCGATCACGTTGTCGAGGAAGCGCACCGCGGCCCGAACGCCGCGTCCGAGGCCCTCCCAATCCACCTCGCCGTCCACGGCGAAGCGACCAAGGTTGAGCGCCCCGAGATTGCACACGCCCCAGCCGGGCAGCGGTTGCTCGCCGCAGGGATTGGTGCAGATCAGCGGCGAGAAGTAGTAGGAGTTGCCCATCCGGTTGGCCCGCTCGATGAACCACAGACCCGGCTCGGCACTCGCCCATGCGCTTTCGATGATCGTGTCCCACAGCTCGCGCGCCCGAACGGTATCGTGTGTGATCACCGGCCGGCCGGCCGCGCGCCACGCTCCAAGATCGCCATTCCACTCGCTGTCATAAGCCGGATCCTGGGTGTCAGGGAAGACCAGATCCCAATCCTCATCGGCTTCGACGGCGGCCATGAAATCGTCGGTGACGCCCACCGAGATGTTGGCATTGGTGATGCGACCGGCGGTGCGCTTGGCGCTGATGAACTCGGCGACGTCTGGATGCCAGATGTTCAGGATGAGCATCAGCGCGCCACGACGGCTGCCACCCTGCTCGATGAGACCGGTGACGAAGCTGTACAGGGAGCCCCACGAAACCGAGCCGCTGGAGCGGCCGTTCACACCGCGCACGTAGGCATAACGAGGCCGCAGGGAGGAGAGGTTGATCCCGACGCCTCCGCCGCGCGACATGATCTCGGTCATCTGGCTCAAGGTCGCCACGATGCCGTCGCGCGAGTCCTCGGGGCAGGGGATGACGTAGCAGTTGTAGTAGGTGAGGTCCTGCTCGGTGCCGGCCGCCGTGAGGATGCGACCGCCCGGTACGAACTTCCAGCCCTCGAGCAGCCAGCGGAACTCGGTCTCCCAACGCTCGCGCGCTTCGGGCTGCTCCATGCTCGCCACGCCAGCCGCGACCCGTGCCTGCATCTGGTCCGGGTGGATCTCGAGCGGGCGATCGACCTGCTCGAGCGCGCGCACGACCTGTTGGCCGTCGTC
>Ga0316201_10005014_pt1 | contig 10126 bp, 8 predicted proteins | sample CS6wburrow_MG_FD_204516 | JGI IMG/M metagenome (GOLD analysis project Ga0316201, IMG submission 204516) | Coastal sediment microbial communities from Delaware Bay, Delaware, United States - CS-6 worm burrow | ecosystem: Environmental > Aquatic > Marine > Coastal > Sediment | place: USA: Delaware...
ACCCAAGGATTCCCCCCGTCATTTTGGACAAACCCGGTCCCGCGTGACGATATCAGCGCTCAAAGACCAGCTCACCATCCAACCATGTTTGCAATACGGTGGTTGTATGAATTTCTGATGCCTCCACCTCGAATATATTGCGGTCAAGGACAACAAAATCCGCTCGTTTGCCGGATTCCAAAGATCCGACACTCTTTTCCATGAAACCGGCATATGCCGCATCCAATGTAAATCCACGCACGGCTTCTTCACGACTCATGTTTTCGCGAGGATACCAACCGCCTTCGGGCCAGTCTTTGGCATCCTGACGTGTAACTGCGGCATGGATACCCAACATGGGATTGACCTGTTCAACGGGAAAATCTGAACCCAGCGCCAAACGGGCACCACTGTCGAGTAGTGACTGCCAGGGATAAGCAAACAGCACACGTTCCGGACCCAGACGGTCCTCGGCCCAATACATGTCGCTGGTCGCGTGGGTGGGTTGCATCGCGGCAATGACATCCAGTGCCGCAAACCTGGGAATATCCGCCGCGGTCAATACCTGGGCGTGCTCAACACGGTGCCGGCCGGGATTGTCCGGGTATCGCTTTATCACGGACTCCAAAGCATCAAGTGTCACGCGGTTCCCGCGATCACCGATGGCATGCACCCCGGCCTGGAATCCGCAAGCCAGGGTCTTGTCAATCATGGCCTCCAGTGCTTCGGCGGCCATGAACAGCAAACCGGAATTACCGGCATCATCAGAGTAATCCGCCAGCAATGCCGCGCCACGACTGCCCAGGGCACCATCAATGTATAGTTTTACGGCACGCATGTATAAACGTCCGGAATCGTGTTCCACAGCACCGTTTGCACACAACCAGTCCAGTGTTTCCCCGGCACCGTCGGTAAATGCATAAACCCGGGTTGGGAATTGCCCTGCCCCGATGCGTTGCTGGTACAGCTCGATCACCGACTGATCGACACCCATGTCATGCACCCCGGTCAAACCAAGACTGACCATGGTCTGCAGCGCAAGATCGAGCGACGCCTGCAGCAGCTCAGCTGAAATTTCAGGCACGGTTTTCTGAACCAGCGCCATCGCCCCGTCCACCATCACACCAGTGGCCTGTCCGTCTGCATCACGATAGATATGCCCGCCCTGCGGTTGCCAGTCACCAGACAGGTCCTGGTCGGCCATGCCCAGTGCCGCGGTGTTGGCCCAGGCCGCATGGCCATCAATTCGCCGCAGCCAGACCGGACGATCCGGAAAGGCTGAATCAAGATCACGACGACTGGGAAACGCCTTTACCGGCCAGTCATTTTGATCCCAGCCACGGCCAAGCAGCCAGTCACCTTCCGACAGGTTCTTTTCATGTTCACGCAGTATCTGAAGAATCTCTTCCTTACTGGCGGTATCACGCAACTGCGCCTGGCTTAAACTGATGGCAAGACCGTAGAGGTGGGCATGCGCATCAATCAGGCCGGGAATGACGGTCCTACCCTTCAAATCGATATGCCGGGCGTCGGGGAACGCATCCAGCATAGCCTGCTCACCACCGACATTGTGAATCCTGCCCGAACTGTCAAATAACATCGCGTCCGCGGTCGAGAAACCCATATCCATGGTGTAAATCCGCGCATTGTGTATCAAAATCTGTTCAAACTGTTCCTGCCCGGCCAACAACCCGGTCGAAACCTGCGGCGGATGTTCCACCTTGCGAGACGACTCAGCCCCGTGGGACTCAGCATCGGGTGACTCAACATTACAGGCTGCGACTAACAACATTGCGAATATTAGGGGTAAATTTTTGATCACAAAAGACTCCAGGACAATTCAAACAGGACATAAGACAAACATGAGTTTATCATCTGACCATGAAATCTGAAGACCTAATGCAAAATGATCAATCGGGTAGGTTTTATACGCCAACTGAACTGAACCATGAAGCCAGGCTGCACCTTGAAGCCGGATTTGGCCGAATCTGGGTCGAGGGTGAAATTTCCAACCTGAGTCGCCCGGCATCCGGACATATGTATTTCTCTCTGAAAGACAACAAGGCCCAGATTTCCTGTGCCCTGTTCAGATCAAATACCTACGGCATGAACTTCAAACCCGAAAACGGCATGCTGGTGCGCGCACGGGGGCGGGTCAGCCTGTACGAGGCACGTGGGAATTACCAATTGATCGCTGACTCACTGGTTCGTTCCGGTGAGGGGCTGTTAAGAGCAAAGTTTGAACTACTCAAGAACAACCTGGCCCGCGAAGGCCTGTTTGACGAGGCACACAAAAAGGCCCTGCCCGCCTTTCCGCGTAAAATCGCTGTCATCACATCCCCGTCCGGTGCCGCGTTACGGGATATTCTGAACGTATTACAACGCCGATGGCCCCTGGCCGCGGTCCGTGTCTATGGCGTGCCTGTGCAGGGCGAGGAGGCCGCACCAGCCATCGGGGACGCGCTGATTGCAGCCAATAAACACAACTGGGCCGAGGTCATCCTGATTGGGCGCGGTGGCGGTTCACTCGAGGATCTGTGGGCCTTCAACGAGGAATCGGTTGCCCGCGCTATACATGCCTCGGAATTGCCAGTGGTATCCGCGGTCGGCCACGAGATAGATTTCAGTATCAGTGATTTTGTGGCTGACTTAAGAGCACCGACTCCATCGGCCGCTGCCGAGCTGATATCGCCGGATCAGCTTGCCTTGAAGCAGCACCTGTCAGGCCAGGGCAAACGTCTGCAGCAACACAGCATGCACCTGCTGCAGCGTCTGTCCCAGAAACTTGATCACCTTGCACACCGGTTGAAACAGCAACATCCGGGACAACGACTGGCCCAGCACCGGAAACTACTGCAACAGGCCGCCTATCGCCTGCAAGTTACGGCCTCACGGATCATACCCGAGCGTTCCCGGCAACTTCAGGAACTGCGCCGCCGACTGATACCCGCTGGAAAACGCATCGTGCCGGAGCGCGGACGCAGACTTCAGGACCTCGCCCGGACTCTGAACGCTCTCAGCCCGCTACCCACGCTGGCCCGCGGCTACGCCGTTGTCACCGATCCCGGAACCGGTACTGCCATAAGTTCTGTCAAGGACGTTTATCCCCGGCAAAACCTCGTTACACAGCTTGATGACGGTCAGGTTCTGTCTACTGTCCAGGAAACCAATCGAACCCGGCTTGATTCCGAAAACGACCAGGGTGAGGGCACCTGATTCTGCTCGACGATAGAGGGAGTGTGTCAATGACAAAACCATGCAAAGCTGCCCTGGTGCTTATTGAAAATTATTCTAATTAAAAGCTGTCCGGGCACCTAAGTCACTACTCACACCACCATTGAAAGAGTCGCCGCACAACTGCGATAGAACCACCCATTGTTTTATACCTGATTAACCCCCTTTCACTCCTGCCCACGTATTAAGCAATACAAAGTTGTATTTCTCAGCAAACCAGGAGCAGAAAATGAAATTTCCGATATTCGTAACCACCCTTGTCATCACCTCGCTAACCGCATGTGCTGTCGACAAAAATGGTGATGCCCAACTTGCCGCAGATCACGAAGAACAAGCCCGTACGGAACAACGGGTACGTGAAATAGCGAGTCAGGCCATCAACGACGAACACCTTATCGTCGCAACACCGCCACCAGTGGAAAAAAAAGCGCAAGGTGAACCTCCGATCACCGAAGTCCTCGCGCGCCCGGACAGCCCTGCTGTGCTCTATGAGCATGATGCAGTGGCGGCAACCAAACACATGTCCGGTGACCGTATGATGGTCGCCAAACAAAGCATGGCCCCGGTTGGTGTTGTTACTCCCGGAATCGTGCAGCACAACATCCGTCACGCAAGTGAACCCCTGTACCGGGAGAACTACCAACACCTCGAAAGCCAGAACATTTTTCGTGTTGCCAGCGACCCGGTTTCCACTTTTTCAATTGACGTGGATACCGGCGCCTATTCCAATATGCGTCGCTGGTTGAACCAGGGACAGCTACCACCCGAAGACGCCGTCCGAGTTGAGGAATTCATTAATTACTTCAGTTATGACTATCCTGTGCCGGAAAGTCAGCAGGTACCTTTTCTCGTCAGCACTGAAATCGCGCCGACACCATGGAATTCAGACACCCGCCTGCTCCGCATCGGCATCCAGGGCTATAACGTTCCGAAGGCACAATTACCGGCATCTAACCTCGTATTTCTAATCGATGTATCCGGCTCAATGAGTTCCGCCAATAAATTACCACTGCTGCAACAGGCACTGACCATGCTGGTCGGACAACTCGACGCGCGCGACAGCATCAGCATGGTGGTCTATGCCGGCGCATCAGGTGTTGTCCTGCCACCCACACATGGTAACCAGAAAGCCAACATCCTCGCTGCACTTCAGCAATTACAGGCAGGCGGCTCCACCAATGGCGCTGCCGGTATAAGACTTGCCTACCAGATGGCCCAACAGAACTTCATCAGCAACGGCGTCAACCGCGTTATCCTGGCCACCGATGGCGATTTTAACGTGGGCCTGGCCAGCACCGAGGAGTTGATCGACCTGATCCAGCGCAAACGCAAAGCCGGTATCGCCTTGACCACACTCGGTTTTGGCAGTGGCAACTACAACGATCATCTTCTGGAACAACTGGCTGATGAGGGCAATGGAAACTACGCCTACATCGATCGTCTCAGTGAGGCACAGAAAGTGCTTTCGGAAGAGCTCTCAGCCACCCTGCTGACCATCGCCAAGGACGTCAAAATCCAGATCGAATTCAACCCTGCCCAGGTTTCCGAATACCGTCTGATCGGCTATGAAAACCGCATGCTTAACGAAGAGGACTTCAGCAATGACAAGGTAGATGCCGGTGAAATCGGTGCCGGACACCGGGTCACAGCCCTGTATGAAATCAGCCTGACAGGTAGCAACGGACAACGCCTGCCTCCACGGCGATACCAGCAGGACACGAATACTGTCGAGCATAGCGACACACCATTCAGCAACGAACTTGCCCACCTGCGAATCCGTTACAAGTTACCCAATGAATCGGTTTCAAAGCTGATCCAGTCACCGGTCATGGATAGTGGGATCAATGCACGCGGTACGGACAGTTTTAACTTCGCGGCAGCGGTTGCGGCTTTCGGTCAGAAATTGCGCGGTGGTACTTACCTCGAAGATTTCGATTACGATGACATCGCAAAACTGGCCAGCCAGTCCAGGGGTAACGACACACACGGCTACCGGGGTGAGTTTATGCAACTGGTTAAGTTAGCCGGCACTTTGGACCAAAACAATCATGTCACTCAAAACATGGCAAAGCGCTAATTCCCGCAAAGGATCGGGTCGGGTAATTGCTTTCGGGACCGTCTCGAACAGGATGTTCGAGGTCGAGCCTACAGGGACGGACTTATGGCGTCTCTCAGAAGCAAGCGCCCGACCCTGGTCCCACCCTGAGGATGACATTCATCCTTCACTTTACAAGAATACACCATGCCCTCCGAAAATCTGTCATAAATGTATTCGCATGATGGTGCTACTTGGCGCACTCCTGCGAATCAGCTACGCTAACTTCATGCCCGAGACCACTGACGAACAATTGATGCAGCAATACGCAAAAGGTGATGCAAAAGCATTTGATCAGCTCTATGCCCGGCATCGCGGCGCCCTTTACCGCTACTTCAATCGCCAGGTAAATGATGCTGCCACCGTCAATGATCTCTACCAGGGCACCTGGGAAAAAATCATCAAGGCGCGAAGTAAATACCGAACCACATCACCATTCACCGCATGGATGTACCGGATTGCCCACAACCACCTGGTTGATCACTACCGCCGGCTAAAACCCGTCGATTCTCTGGAAACCGATACCCTGACGGATGGTCGCCCCGATCCTGCGCAGGACGTCATTTCCGGTCAGCAAACTGAACAACTACGGGCTGGGATCATATCCTTGCCCATGGAGCAAAGAACCACCTTGCTGCTGAAACTTGAAACCGGTCTCAAAATGGATGAGATTGCCAGTGTGACAGGGGTCAGCAGGGAAACCGTCAAAAGCCGCCTGCGTTATGCGGTTAACAAACTCAAACGGAGCTTGCTTGAATGAACAGCATTCATAACAACGGCGAGAATGATAAGTCCCTGAATGATGGGCTGGATGAGCTTGGCCATGTGTACGGGAAGCTGGAGAAGGATGAGCCACCGGAATTACTCGATATGGCTATTTTGAACAGCGCACACCGTGCTGTCGAGAAACAACCACGCCGGATGAAATTTGGCTGGTTACACGGTCTGACTACCACCGCGGTATTCGTATTGGCATTTTCCCTCATTCTGGAGCAACGTAAATCCGCACCGGTATTTGAAGATGGTATGAGAAGCACACAGCCAGCGCCATTACAAAGGGAAACCGTGGCAAAAAAACAAGCTGGCGATGTGCAGGGTGAACTCCGCAAGGAAATGACACCAAAGAGTGACGCGCGGGTCGACGATTTCCAGACTATGAGTGCGGTCACTGCGCAGGAAAGTGAACAAAAAGCGGGCCAATCCCGAAACCTGGCGACACAGCCCCAACACTCGAACTTGACCCTTGATGTGATATCGACAAAAGCTGAGCCCGTGGACCAGGATTTGGAAGCTGAAGAGTCAATGCTTGAAAAGACATCTTTGGATGAGACCGCTTTTATTGCCGATGCGCCGAAAGTGGATGCAAGCAGGCAAAGGGCAACCCCTGCTGCTATTGCTGCCGCTCCGCCCATGCCGGTTGAAGCCGAAGCACATACGGAAGAAAATTCACAGTCCGAGGCAGAGCAACAACTGATGGCAATCCTGAAATTAAAACAATCCGGTGACCCTGGCTGGGAATTACAGCTGGAGTCTTTCATCGAACGCTACCCCGATTACCCGCTGCCGCCAGAGCTAAGGAACCCTTGATGTTGACACTGAAAGGTCCGGCGTCTTTCGAAGAAATCATAAAAAAAAGCCGCTTTTTGACCCACGCGGCACAGGTTACCTCACAAGCTGAATCTCTGGACTTCTACGAATCTGTCATAGACCCGCAAGCAAGCCACAACTGCTGGGCGTGGCGTATCAATTTCCAGGTTCGTTCCAGTGACGATGGTGAACCTTCCGGTACCGCGGGACGACCGATACTGAATGTCATTGAACATCGGGAACTGGAAAATGTGATGGTCGTCGTGACGCGTTACTACGGTGGTATCAAGCTTGGCGCAGGTGGCCTGGTCCGTGCCTATTCAGGATCAACGGCAAAATGCCTGGACAGGGCCGGAACTGTCAAGCTTTTCCCCTTATCGGAATGCACCATCAAGGCTGGTTTCGAGTGGGCTTCAAGTGTGCATGGACTGCTGGATCAGTTTTCTGCGGAAAAATTAGAAGAGTCTTATGACAAAGCGGGTCTGATTTTGAAAATCCGCTGTCGTGAAGCCGACTTTGGAAAGCTGTCCTGTGGTCTGCGTGATGCCAGTCGCGGACAGGTCAAAATTTTCAGGAATTGATCTTTATACTGATGCCGGCCAGCTTACTTGCGTAGTCTGCGCCCATCAACAAAGAAGGCGTATAAAAACCACCTTCAACATCATGTTCCTGCAGGTATTCCACGATACCCAGACTCGCCATGACGGTCACATCGTAACCATCCGGTGTGGTCATCGTCGCAGACACGCTACGGCCGTCGGCGCTGCTGACCTCGCCCCAAAGTTGCATCCGGGAATTCTGCCGTTCACTCAGTTCAGGTCCGGTAACCGTTTTTTCGACCCGTCGCTTCATCAATTTCTGAACCCACTGCATGGACAAAAGCGGTTTGATCATACGTAGACGTCTCATACCCGAAATCGTAGAAGGAGGCGCTGACATATAGACCTCGATATCAGGTACGCCGGTGCTGATAAATGCTGTGAAAACATCACCCCAGGGAATGGTAACAGCGAGGCGTTTACCGTGTTCAAATGGAATCTCACGTGTCTTCCAGGCCAGTGGCACCGTTTTAAGTTCTCCATTTTCACGCACACAACCACCACCCGCCAGACCTTCAATACTGGTTTTCATCGTACCCGGACTCATTTGCCCACCGGATTCGAATGCCAGGGTCATTGACGTTGCTGCCGGCAGGGCCTTGACCAAAGTGGCCGCCAGGCAGTCAGTGGGTACAACATCAAAGCCCACCCCCGGCATCAGAATAATATCTGCACGTCTGGCCGCATCAGACTGTGAGTGGGCGTTGGCAAAAACACTGATTTCTCCGGAAATATCCAGGTAGTGACAACCATTTTTCAGGCAGGCTTCAATCATCACCTGACTGGTCGACGAAAAAGGACCCGCGCAGTGCAGTAAGATTGCCACCCCCTCCAGTGCTGCACTGACCTCTGCTTCATCTTCCAGCTTGAAAACTCGACATTCGAAACCGGATTCAGCAGCCATTTCATGGATGGCATCAGCACTGCGCCCTGCCAGTATGGGTTGCATGCCGCGTTGTCTGGCCTCTTGAGCAATCAGTCGACCGGTGTAGCCATTCGCCCCATAAATCATCCATGTGTTGTTCATGATAAATGTGCCTTTAGGCCGATCCGCAAAAAGAAAATCAGAACAACGATCCCTGTTGTCGATCTATATTGTCCGGCTTTGTGGGTTCTACGGTTTCTGGTTTGCTTGTAACGGGTTTTTCCGGCTTGGGTTTTGATGGTGGTTTCAAGGCTTCGATACCGATTGCCGCTGATGGTTTTGCGGCAGGTTTCTCATGGCGTTTCCGTTTGACGGGCTTGCGGGCCAGGCTGAGAAAGTCACGCAATGTACATTGCGCTTCGAGCCGGTGACGCAAAGTTTGCTTTTTATGGATCCGGTAACAGTTCCTGCGACCGTTTTTGCGAACACTAATCATGCCGCCGTCCTGCAAATCTCTTACAATTTTTTGAACGGCCCGCTCAGTAATGCCGACATCAAGTGCGACATCCCGTAAACGTGCCTCTGAATTGTTTGCAAGACTGACCAGCACATGACCATGATTACTGAGGAGCGTCCATTTTCCCATATAATAACTACCATGAATTTAATATAGATGAATTATATTTCGTGTTTAACATTTCTTCAATTGATTTAAGAAGAAGATCAAGACCAAGATGATCCATAAGACAAGCAAAGCAATCTCCGAGGCATGGCGCGAGTTCCTGTGGCTTGAGTCGGCGGGAGGTTTGTTGCTGGTATTTTCTGCAGTGGCGGCACTGATATTGGTATCAGGCCTGTGTAGATTGCTTGTTTTGCACCTGAGTCTTCCAAAAACACAGGCAGATGTTCAATAAATACTCCGCGCAGTGGAGCCTTGAGGTAAAAATCGCACAGAAATATTGCTCAAAAAACAGGCGACGAGAGAACCATATTGGAAGCCACTTCCTTCAGACTCAGGACAATACGTTGGGAGTTGGGTTTATCTCCTGAGACCGTGAGCCGACAGGACAAGGTGAGACCAGGTACTGGTCGAGAGCGTGCCCTGGGGTACGGGCTTGAAGCATGTCTCAGGAGATAAACCCAACTTCCGGCGGATTCCCACAGAATTCTATGAACTCAATGCCATACTGTCGCCGCGATACGGGCACCCTGGCTTAAGATTTGTGGATTCTGGCTGAAATGCATGCTGCGGTCAGACCGCCTAAAGCCTCGCTGCCAATTCGCTACCCTCGCGTATCGCATGCTTCGCATCCAATTCGGCAGCTTTATGCGCACCACCAATGACGTGACATGACAGTCCGTTTTCTTCGAGCCTGGCCGCAAGATCACGGTTACTCACCTGCCCTGCGCACACCACGATATGATCGACTTCCAGCAACTGATCTTCACCATTGATGCTGATATGCAAACCATGGTCATCAATGCGTTCATAACTCACACCGCCCAACATGTTCACACCACGGTGACGCAGGCTGAGCCGGTGTATCCAGCCGGTGGTCTTTCCCAGTGTTTTGCCCGGCTTGCCGGGCTTACGTTGCAACAACCAGAGTTCACGAGCAGATTTGGGGTGCTGCGCTTTTACGCCAGCAACACCACCCCGGGATTCTAGCGTGCGGTCAATACCCCACTCCCGGGTAAATTCTTCAATTGACTGGCCAGTTTCCGGATCATGTTCCGGATCGCTGAGGAATTCGGCGACATCAAAAC
>Ga0316201_10005015_pt1 | contig 10125 bp, 8 predicted proteins | sample CS6wburrow_MG_FD_204516 | JGI IMG/M metagenome (GOLD analysis project Ga0316201, IMG submission 204516) | Coastal sediment microbial communities from Delaware Bay, Delaware, United States - CS-6 worm burrow | ecosystem: Environmental > Aquatic > Marine > Coastal > Sediment | place: USA: Delaware...
ATTGAAGTAGCCGCACAAAATATGCATCAGGCAGATAGTGGTGCTTTTACAGGTGAGATTTCTGCCGAAATGCTAAAAGCAATCGGTGTTAAAACCGTGATTCTAGGTCATTCTGAGCGCAGAGAATATTTTGGAGAGACAGACGCATTATTGGCACAAAAAGTAGACCAGGCCCTTAAACATAAGTTAAAGGTAATTTTCTGTTTTGGCGAATTGTTAGAAGACAGAAAATCTAAAAATCATTTTAAGGTAGTTGAGTCACAGCTTAAGAATGGATTGTTTCATCTTAAAGATAAATCATGGAAGCATATTGTGCTGGCTTATGAACCGGTTTGGGCTATTGGTACCGGGGAAACGGCCTCACCGGAACAAGCACAGGAAATGCATGCTTTTATCAGAAAATTAGTTGAAGAGCATTATGATGAGGATGTTGCAGAAAATGTTTCTATACTATACGGCGGTAGCGTAAAACCTGCCAATGCAAAAGAGATTTTCTCAAAACCGGATGTGGATGGAGGATTAATAGGTGGAGCAGCGTTAAATAAAGACGATTTCTTGGCTATTATTAACGCCATTTAATGGGTAACAGCTATTTTGAATATAAATTTATTGTAAAGCCCAAAGAACCGGCGACCGAAATTTTAATCGCCGAGCTGGCGAATGCTGGATTCGAAAGTTTTGTTGAAAATGATACAGGCCTATTGGCCTATATTCAGCAAAAAGACTGGAATGATCATATAATAGATAATATTCAAATTTTAAGATCAAAGGAATTCGATATTTCTTACCAAAAGAATGCTATAGAACAGACGAATTGGAACAAGGAATGGGAAACGAATTTTGAGCCAATACAGGTGGATGAGATTGTGAGTATTAGAGCGCCTTTCCATAAAGATCCAAACTTGAAATACGATATTGTAATTGAACCAAAAATGAGTTTCGGTACCGGCCACCACGAAACTACTCATATGATGGTTCAACATCTCATTGAACTCAATCTCGAGAACAAAAAAGTATTGGATATGGGTTGTGGTACGGGTATTCTTGCTATTTTTTCTGAATTAAAAGGTGCCCGGGAAATAGATGCTATAGATATTGATGAATGGTGCTATGAAAATTCGATCGAAAATTGCAATCGAAATGAGTGTAAAAAAATTAATGTTTATAAGGGGGATGCCACCCTTTTAGTTGATAAAAAATATGATATTATTATTGCGAATATTAATAGGAATATTCTATTGATGGATATTAGGACTTATGCAAAATGCCTTAACGAAAAAGGCATCTTGTTATTAAGCGGATTTTATGAAGAGGATATTCCTGTTATTGATGCTGAAGCTAGTAATTTCAAATTAAAATTGGAGAAGATTATAGAGAGGAATAATTGGGTTGCTTTAAAATATGTTTATTAGTCTATCATATTTTTTTTGCTAATTTTAAAAATCTTTTTATAAATTTAGCCCATTATGAGTACAAAAAGAAAAAAGCAGGAAGATTTTGAGATACTGGATAAAGAAGTCTCTCAAAATGAAATCATATTGTTTAATGATGATGTGCATACTTTTGAATTTGTAATTAATTCATTAATGGATGTATGCGATCATTCACCCGAGCAGGCCGAGCAATGTACTTATTTGGTACATTATAAAGGAAAGTGCGCGGTCAAAACTGGGGAATATGACGAACTAAAACCACGCTGCTCGCGATTGTTAAATTTAGGACTGTCGGCCGAAATCGTTTGAAATAAGGCTTTCTGGCCTTATTTTATATTTTAGAATTGATAAATAAGATCAATTCAAAATATATTATTCTCATCTTAAAAATATTTTTTTTATTGAAAATGCATTAAGGCTCTCGATAGTGTATTTTGTTATATGAATATTTAAATAAGTTTTCGAAATACAGTACATTTGTGTGCATTATTTAAATTAGTTAATATGGCTTTTGATATAGAAATGATAAAGGGCGTTTACAAATCTATGGGTGAACGCATTAATAAAGCTAGGCAGTTAACGGGAAAACCATTAACCCTTGCAGAAAAGATATTATATTCTCACCTTTCGGATGGAATGCCTAATCAGGTTTATGAAAGAGGTAAGTCCTACGTAGATTTTGCCCCTGATAGAATTGCATTGCAAGATGCGACAGCCCAGATGGCCTTATTACAGTTTATGCAGGCAGGTAAAAAGAAAGTCGCCGTACCAACTACGACACACTGCGACCACTTGATACAGGCAAAAATTGGAGCAAAAGCCGATTTGCAAAATGCGCTGAATACAAGTAATGAAGTTTTTAATTTTTTAGAATCAGTTTCAAGAAAATATGGCCTTGGATTCTGGAAACCAGGTGCGGGTATTATTCATCAAGTGGTTTTAGAAAACTATGCTTTTCCCGGAGGGATGATGATAGGAACCGATTCACATACTGTAAATGCAGGTGGACTTGGTATGGTAGCTATTGGTGTTGGAGGAGCAGATGCTGTTGATGTTATGGCAGGAATGCCATGGGAATTAAAATTTCCAAAACTGATCGGTGTAAAATTAACAGGAAAATTAAGTGGCTGGACAGCACCAAAAGATGTTATCTTAAAGGTTGCAGGTATTTTAACCGTTAAAGGAGGAACTGGGGCGATCGTAGAATATTTTGGAGATGGTGCAAAAAGCATGTCGTGTACGGGTAAAGGAACCATTTGTAATATGGGTGCTGAGATCGGCGCAACGACATCAACTTTCGGTTATGATGAATCCATGGAGCGTTATTTAAGGGCTACCGATAGAAGTGATGTTGCCGATGCCGCCAACAAGGTAAGTGAACATTTAACTGGAGATAAAGAAGTTTATGCAAACCCCAATAAATATTTTGATCAGGTTATAGAGATCAATTTATCCGAATTAAAACCCCTTATTAACGGCCCATTTACTCCCGATCTAGCAACACAAGCCGGTAGAGAAATGACCGAAAAAGCAAAAGCAAATAATTGGCCACTTGAAGTAGAATGGGGCCTCATAGGTTCATGTACCAACTCTTCTTATGAAGACCTGTCACGTGCCGCATCTATTGCACAACAGGCAATTGATAAAGGATTGGAGACAAAGGCGCATTTTGGTATCAATCCGGGTTCTGAACAAGTGAGATTTACTGCAGACAGGGATGGCCTATTGCAAAAGTTCGAAAAATTAGATGCTACGATATTTACCAATGCTTGCGGCCCTTGTATCGGGCAATGGGCACGTTATAGTGATCCAAAAAATGCGCCTAAAAATAGCATTGTGCATTCGTTTAACAGAAACTTTGCGAAGCGTGCAGATGGTAATCCTAATACCCACGCCTTTGTAACTTCACCCGAAATGGTGGCGGCTATAGCCATTGCAGGGCGATTAGATTTTAATCCTGTTACTGACACACTAATAAATAAGAAAGGTGAGAAAGTAAAACTTGAAGAACCGACAGGATGGGAGTTGCCTCCAAAAGGATTTGATGTAAAAGATGCAGGATTTGTGGCACCGCCTGAAGATGGATCGACAATTGATATAATGGTTAGCCCGGAATCTAAGAGATTACAGTTATTATCTCCTTTCGAACCCTGGAATGGGAAGAATATTACCGGCGCTAAACTATTAATAAAAGCAAAAGGCAAATGTACAACCGATCACATTTCGATGGCAGGGCCATGGTTGCGATTCAGGGGGCATTTAGATAATATTTCTGAAAATACTTTGACCGGAGCTGTAAATGCATTTAATGATAAAACAGATTTAGTTAAAAATCAAATTACAGGTGAATATGGTGCGGTACCTGCTACTCAAAGAGCCTATAAGGCAGCAGGAATTCCTACCATAGTAGTGGGAGATCATAATTACGGTGAAGGTTCATCAAGAGAACATGCGGCTATGCAACCAAGACATTTGGGAGTAATAGCAGTATTGGTTAAATCTTTTGCCAGAATTCATGAAACTAATTTAAAGAAGCAAGGAATGCTAGGCTTGACCTTTGCAAACGAATCTGATTATGATAAAATTCAAGAAAACGACACTTTTGACTTTGTTGATCTGGTAGAATTTGCTCCAGGGAAACCTTTAACCATTGTTGCAAAACATGATAATGGTACACAAGAAACTATTATGGTCAATCATACATATAATGCCGGACAAATAGAATGGTTTAAAGCAGGCTCGGCCCTGAATTTAATTAAGAAACAAAACGCTAAATAATTTAAGCATTTTATAAGGAGCTCCTTTTTTGATATTCGAAAAAGGAGTTTTTTATTTTAAAAAAATACCCTAAAAGCAAAGTTTGGTGTAATCCCTAAGGAATATTCTATTATTTCTTGAGGTAAATTCTCGTCATTAACAATATAGTAACTGTTAATGATATTTTTTTGATCCAGAATATTTAAAATAGATAAACCGGCCTGTGCTTTTATTCTTTTTGAAAGGGTAAAATCATAAATTGCAGAGGCATCTAATCTCATGAAAGCATCTAAATTACTACTGTTAGCAGCACTGTAATTAATGTTATTATTTACAATTTCATCACCAAAGATTGGCCTTGTTGTAGGTTTACCCGAACGCCAGTTTAATCCTGCAGATAATTTTAAATTTTTAATTTCATAGGCAGTGGCTACGGAAACGGTATGTGTTATATCGTAATTACTAGAAAATTTATTCTCTTCAAATTCGTCGAAATCATAATTGTTGTCTGCCAGAGAATAACTTATCCAGGTATTGATTTTGTCGAATTTATTATTGATGATAAAGTCAAACCCTTTTACATTATAACTACCATCAGTTTTTATAAATTCATATTGGTTTTGAAACCCTTGACTTTGTGAAGTTATACCATTTACCCTTTTATAATAAACTTCTGTATTGATCATTAAACCTTGATAATAATAATTCGATCCTAAGGAGATCTGCTTACTTCTTAGAATTGGAATATCGTTATTGTTCGATAATGTCCACCTGCGATTTTCAATGCCCAGGAAATTATTTTTAAAATCGGTTAATAAAGTAGTAGTCTGATTTTTAAATTCTCCTAAAACTTCCATCATGATACGATCGGTGAGCCTGTGGTTGATGCTTAATCGAGGTTCGACAATAAACTTATTAAATGTATCTATATAATTAATACGGGTTCCGAACTTAACATGGGTGTTCTGATCGCTTGAACTATAGGCAATTTCCGAAGATAAGGCATGCGTGCTAACCACTTCTTTAATAGAAATATCTACAGGAGGAAAATTAACTTCGTCTGTATTAGTAATTCCTGTTTCAATAAAATGATAGCCGTTTTTTAGCTTGATCTGGTCATTTAAGATATAGCTTGTGTTAATGTTAAGTCCGGCCTCTACCACTTTATTACCTTGTGTTGAAATCTGTTCGTTTATAATATCAAAATTTGTGGCTTCCAGATCATAATTAGTGGCATAGAACTGTAATGAAGTTTTGAATTTATTATTCCAATCTCTGTTATATTTTATTCCTCCAGCCAAATTGCTCTGGTCTAAAGTACTTTCACGAGAAGCTGATAATCCACCTCCAAAAGCATTTTCTGTAAAGGTTAAACTATTGTTTAAATGCAAGATGTTTACACTTAATTGATCTTTATCGGTAATGTCGTATAATAACCTTAAGCTAATATCATAAAAATCAAATTTTTCATCCGTGCTATTGGTATTGCTGGTACTTGTAACTACATCAGTATTTTGAAAAGCCCTATCGAAATATTGACTGTACGTAGGGGTATTGAGATATTCGCTAAAAGATTTTCTCGAAGCTAATTGGAACGACGATCTATCATTGATAGGGACATCAACATAGGCATCAACATTGATAAAATTTAAACCAGCTTCTGCCTTAAGGGTATCGTTTGTTCTTTCATCAGTCATCATATCTACCGTGCCAGAAACGCCATCGGAGTAATTTGAAGGTGTACCATTCTTCAATAAGGATACTTTTTTTGCCATCCTCGGATTAAGGGCAGAAATCAAACCAAAAAAATGGCCAGACTGATACATCTTAATTCCATCCCAAAGAATTAGGTTCTGATCATGAGTACCACCTCTGATATTAATGTTAGAAACAGTTTCGTCTATACTTTGAAAACCAGATAAGGCTTGAATAGTTTGTAAAACATCTGTTTCTATAAGGCCTGGGATAGTTCCGAAATTTTTATAATTGATATTAATACTACCATCGATGATCTTGTTAATACCATTAGTTAAATAGTTATTTAAAATAATTTCAGTTAAATTTTCTGTTTTTGAAACCAGGTAGATAGTTTCGCATTTTCGCGTCTTATATTTTTCGGCATATTCAGTAAAAATTTCATAACCCAAATGTCTAAAAGTAATGATATCATCTTCAACTACTTTATCCAATTTAAAATACCCTTTATCATCACTAATCGTAGATAAAGATTTTGATTGAACAACACATCCTGGTACAATTTCATTAGTCGCAATATCGACCACATAACCGCAAATAGAAAAACTATTATCCTTGTTGGTAATAGTTATAAAATTGTTTCCTAAAATTGTATATTGTAAGGGAGTGTTGGTTTGTAGATATTCTATAGATTGTTTTAAATTAAGATCGTTTGACGGAGGTTCTAGGAATATATATTTTATATCATTGTCTATATACGAAAAATTACACTCAAAACGGAAGTGTAATTCTTCTAAAATTTCGATAAGTGGTTGCTTTCCTTTTTGAGTTTGTGCTGAAATCTTAGTGAAACAAAAAAAAGATAAAAGAATAAAAATTAGCAGTAACTGTTTTTTTATCACTCCTTAGTTAAAACTATTTTTGTATTGTCTTCTTTAGTATACTTCAATTTCAATGGTAATGTTATAGATTTTAAAGCTAATTCTTTATTGGTGTTGGTAAAACTACCAGAAAATAATTGATCTGTATCTATATTATTAGCTTCAATTTTAATATTGTATTGTCTTTCAAATTCTTGAATAACTTCGCTATAAGGAACACTTTTAAAACTACTTAGATATTTATTTGCCCAAGTTGGAGCCGAATCTCTAGATTCTCCTTCGATTACTGCACCATCTATTATTTTAAAAGTTTTTCCGGCCGGTAGTTTAATTACCCTATTTTTATAGGTAACACTCACAAGACCTTCATAACATGTTACTTCAAAATAATTAACGCGTTGCTTAACATTAAATTGCGTACCAAGAACACTAACTTTACCAGACCAAGTAACTACGTCAAACTGTGACCCTTTGGCAACTTTAAAATAAGCTTCACCTACTAAATTTACTTCACGGTTTTTCTTCCAATTCCTCTTCTTATAATTTAAAGAAGATTCTGCATTTAGCTTAACACTTGATTTATCGGGTAATTCAACAGATGTAGTATTGCTAGCTAGTGTTTTTACAACTGTTGTGTCATCATATATAGGTGAGTAATATACCGCCAAGCCTATTATAAAGATGGCAGCAATCCTCAATAATGGTTTTATCCAACGTACTTTTGACGCGGACGTATCTCGTTCTTTGATTTTAGATTTTAGATTTAAAAATTCCAAATCAACATTATAAGAAGTGTCTTTAAACAATAAGGCTTTTTCTGAAAGCTTGTTATAAGACTCATACTCTGGCAATTTCTTAAAGGCCTTCAATTCGGCCTCGCTTAATTCGCCATCTAACCATTTCTGTATTAAGAGTTCTTTTTGCATATCAATAGTTTCTAATTATATAACAATTAGCGTGGGAAAATTCCTACCCTCGTTATGTTATTTTTTTTTCTGTTTTATATTGATGCTTCACTAATAGAACAATTATGTATTAAAAGTTCCTACCTGTATTATGATAAATTTTTTATATACCGTCAATTTCCTTTCTTAGCTTTTCCAGTGCACCATATAATCTTTTCTCCACAGCCTTTCTCGAGATGCCTAGCATCTCTGCAATTTCTTTATGTCGTTTTCCTTCAACCCTGTTTAATAAAAAAGCGACACGTTGGGCTTCAGTTAAGTTAGACAAGGCCCGTTCATATTTTTGCATGTATTGTGACTCTTCCATAATAAACTCCGGGGTTTCATTGGTATAGTCTTTTGGTTTGGTTTGTTGATGCCTCAATACAACTTTTTGATGTTTGATCTCATTTAGCATCATATTATTAGCGGTGGTAAATAAAAATGATTTAGCCTTTTCCGGAGAGATATTCTTACAATTGTCCCAAAGCTTTATAAATGCCTCCTGTACTTTATCTCTTGGATCTAATCCGTCACCATATTTATATCTTAAGAAATTAAATACATCATTAGATAGTGAGTTAAATATTTTTGAAAAAACACGTTCTTCGCAAATGTCTGTATTTAAAGCTTTTATCATTATAAAATATTTTTTATTAAAATTTTAGGTAGGACTTTTTTGAGGATAATTGTTTCATATATGTAAATCGAATTTAATAAAAAACTTGCAATGCAAAAACTTAAAAGAGATTACAGTTTAATTATGAAATCAATATTATTCCTTTCTCCCTTGAAAGTAAATGCATTAAAAAACAAAAATAACAAATCTGACTTAGTTCAGCTTGTAATAACAAATAAAAATCAAAATATAAGTTAAAAGATTTTTATTTCGATAAAAAAATTGCTAAATAAACTAAACTTAAATAAAATGAAAAAGCTCACACTGTTAAAATTTGGATTCGTAATTACCGCATTGATATCATTCAATCCAGATGTTCTTGCCCAAAGTTTTGATGGGTTAGATAAATCTCCGCATGATATTACTTATTACAGAGAAAGCAGGGTAACACCGCCAATTGTAAAAGTGATCTATGGCAGACCTCAAAAGAAAGGTGAGGAAGTCTTTGGTAATAAAGTGGCCTATGGCCAACTATGGAGAACCGGTGCTAACGAAGCAACAGAAGTTAAGTTTTATCAGGATATTATGTTTGGTGAGGTTAAAGTACCAGCAGGAACATATGTTCTCTATACTATTCCGGGTGAAAAAGAATGGGAGGTCATTCTAAGTGCCAATTTAGATGTTCTAGGTGCTTTTCAATACGATCCGGTATTCGATGTTGCCAGAATTACAGTTCCTTCAAACAAAGCTGAAGAGTTAGAATCTTTTTCAATAGCTTTTAAGGAGAAAAAAGAAAACATTCAAATGGTATTAGGCTGGGATACAACCAGGGTAAAAATACCGATAACAATAAATCAAAAAGAAGAATACGCGCTAAAATTTTAAAAGTATAATTATACTATAAGTAATTATTATAAAAGGGGTAAACTGCTTTAACATGTTGATGTTGAGGCAGTTTTCATTTAAAACAATAAAAATATTTATTTTTTTTAATAATAGGGTAGGAACTTTTAGTAGTGAGTTGTTATATAATTGAATAGTTAAAATAATATTAATCAATAATTTTAAAAATTAGATATACTATAAGTCAAAATTAAAAAAAGGGGTAAACTGTCTTAACGCATTGGTGAGTTAAGACAGTTTCTAGTTTTTTTATTTATTTATTAAAACAATGGTAGCAGGGTAGGAATAATCTTCTGTAAGTTGTTATATAAATACTAAAGGTGGATAAAATCTAATAATTATAATTAGGACCTTTAAAAATTAATGGAATAAAAAAGTAGTTTTGGTTATTGGTACGCCAGAAAGTTTAAAAAGAAAGTTACCGGAAGGATTAAATGCAAAAAAATTAAGTTAGAATTTTATACAAGAAATTGTTAAATCAAATGAAAAATTTGAATTATGAAAACAAAAAACACAAAAAGCAAAATGTTATCGGTTAGATATCTTTTGTTTTTGCCTTTCTTATTTTTTACATTTTGCCAGGAGGGTAGCGAAGAATTTACAGAGAATCCAGAAGAGGTGATTACCGTTGAATCTAACATTGTTACATTAATGAAAGCGGCCGTTGCTACAAAGTCTGATGATGACGATGATGATGACGATAATGATGAGCAATGCATTGAATATAAATATCCAATTGCTTTTTATGCATATTATGCTAATAGCAGAAGTATAGAAACCAGGGTTATTTATTCTGATGAACAATTGTTCGATTTTTTCGATGAATTAGAAGCTGCCGATCAACTCATGATAGATTTTCCAATTGAATTAATTGGAACAGATGAGCCACCAAC
>Ga0316201_10005016_pt1 | contig 10125 bp, 4 predicted proteins | sample CS6wburrow_MG_FD_204516 | JGI IMG/M metagenome (GOLD analysis project Ga0316201, IMG submission 204516) | Coastal sediment microbial communities from Delaware Bay, Delaware, United States - CS-6 worm burrow | ecosystem: Environmental > Aquatic > Marine > Coastal > Sediment | place: USA: Delaware...
GTCCCTTCCCAGTGCCAGGGAGCGACCGCTGGCGGCCCAGGGGAATACGCCCTTGCCATATTTGATGCCATCGGCCCGGGCTTCGGCTTCAGTCTTTCCGACCCATGCCACTTCCGGGTCGGTATAGGCGACCGACGGGATCACGCGTGCGTCAAAATGGGTGTCCATTCCGGCGCAGACTTCGGCCGCGACCTTGCCTTCATGCACCGCTTTGTGCGCCAGCATCGGCTGCCCCACCAGATCGCCGATGGCGAAAATGTTGGGGACGTTGGTGCGCTGCTGCCGGTCGACCTTGATGAAACCCTGAGTGTCTACCGCAACTCCGGCCTTGGCGGCGTCGCACTTGTTGCCGTTGGGGGTGCGTCCCACAGCAACCAGTATACGGTCGTAGAGTTGGGGCTGCGGTGCATTTTTGCCTTCGAAAGTGACCCGCATGCCTTCCGCCAGTGCCTCCACCCGGGTAACCCTGGTATTGGTCAGGATGCGCTCATACTTCCCCTGCAATCTCTTTTGCAGCGGTTTGACGATATCCTTGTCGGCGCCGGCTATAAGGCCGTCGAGCATCTCCACTACGGTGATTTTGCTGCCCAGTGCGTGGTAGACAGTGGCCATCTCCAGACCGATGATACCGCCGCCGATCACCAGCATCCGCGTGGGAACATCCTGCAGCGCCAGCGCACCGCTGGAGTCGATGACACGCGGATCCTCCGGGATAAAGGGGAGCGCGACCGGCGTCGATCCGGCAGCGATTACGCATTGCTTGAAACCGACTACCGATCGCTCTCCCTGGTTGCCGACAACCTCGACATTGTGCGCATCGATAAACCGGCCGTAGCCCTTCACAACCTGGACCTTACGTTGCCCGGCCAGGCCCGCCAGCCCGCCCGTGAGGCGCCGGACAACACCGTTCTTCCATTCGCGCAGCGCCTCCAGATCGATCTCCGGTTCATTGAACTTCATGCCGTGATCGCGAAAATCGCGGGTCTCCTCGAGTACCCTGGCTGCGTGTAGCAGCGCCTTTGAGGGAATGCAGCCCACATTCAGACAGACCCCGCCCAGACTGGCGTGACGCTCGATAAGAACGGTTTTCAAACCGAGATCGGCAGCACGGAAAGCTGCGGTATAACCCCCGGGGCCTGAACCCAGCACCACCAGGTCGGCCTGTATGTCGGCGTTGCCGACATAGGTTCCGGCGCCAGAGGCATCCGCCGCTTTGGCGGCACCGCTGTCGACCTCCATGGTAAGAATCAAGTCGCCCCGGGATACCTGATCGCCCACGCTGACTTTAACCGATTTCACCCGCCCGCCCGCGGGCGCCGGAATCTCCATTGAGGCCTTGTCGCTCTCCAGCGTGATCAGCGGAGTCTCCGCACTGATGACGTCGCCTTCGGCTACCAGTACTTCGATTACATCGACCTGCTGAAAATCGCCGATCTCGGGCACCAGTACATCTTCCACCGAGACTCTCCCGCCATCGGCCGGTGCCGGATTGGCGCTGGCCGTCTCCTGTATCAGTGGATGCGGATCCTCCGCCGCCACTTTGGGTTCGACCGCAGTCTCCAGGCTGAGAATCAACGCACCGGTAGAGACGGTATCGCCAACGGCGACGTTGATTTCGGTGACGGTCCCGGATAGCGGCGAGGGGATCTCCATCGAGGCCTTGTCGCTCTCCAGGGTTATCAGTGGATCGTCGATCTCGACCGCACTACCTACGGAGACCAGCAGTTCGATTATCTCGACGTTGTCAAAATCCCCAATATCGGGAACGGTAACTTGCTCAATATTGCTCATTGTCTTGTACCTTCACGGAAATCGATTAAAGAAGCAGGCGTCGTACGTCGCTCATCAGCAGTCCCAGATGGCGCACGAAGTGGGCCGCCTGGGCGCCGTCGATCACCCGGTGATCGTAAGAGAGCGACATCGGCTGCATCAGGCGCGGAGTGAATTCACTACCGTTCCATACCGGTTTCATCTGCGAACGGGTGAGTCCGAGGATGGCCACCTCCGGCGCGTTGACTATGGGTGTGAACCCGGTACCGCCGATCCCGCCCAGACTGGAGATGGTGAATGTTCCACCCTGCATGTCTCCGGGCTTGAGTTTTTTCTCGCGTGCATTGAGGCTCGCCTCCGCCAGCTCCGCGGAGAGTTCGAAGATGGTTTTTCGGTCAACCTCCCGGATAACAGGGACCACCAGGCCATTCGGCGTGTCTACTGCAATGCCGATGTTGATGTACCGCTTCAGGATCAGGTTCTCGCCCGATCCGTCCAGCGACGAGTTGAACGCCGGATAGGTTTTCAACGATGCTGCGCAAGCTTTCATGAAGAAGCTCAGCAGGGTAACGCGCAAACCCTGTTTCTCGGCATCCGCTTTAAGCGATTTGCGGAACGCCTCCACCTCGGTGATATCGGTTTCATCCTGGTGGGTGACATGCGGCACGTTGAGCCAGGCGCGGCTTAGATTGATGCCGGTGAGCCGTTTGATTTTACTCAGCGGCTGCAGCTCCACGTCGCCGAATCTGGAGAAATCCTGCTCCGGAACGGGTGCGATGCTGCGGCCGGTCTCGGTGCCCGTTGGGGCGGCTGCGCTACCGGCCGCGGTTGATTCGGCACTGCCATCGAGATCTTCCCCGGTGATACGGCCCTTGCGGCCGCTTCCCCGGATAGCGTTAAGGTCGATCCCCTTCTCCCGCGCCTGTCGCCTGATGGAGGGGCTCGCATGGACACGCTCGAAGGAGATGCTGCTGCCATCCGTCGCTGCGACTGCAGGTTTGGGTTCGGCTGTTGTTGCGGCGACCGGTTCGCTTGCGGCTGCCGCCACCTCAGGTTCGCTTTCGACTTCCAGCAACAGGATAACGCTGCCTTCGCCAACCTTGTCTCCGAGTTTGACCTTCAGCTCCCTGACAACACCCGCATCGGTTGCGGGAATCTCCATTGAGGCCTTATCGCTCTCCAGCGTGATCAACGCATCGTCGAGCTCAACACTGTCACCGGATGCAACCAGGATCTCGATGATTTCGACTTCACTGAAGTCACCGATATCGGGTACCACAATTTCTTTTATAGTCACTTGTCTCTCTCCCAGATTCTGACTGCGGCTTAAACGGACACCGGATTGGGTTTGTCACTGTCGATCCCATACTTGCGGATCGCCTCGGTCACGCTTATTGCCGGGATGGTTCCCGCATCCGCCAGCGCTTTCAGAGCGGTGACCGCAATGTAGTGGCGGTCAACCTCGAAGTGTCTGCGCAGTGCCTCGCGGCTGTCGGAACGACCAAAACCGTCGGTCCCCAGTGTGTGGTAGGGCGCCGGCACAAAGGGCCGGATCTGTTCGGCGAAGGCCCTCATGTAATCGCTTGCAGCGATTACCGGCCCGGCCCGCTCTTTCAGGCAGGCTTCGACATGGCTGACGCGGGGGGTACCTTCCGGGTGCAGGCGGTTCCAGCGCTCCACCTCCTGTCCGTCGCGGGTCAGTTCGTTGAAACTGGTGGCACTCCAGATATCGGCGGCGACGCCAAAATCGCTGCGCAAGAGCTCTGCCGCGGCGATCGCTTCGTTCAAAATGGTGCCGCTGCCGAGCAGTTGTACCCTTGGTGCGCTTTCCGCGCCTGCGTCGACCTCGCTGCTGCTCAGTTGATAGAGACCCTTCAGGATTCCCTCCCGCGCGCCTTCCGGCATGTCGGGGTGGGCATAGTTTTCGTTCATCGCGGTCAGGTAGTAAAAGACGTTCTCCTGCTGCTGGAACATTCGACGCATGCCTTCGTGAAGGATCACCGCCACCTCGAAATGGAACGTGGGATCGTAGGAGATGCAGTTTGGTATGAAGCTCGCGAACAGCTGGCTGTGGCCGTCCTGGTGCTGCAGTCCCTCGCCGTTGAGGGTGGTGCGGCCGGCGGTACCGCCAACCAGAAATCCGCGTGCCTGCAGATCGCCTGCTGCCCAGGCAAGGTCGCCGATGCGCTGAAAACCGAACATTGAGTAGAAGATATAGAACGGCATCATGGTGAGGCCATGGGTGCTGTAGGAGCTGGCTGCGGCAATCCAGGAGGACATGGCGCCGGCTTCGTTTATGCCCTCCTGCAGCAACTGGCCTTTTTTATCCTCGCGGTAGGGCATGATCTCGGCTGAATCCATTGGCGTATAGGCCTGGCCCTCCGGCGCGTATATGCCCATCTGACGGAACATCCCTTCCATGCCGAAGGTGCGCGCCTCGTCGGGCACAATCGGCACCAGGCGCGGTCCGATCTCCTTGTTTCGGGAGATGGCCACCATCGCACGCACCAGCGCCATGGTGGTGGACATAGTGCGTTTGCCGGTCGCCTTGAGCAGGATGTCGAACATGGAGAGGTCGGGAATCTGCAGCGAATCCCCCCGGGTCCGGCGCGCGGGAAGATAACCGCCCAGCGCCTTACGCTGTTGGTGCAGGTACGTCACTTCGGGTGAGTCGGGAGCAGGTTTGATCAGGTTGGCTTCAAGCACGTCTTCATCCGATATTTCAAGATCCAGCCGCTCGCGGAACCTCTTCAACTGCTCGGTCCCGAGCTTCTTCTGCTGGTGCGAGATGTTCTGGACTTCTCCCGCTTCTCCCATGCCATAGCCCTTGACGGTTTTTGCAAGGATGAGTGTGGGTTTGTACTTGCTTTTCACCGCCTCTGAATAGGCCGCGTAAACTTTTCGCGGATCGTGACCGCCGCGAACCAGGTCGTGGTAGATCTGGTCGTCGCTCATATGCTCGACCATCTTCTTCAGCTCCGGATATTTGCCAAAAAAGTGCTCGCGTACGTAAGCGCCGTCCTTCGCCTTGAAACTCTGATACTCGCCGTCGACACACTCTTCCATGCGTTTGCGCAGCAGTCCGTTATGGTCCTCAAGCAGCAGCTTGTCCCAGGCCGACCCCCAGATCACCTTGATCACGTTCCAGCCGGCGCCGCGAAAGTTGCCCTCCAGCTCCTGGATGATTTTTCCGTTGCCCCGGACCGGACCATCAAGGCGCTGCAGGTTGCAGTTGATGACGAAAATCAGGTTGTCCAGTTTTTCCCGCACCGCCAGTGCGATCGCACCCTGTGCCTCGGGCTCGTCGGTTTCGCCGTCACCGAGGAAGACCCAGATCTTACGGTCGGACTTCTCTATCATGCCGCGGTTCTCGAGGTATTTGAGAAACCTGGCCTGATAGATCGCCATGATTGGCCCCAGGCCCATGGATACGGTGGGAAACTGCCAGAAATCGGGCAGCAGCCAGGGATGGGGGTAGGAGGGCAGGCCGTCTCCGGCGGATTCGATGCGGAATTTTTCCAGCTGCGCCTCGCTGATACGCCCTTCCAGGAAGGCGCGCGAATAGATACCTGGCGCCACGTGGCCCTGAATGTAGATCATGTCGCCGCCGTGTTTTTCGCCGGCTGCGCGCCAGAAGTGATTGAAGCCGGTTTCATACAGCACCGCGGAAGACTGAAAACTGGCGATATGACCGCCAGGTGCTGCAGGGCTTCGATTGGCTCGAACCACCATTGCCATCGCGTTCCAGCGAATGATGTCGCGCAGCCTGGCTTCGATTGCAGGGTCACCGGGGAGCGCGGGTTCGCGGCTCACAGGAATTGAGTTGAGATAGGGTGTACGCGAGCAGTCAGGCGGCTCGACACCGCCTGCCGTCGCCTTATCGATCGTCTGTTTAATAAGGAAGGCGGCGCGTTCAGCGCCTTCCCGCTCCAGAACGACTTCAATAGCTTCCAGCCACTCCGTTGTCTCCTGCGGGTCTACATCCTTGTAGTTTGTGTTTTGCTCACTCATGCGGATTCTGCTCCTTACGTTTTGAATAGCTGCTCATTGATGAAAATCGATAATTATTGGTAAGAAAAATAAAAGGTAAGACCATTAAATGGTAAAGCCTTAAGATGTGTCAAGAAGAAAAGCGAGCTCGAAATCCTTAAAAAATTTATATATTTACAATAATTACTATTATTTTTAATAAAATATGTATTTTATTTAACGTAATTTATATAATATATAAATGGTCAGACCATTTTATTTGTGGGTATAATGACCCGAATTAGTGAGGGAGATATGTCATGCGGCTACAGCCAATCAAACCGGCGCGGGTTTCGGATTTCATTATTGAGCAGATAAAGGAGCAGATAATCAGCGGTGCCTTGAAGCCCGGTGACAAGCTTCCGGCGGAGCGCGAACTGGTGAATCAATTGAAGGTTTCCCGACCCTCGGTGCGCGAGGCGTTGTTGAAACTGGAGGCTCAGGGGCTTATCGAAAGTAAGCAGGGGGGCGGTACTTTCGTGCTGGATGCGCTGGGTCCCACGATCACCAATCCACTCGCCAATCTGGTGAAAGACAACCCGGAAGCGCTGTCCGACGTGATGGAGTGCCGTCATGGACTGGAGGAGCTCGCGGCGAGCTATGCGGCGTCACGCGCCACGGACGTTGACCTGGACCACCTGCGCAGCCGTTTCGCCACGCTGGAAATGGCACATCACAAGCGGGACCTGGTGTTGGAAGCGAAGGAGGACGCTGCCTTCCATCTGGCGATAGCTCACTCATCGCACAACATGGCACTGATTCACCTTACCCAAAGCCTGTTCGATCTGCTGGGGGACACGGTGCTGGACAACTGGCAGAAGATCTATGCCAGAGAGGAGAGCTACCAGGGCATCCATAAACAGCATGGGGAGATTCTGCAGGCGATACTCTCCCGCGACTCGGACCTGGCCCGGGGATGCGCGCACCAGCACCTTGCCTATATCGAACGCTGCCTGCGTACTGTCGGTTGAGCGGCAGAGGTACTATCATACGCTCCCACAATGAATCAAAAACACAGCGTAACCGAATCGCCCCGCCTGCTGTTCACCTTAGAGTACCGAGCAATCTGGCTGGTTATCGTAATCGGATTCACACTCTCCCTGGGGGCGCTCTGGCTGATACACGGCCAGCTCGATGCGCATAAGAATACTGAATTCGAATGGGTGGCCCACAACAGAATTCGCGCTATCAACCATGGAATAGATAATGGTCTGCTGGCGATCGCCAACATCAGGGACTATTTCGAGGCTTCGGATGTGGTCGAGCCGGATGAGTTTCAGCAGTTCGCGCAGTCGCAGCTGGAGAAACACAAGGAGATCCATGCGCTGATGTGGGTACCGGAATCGGTATTGAGCGTTGATCGCGAACCGGCTGATGTCGCGACAGAAGCCCCGAAGGCGCGTTATAAGACACATGGATACATTCTTTCTGGCAACGAGAACGTGTATCGTCCGGTAACGGTTATCAATGCCAAGGGGATGCGGAATTACCCATTGGGTATAGAGTTTGGTTCTAGGTCGGTATTTCCGAAACTGCTGGCGCAGGCACGCGACAGCAACCGGATGGCGGCGAGCGGCCGCATAGAGTTCCGCGACGGCGAAAGAAAAATAGACAACGGTTTCATGGCGGCGCTGCCCGTGTTGGCATCCAGGCCGTCAGCAGAGGCTTCGGGGGGGAAGGAGCGCTACCTGCAGGGGTTCGTCATAGGTCTTTTCCAGCTCAACGATATCATTCGGGCGTCGATTTCGATGCTGGAACCCCGTGGCGTTGAAATTCTCCTGGTGGACGAGTCGGCCGATTCCGCCGACCGTTTTCTCCATTTCTACGACAGCCGCCTCTCGCCACGCAAGATCGGCGAGGACGATTTTATCGACTGGCGGCGCAATGAAAAGGAGCGGAAACTGGAGGAACGCATCAGCGTCGGCGACAGGCAGTGGAGCATCGTATGCGGGCAGACCGATCATTTTCGCAGTGCCGAGGCGTTTAACCAGAGTCCCTGGGTAGTTTTTATCACGGGTCTGTTGTTCACGGTGCTGCTCGCCTTCTATCTCGAACGTATCCGAGAAAACGCCCATCAGCGCCGGATGATGGAGCAGCAGTTGATGGAGCGTGAAGAGCTTTTCCGTCAGATGACCGAAACGGTGGATGAAGCCTTCTGGGCGACAACGGCGGACGGAGACAAACTGCTTTACATCAGCCCGGCGCATAAAAAAATAACAGGCCAGGCGGGCAGCGATATCCATACCACGCTGCTCAACGGTGTACACCCCGAGGATCAGATAAAACTTTCGGGAGCGCTGCGCAATATCCGCCGGGAGAAAACCGATTTCGAAGTCGTTTACCGGGTTCAACGTGTCGATGGGGTATTGCGCTGGCTGAGAACCAAGGGATTCCCGGTACTGGACGAGCGCGGTGAGGTGGTCAGGATGGTAGGGTTTTCCGAAGATATCACCGAGCGGAAACTGGCCGACCAGGCGCTGCGCGACTCCGAGTCCAAGCTGCGTGACCTTTTTCAGCAGTCGCCGGATGTGATTATGACCGTCGACCGGAAGGGCACCATCCTATTGATGAATCGTTCGATACCCGCGTTGCCGGCGGAGCGTGCCGTCGGCCGCAACTCTCTGGCGCTGATGCCGCATGGATTTCGCAAATGGTACCGGCGGGCATTGAAAGCGGTTTTCTCGAAAAATGAGATCCGCAGTTTTCAGTACTCCACCGATGAGGGGGTCTACTGGGAGGGACGTATAGTTCCGATTAGCAGCGACGGCCCTTTGACTGCGGCCATGGTGATTGCGACCGACGTTACCGAAAAACGCAATCTGGAGCAGCAGACGCTGCGCAATGCCAGACTTGCGTCGATAGGGGTATTGTCGGCTGGCGTTGCCCACGAGATAAACAACCCCAACAACTCGATACAGTTCAACGCCGCACTGGTATCCAGAGCCTGGAGAGACATCACACCGATCCTGAACGAGTACTGTGAGGAGAATGGCGATTTTGCGCTGGGAGGGCTTCCGTTCTCCGAGGTGCGGGGGACTTTTCCCAAGCTTCTGTCCGATATCACGGATAACTCGGAGAGGATCCGCCGCATCGTTCTCAACCTCAAGCACATGGCGCGCCAGGACGAAGGGGAGTACACCCAATGGGTGGATGTGCAGCAGGTGCTGGAAACCGCCCTGATGATTCTGCACAACCAGATTCAGAAGTACACCGACACCTGTTCGATGAATATTCCTGAAGGACTGCCCCGAATCAGGGGTAACTCCCAGCAGTTGGAACAGGTGTTCATCAACGTGCTGCTCAACGCGCTGCAGTCGCTGACGCAACGTACTCAGGGTGTAGAGATAAATGTCTGCCACAGACCGGAGAATGAGAGTGTGGAAATCGAGGTGCAGGACCATGGCCGTGGCGTTAGCGAACGCGACATGGGCCGCCTCACCGAGCCGTTCTACACCACCAGAAAGGAGACCGGCGGGACCGGTCTCGGGCTCTCGATCTCACGCTCGATAATGGAGAAACATGGGGGTAGACTGCTGTTTGAATCCAAGGCGAAGCAGGGAACCAAAGTGACCATTTGCATTCCCTGCAAGGGTTGAATGCGGGAGATGAAACTATGACACAACAAAAACCGGCTTCTCTTCCAGTCGTGTTGGTCGATGACGAGCAGTCCGTGCTGCTAAGTTCAAGAATGATTCTTGCGAGCGCCGGATTAAGGCATGTCCAGACTTTCGATGACAGCCGGGAGCTGATGCCGTTTCTCGAGTCGCAGGAGGCCGCGGTTGTGGTTCTCGATCTGTTCATGCCCTATCTGCCGGGCAGCACGCTTCTACCCGAGATTGTGAAGGCCTATCCGGAACTGCCGGTTATCGTCATGACCGCCTCACAGGAGATTGAGTCGGCGGTGCTGTGCATGAAGGAGGGGGCATTCGACTACCTGGTCAAACCGGTCGAGGAGAGCCGTTTCGTATCCTGCGTGAAACGTGCGTTGGAACTGCGCGCGCTGCGGCAGCAGGTGGATGCGCTCAAGCGTTATCTGATCTCCGATCATCTGGAGAACGATGAGGCGTTTTCCAGGATCGTTACCGTCAGCAGAAAGATGCGAACCCTGTTTCAATACGCCGAGGCGGTTTCGGATTCGGGCGAACCGGTGCTTATATCGGGAGAGACGGGAACCGGCAAGGAGCTGTTCGCCGGCGCTGTTCATGAACTCAGCAACAGAACCGGACCGCTGGTATCGCTGAATGTCGCGGGGCTGGACGACGCGCTCTTCTCGGATACGCTGTTCGGGCACAAAAAGGGCGCGTTTTCCGGTGCGGACAGCGCTCA
>Ga0316201_10005017_pt1 | contig 10124 bp, 3 predicted proteins | sample CS6wburrow_MG_FD_204516 | JGI IMG/M metagenome (GOLD analysis project Ga0316201, IMG submission 204516) | Coastal sediment microbial communities from Delaware Bay, Delaware, United States - CS-6 worm burrow | ecosystem: Environmental > Aquatic > Marine > Coastal > Sediment | place: USA: Delaware...
CGCCGCCACTGACGGAAATCACGACGGCCTCTTCGCTCATTTCGATATTGCCTTCGTTATCTTCTGCGTAGAAGCGGATATCATAATTGCCGTTATAAACGGCTTGGTTCCAACTTCCCGTCCAGATATCCTGCTCTTCTGTTTGAGAAAGTTCTTGTGTCGGATAGGCTAAAATCGGGGTGCCATTGCTATCGATCACCAAGTTGATACGAGGCGGCCTGATGACGGCCCACACGCGCTTGACATGGCCCGAAGCTGTACTGGCCTTCGCGCTTAATGAAAAGGGTTGGCCCACTTGAACAGAACCTGATGCCGTTAAACTCTCTACGGCTAAAGTAAAATCACCGCTTAGGATATTGCCATTGACCTTAAGCTGCTTGAGCCACTGGCCATCAAAACTATCATCATAAACGCCATCGCCATTATCATCTAATTGGGGTGTCTGCGTCGTTACCTCGTCTTCCGCTGAACCTGCAACAAAACGAACATCCATATTTTCTAACAGAGTGCCCTGTTCCTGAACGCTATATTCAAAGGCCTCTAAGAAATTCATGCCCCTCATAAGATTTTTGCTGAAAAAACGACTAAAGCCTTGCTTGCCATCAAAATAGGCCAATTCATTATCCTTAGCACTACTGATGATAGCTCGATTGGGGGCAGCCAATAGTGGCAAAAACGAGCCGGAATAAACAGCCTCTAAAAGGATTACAACCTGATTGCCCGTCGCATGCTGGTAATCATCAAGGATGGCTTTAAACTCTTCGGCTGACATAGTGGTATTTTTGCCAAGCTGTAGTTTGCCTGGGCCACCATGATCGATAAAGAAGACATAAAGCGGCTGTTCAAGTTTTCCCTGCGCCTTGGCCCACTCAAAGGCATCCTTAACATCATCCAAGGTTAATTGTCGCGCCGGGAGCGGGGCATCAACAATGTGATCATCAAAACCGTCACCATTAAAATCAGCCAAAGACTGAGGAGACAGATAATAGATTTCAGAGTTCCGAAATTTGCGGTAGTTCAGCATCTTATAAAAATAGGTACTGATCGACTCAGTCGTCTCCCAAAGGGTATTCGTCGTTTGATTCCCACCACCGGCAATAATAATCGCGGCACGATTACCGCTTTGCTGCTCTCCATCTACAGCTATTATTTGTATTTTAACCGTAGCAACATTCGCCTCAGCGTCCATAACCGTCACCACATCCCACCCTGCTTGAGGGGGCGCAGTATAGATCACCATTGTGCTGGTGCCTTCAATCCAACCATTTTGGGCTGACCATTTGATTTCACCTACCGTGCCTGAAACTGAGAGTGCGATCTTGCCTTCTTTTTCCACAACGGGTTCAGTCGGTGTGAAGGTGATTTCAGCACTGACTTGAAAACTGGCCAGTAGGCAAATCATTATACAAAGCCGTTTGATTTTGCGCGAAATAGACATAAGCGTCTCCTTTAATGATAGTACAGCGAATTATGAGGATAAACGAATTTTGTTGAAAGGATATTTTGAATCATTATACAAAGCCGTTTGATTTTGCGCGAAATAGACATAAGCGTCTCCTTTAATGATAGTACAGCGAATTACGAGGATAAACGAATTTTGTTGAAAGGAGATTTTGATAATGGAGTTTGAATGTGGGAAAAGTTTAATCGTACAGCCAAAAACTCTTAATTCGTTTATCCCCGTCATTAGCGAAGCTTCACTTCGTTGTATTCGTCACCTCACCTCAAAACACTGTTGAGAAGACACCCATTTATCCCTAACCACCATCGGATCCTCGCCCTGAGGGGATAAAATCCCATACAGACAATAAGTCCCCATTGGTAAATCAGAGGGCAGTGCCATATCAATGGCAGTCACCTTTTCATTATATTTCAAAGGTTTACGCCATTTTTCAGCCTGATTCAGTTGAGCAAATTGATTGGGGCCTTCAAGAGTGATAAACCCGCCTTCTGGCAACACAACGGCTGCATAGAGATCATATCCCCAGCCAAGCTGTTCAACCAATTCAAACTGAAAAGACTCTCCTCTGGCGTATCGATCCTTTTCAATCACAATATCGACACTGGCTTCAGCCGGTGGTTCAACGCCGCCACTGACGGAAATCACGACGGCCTCTTCGCTCATTTCGATATTGCCTTCGTTATCTTCTGCGTAGAAGCGGATATCATAATTGCCGTTATAAACGGCTTGGTTCCAACTTCCCGTCCAGATGATATCCTGCTCTTCGGTTTGAGAAAGCGCCTGAGTCGGATAAGCTAAAATCGGGGTACCATTGCTATCGATCACCAGATTGATACGAGGGGGCCTGATGACGGCCCACACGCGCTTGACATGGCCTGAAGCTGTGCTGGCCTTGGCCCTTAATGAGAAGGGTTGCCCCACTTGAACAGAACCCGATACGGTTAAACTCTCTACGGCTAAAGTAAAATCACCCTCTAGGAAATTGCCATTCATCTGAAGCTGCTTGAGCCACTGACCATCAGAATCATTATAAACACCATCGCCATTATCATCAAATTGCGGTGTTTGCGTCGTTATCTCGTTTTCCGCTGAACCAGCAAAAAGACGTTCATCCATATTGGCTAACAGAGTGCCCTGTCCCTGAACGCTATATTTAAAGGCTTCTAAAAAGTCCATGCCCCTCAAAAGATTTTTGCTGAAAAAACGACTAAAGCCTTGCTTGCCCTCAAAATAGGCCTTTTCATTACCCTTAGCACTACTGATGATGGCACGATTAGGGTAGGCAAGTAGAGGCAAAAAAGAGCCGGAATAACAAGCCTCTAAAATGACCACAACTTTATTGCCCGTCGCTTGCTGGTAATCATCAAGGATGCCTTTAAACTCTTCAGCTGACATTGGAGTGTTTTTTGCAAGTTGTAGCTTGCCGGGGCCACCATGATCGATAAAGAAGACATAAAGAGGCTGGTCAAGTTGTTCCTGTTTTTTGGCCCACTCAAAAGCCTCCTTAACATCATTCAATGTTAATTGTCTCGCCGGGAGCGGAGCATCAACAATGTGATCATCATTGCCATCCCCATTAAAATCTGCCCAAGGGAGAGGAGACAAATAATAGATTTCAGAGTTCTGAAATTTGCGGTTCTTCAGCATCTTATAAAAATAGCTACTGATCGACTCGGTCGTGTCCCAAAGGGTATTCGTCGATTGAGTCCCACCGCCTGCAATAATAATCGCTGCACGATTACCGCTTTGTTGTTCTCCAAGTGTCATGTGTGCGAGGCCACTACTTGTTCCTACCCAAATACTGCCACTTTTATCTGAAAAAAGAGAGGTCACGTCATTGATAGGTAAGCTAGAATTGTTTGTATCAAAAAATTGCCAATGACGGCTTGCATCAAGGTGTCCTAATCCTCCAAAGAATTTACCATTCACATTCTTACCCCCGCTGCCAAAGCCTACCCAAATGCCCTGCTTCCCATCTTTTTGAATAGACAAGATTCTACAAAGTTGAGGGCCAGAATCATCTCTCTCAATGACTTTCAAATCCCCTTCGGCTCGAATATGAACTAGGCAGTTGCCTGGATCATCGACACCTTCGGGTCTAAATGTGGCATCACCCCCCAATCCGACCCATACGCCGCCATCACCATCAGCATGAAGTGATCTAATCCATTTGTTAGGCATGTCAGAATTTTTAAAATGGAATTGTCTTGTCGTATCAGCGTTGATCTGAAGCTCAAAATTGAATGGTGTTTTCGTGTTATCAGCCTTGATGTGAAGTACGACACGACCAAGGCCTACCCAAATACCGCCCTTATCATCAGGTTGAATAGCTTTAACGTGTATATCAGGTATTCCCTCTAAGATTCTGCCCTGAGGATTGTCAGCGGCTAACTTAAATAAACCAAAATTAGTGCCTGCCCAAATCTCCTCCCCAGCATCAAGAAAAGAATAAACTCTTAAATCAGAGTCTTTTGTGTTAAAAAGGGCTTGGTTACCATCAGCGAAATGGAATACCCCCTTTTCGGTTCCAAGCCAAACACCATTCGCATTATCAGATTCAATCGCAAATACGGTACTGAAATCCTCTGAATGGAAGGATTCAAATCTCTCATCGCCCTTATTCCAACGCGCCCAACCGTTATCAGTTCCAACCCAAATGCCCGCTTGACTAGAGGAGAGCACTTGAATATCGTTACTTGGGAGAGTGAATTTTTCAGCAAAATGCTTTAAGTCAAATGTCAAGCTATTCTCATCAGATTTCAGGTGGGCAATTCCTTTAGACGTGCCCAACCAGACACCACCATTACCATCAGATTCAATAGAAGTGATCTGATTACTGGGTAGATCGGAATTGTCTACACTGTAAATAGACCCTATTGTCCCCGCTTGGAAATGAGCTAAGCCCTTATCCGTTCCTAACCAAATCCCCTCCTTTCCATCAGATTGAATGGCAGAAATATCATGACTGGGTAGTTTGGAATGGTCTACATTCGACCAAGTATTACTCTCTGGATGAAAATGAGCTAAGCCCTCTTCAGTCCCTACCCAAAGACCATTATTACCATATTCTAGCGATAATACCGTATTATCTGGCAGTTGAGAATTTTCGGTATTAAAAACGGTCCAACCCTTCTTCCCATCAAAGTGAATCAAGCCCTTATTGTTTCCTATCCAAATACCATTTTTATCATCGGAAAGTAAACAATAGGCATAATTTTTCAGACCAGAATCCTCTTCTTTAAAAATCTCCCATTTACCGTCAGCATGAAGATGAGCTAAATCAGAAACACCAAACTGGGCACCTATCCATACACCGCCGTTGCCATCCGCGAGAAGCGATTTAATGAGATCGTTTGGTAATCCATATTTTTGTGTCGTAAAGGCCTTTACTGTGTCATTCGCCTCAACATGGGCTAAACCGCCAGCAGTGCCTACCCATAATCCGCCCTTGTCATCGTTCACAATGGCTTGAATCTCGTTGCTTGGAAAACCATTTGAACTTAGAAAGAATCTTTTCGATTCTCCTGTTGTTGCGTCGCGTTTTTCAAGTCCACCATCGCTTCCCACCCAAAGGGTTGCCTTATCTTTCGATAAAGCCAAAGCATTAACCGAATCACGATTTGTAAAGACGTCCCATACCGCATTTTCAACAGAAGCCTTAATTTGTATCTTAAGTGTAGCAACATTCCCCTCTGCGTCCATAACCATCACCCCATCCCAACCTGCTTGAGGGGGCGCAGTATAGATCACCATTGTGTCGGTGCCTTCAATCCAACCTTTTTGGGCTGACCAGGTCAGAGCACCTACAGTGCCTGAGACTGAGAGTGCGATCTTGCCTTCCTTCTCCACAACCTGTTCAGCAGACGTGAAGGTGATTTCTGCCCTGAGCTGAAAACTGGCCAGTAGGCAAATTATCACCCAAAACAGTTTCATTTTGCGATAAATATAAATAGACATAAGCGTCTCCTTTTGTGATAGATAGTACAACTACTGATAGTACAACGGATCAGGGGATTGAGCGGATTGGAGCATGGGCCTCTTATTAAAGACAATCAATAACCTAAAGACAAAAGAAGCGCAGTAATCCAAAAGCGCAGGCATTGTTCCTAATAATGGGAATACACCACCGCACCAATCCGTTCAATCTCCTGAGCCAAAGTACTAAGTCTTTAATTAAATAATGAGAATACACCACCGCACCAATCCGTTCAATCCCCTGATCCGTTGTACTGTACACTATACCGTTTCTCTGAATTAAGCCGTTTGAATAAAGAGATACCCTGTTGTTGTTCTACGACAATGATATCTTCAGGTTCAAAATGATCTAATAAATTAGTCGATTGAGTGGCTAAGATCACTTGAGTATAGACTGAGGCACTGCGAATCAGTGCGGCAATCAGACTGATTGCATAAGGGTGAAGCCCCAATTCCGGTTCATCCAAGATGATAAGCGAGGGCAAATCCTCTTCCGCTTGTAGTAACAGTGTAATCAATGCCATTGTGCGTAATGTGCCATCAGACAATTGATGAGGGCCAAATTCATAGTCTGAATCACAGGCTTGCCAACGGAGTTGAATCTCGTGAGGGGTAACTGTCAAAGGTTCGAGGACAAAATCCTCAAAGAATGGCGCTATTTGACGAATCGTTTTAACAATTCTTTCATAATAGGGTTTTTGGGTTTGTTGTAATTTGTAAAGTACCGCCGCCAAATTGCTACCATCTCTCAGAAGGATTCGATTATTATTAATATCGCAGTTACCACGCATGTAGGTGGTTTCAGACGTATCATGGAAATGAAAAGCGCGATACCGATTGATTTCATTTCGCATAGCCTTATTCAAAGGCGTATCTGGTTTATTGTCTTGCCTATCAAGAAAAAATAAGCTTTCTTCTCCCACTTTTCCAATAACCGTTGAGCTTGGGTGAGTATATTCTTCAATGATCAGGGTATTCACTGGCGCGAGCGATAGCGTGAAACCATAAACCCCTTTCCCGTTATCAGTATTGATATGAAGGTGGCTTGTTATTTTCTGGGTTGTCTTGATGCCATAATGGAGTAAGGCATTAGCTCCCCCGTTTCGCCGCATGTAAAATTGTAACCTATTGTTTGATAATGAGATTAATAGGCGAAAAAAATCTATGAAATTCGATTTACCCGCACCATTTGCACCGATTAAAACATTAATTTTTTTAAGCTCCACCTCCATTTTTTGAATAGATTTAAAGCCGGACAGTTTTATTTCTTTCAACATGTTTATTAAGCCTCTGACTACAGATCAAGCACTAAAAACAGTCTATATAACTAACTGATGTTACGCACTCAATTTCTGTTCATTTTAAACACAAACGACAATTGGTGTTGGTATCGTTTGGATCACTTCAATCAGTCGATATCCCACTCATTTTATAAGAGTATCTACATCAATGCGTAATATTTTGTGCGCTTGCATAACCTTGATAAGAATCGGGGTGCGTAACATCAGTTATTATAATTGTTATACAAAACGCAGTGTTTAAGCGTCTCATTTGGCAAATTCAAATTTACCCGCTATTATTAAGAATGATACATCATACTCATTTGAAGGAGAAAACTTATGCACGTTATATTGTCGTTGTTATGGGCTTTGATTTTAAGCCTGTGTAGTCTATCCGTTTTCGCTTGGCAAGTCACTTTGCAAGCCGATGACTCGACTCAGAAAGTCATGGTAAGTAATGAGGCTAATCTGAACGGGGTGGATGTTTATTTAGTGGTGTTTGATAAAGATGCCAAGGATGAACAACCCTTATTCCAATCTTGGATTGTGGATCAAGGCTGGCAAATGGGATTAAAGCCAGTGTCTTCCTCTGCGATTGATTTAACCGCGTTTGCGTCACGCGAAATGACAGCGTTGACACCCACTTGTCCAGATGAACATCGCTGTGTTTTGGCGCTGGTGGCGATTGAGCATGGTTTAGAACCGTTAGAAAATCAGGATAAGTGGCAGGCTGCGTCATTTTTGCCTTTAACCTTGGCAGCCGGTTGTGAACGTTGGCCTGGGCAAACTTTTTTCCTGTCGTGTGACAGCAGTCGCGGTGGCTATGGTGATGGCGCGGCTGAGGCGATGGATGATGGTGCCGCTTCTCCGGCGCCTAATAAGGCGGCTACCCCTGATGCGGCGGCTGGTTCTGCTGCCCCTGATACCGAAAAACCGGATATTTTTAGACGGGTTGGTGATAAACTGTTGTATGCCAATGGGCAAGCGAAACGCTTTCAAGTCATTGATATTGCTGATGTCTCTAATCCGGTTTTGACTGCCTGGACGGCTTTATCAGGGTCTCCGCGTGAATTGTATGTGTTAGGAGATAATTATGTGTTGTTGCAAACCGATTATGTCGGTGAAGAGGGAACACATTTAACGGTATTGCGCGAAGATGATGCGGGTAAATTGATCACGGTAGATGAGATGACGTTATCGGGGCATTTTATCGAATCGCGGCGGCGTAATGATTTGATTTATAGCGTGACGCAAGACTACACGACTGTAGAAGACGAACAGACGGCCTGTGTGGGTTGTCGTATTTCTAAACAAAGCTTGAATATCAAAGCCTTACGCTTAACTGAAGCGGGAAAATGGGAAGAGGCGGATCAGGCGGAGTTGGCGGGTTATTCTCCCACGATTGCGATTTTCCCTAACCACTTGGTGATCGCTAACCATAATCCTGCGGAAGAAAAATGGCGTACAACGCAAATTCAAGTGTTTGATTTGTCACAATCCGATCCGTTAGTCGAATTGCCTACCTTGAAAGTGCCAGGGCGGGTGCCTTCGGAATTTCATTTGAGTATCGTCGATGATCAATTTAGGGTTGTTTATGGCCCTGAGGATCGGAAAGATGGCAGTAGTTTGGCTATTTATAAGCTGCCTAAAATGAGTTTGATTGGGAAAGTCGATAAGATTGCACCGGGTGAGGAGTTATTTGCCACTCGTTTTGTGGGTGATCGCGCTTTTGTGGTGACTTTTGAACGCACCGATCCGTTGTGGGTTATCGATCTCAGTGAGCCTAATAAGCCCAAAATCATGGGTGAATTGGAGGTACCGGGTTGGTCAGAAAAGCTGTTTTTCCACGAAGATCGCTTATTTGCTGTCGGCATAAATGATCAACCGCTTGAAAGTGAAGAGGCCCGTTGGGTGCGGCGCGTTGCGCTATCCCTGTTTGATGTGGCTGATCCCACTAAACCGAGTTTGCTCAGTAGTTTGACACCGTTGGCAGGTGTTGTGAACTATAGTTGGTCACCCGCCTTGGATGATGAACGGGCTTTGTTATTGAATTGGGAAGACGCTTTTGCGGCTTTACCGATTAATTCTTGGGAAAGCGAGGCCGGTAATCATTTACAAATCGTGTCGTTAGCCAATGATAAACTTGAAGATGCTGGGCGGTTAGACAGTACGGTGCAAATTCAACGCAGTGTCTCTTTGAAGCCTGATGTGTTAGCGGCTTTAGGTGATCAAGCGTTAATCACGCTGCGTTGGGGGCAAGGTGAAACTAAAAAGTTGGGTGAAGTGGAATTAGCCACGAACCTGACTTGGTTGGATTTACAAGGCGATGTGTTGTTGTCTGCGGCAAGGGGTAATCAGGGTTATCACCGTTTTTACCGTTATGCGAAAACCGATGTGGAAACACCGATCAAGCGTTGGCATTTGCCGCGAGGCTATGACGGGGTAGACTTGGATGGTGATTTAGTCGTGTTTTATGACTACAATCCTTTAGCGGTGCAAGTACTCGATCTCAAGACGGGCGAGTTGAAAAAGGCACAAGTGCTTGAAAAGCAAGCCGAATCGGAAACGCCTGATTTAGCTGAGGCAAAGCCGTTGATCGCGCCAGTAATGTGGTACAACCGCAGTCAACCTTTATGGCACAAAGGGCAGTTCTATGTGGCCGAGCAACGTCAGTTTCAAGGCAACGAGACACAAGCGACAGTGTTACCCCGCCCTGATCAGAATCAATGGCAAGTTCAATGGCTTCTGCGGAGTTGGGATATGCAAGTCGAAGAGGCAAAGGAAGCGCCGACTCGTTCTATTCCAGGCCAACCGTTGGGCTTCAGCGCGAATGGCGAACTCATAACACAGGAAGTAACCGAGCAAGGGCAATTACGCTTGAATTTATCAAAACTCGATGCTGAACAGGCCCGTTTACTTCAAAGTCGTGAACTGCCTTGCCAAGCTTATTCTCAAGTGATATGGGCCGATGAAGCGGTGTATGTGATTTGTCAAAATGAGGAGAGGTACATTAGGCCAGAGCCTATAATCTTAGAAGATACGGCTGGTGAGAAAAAAGGTGAAACAGATACGGCGGGAAGCGATACAGCGGAAACCGAAAATCAGGAACCGACGACGCAGCTGTTAAAACTCAATCCTGGACAAGGTTTTACTTCAGAAGGGGAATGGACGTTAACGGGTTCTCGTCGTTTGGAAGCCATCCGATCTGATATCGTCTTAATGGGGCCCGGATATGGTTGGTATGGGCCTTGGTTAGAGGGTGATATGATGGTGAAATCGGCGCGAAGCTCACCGGCGATTATGCCACCTGATTACCAAAGTGGTTGCGATATCTATCAATTGCTCCCCGAAAAAGAGCCCGTGTTATTGAAACATCTTGACAGTTGTCCTTATGGTGATCAGTCAGT
>Ga0316201_10005018_pt1 | contig 10121 bp, 9 predicted proteins | sample CS6wburrow_MG_FD_204516 | JGI IMG/M metagenome (GOLD analysis project Ga0316201, IMG submission 204516) | Coastal sediment microbial communities from Delaware Bay, Delaware, United States - CS-6 worm burrow | ecosystem: Environmental > Aquatic > Marine > Coastal > Sediment | place: USA: Delaware...
GACGGACATGATGCCGATGATCACGAGCGCGACGACCCGCGCGAAAGCCCCCACCAGCAGCGCCAGGCCCGCCGCGATCTCCACGATGGGCACGACCCACTTCATGAGCCAGACCAGCGGGATCCCGGAAGCGACGAGTTGTCCGAAAAAGGCCTCTCCCAGCATGGGGACGGCCAACTTCATCACGCCCGTCATCAGAAACAGCGCTCCGAGAGCCATTCGTATGGCCCCGGCGAAACTGTCATCGCTGGTCTGGCGCAGCCTTCGTACATCCATGGGTCGAAGTCTCTTTCGGGCCGCTACTCAAGACTCGGCTATCGTAGACTCCCAGTGAATGTTCCGCTTCGCGAGCCCTTCGAGCAAGTGAGCGTGACACCCATCCGCGCGGCCGAGGAACTCGGGCGGGTTGATGCCGGGCCGGCGGAACAGGCCCTGAGCCACCTGCCGGGCCACCACGGTGCACGTGTACCCGGTGGTGCGGGCCATCGATGTAGTGTCAGTTGCACGGTCGTAGAAATCCAGCAGATCGTAGGTGTGAGTCACGGCCTTCCCGTCGAGCTGCCCGTGAACCACGATCTGCATGACCGTTAGATCTTCTTCACCGGCCCCCAGCTTCCAGTGCTCGAAGAGGATCGCTGATGTCAGGTCCCTCGGGGTTACGGACTGCCCGCCTATGTCGAGTGGTTCCTCGCCCAGGAAGCCCGTGTCCCGGAACACCTGCATGAGCTCCGCGTGCCCGGGGTATCGGAGTGTCATCTCCTTCATGTCTGCGATGTCCATGGTGCGGATCAGCGAGCGGAGGCCATCCGTGTTGAACGCCTCCAGCGTGCCAACTCCGCGAAAGTCGATGAGCTCTCGCCCGGAAAGGGCGGGGCGCACGACCTCCTGTCCGTTCTCCACCAGGCGCGCCGGCCGCGTGTACTCCTCGAGCACATCCGCCGGCGAAAAGCAGGCCTTGTACTCGAACGGCCAGGTGCGCTGTCTCGGCAATCCGCCGACGTAGCAGCGGTAGCTGTCGATACGATCCAGCCGGGTGTCCAGGTAGCCGAGCGTCACGTTGCAGAGGCCTGGCGCCACTCCGCAGTCCACGACGGCGGTCACGCCCCGGTCGCGCGCCAGGTCGTCCAGCAGGAACGGATCCTCCGGGAAGAAGGCGATGTCCACGACATCGCGCTCCGCCTCGATCACCGCGCGGAGCGTTTCGAATCCCATGAAGCCTGGAACGGCGTTGATCACAAGGTCGGCGTCCGTCACCGCATCCCGGACGGCGTCCGACCGACCGAGGTCGGCCTCGCGAGCATATACGCCATCCTTTCCGGCAAGTCGCGCCAGAGCCGAGCCATCCCGATCGACGGCCGTGACCTCGTGCTCTCCATCGCGGGCCAGGTCCAGGACCATGGCGTGCCCCACCAGACCGGCTCCCAAGACCGTGATTCGCATCGTTTGACTCCAGGTCGCGCCACAAACGGCGGGCAGAGCGGGTTTACAGTGTATCCTCGTCCACCTTCTTCACGAACTCGATAAGACCCTCGAAATAGGTCTCCTGGTCGTCGTAGGGCGCCAGGTGGCTGCCATTCTCGCAGTACAGGTAACTGCCGTTGGGAAACTGCCCTGCCATCCACTCCATGTGCGCCGGATCCATGGTGTCGTAGCGGGCCCCGATCACCAGCGTGGGGACCTGAATCTGTGGCAGATCATCCGAGCGATCCCAATCCTCCAGCGTCCCCCGCAATCCAAGCTCGCTGGGTCCCTGCATCATGACGTAGATATCCGGGTTGATCTTGGAGAACGAGCGATTGACGGGCTCCGGCCAGTCCTCGAGCGGCATGCGGAGGACGTGGTGTACGTAGTGCTGTTCCATCAGAAGCTCCACGTACCTCGCATTCTCGAAGTCCCCGGCGGCTTCGAAAGCCTCGAGTTCCGCCAGGGCCTCCGGCTCCATGGCCGGCTTGAGCACCTCGTTGGCGTACGCGTTGTATGCGGGGATGCTGGACATCATGTTCGAGATGATGAGGCCCTTGAGGTGATGCTGGTACTTGAGTGCATACTCGATGGCGAGGATTCCGCCCCAGGATTGTCCGTACAGGTAGAAGTTGTCGGGCCCGAGGCCGAGCGCCTGGCGCACCTGCTCGACTTCCTCGACGAAGCGGTCCACCTCCCACAGGGAAGCGTCATCGGGCTGGTCAGAGAAGTTGGAGCCCAGCTGGTCGTAGTAGTAGTACTCGATTCCGGCGTTCGGGAAGTAGCTGTCGAAGGCCTCGAGGTACTCGTGAGTGGCTCCCGGTCCTCCGTGCAGGAGAAGGACCTTCATCGTCGGGTGATTCCCGATTCGCTTCGTCCACACGTTGAAGGTGCCCACCGGCGTTTCGATTGGAATCAACCGAGCCCCCCCACTCAACACGTCGGTGCGGCTCGAGTAGTCGAGATAGGCATCCGTCGCCGGCGTGTCCTGCGTCACCTCAGCCTGGCACGCCAGCACCACGACACCGGAGAGAGCCAGCAAGAGCGACCGTTTCACTTTGACCTCCGCTAACGGGGTTCCTTCCCGGCCGCGCCCGCGACCTGGGACATTCGATCAAAGACGTTTTCGAGGTCCGCGCGGGCAAGCACGCGCCGTCCCTCATTCCGCCCACCACCCCAAAGGACGAGGCGGATCCGCCCGTCGTCCAGTTCGATGCCGGTGATCCGGCCATCCTGGAAGCAACAACATCCGGAATTGAAAAGGTTGGGCGCCGGCGGATCGTCTTCACGGGGAGGTCCGCACGGCGCCTCATCTCCAAGCCAGCCCCGGTCCGTGCAGTCCGACACGATTTCGTCCCAGAACACCTGGTCCTCCGTCCGACCCCGGATCTCTTCCATGTCGATGCCGAGTCTCCGCTCCAGCTCGTCGACGATCGCGACCGAAGCGAATACCGGGCGATGCGTGTGGCCGGCGATCAACAGGAGATTCTCATGCCCCTCAGCCCAGCGTCGCATGGCCCGGTGATGTCTCTCGCGGACTTTCCGGTTCCTGGAGGGGGTGTTCCTGGATACCGCGGTCAGATGCTGTATGGGCTTCCACACGAACCGCACCGTGAACCGGGCCAGGAATGCAAGACCATCGCTCATTCCGGTTCCCTGATGTCCATGCACGAGGAACAGGAGTCCCAGGCTGCGATCCCCCAGCCTCACGTCGAGCAGCAGCGACTCCCGGACTTCGAGCGGTGCCCCTGCATGCACGGGGTCCAGTCCGTGCCGCACCGCAGTCGGAGAAGCCCACTCCTCGTCGTGGTTCCCCCAGAAACGGATCAATCGACCGTCTGCATGAAAACAAGACTCGGCGGCGTATACGTCTTCATAGGCTGAAATGACCGAATCGACCCGGTTCTTCCACAACTCCTCGACGTCGCCGAGCAACGCCAACGTGTAGCCTGCACGGTCGTAGTGCGCCAGGGCGCTGATATATGCCGACTCGCAGCGGCGAAAATCGTCTGCCCGGTCCCGCTTACCCCTGTGCATATCCGACAGCACCACGAGCCGGTTCGCGGAGACATCCACTGGTGTGGGGACCTCGCCCCGATGTCCCGGCCCACGCCGCGCCCGCCTGAGCGCTGCGGACAACCCGGCGGCAACTCGCGCGTCATAGATACTGGGACCAGAGCGGGGCCTTCGCTTCCCCATTCGCCCCCTCGGCATGTTCAGGGTGGTGGAACGCATGTCAATCTGCGACAGCCGCGAGGCCGTGCCAATGGCCCTGCCCCCGGAACCGAGCATGCCCGAATAGTTCCGGGGGTTCGCCCTCGACGTCGAGCAGTACCCGGAATCCGGGAAGGCGTGTGGTCGCGCGCCGTCTCAGCCCTTGCGAACTCCACCGACGTCCGCTCTTGTCAGCCAGGATGCCCGATAATCGGCCTGGACAGACCTGAAGCGGACAGAACGTCAAGTGACTCGATCGCGGACTAATGCGCTGATCTTCTGGGTCAGCCTTCTCGGCCTGTACCTGGAACTGTTGTTCATCCGGTGGATCGGGACCGAGATCCGCATCTTCGCCTACCTGCAGAACACGGTGCTCGTGGTCTGTTTTCTCGGCCTGGGGATCGGCCTGTTTACCTCGCGACGATCCATTTCTCTGCGCCGCGGACTGGTCTCGCTCGCGGTGCTGGCCGTTGCACTGGCGATCCCACACACGCGGCTCTTGCTCGCGGAGACCAGTTCGTTCCTCAGCGTTCTGGGCGAGATCAACATCTGGGACTCAGGCCGCGCCGACACCGCGCCGGGGGCTATCAGTCGACTCTTCCTGGGGCTCGCCCTGACCTTCGGAATGATGATACTCGTGCTGGAACCCTTCATTCCGATCGGGCGACTGCTGGGGCGGTTGTTTGACGGACACCCGAGGCCCCTCGTCGCGTACTCGGTCAATGTCGCGGGAAGTCTGGCCGGAATCTGGCTCTTCGTGGGGCTCAGCCGCCTGAGCCAACCTCCCACGACCTGGTTCCTCGTTCTCGTGTTGTTGGTAGTCCCTGTCCTGATAGTCAGGAGGCCGATCGACTGGAGCGGGCTGGCGCTTCTGGCATGTGTCGTGCCGCTGGTCACCTGGGCGCAGACGGACAGTGACGTCATGGAGACGGTCTGGTCACCGTACCAGAAGCTCGAGCTCGTCGAGATCGGCCCCGAGGGAACGACGGTGGTCCCCACCGCCCGCTACCAGGTGCGGGTCAACAACTCGGGGTATCAGTTGGTTCTCGATCTCTCCTCTTCGGGCGCCGGGGCGAGAACGGTCCCGCCCGTACCCGGTGTGTCGCTGAGTCCGTATGACGTGCCGGCTCTGCTCCACCCCAATCCGGAGCGCACCCTGGTCGTCGGATCCGGAACGGGGAACGATGTGGCCGGCCTTCTTCGAAACGGCGCTCAGCAGGTGACCGCCGTGGACATCGACCCGGTGATCCTCTCTTTCGGAAAGGAGTACCATCCCGAGGACCCGTACGGCTCGGACCGGGTCGAGACGGTGACGGCAGACGCTCGTTCGTTCTTTGCCCGGACCGATGATCGCTACGACGTGATTTCTTTCGGATTCCTGGACTCACATACCACTACGTCCCTCACGAACGCGCGGCTCGACCACTACGTCTACACCCGGGAAAGCTTCACACGAGTCAAGGAGTTGTTGCGAGAGGGCGGCATCATGACCGTGACCTTCTTCCCTCTGCGCCCGTTCATCGTGGATCGAATTGCGGTCGAGCTTCTGGACGTGTTCGGCGAGAAGCCCCTGGCCTTCAGCTTTCCCTTCGATGCGCACGGTTCGGCGGGAGTGGTGTTCGTCACGGGCGATCTCGAGACGGCCAGAGACCGAATCGCCACGATTCCCGAACTTGACCGCCTCAACCGTCTCGCCCGGGCTAATCCGGTGGATCCCCCCTACGTGACCGTCCCTGCCACCGACGATTGGCCCTATCTGTACCTGAGTGGTCCGCGTATCCCTGTCTTGTTCGTCTTGCTGGCAGGCCTGCTCGCGCTGGTCGTGCTCTACGCCAGCCGAACACTCGACCTTCCGGCAACGATGGACCCGAGGAAGTGGGACACGGACTCCTGGCACTTCTTCGCGCTCGGCGCCGCGTTCCTGCTGCTGGAGGTGCAGAACATCAGCAAGGCGTCCGTCGTGCTCGGCAACACCTGGCTCGTGAACGCGGTGATCATCACCGGCGTGCTGGCCATGGTGCTGGTCGCGAATGCCATCGTCATCCGGTGGCCAGGGGTGCCCCTCGGGCCGGTGTATGGACTGCTTCTGGCTACGGTGCTCGGCCTGTACTTCCTGGACCTTGCCCGATTCGCGTTTCTTCCCGTCCTGTCCAAGACGGTGATCGTCGGGGCGCTCACGACCCTGCCCATGATGTTCAGCGGTATTGCTTTCGCCCGCGCCTTCGCGGCGGCGGATCGGAAGGACTACGCGCTGGGCGCCAACCTGCTGGGTGCCCTCGTCGGTGCCGTACTCGAATCGATGAGTTTTCTTCTGGGGATCAAGGCGCTGCTGCTGGCCGTCGCGGTCTTCTACCTCGCGGCGGCGATCACGCGGCCCGGGGCTGCCCGACTCACGTCCATCGAGCCTGAACCCGCCACCGATTGAGGGAAGGAAGGAACGTCAGACGGCTTCGTCCTCCACCCCTACGACCCCGTCCGATTTCAGGAGCGCCGGGTCCAGCGTCGGCATTCGGATCATCAGCCAGGTCGCTCCTATTGCCGGCGCGAGAAGGAGGAAGCGCATGGGGTGTGCCAGGATGAGGACACTGGACAGGATAGCGGCCCAGGTGAACACCAGGATCGTGACCTTGCTGCTCGCGGGCAGTGCCTTGTGCTCGCGGTAGCCGCGAATGATCGGGCCATAGATGCGGTGATTCAGCAGCCAGCGGTGCAGCCGGTCCGAACTTCGAACGAAGCACGCCGCGGCCAGTAGCAGGAAAGGAGTCGTGGGTAGCAACGGCACGAAGATGCCCAGGGTTCCAAGGCCGACGGACACGACCCCAACCCCGACGAGTAACCAGCGTGGCAGGTACCGGCGTCCGGCTTTCGGCGGCATCAGGCTCGCCCCTGATCACTCATGATGGTCCGCCGCTTCCATCGACTCCGCGCCGGCCAGGCGCCCCGCGAGACTCGTCGGGTCGTGGATGAGGATGGGGAGGTGCTGGGGACAGATCCCGATGACCGCTCCCTGATACTCGATGCGGACGATCGGCACCTGGTCTGATGTCCGGGAACAGGCCACGCATGTCGAGCGGGTCTCGTTCATGGCTCACTTTCTGTCGAGTGCCGTTTCTTGGGTCGGGCCGTCCGTGTAGATACGTCACTGAGTGCCCCCGGGCAACGTCGATTAAACTTACCTGCCGTTTGACGCGGACCGGACCCTGACCCACCTTGTGGCCGTCCAGCCTGCCCCTCGAGGGGAGCGACCTTCGACCCGAGGCAACGAGTGAAACTCCGTACGCGCGGGAGATGGGGCGTGCAGGCTGGCCTTCTGGCCGGGATGGCGGTGGCCGCCTTCTTCTTCGTCCTCGATCTCGTTCGCCTCGCACCCCTATCGACACCTCTGTTCTTGAGCCGTTCCCTTCTGGAAGCCGGCTTCGAGGTGGATAGCGCGAGCGTGCAGGGTGAGAACCTGCTGGAGGGACTCGCCCATCTATCGCAGGGAGGCCGTCTCGCGGCGTACACGGCCGTTCACCTCGCCGTGTTCGCGGCCCTCGGCATGTTCGCCGCCGCCCTCGCCAACCTGTTCCATGTGGGTTGGAATGCGCGCACGGGGGCAGCCGCGGGGCTGATTGCCGGCATTGCTACCTGGCTCACGGCGTCGCAGGCCGGTCCTGTGTGGCTCGCGGGGGCCCACCTCACACGGGAGATCGTGATCGGCGCCGGGATCGTGGGCGGAACCGTCCTCGGCTGGCATTTGCGTCTGTGCCGCTTGGACGCGGCAGAGGTACCGCCCCGGAGGCACGCGGCGAGGCGCTAGAGGCCTCCTCGGCGTTGGGGGACGCGCTCCCAGCGCTCCGTACGAACCAGGGCGCCGACCACCGTCCCGACCGCCGCTCCGGCCGCTGCCCCAAGCACGGCACCATACGCAACCCAGACGACAGGGCTGACTTCGCTGCTCGCGCACCCCCCGTCAGCTCCGCACGCAATTCCCACCAGGCCCGCTCCCAGTACCGCTCCGCCCAAGGCACCAAGCCCAAGTCCCTTCCACGGGTTGGCCTGCTTTCCCAGACTCACCTCAAGGCTCTCGATCGCCTCTCGCGGTATCTGAAAGGGACTCCCGACTCCGGCGACGTTCACCTCATCGAGTAGCAGGGCCGAGGCGTCGGCCGCCACCACGGTGCCGATCAATCTTCCGTCCGTAAACGGGGGTGCGATGACCCGGACTCGCACGCCGGCCTGAATCGGAGACTCCTGGCCGTGCAGGGGCTCGAATGCAGACGGAAAGAGGAGGACTACCGCAACGGAGCACCTGACGATTGGAGCGAGCTTCACGCAGCCTCCCGGGCAGCTTTGAGCGTCGGGTCGCGGCGGCGGATCTCCCCGCACTCTTGTCAGCACGGCCCCCTACTAGCACGAGGAACGGCCCGGTCGCAAGACCGGGCCGTTCCTCGCAGTAGGCCCAACGCATTGAGCGCTTAGTACATGCCACCCATGTCACCACCACCCGGCATGGCCGGCATGGCGGGTTCGTTCTCCGGCTTCTCCACCACGACGCACTCCGTCGTGAGAAGCAGCCCGGCGATGGATGCAGCGTTCTGCAGCGCGGTGCGGGTGACCTTGGTCGGGTCGATGACACCGGCCTTCACCAGGTCCTCGTACTCCTCAGTCTGGGCGTTGTAGCCCCAGTTGAGCGAGTTCTTTTCGCGGACCCGCTCGACGACAATAGCGCCCTCGGCGCCAGCGTTCTGCGCGATCTGGCGAAGGGGCTCCTCGAGCGACCGCCGCACGATCTGCACGCCGATCTGCTCGTCCGAGTCCTTCCGCTTCAGGCTGTCCAGCGCCTTCTGCGCCCACAGCAGCGCGACACCACCGCCCGGGACGATGCCCTCTTCGACGGCCGCCCGCGTCGCATGCAGCGCGTCCTCGACCCGAGCCTTCTTCTCCTTCATCTCGGTCTCGGTCGCTGCGCCGACGTTGATGATGGCGACGCCACCGGCCAGCTTGGCGAGCCGCTCCTGCAGCTTTTCCTTATCATAGTCTGACGTGGACTTGTCGATCGCGACGCGGATCTCGCTGATCCGGCCCTTGATCTTGTCCGTGTCCCCTGCTCCATCCACGATGATCGTGTCGTCCTTGTCGATCACGATGCGCTTCGCAGAGCCGAGATCGCTGACGACTGCGTTCTCCAGCTTGAAACCGAGCTCCTCGCTGATCACCTGTCCGCCGGTGAGGATCGCGATGTCCTGGAGCATCTGCTTCCTGCGATCGCCGAAACCAGGCGCCTTGACGGCTGCGACCTTGAGGGTCCCGCGCAGCTTGTTGACGACCAGCGTGGCGAGGGCTTCTCCCTCCACGTCCTCGGAGATGATCATGAGCGGCTTGCCCATCTGGGCTACCTTCTCGAGCACCGGGAGGAGGTCCTTCATCGAAGAGATCTTCTTGTCGTGGATCAGGATGAGGGGATCCTCGAGCACGGCCTCCATCTTCTCCGGATCGGTGACGAAGTAGGGCGAGAGATAGCCACGGTCGAACTGCATACCGTCCACCGTCTCGAGCGTCGTCTCGAGACCCTTGGCCTCCTCGACCGTGATGACTCCGTCCTTACCGACCTTCTCCATGGCGTCGGCGATCAGATCACCGATCACGGAATCGCTGTTGGCCGAAATCGTGGCGACCTGGGCGATTTCCTTCTTGCCCTTCGTCTCCACCGCCATGTCGGCCAGCTGGCCGACCACGTTCTCGACGGCGCCTTCGATGCCCCGCTTCAGAGCCATCGGGTTCACGCCGGCCGTGACGCTCTTCAGTCCCTCCGTGAAGATCGCCTGGGCGAGAATCGTCGCCGTAGTGGTGCCGTCACCCGCATTGTCGGAAGTCCTCGTGGCGACTTCCTTGACCATCTTCGCGCCGAGATCCTCGACCGGATCGTCGAGCTCGACTTCCTTCGCGACGGTGACCCCGTCCTTGGTGATCGTCGGGCTGCCGAATTTCTTCTCGATGACGACATTCCGGCCCTTCGGGCCCAGCGTGACCTTTACGGCCCTGGCGAGCTTGTCGACGCCGACCTTGAGCCGGGCGCGCGCCTCAGTCTCAAATTCAAGTTCCTTGGCCATCTTGATTGAACTCCTCTAGAAATGGAGCGATCGACTTCTGGATCGCTTCGTTTGTTCTTCCGTCGCCGATTTAGCCGAGAACCGCCAGGACGTCCGACTCGCGGACGATGAGGTACTCGTTGCCGTCCACCGTGACTTCTGTGCCCGAATACTTGCCGTACAGGATCCTGTCGCCCTTCTTGAGCTCGACCTCGATCAGTTCACCCTGATCGGTGCGCCGGCCCGGCCCCACCGCGACGACCGTACCCTGCATCGGCTTCTCCTTGGCCGTGTCCGGAATGTAGAGCCCACCCCGCATCTCTTCCGTCTCTTCGAGAGGCTCAATGACCACCCGATCGGCCATGGGCTTGATTT
>Ga0316201_10005019_pt1 | contig 10120 bp, 8 predicted proteins | sample CS6wburrow_MG_FD_204516 | JGI IMG/M metagenome (GOLD analysis project Ga0316201, IMG submission 204516) | Coastal sediment microbial communities from Delaware Bay, Delaware, United States - CS-6 worm burrow | ecosystem: Environmental > Aquatic > Marine > Coastal > Sediment | place: USA: Delaware...
TTCAGACCGGCAATGCGGTCGAGTGCTTGATATCCGATAGCACGATGCTCGACGTAACTTCCTGTATCTCCGGCAGCTGCGACAGCTTCTCGAAGAAGAACTGTTCGTACCCCTTGATGTCTTCGGCAACGATGCGCAGCAGGAAATCGACATTCCCCAACAACATGTAGCATTCCATGACTTCGGGATACTTCTTGACCGCGTCCGCGAACGCCGAGAGATTACCGCGACCCTGCGACGTCAACTTGACGTGCGCGAAAACCATCGTGGTCAAGCCGATCTTCTCCCGGTTTAGAATAACGGGGTGGTCTCTAAATACGCCCTCTTCACGCAGGCGCTGGATGCGCCGCCAGCAAGCCGACTGCGACAGTCCAATACGCTCGCCGATACCGGACGCGTTGACACCCGGCTCAGTCTGCAGGAGATCGAGGATCTTGCGATCGATAGCGTCAAGTGAAACTGTCTGCATGGTTTATACGTATTCGAGCAAATAACAACATAGATTATGCTCTCTTTCCCACTTGAACAACCAGATTTGCACGATTTATGGGGTTTTTTCGGGCTATATTAGTCTAATTACGCAGACCTCTTGAGGGGAGCAACATGGGCGTTTTCAAACACGCCGAATTCGATAATCACGAATCTCTGCATTTCTTCCAGGATGACGCGACCGGGTTACAGGCCATCATCGCCATACACTCTACGGCGCTCGGCCCTGCGGCCGGCGGTTGTCGGCGCTGGATCTACTCGAGTGACGCCGACGCCTTGACCGACGCATTGCGACTGTCTCGCGGCATGACCTACAAGAATGCGGTTGCCGGGCTGAAGTTCGGTGGCGGCAAAGCGGTGATTCTCGGCAACGAAAACGCGCCGAAATCTCCCGCCCTGTTCACCGCTTTCGGACGCGCCGTCGACTCCCTGGGTGGGCGCTATATCACCGCCGAGGATGTCGGCTGCTCTGTTGATGACATGCGCCACGTTCGTGAGCAAACCGAATATGTTTCCGGACTGCCACAAAGCGGCAGCAGCGCCGGTGGTGACCCATCACCGTGGACTGCAATCGGCTGCTTGCAGGGAATTGAAGCGGCTGTGCATGCACGCCTTGGAAACGACTCTCTCAAGGGAGTGCGAATCGCGGTGCAAGGCGTCGGTCATGTTGGCCTGCACCTGTGCCGTCTTTTGCACGAAGCCGGCGCAGAGTTGTTTGTATCGGACGTCAATCGGGACAATCTCAAAGCTGCCAGCACAGAACTACCCGTGACTGTCGTTGGACCGACCGAATTGCTCTATGCCGATGTCGACGTGCTCGCACCCTGTGCACTCGGCAACATCCTGACATCGACAACCATTCCGCGAATCAAAGCCAAGGTTATCGCGGGCGCCGCGAACAACCAGCTCGCGACCGCGGCCGATGGCGCACGCCTGGCCGAGCGCGATATCCTGTACGCTCCCGACTACGTCATTAACGCAGGCGGTATCATCAGTGTCGCTCGCGAATATTACGGCAGCAGCTCCGAAGATGAAGTTCGCGCGGACGTCTATCGCATACGCGAACGCTTGCAGGCCATATTTGATGCGGCAAAATCCAGTGGCCAGCCGACCAACGAACTCGCCGACGAATTGGCCCGCAGCCTGGTTGCGGCAGCAAAATAAGAGGCGCCTATGATCACGAAGTCGAGACTGCAAATTCCACGGCCCATCGCAAGACCGGGCGATGAGCCTGACTTTAGCTACCTGGACCTGTCGCCGGCCGGAAGCATCGACAAGCCACCGATCGGCGCACGCACGCGCGACATCGAATACCTGAGCTTGGGCCTTGTGCGTGTCCTGGATGAAGACTTCACGGCCAAGGGCCCCTGGGATCCCGGTCTTGACCCAACACAGCTGCAGGTTGCATTGCGCTGGATGATGCTGACCCGTGCGCTCGACGAGCGCATGTGGCAGATCCAGCGGCAGGGACGCATCTCGTTTTACATGCAGTCACTCGGCGAAGAAGCGGTTTCCATTGCCCAGGGCATGGCATTGCGCTCCGGCGACATGTGCTTCCCGTCGTACCGTAACCAGGGGTTGTACCTCTATCGCGGCGTCAAGCTCGTCGACATAATGTGCCAGTGCCTGTCGAACACGCGCGACATGTGCAAAGGGCGACAACTGCCGGTCATGTATCACAGCAAAGCCGGTAACGTGTTTTCTATATCCGGAAACCTCGCAACGCAGTTCCCGCAGGCTGTCGGCTGGGCCATGGCGTCCGCCATCAAGGGCGAAGATCACATCGCGGCGTCGTGGGTCGGCGATGGCAGCACCGCGGAAGCAGACTTTCACTATGCGCTGACATTCGCGGCAGTCTACCAGGCACCCGTCATCCTCAATGTCGTCAACAACCAGTGGGCAATCTCGACCTTCCAGGGCACGGCCGGCGGACAAAGACGTGCATTCGCCGCGCGGGGCCTGGGGCTCGGCATTCCGGGCATTCGCGTCGACGGCAACGACCTGCTTGCAGTTTACGCCGTCACGCTATGGGCGGCGGACCGCGCGCGTCGCGGTGGCGGCCCAACCTTGATCGAGCACGTAACCTATCGCGGCGGTGCACACTCGACCAGTGATGACCCCTCGAAGTACCGTCCGAAGGACGAGTGGGCGGCGTTCCCGCTGGGCGATCCCATAGAGCGCCTCAAGCAGCACCTTATCGTCGAGGGCCACTGGTCCGAGGCAAAGCACGAGAAGTTAGCGGAACAGTTGAAGGTCGACGTGCATGCTGCCTGGAAAGAAGCACAGAAATACGGAACGATGACGGAAGGCCCGTTCCTCGATCCCGCCACCATGTTCGAAGATGTCTACGACGAGATGCCGGCACACCTTGAGTCGCAGCGCCGACGCATGCTCGAAATATTGAGTGGAGATTAAATCATGGCGCAAATGAACATGATTGAAGCCATCCGCTCGGCGCACGATGTGATGATGGACAAGGACCCGACGGTCATCGTGCTTGGTGAGGACGTTGGCTATTTCGGCGGTGTGTTTCGTTGCACCGATGGATTACAGCGCAAGTTTGGCGACCACCGCGTCATCGATGCACCCATCGCAGAAGGCGGCATTATCGCCGCGGCTCTCGGCATGGGCGTGAATGGGCTGCGACCGGTCGCGGAAATTCAGTTTGCCGACTATATCTACCCCGGTTTTGACCAGATTGTCAGCGAGTTGGGGCGCCTCAGGTACCGTTCCTGCGGCGAGTTCTTCTCGCCCGTCACGATTCGCACGCCCTGTGGCGGCGGCATTCGCGGCGGGCAGACTCACTCGCAGTCGCCGGAAGGCATCTTCACGCACGTTAGCGGCATAAAAACCGTCATGCCGTCGAACCCCTACGATGCGAAAGGACTGCTAATCAGCGCAATCGAGTCAGACGATCCCGTCATATTCTTCGAGCCCAAACGCATCTACAACGGGCCGTTCGACGGCGACCCCGAAAAGCCCGGCGTCTCCTGGTCGTCGCACCCCAAGGGCGAAGTTCCGGACGGCTATTATACGGTGCCGCTCGGCAGCGCCGAAATCGCGTTACCCGGAGAAGAGCTCACGATCGTCACTTACGGCACGCTCGTGCACGTCGCGATCGCGGCCGCGAAGGAAACCGGCGTCGACTGCGAGGTCGTCGACGTTCGCACGTTGTCGCCGCTCGACATCAAGACGCTGGCCGACTCTGTCAAGAAAACCGGCCGCTGCCTGATCGCACATGAGGCGACGCGTTTTGGTGGCTACGGCGCCGAGCTCGCCGCCACGCTGCAGAAAGAATGCTTCTATCAGCTCGAAGCGCCGATCGGACGAGTGGCGGGATGGGATACCCCGTACCCACACGCGTTTGAGTGGCAGTACTTCCCCGGGCTGAGGCGCTTGTCAGCCGGAATCCGCAGGGTCATGGAGGCAGAATGAGCGAATACATTTTCAAGCTGCCAGACCTCGGTGAAGGGACGGTTGAATCCGAAATCGGTGAGTGGTTTATCAAGGTCGGCGAGCATGTCGCTGAGGAAGACGTGGTCGGCACCATGATGACCGACAAAGCCGCGGTCGAGCTTTCGTCACCGGTCAGTGGCACGGTGCTTAAACTCGCGGGCGAGCCCGGTGATGTGATTGCCGTTGGTTCGCCGCTGGTCATCATTGACACAGAGGGAGCTGCAGCCGAGGCTGACGACGCTTCCACGCCAGAGGCAACGCCAGATCCCGCGCCAGAAGCGGTGACGCAAACCACCCGGAAAGCCGAATCTGCGACCGTCGAAATCACCGAGAATTCGGAACCGGAGGAGCGATCGCGCGTAATGACGTCGCCAGCCATTCGTCGTCGTGCGAAAGAGGCCGACATTGACCTTACGCTCGTCCCCGGCTCCGGGCCGGGTGGCCGTATCCTTCGTAAGGACTTCGATAATTTCCTGAAGGCGCGTGCGACCGGTACGTCATTCGTCGCCACGGCCACGCCATCGACAAACGTGAAAGAAATCAAAATTATCGGTGTGCGGCGCGTCATCGCCGAACGCATGTCGGCTGCAAAGCGCGAGATTCCGCACTTTGCGTACGTCGAAGAAATCGATATCACCGAACTGGAGTCCTTGCGCAAATACCTGAATACCGACAGGGACACGTCGCAAAGACTGACACTGCTGCCGTTCCTCGGTCTCGCCCTGATCAAGGCGCTGAAGGAATTCCCGCAATGCAATGTCACCCATGACAAGGACCGAAACCTGCTGTTGCAGCACGAGGCTGTGCATCTTGGCGTGGCAACGCAGACTCCCGACGGCTTGAAAGTGCCCGTCATCAAGCACGCGGAAATACGTTCTCTGGATGATCTGGCAGCCGAACTCCGGCGCGTATCGCTGGCGGCGCGTGACAACCTCGCGAAGAAGAGCGAGTTGTCCGGCTCGACCATTACGATCACGAGTTTAGGCAGGTTAGGCGGTATCGTATCGACGCCGGTTATCAACAGTCCCGAAGTGGCCATCATCGGCGTCAACAAAGCGATCGAACGGCCTGTCGTCTTTAATGGCCAGGTGACCGTGCGCCTGATGATGAACCTGTCGTCGTCATTCGATCATCGCTTCGTCGACGGCTTTGATGCCGCGGCGATGATCCAGCGCATCAAGGAAATGCTCGAACACCCGGCGACGATATTCCTGCCCGCTTAGGGGCCCAACACGCGGCCCGGGTTCAGGATGTTATTTGGGTCGAGACTTTGCTTGAGTAAACGCATCAGCTGAATTTCCGCACTGCTCTTGCTGTGCGGTAACCAGCCGATTTTCTCCAAACCGATGCCATGCTCGGCTGAAACGGAGCCGCCGTATTCGCGCAGCGGTTCATAAACGCACGCATCGCTTTCTGCGTGATAGTCGCCATCGACTCCCGGAGCAATAAAGAAGTGCAGGTTGCCGTCGGCCATATGGCCGAGCGCAATGCACATGCCGTCGCGCCAACGCTTGCTGACGTTTTCTTCGACGGTCGCGACGTAGGCGGCCATATCGCGTATTGGCAGGCTGACGTCGTACAGGTAGAAAGGTGGCTTGATCAGCGCGGGTTCGAAGTTCTCACGAATCTCCCAAATAGCTCGGGTTTCGGTCGCCGATTTGGGAATGACAGCATCGGCAATCAATTCTTCGTCGAGCGCCTCGCCCAATACGCGTTCGAAGCGCACGTCATCAACCTGCGGGTCGCTGCCTTCGGCCTGAAACACCACATAGAAAGGATAGTCACGCGACAACGGCGGACGGTGGCCATTCTCTCCTGTCACCGCACGGTAGTAGGCGCCCCACATGATCTCGAAGGCACTCAGGTTGCCGGCGAGTTCACGCTGGAGCTTACCCAGGAACCGAATAACATTTTCGATACTGTCCATCGCCACCAATGCGTCCTGGCGGCTCGCCGGTTTCGGGAATAATCGCAACACGGCGCGAGTTACGACGCCCAACGTACCCTCGCTACCGATAAATATCTGCTTCATGTCGTAGCCGGCATTGTTCTTTAGCATTCGGTTCATCGAGGACATTACCGTGCCGTCTGCCATGACCACCTCGAGCCCAAGAACGAGATTGCGCATCATTCCGTAGCGCAACACGTTGATACCACCGGCATTGGTCGCAATATTGCCGCCGATTGTGCAGCTACCACGAGCGCCGAGATCGAGCGGAAAACACATGCCCTCTTTAGCCACGGTTTCCTGAACCGTCTGCAGCACGGTGCCGGCTTCCACAATGGCGGTGCCGCCGATCTTGTCGATCTCAAGAATGCCGGTCATCTTCTCGGTCGAGAGCACAATATCATCAAGGCCGGGCTCGACCGCATGGACACAATTGGTAAGACCGCCGTGCGTTATGACGGGCTGGCCAGACGCATTGCAGTGCCGCAGGACACCGGCGACCTCCTCGCTTGTTCCGGGCAGAACCAGCGCCTTTGCCTGCATGGGCGCACTGTTCCAGTAACTTGTCGCACGGCCCGATATCGAACTGGAATCCAGGAGACGGCTGTCGCCGACAATGTCGCTCAACGTGGATTTGGAATGAGCCATGCTTTCATCCTTGCGAATAACCTGTGGTCCCGAAGCTCATCATTATCCTAGAATCAGCGCTTGTACACCACGCCGGCTCCGATACAGGTGCCCGGGCAGCACCCCGATGAACCTTCGGCTCTGTTCGCACCGGATTCGGGCCAACGGCGCAAATCGACGCGATGGGACCGGGAACTGTAATACCACGATGGTGGGTGTCGTCGGCGGAGCGCTGTTGGGGTGCTTCCTGGAAACAGTCGCAGTGGCCGCAGCACGACTAATATCGAAACGTGTAGGCCAACTTCACGTTGAGCTCATTCCCGATGCTCTGCAGGTGATTCGACTCGTCGACCGCCGCCCCGTGATTAAGCACCACTACTATCTCCTTGCCGGCCTCAGGAATAAATCTCAAGCGACTGTTCGCGGCTAGTACTTCGGCGGTATTGTCGTATTGCAGCAAGTTGCTCCAGGACCAGCGAGAGTTGAAGGCGAAGTCCGTTCTTAAACTTGCCAGGTGTGAGGTAAAACTTCCGCTTGGCAGATCGACATCGTTTTCAGTAATACTCAAGCCAAGGAAAAGGTGCGCAGATTGTCGCCACTGAATCTCCACGAACTTTTCCAAGCGGTCTCCGCCGAAGAACCCACCGTCCTGCACGGATAGCACGATCCGAAGGGGCCGTTGCATACCTGTCGCGATCTCAGCACGATAGCGATCGAACTCGTAGTACCCGGCCGGCACGCCGAGTCGCCCAAACAGTGCGAAGGCATTACGGACGCTTTCTTCGTTGCGTTCCCACTCGACGAACAGGAAGTCGTCGCGATGCGAGTATAGACTTATTGGCCGAATGGCCGTTCTTCGCGACAACGTATTACCGCCAGGGTCGGTGACCAGCGAGAAGTCGATTCGGTTGTTGACGGCCCGCCAAGGACCTTGCTGCGGCCGCGTACGGTAGCGCAGGCCGGTATCGAATCTGCGAATACCAGCGCGATTGACGAATCCCAGTGCCGGTCGGAAGTTCTCTTCTATAAGCTGAGCTTCCAGGTATGCGGAAAGCTTGTCACTCGGAATCTCAAGGGCGGCACCGTAGGCCTGATCAGCACCGTTAAAACCTGTAGATCGGCTTTGTTGCGCCCAGAATTTGCCCGTCAAGATTTGGCCAAATGGCCCGTCACTCTTCCTATAAAGGAAGTCCAGGCCCATCACTGAATTTGAATCATTCGATGTGGGATCGCCGTGGGTCATGATGAACCCGACCGCAGATTCTTCCAGCACATTATACGAGCCACGAGCAACAAACAGATCCTGGGCATCGACTTCGCCATTCGCTTCCTGACGGATGGCGAGCGCACCCAGACTCAGATCGCCCACGCGACCTGTTAATTTGACACCGCCGTCTATCCCGACGGGTTCGCCGTCCTCCGACAGTCCGATCCGCCGTGAGAAAAACGGACGCCCATTGGTATTGATGTTGCCAAATTCGAAAATGCCGGCATCTTGCAGGAAGAAATCGCGTTTTTCAGGAAAGAAAAGGGAAAATCGGTCGAGAGCAACCTGCTGTTCATCAACCTCGGCTGTCGAGAAATCAGTATTCAGAGTAAAGGTGGCGCTCAGTGAAGGCGTAAACCGATAGCGAACATCGAGAGACGGCTCGAAACCGGACTGGTCGCCGCCGAGCACCAGATCCCGACTCTGACTCAGATTGATCGATGACACGACGTCCAGGCCAAGGCCCTGCTCGATCTCTCCGATTCCGTGAACTTCGCCCCCATACGCCGGCCAGTCCTGCCGCTCATGTGAGGACCACATGTTGAATTCCTGCTTTCGCACGATTCCCCTGCCGAAATTGATGCCCCAGGTATCGGATTCAGGCGCGAACGAAATGGACTTGAATGGAATCGCGATCTCGGTGGCCCATCCGTCTTCGTGAACCGCTGATTCGGCGCGCCAGATTGCAGACCACTCTTCAATGAATCGTGCGTTGTTCTCGCGCAATGCCTCGCGGCGCACCCCGTTCGCATTAACCTGGAAAAAGTAATCATTGCGCTTGTTGTTAAAACTATCGAGCGTCACCCAGAATCGATCGTCAGAAAAAAACATCTTGCCCTGGATCATTTGCTTGGCGCGAATAGCCTGTGGTTCGCTATCCTGCAAATCCGCTGCGATGTACAGGTACTCGTCGTCGTAGGCTACCCGAACTACCGTGAGTTCCGTCGGCGTGGCGCCATCCGTTGGCTGCGTCTGATGGAAATCATCCACAACCGCTGCATATTGCCAAACGTCATCGTCGAGCTTGCCATCAATAACAGGTGCAGCCTCTGCGCGAAATATCTCGAAGGATTTACGTTGGCCGTTTACCGTATAGACCGCAACCGATTCGGATGCAAACGCAAGCAAGGCCGTTACCGCAAGTAAACGAGTTACTAAATTCATGGCGATTCCCCAAGAGCATTGATGCAATGCTCATTAGAGCCGACATGATGATGGAACGTTTAACGGTTTTCGGTGAGGCGTTTCTTTGCCGCGACGAGCTGTGCGGAGGCCCGCTATCGCGCCTCGTATAACTAGATGCGACCCGCGAGTCGCTCGAGGTTTCCTTTGTATTTCCTACTCAACTTTAGCTCGGTATCGGTACCCAGCTTTAGAAAGTACTCGCCATTTCGATGGGACCGCATGGATGTAACCCGATGCCGGTTCACTATTGCGGAACGGTGTACCCGAACAAATATCTCCGGGTTCAGGAGCTCTTCAAGGTACTTCATGGTTCCGCGTAAAACGTGTGTATCGCCCTCAGCATGCACACACATGTAATCGCCAGCGGCATCGACCCAGTCGATCGAATCAATATCGATAAAAATCGTCTCACTACCGTCCCGAATAGCAATGCGTTTTGCAAATGATCGACCATCTCCTGTCGCCTCCGCCAAGGCGGTTTCGAGCGTCAACTCTCGGCCGGTCAACTCACAGACAAATTTCAACAACTTACCGCGATGTATATTCGCAAGCTTCTCATCGCTGGTCTTGCGCGCCCGATCTATAGCCTCGAAAAGACGATCATCATTTATCGGCTTCAACAGGTAGTCCAGGGCATTAGCGTCAAAAGCCTGCAACGCGAATTCGTCATACGCCGTAACAAAAATGACGGCCGGCATCTCACTCCCGGACAGTCGACGGAGCACTTCGAAGCCGTCCATTCCGGGCATCTGGATATCGAGGAACATCAAATCGGGCGAGTGCTCACGCACTGCGATCAGTGCTTCTCGACCATTTCGGCTTTGCCCACAAATCGAAATATCCGGAAATTTCGCGAGTCGTATCTCCAGGCCGCGACGCGCCAGTTCCTCGTCATCGACAATTAGCGCCTTAAGCATTCTCTTTCTCAAAAGGAATGTTTATCGTTATCGTGAGCCCGTTAGGTTCGTTGGGCGCCAGCGTAAATGCCTGGTGTTCTCCGTATAACTGCTGCAGGCGCTCACGTGTGTTTTTGAGCCCTACACCGCACGATTTTTTCCCGGCATTGCCGTTTCCCAATCCTGGACCCGTAACCGACAACTGCAGGACAAGAGTGCTGCGCTGCACTTTCGCCGAAATTCGAATCGTGC
>Ga0316201_10005020_pt1 | contig 10116 bp, 5 predicted proteins | sample CS6wburrow_MG_FD_204516 | JGI IMG/M metagenome (GOLD analysis project Ga0316201, IMG submission 204516) | Coastal sediment microbial communities from Delaware Bay, Delaware, United States - CS-6 worm burrow | ecosystem: Environmental > Aquatic > Marine > Coastal > Sediment | place: USA: Delaware...
ATCGTAAGCAGCATAGCGCCGCTCAGGCTCACGTCGTCGCCGGAGGGCGAAAGCGACGTCGACTGGAGCCCGGACGGCAGCAAGATTGCGTTCAGTGCCGCGCGCGAGGAAGAACAACCGGCGCAGATCTATGTGCTCAACATGGTCGGCCCGGGTGAAGCGATCCAGGTTACCGACCTTGCGACAGGCGCGGCGAGCCCGAAGTGGAGCCCTGACAGCAAGCGTATCGCGTTCGAAAGCCGTGTGTACCCGGGTGCCGCCGATGACGAGGCGAACGCGGCCGAGAAAACGGCGCGCGAGGAACGAGGCTACAACGCGTCGGCCTACGAGATCTTCCCGATCCGGCAATGGGACCGCTGGCGTGACGACCTGCAGACACACCTGTTTGTGCAGGATGCCGAGCCCGGCGCAGAAGCCACGAATCTGATGTTGGGCAGTGACCTCGTCGCGTCACCGGGCTTCGGTGGCGTCGAGTCGCTGTCATCCGACTCGCTCAAAGCGGTCTGGACCCCGGACGGCGACGCCTTGGTGATCAGTGCAACGATGAACCTGCACGAGGCCGCCCATACGCCGGTCTACCATCACCTGTACCGGGTGTCGGTCGCCGATGGTGAGGTGCAGCCGCTGACGAACAGTCAGGACTGGAGTTGCAGCGAGCCCAGATTTTCGGATGATGGCCGTGCCCTCTATTGCCTGCTTGAGCCGCACACCGACCACGTCTATGAACTGACTGAGGTAGGCCGCTTCGACTGGAACGGCGACACGGTGCAGGGCGCACCCGACATTATCACCGCGTCTTTCGATCGGTCGGTGAGCGACATTGACATCAGCAACAATGGCCGCAGCGTGTACTTCACTGCAAACGACGCGGGTCGTGTGCGCGTTTACTCGGTGCCTGCCCGAGGCGGCGATGTCAAAGCGCTCGATGAGCAGGGGCGTGGAGTGTACGCGGGTGCGGTAGTCGCCGGTCGGCAACTCGTCGCGCGCTGGGAGAGCTCGGCGACGCCCGCCGAGATCGTGCGCATCGACCCGTCCAATGGGCGACATACACCCATCAGCCGTTTCAACGCCGAACGCGCGGCCGGGCTCGAGCGTCCCGAGTTCCGCGAGTTCTGGTTCGAGAACGACGCGGGCTTCAAGGTACATAGCTGGCTGGCACTGCCACCTGGATTCGATGAGGACAAAAAGTATCCGCTCGTGCTGATGATCCACGGTGGCCCGTTTAGCTCGAGCACGGACTCGGATCACGTGCGATGGAGCCCCCACCTGCTTGCGGCACCTGGCTACGTCGTATTGCTGACCGATTACACAGGCTCGGTGGGTTACGGGGAAGCATTCTCGCAGGCCATTGAAGGAACACCGCTCAAGGCACCGGGTGACGATGTATTAAGGGCGGCCGACGAGGCCATCGAGCGCTATCCGTTTATCGATGCAGAGCGCCAGGCAGCCACGGGTGCCAGCTACGGCGGCCACATGGTCAACTGGCTGCAGGCGACGACGACACGCTTCGATGCGCTGATCGGTCATGCGGGCCTCGTCGACCTCGAGGGCCAGTACTCATCCAGTGACACGGTATTTCATCGTGAGCGCATGAACGGCGGGCCGTCCTGGGGCGACAGCCCGGTGTGGAAAGCGGAGAGCCCGTCGAGCTATGCGGAGAATTTCCGGACGCCGATCCTGCTGACGATTGGCGAAAAAGACTACCGCGTGCCGGTCAACCAGACGATTGCGGCATGGACCTATGTGCAACGCATGCAGGCTCCAGGGCGCCTGCTTGTATTTCATGATGCCAATCACTGGATCATGAACGCCAAGGAAGCACGCTACTACTGGGAAGAGGCGCACGCCTGGCTCGCGAAGTACCTGCAATAATGACCGTTCGGGTAATCCTAAGGTCGTGGCCGTCTTCGCCGCAGCACTCTGGCGGCGTGATGCTGCGCTGATTCTCAACTTCTGCAAATAGCCGTTAGCAGATGGTCGAATACCAGACTAGCGAACGACTGCTAAGGGCGGCATCGCCGCCGGTAACACAAACGTAGACTGCAATGCTGAAATTTACTCTCGTCAACGTGTATTTCATGCAGGGTCGTATGCTTTATCCTGCAGAAGTGCCAGGTCGAGCATTGACCATGACACCGACCGATGTTGGCATGGACTGTCAAGATGTCTCCATCGAAACCAGTGACGGAGTGACGCTGCACGGCTGGTTCATCGCCGGGCAGACCGCTAGAATCGTCGTTCACGTCAGGTCCGGACATCGCCCGGGATCTTTATCCATGGCTCCCGGTGCGCTGGTTAAGCCGCCTCAATCATGCAACACGCGATTACGTTCGGGACGTTCACTGCCCAGTACTGGTCGTTCACAGTCGCGACGATGAGATTATCCCGTTCCACCATGGCGAAACAATTTTTGCATCTGCGAATGAGCCCCGGACTCTACTGGCGATTCGCGGCACTCACAATGACGCTTTCCTTCGGGATGAGCGCGCCTATATTGAAGGGCTTCGGGCCTTTCTGTCAGGACTACCTGCGCCTGCTTTATCACGTTGACGGCTGAAGCGTCTATGGCAGCTTTTTGCGCCCGCTTGAGGCCGTTAGCTGCTGTCATATTGACGATTTGTCTGGGGTTTGAATGACCGCTTGAAACCTGCTAGCAATCGATCAAGTGTTACGATGAGGCACGGGGTAATCGCGACCAAGGAGCACTTATGACGTGCATTCACCATAGAATCGGGAGCTCGCCGGTGATACGAATAATAAGAACTATTTTCCTGCTCCTGCTCCTGCCTGTATTTGGGGTAGCCGCCACGCAGGAGCGCCCACGCGCCCGGGATGTCGGCCTTGTTATTGGAATTTTTCCGACGGGCGAACTGAACGCGATCACAGATGTGGACGGGGTGAAGGTGGGGCATTCCACGATCATCGAGGCCGACGATATTCGCACCGGAGTTACAGCGATCATTCCCGGCCCCGGCAATCTCTACACACACCCGATTCCAGCCTGGATTCATGTCGGCAATGGCTACGGCAAGCTTGTTGGCGAAACACAAGTTCGTGAATTCGGCGAAATCGAAACGCCTATTCTCTTGACTTGCACGCTTTGTGTCTGGAGTGCGGCAAACGGTTTGAAAGAATGGGTCTACGAGCAGCCGGGTATGGGGGAGCACACGGTCAATCCGATTATCGGTGAAACGAATGATTCGCGCGTTAACAACATGTGGGCGGATCCTGTGCAGCGTGAACATGTCTTCGATGCACTCGCCAATGCTTCGGGCGGCTCGGTGGAAGAAGGTAGCGTCGGTGCCGGTACCGGAACGCAGGCGTTTGGCTGGAAAGGTGGCATTGGCACGAGTTCTCGCGTATTGCCCGATTCTCTGGGCGGATACACGGTTGGCGTGCTCGTGCAGACTAATTATGGTGGCGTCCTTACGATGAACGGTGCACCCGTAGGCCGTGAGTTGGGCGCCTATTCCTATCGCAAAGAGTTGGACGCGGCAGGTGAAGCAAACAACCAGGAAGACGGCTCCATCATGATGGTTGTTGCGACGAATGCGCCGCTGAATGCACGCAGTCTCGATCGCATCGCGATGCGTGCGATGTTAGGTCTGGCACGTACAGGCTCATTCGCAAGTAACGGCTCGGGGGACTATGTCATTGCATTTTCTACACATCCGGGGGTAAGGCGTCCGCGCGAAAGCGACGCGCCGGTCGCCACACCGTCTCTCGTCAATGCTTCCATGTCGCCGCTGTTTGCAGCGGCGGCGGAGGCGACCGAGGAAGCCGTTTACAACGCGATTTTCAAGGCGACTACAGTGACGAGTTCGCGCGGCACGTTGGAAGCCATTCCTGTTGAGGATCTCAAACGAATTCTGGAGAAATACAAAGTGCTGGAATGGGACTCGTCGATCAGTCCTGGTCGAATCAGCAACTGAAGACCAGCAAATAGTAAGGCGGAATCAATGCAGAAGGTTCGGGAGTGGCATAACGTTGACCAAGAAACGTTTCAAACAGAAATCATTGCCCTAAACAAACCCGCGGTACTCAAGTCACTTGTTCGTGATTGGCCAGCTGTGCAGCAAGCAACAAGTTCACCAGCAGCGATAATGGCCTACCTAAGCCAATTCGATAAGGGCGAAAAAATCGCAGTGCTTATTGGCTCTCCCGCAATAAAGGGACGGTTCTTTTATCGAGATGACCTCAAAGGGTTTAACTATGATCGCGTGGCTCGAACCTTGATAAGCACGTTAAGGGTATTGAGCGCACCTGAATCTAATGAGCCCCCCGCTATCGCAATGCAAGGCGTGTCAATCGCAGACAACCTGCCCGGGTTTTGCGACGACAACCATCTGTCTTTGCTTGATAAATCAGTCTTGCCCCGATTGTGGTTAGGCAACAATACCACTACAAATACGCACTATGATACGAGTGAAAACATTGCCTGTGCGGTAGCGGGCCGTAGACGGATGACGTTTTTTCCACCGGATCAAATCGCTAATTTGTATATTGGACCGCTCTTGTTTACACCTGCCGGCACACCGATGAGCATGGTTGATCTGCGTCAACCTGATTTATCCCGATACCCAAGGTTTGAGATTGCCCTGAACGCAGCTCTGCAAGCGGATCTAGAGCCTGGTGACGCTGTGTATATTCCAAGCTTTTGGTGGCACAACGTCGAGTCGCTGGATAGTTTTAGTATGCTAGTAAACTACTGGTGGGGAGGGTCAGATGGGGCAGCCGTTACGCCTTATCACTCACTACTGCATAGCTTGCTATCGATCCCAAACCTGCCACGTGAGAAGCGAAAAATATGGCGGGATTTATTTGATTACTACGTATTTCAGATTGATCAGAACCCCGCAGCCCATCTACCCGAAGATCTAGAAGACATTATTGGGACCTTCTCCCCCGAACGAAAAAAGCGTCTTATGGAACGACTAGGCAAGAACCTTAGCTCAGATAACACCTAGATAAATATTTGGGCGACAGCCTTATTCCGTGCCACAGGAGAAATTTGCACTTTTTGCCGTTATTCGAAAACCTCTCATAAGTTTGATAACAAGTCGCAAGAAACGCTCAGTTTCCGCTCTAGTTGTGAGCTGTCCTATGAGCATGTTGCCATTGGGCCTACATTACTGAGATGCTATGAGACATTCTCTTGAAACGGTCTGTCGATTAGATGCTCAAGCGGTACAACAAACAGGGGGCGTCAGTCTGGGAACGAAAACTGACAATCGTTCTCGGGTTTCTGTTTGCTGTCACACTGCTTCTTTTCGCAGTCTGGGTGCTCACTCTTTTCATCAATTGGGCCGAAATCAACGATTGCCTGGACAGGGGCGGGAGCTACGACTACGAGTCAGGGCGGTGTGACTTTGACGTGAATCACCCCAATCCGTGATGGGCAATCTGGGTCAGACCCCGGTCTTTCTAAGCGCTGTTCAGGGTTTGTAGTGTCAACGGGTCAGGCAGACCCTCGAAACAGCAGTCAATCGCGTTCTGAAATATCTTGTTGTCGGGGGCCGCAGCCGCAAACAGCGTCATGCAGGATCGAAACTTGAGTGCATCAAGGGGACCGAATATTTGCTCTGCGGATCGATCCTTCACTTCTAATACCAGGGCAGTGCATTCGGCCAGTCGTGGTCCCAGGACGGAATGTGCGCTGTAAGCCCCGGCTTCTTCGATCGAGGAAATCGAGTATCGTTGCGACATTGAACTGGCACCGAGTCCCGCGATTTGCGGGAAGATATACCAGATCCAATGCCCGGTTTTCCGGCCGCGGTTGAGCTCGTCGACAACGTCTTCATAGACGCCTTGTTGTGCCTCGATAAAACGATTCAGATCATAGGGGGCCGTCATTTCACCATCATACGTGACCCACTTGTCGGCACTTTGGCGGGCCAAACTTTCGCAACGCCGCATTGTCTGTAGAATTGCGTGCCTGACGGAAAACGATGGCTGCAGCATTCCGATAAGATACTTTAAGTAAGGGTTATTAGTGACTGAAATAAAAGGGAAAACATCTGTTCTTTTTGTCTGCATGGGCAATATCTGCCGCTCGCCGACGGCGGAGGGCGTCTTTCGCCATCACGTTACCGAGGCGCGGTTGAGCGACGAGATCATCATCGACTCAGCAGGCACACATGCGTATCACGTCGGCAGTCCACCGGATCGCCGCGCTGCTGCCGCAGCAGAGCGCCGCGGAATTTCACTTGGCGGTATTCGTGCCAGGCGTGTCAGCGACGAGGACTTCGAACGCTTCGACTACATTATCGCGATGGACCTCGACAACGTCGAACGGCTCAAGGACGAGGCGCCGCCCAAGCATCATCGCAAGGTGAAATTATTCCTTGAGTTCTCGTCCGGCAAAGAGCGTGAGGTACCCGATCCGTACTACGGTGGGGCTTCCGGTTTCGAACGCGTGCTGGACCTGGTTGAAGAAGCGTCCCGAGGCCTGCTCGAGACACTCTCCAGGCGATAACGTTTAGTCCTGTGCCGGCGGCTCTGCCGGTTTGCTGTCCGGGCGCGATGGCGGAGCAGCAGCAGGTTCCTGCCTCGGCGGCGCAACAGCAGCCGGTTCCGGTTTCGGCGCTGATTTGGGCTCTGCCGATTTAGACGGCGGCTTCACATCTGCAGCGGCCTGCGGCTCCCAGGGCAAGAGTCGGGCGGCCGGTTTGGCGGACGCGCCGTTACCGTCTCCGGCAGGCTTTGGTTTTGCTTTCGGTGCGGGAGCCGATTCAGTTTTGGGTACGGGAGCCGGTTCAGGCGCCTTCGCCGATTCGGCTTTGGGTGCGGGCGCAGGTGCGCTCACCGCTTCAGGTTTTCGTGCCGGTTTGGGCTCCGCCGGTTTCGGCGCACTGTCGCTGGTATTTTCTGCAACGGCTTTTTTCGGTGGCGCGCTATCTTCGCGTTTCTTCGTTTCCTGTGCGCGTTCCTCATCCGTCCTTGCACGCGGCGGACCCGCATCCTGTTTCGGTTTTTGAGGAGCCGTTACCTGCTCAGCGGGCTTCGTCTCTTTGTTGTCAGCCTTGCTGCTGTCAGCCTTGGGCTGCTGATTCGCAGACTCGTTCGCAGGTTGCTGGCCATCGGCCGCCTGCTCAGGCTTTTCCGCGGTGCGACGTCGCCTGCGGCCACCACGGCTGCGGCGATTCCGCGAACTGCGTTTTGGTTCGGCGCCGGATTCTTCGGTCGCGACGTTTTGCGCCTGGGCGTCCGCCGGCGTCTGTTGAGTCTCATCCGCGGCCTGCTTTTTGACCGGCGCTTTTTTCGACGCGGCCTTCTTCGCTGGCCGCTTCTTTGCCGCAGCTTTCTTGGACGGTGTCTTTTTGGCCGCCTTCTTTCGTTGCGGGCCACGTGTATCGGGCGTCTTGCGTGAATCGCTGCCACCGCGGCGGCGTGTCTGTTGCGAGCGACGTGCGCGACCGCCCTGGTTGCCGGCGTCGCGTTGACGCTGAGTTTTCTTTTCGTCCTCGTCGCCACCGGAGAACAACCCCATGATCGTTGCCCAGAATCCTTTGCCTGCGGGTTCTTGCGGTTTCTGCGGTTTCGGCGCTGTCGTCGTGGGTTTCATCGTCCCGACAACGGGTTGCTCGATGGCCTTGCGTTCCAAGATCGCCTGTGGCGATTCCGGTTCGACGGCGGCATGCGAGAGTGCGTAGCTGACGCCGGCGTTTTCTGAGAGTTCCATTTGATCGTCACGGACGCGGCGCACCTCGTAGTGCGGCGTTTCCAGCGCTGCGTTTGCGACCAGCACGACCTGCGTATCGTGGCGTGATTCCAGGGTTTGCACCCAGTCACGCTTTTCATTCAACAGATACGTCGCGACTTCAACTGGCAACATAGCTATGACTTTCGCGGTTCGTTCCTTGCGCACCTCTTCGCCAATGATTCGAAGAATTGCGAGCGCCAGTGATTCGACGCTGCGAATCGTGCCAAAACCGGTGCAGCGTGGGCAGGTTTGATACGCCGATTCGCCGATCGACGGACGCAGGCGCTGGCGCGACATCTCGAGTAGCCCGAAGCGGCTGATCTTGCCGATCTGCACGCGGGCCCTGTCTTGTCGCACGGCGTCGCGCAGCCGATTCTCGACCTCGCGCTGGGCTTTTTGCGGGCCCATATCGATGAAGTCGATGACGACAAGGCCGCCAAGGTCGCGAATTCGCAATTGACGAGCGACTTCGTCGGCGGCTTCGAGGTTGGTATTCAATGCGGTAGCTTCGATGTCACCGCCCTTGGTCGCACGCGCCGAGTTGACGTCGATCGAGACCAAGGCCTCGGTGTGGTCGATAACGATACTGCCGCCGGACGGCAAAGTGACGGAATGCCCAAATGCCGACTCGATCTGGGTCTCGATCTGGAAGCGCGTAAACACTGGAACCGGGTCCACGTAATGCTTCAGTTTCTTCAGGTTCTGCGGCATGACCTGCTCGACGAACTCGCGGGCCTCGTTGTAGGTGGTTTCGTCGTCGATGAGAATCTCGCCGATCTCGCCGGTCAGATAGTCGCGCAGTGCACGTACGACCGAGTCGCTCTCGCGATAGATCAGGAACGGTGACGGACGCTCGAGTACGACATTGAGGATTGCCGTCCATACGGTCAGCAGGTTCTCAAGGTCCCAGGCGAGTTCTTCTGCGGTACGGTCGATACCAGCCGTGCGCAGAATGACGCTCATGCCGTCCGGCACGATGATCTCGTTCAATGATTTCCGGGCCAGGTCGCGGTCATCGCCAACGATTCGGCGCGACACGCCGCCCGAGCGGTCTTTGTTGGGTTTCAGCACGATGAATCGGCCGGCAAGGCTGACAAAGGTCGTCAGCGCAGCGCCCTTGTTGCCGCGTTCTTCCTTGTCGACCTGAACAACAATGTCTTGCCCTTCTTTGAGGACATCTTTGATGCTCGGTTTGCCGCCGGACTTGTTTTCCTTGACAAAGTACTCGCTGGAAATTTCTTTCAGCGGCAGGAAGCCGTGCCGATTGGCACCGTAGTCGACAAAAGCCGCTTCGAGGCTGGGCTCGACGCGCGTAATCTTGCCTTTGTATATGTTGGCTTTCTTGCGTTCGCTAGCCGGTGCTTCGATATTGAGGTCGTATAGACGTTGGCCATCGACCATCGCCATGCGCAACTCTTCTTCCTGAGTTGCGTTGATTAGCATTCTTTTCATAGTGCCCTACTTGAAGTGTGTTGCAGGGCAGCAGTTCGGGGCGTAGCGCCGTCGAGCGGGCGCAGGGGAGGTCACGCATAGAAATCCGGTGCGGGATTGCACCGTCGATGTCACTCGCAAATTCGATTTGGGTTTGACTAAAAAGGGTCATTACCCATGAAAAAATCAGCATGAATTCCCTACGGCTTTGCCGCTCTGGCGCCAGCCGGAATCCGTGCTCGCTGCCATCTGAAATTCGGTTCCGCAACGTGCGGGACCACAATTATTTCGCAGTGGCTACGAATCTGTTGGGTAGTCACTGCGGGTGGAAACTGTAGGCAGCGAATCCACGATCGGGTGCCGCCTGGGTCGTGTGGTCAGCCCGGAATTTGTTGCCGGGAGGCCACAGGGCGGTAATATAGCACACCACAACGCCACTTCAAGTTATTGATCATGCAAGAAAAGCCACCCGGAGGCCAGAATTCCTCAGATGCCGCCCAGACCCACGTTACCGGCGTTCGCAAAGTCCGCGTTGACGCCGAGCGGGCCGGCCAGCGTATCGATAATTTTCTGCGCAATGAGCTGCCGGGCGTGCCCAAGAGTCGTGTTTATCGCCTGCTGCGCAAGGGCGAGGTCCGGGTTAATGGTGGCCGGGTGCGCGCTGAATACAAGCTCCATGAAGGCGATGAGGTGCGGGTTCCGCCGGCGCGGATACGCAGCGCAGGGGCTCCGCCGCCCGATAAAATGGCGGCAAAGATGCTGGAGCGGGTACTTTACGAGGACAAGCGATTGCTCGTCATCGACAAGCCAACTGGTGTCGCCGTGCACGGCGGCAGCGGAATCAGCCATGGTGTAATCGAGCTGGTGCGCCATGCCAGGCCGGATCTCAAGGACGTGTCGCTGGTGCATCGTATCGACCGTGAAACCTCCGGTTGCCTCGTGATGGCCAAACGACGCAGTGCGCTGCGCGAGCTGCACGCGAA
>Ga0316201_10005021_pt1 | contig 10116 bp, 7 predicted proteins | sample CS6wburrow_MG_FD_204516 | JGI IMG/M metagenome (GOLD analysis project Ga0316201, IMG submission 204516) | Coastal sediment microbial communities from Delaware Bay, Delaware, United States - CS-6 worm burrow | ecosystem: Environmental > Aquatic > Marine > Coastal > Sediment | place: USA: Delaware...
CGGCCTGCGGATCGCAGTCCTGGACTCCTACCCGAATGTCCTTTCCTTGAAGGAAGTCGAGCCGGACTACGTGTACGTCCCTTGGTTCAACATGGTCGTCCTGCTCGTCCTGTTGTTTCTGTTCATCTTGGCCGGGGTCTGGGTCCGGCGGATGTTCAGGGGCGCAAAGGCGAAGATCAGCAAGAAGCCCGAGGCTTCATAAGTCGAAGCGCTGGCAGTACCGGGACAAGCGCTCACGAATCTCCTCTGAGCTGAGCCCAAACCCCTCCGGGCTATGGATGTGAACGTCCCGAGGTTTCCGACTCTCCCCGTCGAGCATCGCCTGCATGGCTGCCCTGGCAGGCTCGCTCAGCTCCATGCCCAGGTCTCGATACGCCTGAGCCATGGTGCCGATCGGATCACGCCGCACGTCGACGTGCCGCATGTGCGCGACCCTGCCGGCCGGCAAGGCGTCAACGAGATCGAGAGCGCGCTCCAGTGACGCCGGAAGGTAGCTGCTGAGCAGCTCCGGCCCGAGGGCATGCGGGTCGACGTCGTCGCTGAAGAGCGCCCGGGTGTAGGCATAGAGGCTGCACACCGAGCTAAGCGTCGTCGCCGGGTCGCGATGCGTGAACACGAAGCGCGCGTCGGGAAAGAGCTCGAGAATCGTGTCGACGAAAACCGAATGCGTAGGGTCCTTGAGCGCGAACCTGAGTCCGTGCGGCCGGTGGTACTGCACCAGCTGAAGCTGCTGCCGATACTGGCCGTACGCGATGCGAGGGTCCTGGGCCTGAAGCCAGTCGACGTAACCGGGCACACGGTACTGGACGTTGTACTGGAGAGTCCGAAAAACGTTGGTGAAGAGCGCAACACACTCCTCAGGCTCGCGAGCGCCCATCGGATGAATCGCCGCGTAGTTCGGCGAAATGCTCTCGAGCTGCTCGAGCACGTGGGCCAGTTGCTCCGCGCGGCGGTCCCTGCCCTTCGTGGGCGGCGCCGGATACATGCTCTCCCAGTAGGGCATGGTCCGCGTCTCCGGGTCCTGGGCCATCAGGCGATGCACGAAGGTGGTACCGGTGCGCATCCAACCGATGAGGAAAATCGGCGACGGGATGCGGGTTTGGAGGATCTCCGGCGTCTCCCGAAGCGCCTGTTCGATTTGCAGATGCTGCCCTGCCATACGGAGAGAATCCATCTGCGCAGCAATTCGGCCGGCAAAGCTCAGGGCCGCGTCCTCGTTCACGGAGCAAAGAAGAGCATCGAGCGCGGCTACGGTTTCGGGCCTTGGGTCGCCAAGCCCCGAAATTTGCCGCTTGGCTTTGGCAAACCAGGCCTGGGCCGATGGCTTCCCAAAGCTCGGCAGCAAGCGCCCCACGGAATTGACCGCGCGATACCAACGCGGCTGCGCGGCCCGCGCCGTGGTGAACTGCTCCGCCCGAAGGGGCTTTGTCCGCTCTGCTCCCATGCACAGAAGATCTAGCACGCGAGATCCGCCCCTGACTCTGGCACTGGTACCAAGGGTGTCCCTCAGGCGCAGGCTGAGCTACAAGCATGCACGTGCCCCCATTCAAAGTCGCCGCCCTCTGCCTCCTAGCCCTGCTGATGATCGCCGTCGGGGCCCTCCACTTCGCCCGCCCCAAACCATTCGTTCGTATCGTTCCGGACTTCCTGCCCGCGCCCCTCGCGCTCGTCTACATCAGTGGATTCTTCGAAATCCTCGGCGGCATCGGGCTCCTCGTTCCTGCCACACGCCCATGGGCCGCCTGGGGCCTCATCGCGCTCTACGTCGCGGTCTTCCCAGCCAACATCTACATGCTCACGCACAACATTTCCCTGAACCCGAAGAAGCCGATCCCACGCTGGGCGCTCTGGCTGCGTTTGCCGTTTCAGTTCCTGTTTATCGCCTGGGCGTACTGGTTCACTGCATGAGCTTCGCCGGGTGTCGCCCACAGCCGAGAGCGAGTATACGGGCAGCGTGGTCCCGGCGTGGCTGCAATTCCCGAGAGAGGCTCCTGGAGACCCCCAGCTGCCGCGGTGGGCGTATCCAGTGTGCGCCCTGCTCGCGTTGACGGCCGTGTGGTGGCACCAGTACCCGGCGGGCATCGATCTTGCTCAGCATGCCCATCTGTACAAGCTTTGGTGGCAGCTGCGAGAGGGCCCGCTCGAGTATCAGCAGCTCTATCGCTACAACCTCGCTACGCCATATGTCTTGCCGTTCGCGCTCGGGGCCTTGCTGACGAAAGCCCTCGGCGCTCTCTTCGCCGTCAAGTGCCTCTTGTCCCTGACAGCGCTTGCAACGCCGCTAACGATGGCGCGCTGGCTCAAGACAGTCGGCGCGAACCCGATGTTCGGCCTATTCGGCTTCTTGCTGGCCTTCGACCTCACCTACCTCTGGGGTTTCCTGTCTCACAGCCTCGCGATGCCCCTCCTCTTCGGATACCTGGCGGCTTTCGAGCGGCAGTACGAGACGCCCACGAATCGCGGCATCTTGTTGACGTTCGTGCTCGGCCTGGCGCTGTTTCTAAGCCACGGCATCGTCTTCGGCATGGCCATGCTGGCGTCGGGTGTGAGCTATCTGTGCCGATGTGAGGTTTTCAATAAATGGCGCGCTGGCGTACACCTCGTTCCGCTAGCCCTCATGACGGTGGCGTGGGGCCTCATGCAACGACGCCCGAACAGTTCCGCACCGCGTGACTGGTTCATCGACACCGATCGGCTGCTCTCGCTGTTTTCGGGACCGTTCGTGTCCACGGGCGATGGATTCTGGGCCACAGTCGGCGTCGCGATCCTGCTGATCCTCGCCCTAGTTGGGCGACCACGGCTGGTCTTCAGCGTCGCCCGAACCGTCCCCCTGGCCCTGAGCTTGCTGTTGTTTGTCATATTGCCGGAATGGATCGCCTCTACCTTTCTCGTCGGCACCCGGTTCTGCGTCTTCGTGCACGGATTCGCACCGGCATCCTTTGCGCCGCGCACTCATGATCGGCTGGGTCGGCACTTGCCACGAGTTGTCATGGTACTCGTCGTGCTGTGTCTCGTCGTGTTGAACGTTCGCCTTCAACGGTTCAACGAGGAGGCGAACGGTTTCGATGAGCTCGCGGCCGCCCTGGATCCTCAAGGCGACGTCATGCAGCTCGTCACGAAGACCGATAGCCACAGCGCGATTTTCGGGCGATGGCAGTTTGGGCAAATGCCGGCGTGGATCACTGCGAACCGCGGAAACCTGATCCAAAACGACTCGGCTCGATACTTTCAGATGCCCGTGCGGCGAGAGCCAACAGGCCGCCCAACCTACTACCGCTACGTTATCGCCCGCGGAGACCTGGCCCGAGCCACGCGGGTAGTACGCCGCTACAGGCCTCGTGCACAGTTCGCCGGAGCGTACGGCAAGTGGTTGTTGTTCGAAGACCCTCCCCGCAAGCTCGGGCCGCTCACGATCGTGCGCGACGCTCAGGGTTGGAAGAGCTTGAAATACGATCGCTCGGTGAGCGGAGCCGCGCTACGAATCAATGGCCGCGAATACTCGCAAGGTCTCGGAGCCCACGCGCCCTCGTTCATCCGCGTTCGAGCAGACCAGGGAGGCACGAAGCTTAGCGGCTTGGTAGGTGTCGACGATGGTTCGCGTGGAAAAGCCGCCATGAGCTTTCGCATCCGCGAATCCGAGGGGAAGGTGCTGTTTCAGTCCGAGGAGATGACTTCAAATATGGATGCCGTGCCGTTCTCCGTCCCACTCGACGAAAGCCGCGAGCTCCTCTTGGAAGTCCTGATCAGGGGACCAAAGCGGTTCGCTCACGCGTCCTGGGTCGATCTGCATCTCGAGTAGACCGCGGCAAGAGCTCCCCTCGGGTTCGGGTTCCTACTTCCTACGTGGCGGTCGCGGCTTGCGAACGGGCTTCAGGGCCTCGGCATTGCGCTCGGTGGAGTGCCCGCGCTTGGCGAGAATGAAACTTCCAGCGACTTCCACAACGCCGAAGGTTCCATCACTGACTACCGGGTAAATGTGGTCGAGATCGACGCCGCCGATGCTCTCCTGGAACAGGATGAACTCGGCATCCTGGATGCCCGAGGAGCGAATTGTGTAGGCATCGGGTCGATTGGAGACATGGGGCAACGTCCTCTCGGTCCCGGCGACCTTGGCCTCTGGGGGAATGAGAACGCACAGGGACTTGAGGTTCTCGTAGCGCTCGATGTCTTCCTGGGTCCGATCGAATTTGAAGGCGGAGAAGCCACCGCGTGCGGTGTTGTGCTGAAGAATGGCACCGTGTTGATACGATGTGGCAGCGACCGCTAGCGCTAACGCGATCAGCCAAGACCGGACCCGGGTTTCACCCTGCCGGTCTCCGGCCCAGGCGGGCTGCTTGATCATCGTCAGGACGACGACTGTTGCGAGGAACCCCTCGAGTGCCCAGTGCGCGGTGTACTGAAACCCAATGTCGTAGAGGGCGGAGCGAGTCGCCAGCAAGGTCATCACCAGCCCGGGCAAACAGAAAATCAAGCCTATCGGTCTTCGCAATGGCAGGAAAACCAGCGGCACCATCACCTGGAAAAAGTACTTGACCTTTGCGCTCGTGAGTAGAGTACCCAGGGTGTAGCCCGGGTTGCCGAAAATCGTTACCAGTACGCCGCCAAACCCCCCTGGTCCGCCCGCCGGAACCAGCTTTTCGTAGTACCAGACGAAGGTAGACTTGCCGTCGCGAAAGTACGGCATCACGCCCATCTTCATGATGAGAAAGTAGCCGAGACCGATCAGCGCAAGCGTCAAGCCTGCCTTGGGCCTGGTGCGCGACAAGAGGAAGTACGCACCAAGCACGAAGACGGAGAGCGCGATGTCCTCGCGCACCGACAGGCTCAGGAGCAGGGGAATGATGGCCCACCGGTACTTACCCACATCGACCAGGTAGGCGATCCAGAACACGAATCCGATCCCGAGCGGCGGGTAGTGAAAATCGTACAGGTTGCCGCCGTGCAAGGGCGCATAGAACACGTACATGGCCGCGATCGAGACCGCTTGGTAAGGCCCGAGACGATTTCGCGCGAACAGGAAGAGCGGAATGACGGCCGCACCGATGAGCGTGGCTTGGATGATCAGCAGCGTCTCCGCGCGCGGCGCAAGCGCATAGATGGGTACGAGCAAGTACGCGAAGAAAGTCGCGTGGTGACCCAAATGCGTGCCCTCAGGGCCGAAGATCGGCGAGGCTTTCAGCAATTCGCCACGCATCGCGTTGAAGACGACATTGTCTTCGATCCCCATGTCGTACGCGGATGTCCCTAGATTCCAGTGGTTGCGTAGGGTGAAGAACGAGAAATAGGACGCATAGAAGAAGAACAATCCGATCACGAGGACCCAGGGAAGCCACGGCGACCATCGATTGAAAGCGTCTGCGGCGCGTTTGCGAATGGAAGCAAGGGGCCCTGCGCTCGCGCCCCAGAGAGCAGGCTCAGCGAGAGACCGATAGAACAGCTTCTGCGCCGTGACTACGGTGATTGCGGATATGACCAGGAACTGGATGTCCAGACCCTTCCAAATCTGCCACCGAAACAGCAGGGGAAGAGCGAACGCAAGGAGCAGCGGCGAAAGCTTCCAGCCAAGGAGCTCGACCCTACGGGCCGCATTGAGAGGGCGAGCTCGGCGCCTCCACCAGTAGATCGCAATGGCTACCAGCGGAAGCGCCAGTCCGACGCCGGCGAACAGAAACAGCAGCTTTCGGGTCGCGGGTTCGATCTGGTTCGATCGGATGTAGTCGACCATGAGATCGCCGTACACCAGTTCCCACGCAGCGATGCCGCACGAGGCACCTACACCAAGCAGCAAGGCCATCCCACGAACGAGCGACGACAGATACTCGTCGCCCCCCGGCGACACCAGCCGCTCCTCAGGAGCAGTGACTGCGAGTCCACTGGTGTCCTCAGAAGGCTTCAACTCGTTTTCCACGCCGCCAGATTAGTCATCTCCGGGTTCATGTCCAACTGGCGACGACAGTCCCTCCCGAAGCTCTCATATTCCCCCGCATGGATCGTAGCGGCGCGGTAGCTAGCTACTGAAAACGCCTGGCCTCCCATAGGTTGCCAGTGGCCGAGGCACCCAACAGCGGCCGCAGTTCTTCGACGAGCTCGGGACTGCTTTGTGCCAGGTTCTCGGTCTCCCCTGGATCCGCCACGGCATCGTAGAGCTCAACGCGGTCTGACAAAGTCTCGTAGACCAGCACGTGCTTGTCCGTCCGCACGCTGCGCGTAAAGAAATTCTTTCGGCCGCTCAACAGCTGGAAGATCGAGCAGAAGATCGGACGGTCGGAATGCGCCCTCTCGGGTGCGAGTGCGGGAATGAACAGGCTTTGGCCATCGAGGGATTTGCGATCCACTGACAGGGACATCACCTCGAGCAAGGTGGGAACGAGGTCCGTGAGAGCGACGCGGCTCGATATTCGTTTCGGCTCAAAGCCTGGTATTCGCACGACAAGAGGGACGTGGACCGACTCTGCATAGCACGTCACGGAATGGATGGCGCCGCCGTGCTCTCCGAACTCTTCGCCATGGTCTGCGGTGAGGATCACGATGGTATCGTTCCACACGCCCGCCTGCTCGAGATACGACGTAAGGAATCGCAACATGTTGTCGAAGTGTGCGATGCAGCGGTCATACGCGGGGATGTTCCGTTGCGAGCTTGGAAAGTTCGGCAGAGATTTCCCTTGGTGCGCTCGGTACGGGTGATGCACGTCATCGAAATGCGCCATGATGAAGAAGGGGCGCCGGGCCCGCTTTGCGTCTTCCACCGCCGAGACGACATTCGAGATGATGTACTCTCCGCTCTTCCAGTCGGCGCCCGCTGGCACAGAGACTACCCGCTCAAAGTCCCGTTGCAGTCCCTTGAGATGCTTCACCACGTAGCGGTTGATCGCGAGCGTGGTGCGGTACCCCTCTTTGCTCAGGAGCTGGGGCAGCATCCATTCGCTTTCGAAGGTTTCCGGATACCCGCCCTTCCAACGCATGCTGCTCGGCCTCCGACCGCTCAACATGCTGGGCATGCTGAGCGCAGTGGTGGAGGACTGTGAGTACGCGCGGGTGAACAGCCATGCGTCCTTGGCAAGCTCTTCCATGTACGGCGATGTCTTCTTGTCGTAGCCGTACGTGCTCAGATGGTCGGGGCGGAGCGAGTCGACGACGAGCCAGAGCACGTTGAAGCGCCTCTTCTTTGAATCGGGGAGCTGACCATAGAAGGCTTCCAACTCGGGCAGGACCCGTGCAGTCGTTATATCCTGACCGTCACAGTCGTCGTCGATACCGTTGTTTGGAATTTCGCTATTCATTGGCGAACGGCTCGCGTCGAAGGCTGCACAGTCGGCCCCGCCGAATAGCGAAGAGACGCCATCACCGTCGGCGTCGGTCAGACGCTGCAACTTCACAGCCACCGATGGCATCACCCGCCCCGCATCTACTGCGGCACTGGCGCCCTGCCACAGCTCGAAAAGTGCAAGGCTGGTGACGACCGAGGCGAGCAGGAATCCGGCCAGCACGCGAATCGCGAACGCGCCGCCGCCGCCTCTGGGCTCGAACCAGGGCTTCCGAATCGTTTGCGCAAGTCGCCAAACCAGACCCTCCGCAACGAAAAACAACGCAAGTGCGAGCGGCGCCGTGAGGATACCCAGTTGCACGCCGAACTCCGTGAACATGGGCACGAAAAGGAGCACGGCCGGAAGCACGACGAACAGGACGTACCTGAGCAATCGCGATCGAGGGCGTGGCAACCCCCATGCGCGGTCGATCCTCTCGCAGAGACTTGCGAACATCGGACGCGCTGCTGACGACAGAACGAGCGCCGCTATGACGATCCCCGCGGCGCCCATGATCATGACCGTCTCACGGAGCGCGACCTCCTTGATGCGCTCCGAACGGCTGAGCAACGACGCAAACCCAAGCAGCAGCGGAGTGCCTACGATGACCCCGGAGGCTAGCCAGGCATGAAAGTCCACGACCGGCGTCCGGTCTCCCGCCGCGTCCGTGTTCATTGCGGCCTGCCAACGACTGCGCCAGGCGCCCCTCTGGGCAATCGGTTCGATGAGGATCAGCAGCGCTGCTTGAGCCAAGCCCAGGATCGCCCCGGCGATGGCAAGGGTCCCTGCACTCAGCGCCGCGCCGAGCAGCGGATTGAGATCGGTACCGCGCACACTCCACGCGCCGTCGAACGCCCCTACGATGAACGCAGTCGCGGCCCCCAACAGAGCATGCCGAATGACGGTATCCCGCCGGCTGGATCCGGTGTCTGACATGTGCTCGCTAGGATCTTTCAGATGACGAGGCCGCGGGCACCGCAGTCGCCGATGGGCTCTCGATCGGCGGAAGGTTCAGCGTATCGGCTACCACGTAGAGCGGCCGCCGTTTCACTTCTTCGTAGATCCGGCCGATGTACTCGCCGAGGATTCCCGTCATGATGAGCTGAGCCGACGCCGCCAATGCCACTGCGATCATAATCGTCGCCCAGCCAGGAACCGTCTCGCCCACAACGGCTGCGTAGAGCGCCCAAGCCGAGGTGACGATCGCGACGAGCCCCGAAAGCAATCCGAGCCAGGTCGCCATCCGGAGTGGAACAATTGAAAAAGAAGTGATGCCGTCTATCGCGAAGCGGATCATCTTGCGAAGCGGGTATTTCGTTTCACCGGCGAAGCGTTCGGGCCGCTCGTATTGGACCGCTGTCTGCTTGAAACCCACCCATGAAACCATCGCACGCACGAAGCGATGCTGCTCGCGTAGGGCGCGCATCGACAACACGACGCTGCGACTCATCAGCCGAAAGTCCCCCGCATCGAGCGGTATCTCGATCGGCAGCAACATACGAAACAGGCGATAGAAGGCAGCGGCGGTCGCTCGCTTGAACAAACTCTCCCCGTGGCGAATGGACCTCTGCCCGTAGACGACGTCGTACCCCTCGCGCCACTTCTGAATCATCTCGGCGACGACCTCAGGGGGGTCCTGAAGGTCGGCGTCCATGATCACCACGGCGTCCCCTTCCGCGCGGTCCATGCCCGCTGTGATGGCGATCTGATGCCCGAAGTTGCGCGAGAACGAAATGACCTTGTAGCGAGGCTCCGTCGCGGCAAGCTCACTCAGCGCCGCTGGCGTCCGGTCCTTCGAGCCGTCGTCGACGAAAACCACTTCCCAAGTCTCGTCAAGCGCTCCCAAGAACGCCTTGAGCCGGCGGACCAGCTCCGAGATGATTTCTTCCTCGTTATAGACGGGAATGATGAGAGACAGCGCCGGACGTTGCATGGGTCGCTCCGAGCCTACAAGCGGCAGCGGGCCTTGTACAACGACGTCCTGTATAGTTCAAGCCTCGGAGCTAGCGTGGGGTTTGAGGAATACAAACAGAGCTATGTGGCGGAAGTCGAGCAATCGATCGACTTCGCTGGGCAAGGCCATGACTTCTTCATTCGCGTCAAGGCCGATGAGCTCGTCGCTTCCTGCAATCGGCAGCTCGGGAACCTGGAGCAGCGCAGCGTTCTCGACCTTGGATGTGGGGTCGGGCTCATGTCGCGCTACGTAGGCGAGCATTTCGGTGAGCTTCACGGCGTCGACATCGCGCCTGGCGTAGTGGAGCGAGCCGCCGCGCGCTTTCCCGAAGGGAAATTTCAGCTCTATGACGGCAAGCGAATCCCGTTTGAAGACGAGACCTTTGACGTTGCCTTCACCGTGTGCGTTCTTCATCACGTGCCGCCTGAGCAATGGACATCGCTAGTCGCCGAAATGGCGCGCGTGCTCAAGCCAGGCGGTCTCCTCTACATTTTCGAGCACAACCCCTACAATCCACTCACCAGGCGGGCGGTGAGCAACTGCCCGTTTGACGCCGACGCGACGCTGCTCACACGCAGCCGGTCCACAGCCCTCCTGAGAAGCGCACGGCTCGACGCGGCCGAGGAGCGCTACGTCCTCTTCTTTCCATGGAGTGGCTCGGGCTTTCGAAGCATCGAATCCGGCCTGCGCTGGCTACCACTTGGCGCACAGTACTTCGTTTCAGGGCGCCGCGTCCGGTAACGACTGCTGCCAGAGCCCCTAACCGCGTCAACTGCCCAGCGGCGCTGGCTCGAATCGCTCGATCCGTCGCAGTGCGCTCTGCGCCGCATGGAAGCCGCACATTCCGTGCACGCCGCC
>Ga0316201_10005025_pt1 | contig 10113 bp, 12 predicted proteins | sample CS6wburrow_MG_FD_204516 | JGI IMG/M metagenome (GOLD analysis project Ga0316201, IMG submission 204516) | Coastal sediment microbial communities from Delaware Bay, Delaware, United States - CS-6 worm burrow | ecosystem: Environmental > Aquatic > Marine > Coastal > Sediment | place: USA...
GTCACCACCGCCACCGGCGTCAACCGTGTCCGACTTCAGGTTGAAGACGATGCGCTCGCTGCGAAATTCCTCGTCGCCGGTTTCCCAGATGCGTGCCTTGTCGAGCAGGACGACGCGTTCATCGATGGCGTAATACTCGATCACCCCGGCCTCCGCGTGCTGGTCGTGCGGCTTGCCTTGCGGACGCTGCACGTAGGTGGCCGGTGTGCCGGTCAGGATAATGGTGTCCAGCTTCTTGTCGGTGAGCTGCACGGTCATCCTGTTGCCGGTAAAGATGAGTGTGCCCTGTTGCAGTCTGACGTTGCCGGTGTAGACGCTGAAGCCGGTCTTGTCGTTCAGGCTGGCCTGGTCGGCCTCGATGGTGATCGGTTGCTCGCGGTCGGCATCCAGCGCAGGGGCGGGGGTCGGCAGCAGGGCGGTACCCAGCAGCAGGCAGGCGAGCAGTCCCTGCGTGCGGCTGCTAGCTGGCCTTGTCATAGCGGCCCCTGACACTGGAACGCAGCTCCAGCGTGTCGTTTTTGAAGTCTGCCCTTGCACCGATGCCATGGACCTCAAGCCCTTCGGAAATAATCGTCGTGGCGTTATCGGTCTCGGCGACTTCTTCTTCAGGCTTGACGAGCAGGTCGCTGGTAATGATGTGCAGCGGCTCGCTGGCCGCGGTGCCGCGGCGCTTGATGTCGACATCACCGAGCAGCCAGATGATGTCGGCATCCTCGGTGGTCTCGCCGTGATCGGAGACGATGTGCCAGGTGTCGCCGCTTGACTGGTGCAGCTTGATGTCGGGCTGTTCGAGGGTGAAGCGTTCATCGCCGGGGTAGTGCAGCATGCGGCGTGCGATGACGCGGTATTCCAGCAGGCCTGCCTCGTTGAGGACCTTCAGGTCCATGTCTTCGACGAAGGCGTCGGCTCCGCTGGCACTTGCAGTGGGTCTTTGCAAGCCGGTTTCCTGGGTAAACAGGAACCAGCCGGTGGCGACCACCAGCAGTGCCAGACCGGCATACAGGCCAAGCTGTCTGGTGTTCACAGGTAGCTGCTCAGTTCCTGTTCGAGTACACCGTGTGCTTCCATGATCATTTCGCAGACATCCCGCGCGGCGCCGCGACCGCCATTGCTGGGTGTCTGCCAGTGGCTGTGGGTGCGTACCAGTGAATGGGCGTCCTGTACCGCGATGGCCATACCGACGCGGCGCATGACCGGCAGGTCAACGACGTCATCGCCGACGTAGGCCGTTTCCTCGGGGTTGATGCCGAGGTCGGCGGTGAGCTTTTCAAAGGCGGGCAGTTTCTCCAGCTGTCCCTGGTAGACATGCTCGATGCCGAGATTTTCCATGCGGTGTTCGACCACCTTCGAGGTGCGACCGGTAATGATGGCAACGGTGACGCCGTGCTTGATGAGCATCTTGATGCCATGGCCGTCGCGCGAGTTGAAGGCCTTGTATTCCTGGCCGTCGTCACCGACAAACAGGCTGCCATCGGTGAGCACACCGTCAACATCAAAGATTACCAGGCGGATACGGGCTGCTTTTTCGAGTATGTCTTTCATAGTGTTGTCAGTTCTGTGTTACACCACGCCGGCGCGCAGCATGTCATGCATGTTGAGGGCGCCAACCAGTTTGTTGTCAGCATCGACGACGGGGAGGGCGTTGATTTTGGTCTTGTCCATGATCTGCAGGGCCTCGGCGGCGAGCATGCCGGGTTGCACGGTCTTGGGAGCGGCTGTCATCACGTCGCGCACCACGGCGTCGTGCAGGTCGATCTTGTGGTCGATTGAACGACGCAGGTCACCGTCGGTATAGACACCGGCCACCCGGTCCTGGTCATCAACCACCACGGTCATGCCCAGTCCCTTGCGTGTCATTTCCATCAGGGCATCCGTCAGCGAGGTGTCGACAGACACGCGCGGTATCGCGTCGCCGGTGTGCATCAGGTCATCAATCAGCAGCAGCAGGCGGCGGCCCAGCGCACCGCCCGGGTGGGAGCGCGCAAAATCCTCTTCGGTAAAGCCGCGTGATTCAAGCAGGGCGACGGCCAGTGCATCGCCCATGGCAAGCGCGGCGGTAGTGCTGGCGGTGGGGGCAAGCCCCAGCGGGCAGGCCTCTTTCTCGACGCTGACATTGATGTTTGCCGAGGCGGCCAGCGACAGGGTGGACCCGGGGTTGCCGGTCATCGCGATCAGGGGTACATCCAGTCGCTTGATGATCGGCAGGATGGTGACGATTTCACCGGTCTCGCCAGAGTTGGACAGTGCCAGCAGCACGTCCGCGGCGGTAATCATGCCGAGGTCGCCGTGGCTGGCCTCACCCGGGTGCACGAAGAACGCGGGTGTGCCGGTGCTTGCCAGTGTGGCGGCGATCTTGCCGGCGATATGGCCGGATTTTCCCATGCCGGTGACAACCACGCGGCCCCTGCATTGCAGCATCAGGCGGCAGGCCTCGAGAAACGAGGGCTGGCGGATTTCTTTTGCCAGGCCGTTGATGGCGGCGGCCTCGGTATCGATAACGGCGAGCGCGAGTTCCTGCAGTTTCTGGTCGATCATGGAGATGCTGTGTCGTGAGTGTCCGGGATTAGTGTACGGGTCTGCGGGCCGGGTGTGTGCCGGTCATGTTGCCAATTCGCTGAAGTATAACAGGGTCTGGTAGCCGCAAAAGGCAGCCACCAGGATGGCGCCTTCCAGGCGATTGATGCGCCCCGGGGCGCGCAGGCCATAGGCCATGACAAACAGCATTATGCACAGGCCCAGCATGATCGGGTAGTCACGTGTCAGCACCGCTGTATCGATCGGCCCAGGGTCGATGAGTCCCGGCAGACCCAGTACGGCGAGGATGTTGAAGATGTTTGAACCGATGATATTGCCGAGGGCAATGTCATGCTCCTTTTTGAAGACACTCATCACCGAGGCGGCGAGTTCCGGCAGGCTGGTACCCAGCGCAACAATGGTCAGGCCAATGACCAGGTCGCTGACCCCCACTGATTGCGCGATCGATACCGCGCCCCAGACCAGCATCCGCGAACTGCCGATCAGGACCAGGCCACCCGCAATCAGCCAGAACACCGCGCGACCCATGGGCATGTCGGTCGGGATCTCGTCGGCAAATTCGCCACTGATGGGGTCTGCACCGTCCGTGCGTGAACGTCGTCCGATATGCACCACCCAGAACAGTATTCCGGCCATGCCAGTCAGCATTATCGCGCCGTCGATGCGTCCCAGGGTTCCGTCAAGCAGCAGCAACAGTGCGAGGACCATCACCAGCAGCATCACCGGTAGTTCGCGTTTGATGATGCTCGAACGAACGCCGAGCGGCACGATGACGGCGGTAATGCCGAGTATCAGGCCGGTGTTGATGATATTGGAACCGATGGCATTACCGATCGCCAGCCCGGCATTGCCCTGCAGGGCTGCCATCACCGAGACCAGGATTTCCGGTGCCGAGGTCCCCAGGCTGACGATGGTCAGGCCGATGATCAGCGGGGACACCTTGAGGTTGAAGGCGATGCCGCTGGCACCGGAGACAAAGCGGTCCGCGCTCCAGGTGAGCAGGACAAAGCCACCGATAATGGCGAGTATTTCCATTCCCATCCCGTACTAGGCAGAAATCTGTGAGCGGTATCGCGGGCCGTTAGCGAACGCGAGGCGGGTGCAGTGCCGCGGGGCAGGGCAAGGCGGTAAAAATATCGTCATTCGGGCAACTCTTGGACTGAATCTGCATTATCATACACGCCGGTATCGACAGACTAAACGCTTGCTTGCCAATGTCCGACAGCCCTCCACCCGAGCACAACCCGTCCACGGCAGCCGTCGTGCAGATACGTGACCTGCATTTTTCGCACGGTGAGCGGGTGATCTTTGACGGCATCGACCTGGATATCGCCCCGCGCGGCGTCACGGCCATCATGGGACCGAGCGGTACCGGCAAGACCACCTTGCTGAAGCTCATCGGCGGGCAGTTGCGACCGGCGGCCGGGAGCATACGGGTGTACGACGAGAATGTGCCGCTGCTGAATCGCCAGGCGCTGTACCGCCTGCGCAAGCGCATGGGCATGTTGTTCCAGAGCGGTGCGCTGTTGACGGATATCAGCGTGTTCGAGAACGTGGCCTATCCCATTCGCGAACACACACGCCTGCCCGGGGAGCTGATTCGTGACCTGGTGTTGATGAAGCTGCAGGCCGTTGGCCTGCGCGGTGCGGCGCAGCTGATGCCGGCCGAGTTGTCCGGCGGCATGGCCCGGCGTGTCGCACTGGCGCGTGCCATCGCACTGGACCCGTCGATGGTGCTCTATGATGAACCGTTTACCGGGCAGGACCCGATCTCGATGGGTATCCTGGTGAAATTGATTCGGGAACTGAATGACGCGCTTGGCCTGACCAGTATCGTGGTGTCGCACGACGTGCGCGAGACGGCCGCGATCGCCGACTACGTCTACCTGCTGTCTAACGGCAGGGTCGTCGATCATGGTCCACCGGATGCCCTGTGGGAGTCCAGTTCCGAGTGGTCACAACAGTTTCTCGAGGGCCGCCCGGACGGTCCGGTCGCGTTTCACTACCCGGCCGTGAGCTTCCGCGACGACCTGCTGCGCGGCGATCGGGCCAACTGATGCTGGACGCACTGCAGGGGCTGGGCAGGGCCACGCTGACCTTTTTCGAACGCCTCGGGCGCGGTCACCTGCTGCTCGCGCAGATCCTGATGAAGCTGCCCGGGCTGTTGTTGCGGCCGGGGCTGGTGATTACCCAGCTGTATTCAGTGGGTGTGCTGACGCTGGTAATTACCCTGGTATCCGGCATGTTTGTCGGCATGGTGCTGGGTTTGCAGGGTTATAATACGCTGGTTGATTTTGGCGCCGAGGAGTCGCTGGGCGTGGTCGTGGCGCTGTCACTGGTGCGTGAACTGGGCCCGGTGGTCGCGGCCCTGCTGTTTGCCGGGCGGGCCGGCTCCGCGCTGACGGCCGAGATCGGCCTGATGAAGGCGACCGAGCAGCTCTCCGGCATGGAGATGATGGCGGTCGACCCGGTAGAACGGGTGCTTGCGCCGCGCTTCCTGGCGGCATTTCTGTCGATGCCGTTGCTGGCCGCGCTGTTCAGTGCAGTGGGTATCTACGGCGGCTACCTGGTCGGCGTTGGCCTGCTGGGTGTGGACGACGGGGCCTTCTGGGGGCAGATGCAGAGTGCGGTGGACCTGAATGACGATATATATAATGGAGTCATCAAGAGTATCGTGTTCGGCTTTGTCGCCGGCTGGATTGCCCTGTTCGAGGGCTATGATGCAATCCCGACGGCAGAGGGGGTGAGCCGTGCGACCACGCGCACCGTGGTGCACACGGCGCTGGCCGTGCTGGGGCTTGATTTCGTACTAACCGCGTTGATGTTTGGAGACTAGTCATGGTCAGCAGAACAGTCGAGATATGGGTCGGGGTGTTTGTCGCCCTGGGAATTGCGGCTTTGTTCATGCTCGCGATGCAGGCGAGCAACCTCTCAACGCTCAGCCGCGCTGATGGTTACATCATTACCGCCGGTTTTGAAAACGTCGGCGGACTCAAGGAGCGCTCCCCGGTGACGGTCTCGGGCGTGCGTGTCGGCCGGGTGGAAAAGATTGACTATGATTACGACACCTTCGAGGCGGTGGTCAGCTTGCGTATCGATTCGGACCACCAGGGCTTCCCGGAAGACACCGCGGCGAGCATCTATACCTCGGGGCTGCTGGGTGAGCAGTACGTGGCGCTGGAGCCGGGCGGCTCGCTGACCAACCTGGTGGAGGGTGACCGCGTGCAACTCACCCAGTCCGCCCTGGTAATGGAGCAGGTCATTGGCCAGTTTCTCTATAGCGCGGCCGCGGAAAACACCGCTACAGAAAGCCCTGGTGCCGCAGGTCCCGAGGGAGAATGATGCGCAGCACCCGGCAAAACGTCTGGCTAACATGCCTCGCGTTCTTCCTGCTGCTGCCCCTGTCCGCGTTTGCTAGCGGGGATTCACCGCAACAACTGGTGCGTGACACCTCGAGCCGAATGCTGGCGGCCATGCGCGCCGAGCAGGACGTTATTTCGCAGGATCCGGCCCGACTGTACCTTCTGGTCGAGGAGATCGTGCTGCCGAACTTTGATTTCCGGCGCATGAGTCAGTGGGTGCTTGGCAGGAACTGGCGCACTGCAACGCCGCAGCAGCGCGAGCTGTTCGTGGTCGAGTTCAGGCGGCTGCTGGTGCGTACCTACGGCAGTGCCTTGCTCGAGTATGCCGATGAAGAGCTTGTCTACCTGCCGTTTACCGAGGCGACAGACGCGAAAAACGTGACGGTGCGCACCGAGATCGACCAGCCCGGCGTCGGCGTGATCCCGATCAACTATTCCATGTACCGCTCGAATGCCGGCTGGAAGGTTTATGATATTTCCATCAGTGGCGTCAGCCTGGTGACCAACTACCGGTCCACCTATGGCAGCATTATTCGCAATGACGGCATCGATCACCTGATTGGCCAGCTGGCCGAGCGCAACCGGCAGCAGGCCGATGGCTAGGGCCGTTCTGGTCGACAACGGCTCGGGTAACTGGCTGTTACAGGGTGAACTCGGTTTCGATTCGGTATCATCCGTACTGCAGCATGCCGGGGCGAACATGCTCGGCGACCGGCGCATCGAGGTAGACCTCAAGGGGGTCACCCGGGCCGACAGTGCCGGGCTGGCATTACTGGTCGAGTGGCTGCGCGAGTCGGAGAAGGCCGGCAACGAAATTGCCTTCATCAATGTCCCGCAACAACTGCTGTCGATCGCACGGGTGTGCGGACTGGATGAGATACTTTCGCTAAATTAATACCAAATTTGAACTACAACAGGAAAATAACACTATGCTAGGCAGCGAACTCGAGGCACTGATCAAGTCGGGCATCCCGGATGCGGAGGTCACGGTAAAAGGCGAGGGCGACCATTTCGAGGCCACCGTCGTCAGCCCGCAATTTGCAGGCCGCAGCATGGTGCAACAGCACCAGCTGGTTTACGCTACGCTGGGCGACCGCATGGGTGGCGAGATTCATGCGCTGGCACTGCGCACCTACACCCCCGAGACCTGGGCACAACAACACCGTATTCAGTAGGGCACTCCATTGGACAAGTTAATCATCAGCGGCGGAGAAGCGCTGCACGGCGAAATTCGTATTTCCGGCGCCAAGAATGCCGTGTTGCCCATCATGGCGGCGACCCTGCTGGCAGACAGCCCCGTCACCATCCGCAACGTCCCGCACCTGCATGACGTCACCACGACCATGGAGCTGCTGGGGCAAATGGGCGTGCACCTGACCCTGAACGAGAATATGGATATCGAGGTGGATACCTCGACCATCAATTCACTGTATGCACCCTATGACCTGGTGCGCACCATGCGCTCGTCGATCCTGGTGCTGGGCCCGATGCTGTCGCGTTTCGGGCGCGCCGACGTGTCACTGCCCGGCGGTTGTGCCATCGGTTCCCGCCCCGTCAACCTGCACATCAAGGGTCTGCAGGCCATGGGTGCCGATGTGGAAGTCATCAACGGCTACATCAAGGCGCGCGTGGACCGGCTCAAGGGCACCAAGCTGGTGATGGACCTGGTCACGGTGACCGGTACCGAGAACCTGATGATGGCGGCTACCCTGGCAGACGGCGTCACCATTATCGAGAACGCGGCGCGTGAGCCGGAGGTGACCGACCTCGCGAATTGCCTGAACTGCATGGGCGCGAAGATCAGCGGCGCCGGAACCGACACCCTGGTCATCGAGGGCGTCGAGCGACTCTCGGGTACCGAGTACAAGGTATTGCCCGACCGGATCGAGACCGGCAGCTACCTGGTGGCCGCGGCCATCACCGGCGGTCACGTCAAGCTGAAGGATACCCGCCCGGACATCATGGACGCGGTCCTGCAGGCACTGCAGGAGGCGGGCGCGGACATTACCATTGGCGAGGACTGGATCGAGCTGGACATGCACGGCAAGCGCGCCAAGGCCGTGAATGTACAAACGGCGCCGTACCCGGCGTTTCCCACCGATATGCAGGCGCAGTTCACGGCGCTCAACGTGGTCGCTGAAGGGGCCGGTACCATTACCGAGACGGTGTTTGAAAACCGCTTCATGCACGTGCAGGAAATGCAGCGCATGGGTGCGCAGATCACGCTGAAGGGCAATACCGCGATCAGCACCGGTGTTAAACGGCTTGCCGGTGCGCCGGTGATGGCCACCGACCTGCGTGCCTCGGCCAGCCTGGTGCTCGCCGGCCTGGTCGCCGACGGCGAGACGACCATCGGCCGTATCTATCATATTGATCGCGGTTATGAACGCATCGAGGAGAAGCTCGCGCAGCTGGGTGCCAATATCCGCCGCGTGCCTGCCTGAACGCGCAAACATCCACGCCATCCTGCCTGCAGGTGCTTGTAAATTGGCGGTTTCTCCCTGACACTAGCCCCCCATGAGTAATGCACTGACGATTGCCCTGTCCAAGGGCCGCATCTTCAAGGAGACGCTGCCGTTGCTGGCGGCGGCGGATATTGTGCCGGTCGATGACCCGGAAACCAGCCGCAAGCTGATCCTCGATACCAACCACGACGACGTCAAGCTGGTGATCATCCGTGCCTCGGATGTGCCGACCTATGTCGGTTACGGCGCCGCCGATGTTGGCGTGGCCGGCAAGGATGTGCTGCTGGAACATGGCGGGGAAGGCTTGTACGAGCCGGTCGACCTGAAGATTGCCTGCTGTCGGCTGATGGTGGCCGGCCCGGAAGGCACGCCGAACGGACACGGGCGCATGAAGATCGCGACCAAGTATGTGAAAAGCACGCGGCGTTACTATGCCGATCGCCAGGAGCAGGTCGAGATCATCAAGCTGTACGGTTCCATGGAACTGGCACCGCTGGTGGGGCTGGCCGACCGGATCGTCGATGTCGTGGATACCGGCAACACCCTGAAGGCCAATGGCCTGGTCCCGCTGGAGCACATTGCCGACATCAGTTCGCGCCTCGTGGTCAACAAGGCGTCCATGAAGATGAAGCATGCACGCATCACGGCGCTGGTGAATCGTTTGCAGGCAGCCGTTTCAGCCTAGCAAAATATTTTAATTACCTGCAGGAGCGGCTTGCAGCCGCGCACAGGTTTCTGTCTGAATATAATTTGCGGCTGCAAGCCGCTCCTACATTTTTATTGGTGTTGTATGCCTGAGATAACCCGACTCAATACACAGGACGCCGACTTCCAGGCCGGGCTGGATCGCCTGCTTGACTGGGAACAGGCCGCTGACCCGCGGGTCGAGGCGGTGGTGCGCGAGGTCATTGCGGCGATTCGCGAGCGCGGAGATGAGGCCCTGCTGGACTACACCACACGGTTTGACCGCTGGACGCCTGAATCCGCGGCGGCACTCGAGTATTCGCTCGATAGTTGCCGGCAGGCACTGGACAGGATCGACCCGCAGCAGGCCGAGGCCCTGCAGCAGTCCGCGGCCCGCGTGCGTGCCTATGCCGAGCACCAGAAGCTGGAGTCCTGGTCCTACACCGAGGTGGACGGCACACTGCTGGGTCAGCAGGTCATGCCCATGGACCGGGTCGGCCTGTATGTACCCGGTGGCAAGGCCGCGTATCCGTCCTCGGTCCTGATGAACGCCATACCCGCCAAGGTGGCCGGTGTGACGGAACTGATCATGGTCGTGCCGTGCCCGGATGGCGTGGTGAATGACATGGTGCTGGCGGCCGCAAGTATTGCCGGCGTTGACCGCGTGTTCGCCATCGGTGGTGCGCAGGCCGTCGCCGCGCTGGCCTATGGCACGCAGACCATACCGCCGGTGGACAAGATCGTCGGCCCGGGTAATGCCTACGTGGCGACGGCCAAGCGCATGGTGTTCGGCAAGGTCGGCATCGACATGATCGCCGGTCCTTCCGAGATCCTGGTGGTGTGCGACGGCCAGACGGATCCCGACTGGATTGCCGTGGACCTGTTTTCGCAGGCCGAGCATGATGAAGACGCACAGTCGATCCTCGTCAGTCCGGACGGCGAATTCCTGGAGCGGGTGATGCAGAGTATTACCCGGCTGTTACCCGAGATGCCGCGCGCCGAGATTATCCGCGCCTCGCTGCAGGGGCAGGGCGCACTCATACAGGTGCGTGACATGGACGAGGCGA
>Ga0316201_10005026_pt1 | contig 10113 bp, 12 predicted proteins | sample CS6wburrow_MG_FD_204516 | JGI IMG/M metagenome (GOLD analysis project Ga0316201, IMG submission 204516) | Coastal sediment microbial communities from Delaware Bay, Delaware, United States - CS-6 worm burrow | ecosystem: Environmental > Aquatic > Marine > Coastal > Sediment | place: USA...
CCCTTGAATTAGCTACGGCTAGTACTGCGGTCGCACGCCTAACAGCTAACGGCTTCTCGACTCGCTGTATCCATCAATATCACCTTGACGGAGTACTAGTGCACCAGATAGTGGAGCACGAGCCCGGAGAACACGGCAGCACCCAGCCAGTTATTATTCAGGAATGCCTGAAAACAGCATTTTGGCTCGCGGTTGCGTATCAAATACTGCTGGTATATCGATAACGCCGCCGCCAGTAAGACCCCGAAATAATAGTAGCCACCGAGGGCTGCAGCCTGGCCGATAAGCAGCAACGCCGCTATAAACAACAGCTGTATGATGGCAATGATGGTCCGGTCTGCCTCACCAAACAGCACCGCGGTCGATTTGACGCCAATTTTAATATCATCATCCCGATCCACCATGCCGTACATGGTGTCGTAAACTGTTGCCCATAATACCGTTGCCACAAACAGCAGCCAGGCCACTTTGGGAACGCTACCCGTTTGAGCAGCGAATGCCATCGGCACCGCCCAGCCGAATGCCGCACCCAGATACACCTGTGGCAGATGGGTATAGCGCTTCATAAACGGATAGCTTGCCGCCAGCACAACACCCGCCAGCGACAAGTAGATGGTGAGCTTGTTCATCAACAACACCAGAGCGAATGCGCCAAGACACAAAACCACAAACAGCGCCAGGGCCTCTGTCGGCTTTACACGTCCTGCGGCAATCGGTCGATCCCTGGATCGCTCAACGTGCGGATCGAACTCCCTGTCAGCATAGTCGTTGATCACGCAGCCCGCCGATCGCATGAGCACGACGCCGCTCACAAAGACAAATACAACGAGCAAATCAGGATGACCCTCAGCGGCAATCCATAACGCCCAGAGCGTTGGCCACAACAGCAGGTATATTCCGATGGGCCGGTGCAGCCTCATCAAATGCGCATATTGAATCAATCTGTCTTTCATACAAAAACGTTCTATCTGTTAGTTCCGGCACTGGTAATTAAAACCCAGATCCACTATTTTTAAATAATGAAGTTGGCACACACTATAGTCATATCTTTGTTCTATTTTACCTGCATGATCCCGATAACGGTAATTGCTGGACGCGCGCCGCCGCCATTTTTCAGCTGTACGGATTATCACTGTGACGAGGGCGAAACAGTAACACTCAGCGAGGAACAATGGCGTCAGGTTGTGGCGCTTTTTCCACCAACAGAAATTCCGGCCGAGGAACGCGAACAGATACGGCGGGCCATCGCCCTGCTTGAGACGCTGGTCGGAAATTCTACCGGGACATGGCGTGATCTGGGAAAAAACGTCGCCGGCGCCGGTCAGCCTGGCCAGCTCGACTGCATTTCAGAATCGAAAAACACCACCACCTATCTTCACCTGTTGAGCGAGGATGGCCTGATACAGTGGCACGACGTGGAGGATCGTAAGCTGCGGCATCCCTGGATTCTGGATCTGCACTGGTCGGCGGTTATTCGCGATCGGCGCACGGGTAAACGCTACGCCGTGGATTCATGGTTTCTCGATAACGGTCAGCAACCCTTTATTCAACCACTGGACGAGTGGTTGGCGGGACGGCGTTTCGAAAGCGGTCCGCCACAGCAGGGCGCCAGCGACACCGGCAGACACTGAGCATCCGTAAGGAAAACTGTGACCCTGCTCACCAGGTTTTCGCGCACATAAGGATTTAGTGACCGCGGTCTCGACCTCAGCCTTGCCGAATGTGAAGCAATTCGCTGAATTCCCGGGCAAAAAGCCGCAGTGTATTGTACAAACAGGCGACCCGGAGTATTTCTGATGCAACAGCATGCACTAAGTGAACAGATTGGCGTTTGGTTTGCACCGGCCCTGACAAAGGCGAAACGTACCGTCGAACGCTCCAGTCACCTGCGCCTTTTGCTGCTGTCTCTTGCCAGCATACTCGGCTGCACCCTGATGTTGTCGCCGTTGATACTACTGGCAACCGCGGCGGTTGCCACCCTGTACCTGCTTAGCCACATCCAGGGTCCGCTGGACTGGTTCCTGGCCGGAGCGCTGAGTTGTACCAGCCTGTTTTTCGGCATACTCTCGATGCAATTGTATTACTCGCGACCAGGCACACCTTCCGGTGTTTCGCTAAAGGAAAAGCGGGCTCCGTTGCTGTTTTCCATGCTGGAACGCCGTGTTTCACACTTCGGAATCAAACCGGTTGAACGTATTGTTCTTACGCCGCGGGCAGAACTGATACTTCAGGCAACTCCCAGCTGGCCTATCCCGTTTTTTCATAGATACACCCTCTGTGTCGGTGCGCCAAGCCTGTTCTTCATATCACCCGGCCAGTTTCGTCTTGCATTGGCCGGAGCCTTTGCAGCAGCAGCCCGCAGACAAAACAGTGTAACGGGCTGGGCCGTTCAGGCTGCAGATGACTGGGCCATCATCACCCGATCACTTGAAAAACACCCGGCACTGTACGCAAGAATCTTTTTGAAGCCCGTAAGCAGAATAGCGGATGTCACGGAAACGCTCAGCATCGAGTTGCGCGCGCAGCTGCAACAGATACAAAGCCGCTGGGTGCTTGAAAATACGGACGAAAGCAATGCCGTGGACTACCTTGCGAACCACGTTGTAGCCAGCTCGTTTCTGGAGCAGCAATACTGGCCGATGATTTTCAAAGCCGCGGAACGCTGCCCGACGCCGGTGGTAAAACCTTTCAGTCACTTCGAACTGATACTTGAAAGAACGCTCACAGAGGACGCTGCGAAACGCTGGCTGTTACAGGCCCAGGCAAGCCTGGATGCCAGGCATGCAGATCTGCGGGACCTTCTGGCTGTTGTCGGCATCGATCACCTGCCATGGGTAAAACTGCCGCAACGCAATGCCTTTCACGGAATATTCAAATCCAATGCAATCCTGAAAAACCTGGACCGGTACTGGCAAGCGACGGTTACCGCTGAATGGGATCAACATCACCGCAGCTTCTGCAAAAAAAAGACGCGCTTCGAAAAACTTCGGGAACGAGCTCAACTGCAGAGCCTGCGCGGCGAATCTGCGCTGCATTATATACAACTGGCCGCCGCTTTCCTGGATAAGAAAGATGCTGCACTGGTTTACCTGAGCATGTACAAAGGCAATCAGGACAATGCCGATATATGCTTTGCCAGTGGCCGCGAAATGCTGGCATGTGGCAACCCACAGATGGGCCATGAAGCCCTGCAACGCGCATCTGAACTTGACAGGTCGCTCGCCATTCGTGCACAGGCCCTGATTAACGGGCATAAGCAGGCCTGGCTCGGGCATGGCAATAATAACCACATGAATTCAGCACTGACTGCCTGAACGTATTCGTCCGACGTCGCGGTGAATCTGATTCAGTGGTTTATGGAATCCACATGAACTCCGGCCAGCAGGCCAGCAGGCCAGCTCCCACTGCAAAGATCGATGTCACGACTGATTAGTTGCCTTGGCGCCGCCCAAGATACTCACTACTGCCAAACTCCAGCGCAAGTGTATTTGCAATCCCCTCGATAACACCCAGAATGGTATCAACACCCTTCTGATCGTCTTTCTTTCGGCATTCATTTAGACAGGAAAGTGCAATATTGAGCGCCGCATGGTAGTTCCCACCCCGCACAAATTGCTCAATCCTGTCTATATCTGAATCATTATCCATTTCCAGACAGGTCCCGCGCCGCAGCAGCTACTGCAGTGTTCTTCCATTCCTGCCTGATGACTATAGTGCTGCAGCTTATCAATGAATTCTCCCGGCTCCAGAAATCCCTGAGCAGACGGATGCGGTCAGACTCCAACTTGACGGGGGCATTTCTGGCAGAAGAGGTAAAACGAGCGTCACACGGCGTTCACCTGACATGCTATGCTACGACGCGACATACCCTGGATCCCGGTTAATCGTGGGCGATGGGATTTTCCGTAAACAGGTAATCTTTCAATTCTTTATCAAACGCTGGATCTTTACGTCGTATCCATTCAAGCACCATTGCTGCATGTTCTTTTTCTTCGTCCCGGTTATGGGCCAGTATCGCCTTGAGCTCATTATCCTTGCAGGCGTCTACCCTTTGGTTATACCAATCCACCGCTTCCAGCTCCTCCATCAGCGAGGTAATCGCCCGGTGCATATCCCGCGTTTCATCTGAGAGTTCGTCGATTGGTTCGTGATAACCTTCATTAGCCATGTCTTTCTCCTGTTATGTGTACATGAACAAATTGCCGCCTGACATCCCGCCCGTTTCTAGCCTTGCCCAGTGGCAGCCGCACAGCAACGCCATTATCAGCTTGAAGGAGATTTAGATTGATGTTTCATTGTTCATAACTGACAACTGCTCTTGTTATAAAAGCACATTGTCTGTAGGTATCCATTGTCGATTATTCGCTACATTTCATCAATAACACTCCCGAAGGCGTCAACTCGTTCCCAGTCGGTAAATTCAATATTTGTATCTGGGGCAGTCGGCCCCTTGGTGATCCGCATGATTAAGCGGATCATAAACCGGTCCAGGGGCCCGTATAATTTATAGTCAATCTTCCCGGCAAAGACACCGAGCACTTTTGGTTTCCAGGATATCTGCTTGAGAAATTTCTTCAGATACGGATTCGTTTCAGGTGTATTTTTTTCCGGTTTACGCGCAACCACGTTCACGGTGAAGAATGCGTTGGGTTTGGCATCCAGAACCCGCGAATTTGCCTTAATAAAATCATACACTTCAGGACTGTGCTTTCCGTAGCGGATACTTGCCCCTATTACCAGCTTATCGAAGGAGTCCAGGTCGACTGCGCCTGCCTCTTGCACGGATACCACCGTCACCTGATTGTTCAGATTTTCGACTATTCGCTGCAGGCGCAGGCAGATTTTCCTGGTATGCCCATCAGTGGTTGAATACACAATTAGTATTTTAGCCATCGCTATTACTTCATATTTTCAATGCGTTAGTCACCGCGCATGGTAAACAGGCCCTGCCCTTACTTCCAGCTAGCGGCATCAATCAGAGTCTATTCTCGAACCATGGATGATTCCAGCGCATCGTAGGATTTTTTGATACACCTGACTTTCCTGTCGACTGTTCACGCGCGCCTGCGCGGGTTGGTGCGTCAATCCGTCGAAAAAGGCGGCGATCCACCTGCACCCGTCAGGCGTGATCATCGTTCGGTCCAATCCAGAAATACGGATTGTGCGCTATCTCCCACAGGTGGCCGTCGGGGTCCTTGAAGTAGCCACTGTATCCACCCCAGAACACCTTGGCCGGCTGCTTGACAATGGTCGCCCCGGCCTCGAATGCCTGACCTATGACTTTATCCACCTCGGTTTCTGAATGGACATTGTGAGAAAGCGCAAAAGATTCAAAACCGCCACCTTCGGATGGCAGATTTGCTTCAGCGGCCAGTGCAGCACGATCATATAACCCCAACCACGTGCCATTAAGCGTAAAAAATGCAACTTCCGGCGGCGAATCCCGGCGAGGAAAGCCGAGGCCTTCTTGATAAAACTTCACCGCCGCCGGGAGATCACGTACACCCAGTGTAATCATGCTGATTCTCGGATTCATTCCTTGCCGCTCCTTTCCGGTTTCCAGATGCCGTTGCGCCTTGTGATCAACTGTGAACCCCATGCCACCAGGTATCCCTTCAGTGGGCTGCTGCACGGTCCGTATACCGCGCTTGAGGGCAGAGCCAGGCCTAAGGAATCCACCCAACCTCCCTCAGGAATTTGTCCATTTCTGATTGTCTTTCGAAGTAATCCTCCGGCGGCGATACATTGTTTTTGCGCACTTCTTGTTCCATTTCCCTGATTCTTTCCTCTAGTGTATTCAAGCCCACCTTCTTCCTTCGCGCATCCACATTTCCGGGATCTTCGATGGTCCATGGAACCAATTGCCCATGCTCATTCCAATCAAAGTAATTTCCGTATAGCTGCGGCTTTCTACTAAAGTAACGAATACCATCCGTCAAACAGGAAAGATTCCTAACACTCGCCTCATTCTCTTTCACTGCACTTTCGAAAACAGGGAAACACCTTTTCACAAAATCCGGTCGACTAATAGCGTGCTGAAGAATCAACCATGCTGCATCAGCCCCCTCTTTACCCACCAAGCTGATTTTTGGCCATCCACCAGTTTCAACAATGCTTTCAAGTTCGTTTGCCTGTTTCAGGTGCAACTCGCGGATTTCCGTCGGGTAACCGTCATATAAGGAACCATCGCTTGCAAGTTTAGATTTCAGGCGTCTTTCATCCTCTACCATCTGCACCAATCTTTTCTTCAGTTCTTCATTCATACTCGCTTAATGGCCTAACGATTGAAATAAGGGGCGCCGGGTTTTGGCGGTCCAAGCCCGCGTTTTTACCGCCAATCCTGATTGTACTGCTATGTTTCACTCAATGACTCGACGATCTTAAATGCGTCATCAATTGTTGGTGTATATAGCTTAGATACGCAACAAGAACCCTTTTGTGCTGCATGGGCCTTTACAAGAACCAGGATTTCATTGAGCGACATCGAATTGCCATTGGCCTGTGGTTTTACAGTGTCATTGCTTCGTTTAGTCAAAACATAAATGTTGCCCGATGAGTCTATGAGGCAGTCAGATTCGTCATACTCAAAATAATGTAACTCGACGTCACTATCCCACTCCGATTGGTCACTGACGTAAATCAATTCCACATCATCGGAACGCTTAATGATAGCAGGCCAATTCACCAATTGATTATTCCTGGAACATAACGAGCAAGCGCCTTGTTAGCGGTAGTTTGTAACCCGTTCAATTAATTTTTCCTTTTCTTTTCTTCTTATTGCATCTGGATCTTCAATAGACTCTATTGCTTGGATAGAAGATAGATATGTGTCGGGGAACTGCAAATATTGCGCACCCAAAATTACCAGTTTTTTATACCAGTGATAAGGCTTAAGATCACCAACAATATGAGATTGCCGAGCAAGATATGTGAAGCAGGTATATTCAGCTTTATTATGCTGAAGCGAAATTTGATTATCGATGCATCCATATCCCTTGCCTTCAAATCTATCTAACTCATTTTTATCGTCGAGATGTAATTTATATATTGCACCATATACCAAGCCAGACTCTGAACTAAACATGTTGCATTTGCTAGAACCATCATTACTTCTTTTATGAAATGTAAGCGCGTATCCGGGGTGTTTAGCCACACCAACCAACTCAGCCGATGGTACTCGTTCCATTAATCTCATGGGGTGGAGATTTGAGCCGTATGCAAAATAGCAAACCATATTTGTTAATTCTTTATACCGCTAACACCTATTGGGCTGCGTTCGCCGTATAGCATCGAAAACACTGTGCATACCGAAAAAAATACTGAATCTGGAGGTTAGCCCGCGAGCGTCTTTTATCACATCTGTTGTTCATGATTGCCCTCACCGTGATATCCACCAAATCTTTCTAAGCCATTCTACCGGCATCTGCAAGCCATCACGACTTTAAGCAGCGCACGCTGCATTACGGCCGAAGTCACACTTCGCCATAACGCACCGATCGCCCCAGCCAGCGTCGGATGATCGGTTGAATATGATCGGCATGATTTTCGCTCAGGTAGGCGGCAGCCTGCTCGACCTTGTTCAGCAGGCCCTGGTCGCGCAACAGGTCGGCGATGCGAAACTGCAGCATGCCGGTCTGGCGGGTGCCCAGCACCTCGCCGGGACCACGCAGTTCCAGGTCCTTGCGGGCGATTTCGAAACCGTCGTTGCTTTCGCGCAGAACCGCCAGGCGTTTGCGCGCCAGTTGCGACAATGGCCCGCGGTACATGAGGACGCAACTGCTTTGCACGGCACCGCGCCCGACCCGGCCGCGCAGCTGGTGCAGCTGCGCCAGGCCCAGGCGCTCGGCGTTTTCTATAATCATCAGGGATGCGTTGGGCACGTCTACCCCGACCTCGATCACCGTGGTAGCCACCAGCAGGTCGATATCACCCTGCTTGAAGTCAGCCATGCGACCAACCTTTTCCTGCTCCTTCAGCCGTCCGTGCACCAACCCGACCCGGAGTTCGGGCAAGATCTCCGCAAGCAGCACCGCCGTGTCCTCAGCCGCCTGGCATTGCAGGGACTCCGACTCCTCGATCAGGGTACAGACCCAGTAGGTCTGCCGGCCCTCACGGCAGGCTTCGCGAACGCGTTCGATCACTTCGGCGCGACGGCTGTCTGGTATTGCCACGGTCTGCACCGGCGAACGCCCCGGCGGCAGCTCGTCGATCACGGACGAGTCCAGGTCGGCGTACAGGGCCATGGACAGGGTTCTGGGTATCGGCGTCGCCGTCATGATCAGTTGATGCGGGACCTTGCGCTGCTCCCTACCTTTGTCGCGCAGGGCGAGGCGCTGATGGACACCGAAGCGATGCTGCTCGTCGATAATAACCAGACCGAGTCGCTCGAAGGTAACATCCTGCTGGAACAGCGCGTGGGTGCCGATGAGCAGCTGAACGCTGCCGTCGGCCAGGCCGTCCAGCAGCCTGCTACGCGCCTTACCCTTGACCTTGCCGGATAACCAGCCCACCCGGATCCCGAGTGAACTGAACCAGTCGTCGAAATTACCGAAGTGTTGTTCGGCCAGCAGTTCAGTCGGCGCCATGATGGCCACCTGGCAACCGCAGGCGACCGCCTGTATGGCCGCTGCGGCTGCCACCACCGTTTTGCCGGATCCGACGTCGCCCTGCAGCAGCCGCATCATGGGGTGGCGGGCGGACATATCCCTTAACACCTCGTTGACAACACGCTGCTGGGCAGCGGTTAACTCAAAGTGCAGGGACTGCATGAACTGCGTCAGCAGTGTGTGGTCACCGATCAACGCTTCCGCCTTGAACCTCAATGCCCGTTGGCGGATGCGCCGCAGACTGAGGTGGTGGGCCAGCATTTCTTCGAAGGCGAGGCGTTGCTGGGTGATATGGACACCCGCCTCCAGCGCCTTTAGATCGGCGTCCGGTGGTGGCCGGTGAACATAGCGCAGCGCAGACTGCAGATCGCTCAGCCCGAGCTTTGCCCGCAGCTCCCGCGGCAACCATTCCGCCAGGCGATTATGTTCGCACAACTGCAATGACTGTTCACTGAGTCTGCGCAGAGTAAGCTGTTGAATACCTTCGGTGGCAGGGTAGATCGCCGTCAAACGTTCTTCTGTCGGCGCCGGTTCATCGTCGACCAGACGCTGATATTCAGGATGAACCATCTCCAGTGTCGCCGGTCCCCGGCGTACTTCCCCGTACATCCGCAGCCGCGTACCGCGTGATAAAGCCTGCTGTTGAGCTTTGCTGAAATAGAAGAATCGCAACAGCAGCGAACCGCTGCCATCGCTGACCCGCAGCAGCAGGCTGCGCCGCCGGCCGTACTTGATTTCGGCCAGGTCCACTTCGGCCTCGATCACGGCATGATCACCGGGCCGCAGACCGCCGATCGGTACAATGCGGGTTCGATCCTCGTAGCGGCGCGGCAGATGAAACAGCACATCCTGCACGGTCTCTATGCCGAATGCCGCCAGCTTCGCCGCTGACCGGGGACCCACGCCGCGTAGCGTCGACACCGGTAGCGTGTCCAGTGTGGCTTGATTATGCTGCAAACTGCTCAGTCATCGAAGACCAGAATGGCGTCCATCTCCACTTGTGCGTCTTTCGGCAGCGCGGCAACACCGACAGCGGCACGCGCCGGATAGGGCTCCTGAAAATAGCCTGCCATGACCTGGTTGACGAGTGGAAAGTGCCCAAGGTCGGTGAGAAAAATATTCAGTTTGGCAATATCGGCCAGGCTGCCGCCGGCGGCCTCGCTGACAGCAGCCAGGTTGTCGAATACGCGACGTATCTGCGCTTCCATATTGCCTTCCACCATCTCCATGGTTTCCGGGACCAGCGGAATCTGTCCGGAAAGATACACCGTGTTGCCATTTCGTACGGCCTGTGAATAGGTCCCAATCGCCTGCGGTGCTTTATCCGTATGTATCACTTTGTGCGGCATGTTGTCTCCTGTCAGGACCTGTAAACAGGTCCTAGCTCTTGCTGCGGCTGATGCGCATAACCGCTGGCAGCTTGCGAATACAGCGCATCACGCGCGCCAGATGGCCGCGATCATGGACCGCAACCGTAAAATTCATCGAGGTGTCCAGTCCGTCACGC
>Ga0316201_10005027_pt1 | contig 10113 bp, 9 predicted proteins | sample CS6wburrow_MG_FD_204516 | JGI IMG/M metagenome (GOLD analysis project Ga0316201, IMG submission 204516) | Coastal sediment microbial communities from Delaware Bay, Delaware, United States - CS-6 worm burrow | ecosystem: Environmental > Aquatic > Marine > Coastal > Sediment | place: USA: Delaware...
GCCGTCGGCGGTCTACATGATCGAGGAATTGGCCCGGCGGGTGGATTTCGTCTCGGTCGGTACCAATGACCTGACCCAGTACCTGTTGGCGGTGGATCGCAACAACTCGCACGTCGCCGAACTCTACGATGATTTGCACCCCGCGGTTTTGCGATCGCTCGAGCAGGTGATTCGCGGCGCGCGCGTCTTCAATCGGCCGGTCGGCGTGTGTGGTGAGTTGGCCGGCAACCCGATGGCCACCGTGCTGTTGATGGGGCTCGGTGTGGACAGTCTCAGCATGAGCGCCGGCAGCCTGATGAAGGTGAAATGGGTGGTGCGCAGCTTCAGCGTATCTCGCGCCCGCCAGCTCGTGCATGCCGCCCTGCGTATGGAAGATCCGCAGCAGGTCCGGCGTTTCATGGAAGGTGCGCTCGACGATATGGGTCTGGGAGGCCTGTTCCGTCCGGGCCGTTAGGCAGCCACGGTCGGCCCGGATCCGGGCGGTCCGCCGCGCTCGGCTCGCATGCGCCCGTCACAACGCGGGGCGTCGGGGTTTTCAGCACGTCTGCGATGGCGACCGCGGAAATGCCCATCGATCTTGCGTGTGGCGTACTACACTCATATTTGTCGTCTGTTGATGCCTGTCAAGCTCAGCAGCGCCTGACGGGCGCAGAATGACGCGATTAACGAGACATTGGAGAAAGTGACGATGGGTGATTCGGCAGCGAAGAAGGAAAGTGCCAACGATAGTGCCAAAGAGCAGAAAAAAGAGCAGAAAAAAGAGCAGAAAGCGGTCAAGCCCGAGATTTTTCAGGGTGACCTGGACAAGCTCGACAAGCACGCCAGGCGGGAGCTGTTTCGCAACAACATCTACCCGTACAGCACCAAGCTCGGCCGCAAGGACTACGAGGCATTCAAGTTCGAGCTGCAGATCGAACTGTTGAAGTTGCAGAGCTGGGTACGCGATACGGGTGAACGGGTGTTGATCCTGTTCGAAGGCCGTGACGCGGCCGGTAAGGGTGGCACGATCAAACGTATCATGGAGCACATGAATCCGCGTGGCGCGCGCATCGTCGCACTCGAGAAACCATCCCCGCGCGAGGCCGGGCAGTGGTATTTCCAGCGCTATATCCAGCACCTGCCGAGCGCCGGTGAGATCGTGCTGTTCGACCGTTCCTGGTATAACCGCGCCGGTGTGGAACGGGTCATGGGATTCTGTTCATCAACCGATTACCTCGAGTTTCTCCGCCAGACGCCGGAGCTGGAACGCATGTTGGCCCGCAGCGGCATACGCCTGTTCAAGCTGTGGTTCTCGGTCAGTCGTGCGGAACAGCTCAGGCGCTTCAAGTCGCGCGAGCACGACCCACTCAAGCAGTGGAAACTCAGCCCGATAGACCTTGCCTCGCTGGACAAGTGGGACGAATACACGAAGGCCAAAGAGGCGATGTTCTTCCATACCGACACGGCTGACGCACCATGGGCGGTGATCAAGTCGGATGACAAGAAGCGCGCCCGGATCAATGCGATCCGCCATTTGCTGCATGAGATCCCCTACGAGAACAAGGACGAGAAAGTGGCGTGCGCGGCGGATCCGCTGATCGTCGGCTCGGCAGCCGACATCTACGAAGACGGTGAGCATGCCCAGTTCGGCTGAACAGTCGGCTGATTGGTAAACACTCTGGAGAAGGAAAGTAACGACCGATGAGCGAGCATTACGAGAAGCACGCGGAGGAGGTGACGACAGCGTTCATAGAGCTGCTCGACGCTGACGCCAAAGCAAAGATCACGGATGAAGATCGCAACGAGTTGGCAATGCTGGTCGAGGCAGCCATCAGTACCGCCGTGTTTGAGCAGTTGGAGCACGCCTCCGACAAGATTGCGGCGTTGTCGCAGTCGCTTCGCGATTACGCCGAGCGCTACGACAAGGCGAGTTGACATCGCCGCTGGCCGACGGCATCGCTCGCGTTGCTGTGGCCACACAACGCCCGCCGTGTTGGCGGGCAGAGAATGGCCTGACGGCGCGTCGGCCCGTCTGAATCGGCCGTGTCCAGCCCGTTCAGTTGCAGTCAGGATTCATGCCGCTGGTGCGGGTGCGCCGGATCCTGTCGCGCGCCCGACCGCAGCCGCGGGGATCGTTTGAAGCCGGTCCGGTGACCGACGAAAATGTGCTGGCCCTGGGGATTGGCAGCGAATCCGGCACAATTATCTCCGCGATCCCCGGTGGGTTGAGTCCACCCCCCGAGGGCAAACGGCTGGCGGGCGCGCACCTGATATTCAACGTCGGCACAGGCCTCGTGGCGCTGCAGTTCATCAATATCTTCATCGATGTCGCGTTGAGTGGGCCGGCCGCAGTGTCGTATCTCTGACAGCAATTACACGCTCAAACTGGCGGTCTTCCACATCCTGTTCAGCTCGCTTTGCGTATTGTTGTTCACGCCGCTCGCCGGGCGCATGGTCGGCCGGCTGACAGGTGTGATGAAGGGCGAAACACCGTGGCGTTGCATGATCAGCCGCGCTACCTGAGCCTACTGCTGAAACACCAGGTTGAAAGACACGGGCACCGTAGTGGGAATATGCATCAGCCCGGCGAGTTTGGTCAGCTCTACGAGGCCACCGCCAAGACCGAAGTCGGCGGCATCGACCAGCGCCGGACTCATCGATGTGACCAGCATCCGCTTGCCGTCGTTGACAACGCTCACCGGTACGGTCAGTGACTTCTGCACGCCGTGCAGCTTGAGCTGCAGGGTCAAGTCAATCTGATGCAGGCCTTGTTCGCCAAGCACCGTGGCCGGTACCTGTGCGTTTACGATCGCGGCCGGGTACTTTTCCGTCTGAAAAACGATCTTTCGCATGCGTTCGTCACGGATAGCGACATTGGTGTTGACGCTGTCGAGCAGTATTCGCACCTCGGCGATTCCGTTGTCGCCGACTTCTCCCTGGAGCTGCGCGAAGCGGTTGTTCTCGGCGGCACTCTTTTCGGCGCCGGGGAACACCTTGGTCGTCGTGTAGCTGAGCTGGGACTGGTCGGAGACCAGCTGCCAGCCTGCCTGGGCGGTTGCTGCACAAAGGGCCAGTAGCGCGGCCAGCAGCAGTTTTGTCGGATCGTATGCATTCGTCATCTATCTTTCCTTGTGCGGCTAATGGGCTCTTCAAAATCGGCACGATCGCCTGTTGGCGGTGCTCGTCAATGATAGTTGGTGAGAAAGCCGACGGAAACATTGCCACGGCCTTCCCACGCGCCTTGCATGCTCCGTTTATGCGCTGCGCCTGCCGCGGTGTGACGCCTGTCGTATCGGCAGGCAGCAGCCGGTACTGATCGCCCCTCGACTGGCGTCGGGCCTGGGGTGCCTGCCTGCGGCCTGTTGGATATTGGAAAGCGAAGCGCAGCGGCGATGCTTATCGCGGGAATTAAACAAACTGCAAGAAACGGACGATACACTGAAGAATGCAGCTCGCTGGCGTGAACGGTTGAGCGACAGGGCGGCATTGCCTGGTGCGCGCGCTACCCGGGAGGCCGTGAACTCGTTTCGTCTTGAAGCTCAGCCTTTCGCGGCCGACAATGGCAGCGCGTGCTGCGGTGCTTAGCAGCTCTTCGCCAAGACAACAGCGGGGCCAACCGCCGCGATTTACAGTACCCGGAGAATCAGGCCGTTCTCCCGGTCCTTGCGAATGGCAGACCGAACAAGCAGTCATGGAAAAGCAGCAAAGACCCATCAATCAAACACTGCCACGCGGGGTGATGTTGAACGCCTACCCGGACAGTATTGGCGGTTGCCTCTCTGACACGATTGCGCTGCTCAGGCGGCCGGAGTTCGAGGGCGCCTTCTCGCTCTTCTACATACTTCCGACGTTCTTTCACAGCGATCTGGATCGGGGTTTCTCGATCATCGATTACGGCATGAACGAGGCGCTCGTCAGGCCAGATGACCTCGACGCATTGGGCGAGCTTGGCATCCAGATCAAGCTGGACCTGGTCTTGAACCATCTTTCGGTGCGATCACCACAGTTCCAGGACCTGCTGCGTAACGGTGAGGACTCCCCGTACAAGGATTTCTTTATCGACTGGGACGCGTTCTGGAAAGATCACGGCACCATGGATGCCGAAGGTCAGGTCATACCGGACCAGGTGTTGCTCGACAAGCTGTTCATGCGCAAGCCCAGCCTGCCGATTCTGAAGGTGCGTTTCCCCGACGGAACGCTGAAATCGTATTGGAACACCTTCTACCAGAAGGTCGATTTTGCCGAGATCACGGCCCTGGATTTCGCCGATATCGAAGGCCTGAAAGAGGGTGAGGCGGAGTCGCTGGCGGACCATGTCAAGATCGTCATACGCGACAAGGGATACCTGGAGGCCGTTGATTTCGCGCATGTCGCCCATTTGAAGGACGATATCATCCGGGCCGTGTGCAAGAAGCGCGAGTACCTGGGCCAGATGGATCTGAATGCCCGCTCGGAGCTGGTCTGGAAATTCTACGACGACACGCTGCGGCAGCTCAGCGAGTACGGCGCCAGGATTATCCGCCTGGATGCCTTCGCCTATCTTCACAAGGCGCCTGGCGAACCGAATTTCTTCAATCGCCCGGGCACCTGGATCTATCTGCAGCGCCTGAAGAGCATGGCGCAGCGTTATGGCTTGACCATTTTTCCGGAGATCCACGCGGAATACGGTGCCGGCATCCACGAAGAGATCGCCGATCAGGGTTTCCCGATCTACGATTTTTACTTTCCCGGCCTTGTGATCCACGCGCTGGAATACGCTGACAACACGGCATTGATCGGCTGGATCAGGGAGATCATGGCCAAAGGCCTTCAGACGATCAACATGCTCGGCTGCCACGACGGTATCCCGGTGCTCGACCTGCGTGGCAAGCGCCACGATGATATCTACCGGCCCGGTCTGCTCAGTGACGAGCAGATCGAAGCGACGATTCAGCGCATCATCGATCGCGGTGGTCTGACCAAGAATCTGTACGATGCCAACGGCAGGAAGATCGACTACTACCAGGTCAACGCGACCTTCTTCAGCGCGCTTGGGGAGGACGAGAACAAGCTGCTGCTGGCGAGGGCCATTCAGATGTTCATGCCCGGTGTGCCGCAGGTATGGTATCTGGACCTGTTTGCCGGCACGAACGACTATGCCGCTGCGGAGCAGGGGCATACGGCAGGTCACAAGGAGATCAATCGCACCACGCTGCAGTGGGCCGACATCGAGGCCGGCATGGGCCGCCGCGTGGTGCTCGACCAGCTTGCCCTGATTCGTTTGCGCAACCGCTCGCCCGCGTTCACCGGCGAACTGGAGATCATGGATGCCGACTCCGATCGAATCAGTCTTGTCTGGCGCCACCCCGAGGCCAGCGCGAGGCTCGAGGCCAACCTGCGGCAACACAGCTTTACCGTGTACCAGGATGTCGGTGATGGCGAGGCCGTTGTCGTTGCCGTCCCCGGCCGTGCCGGTGAATCATCGAGCACCGCATCCGAAGCGGCGCGGACCGAAGCGGGAGCGCAGCCATGAAGATCCTTGCCACGGACCTCGACCGCACGCTGCTGCCGAACGGGAGTTGGCCGAAGGATCCCGGCGCCATTGCCCTGTTCAACGAGCTGACCGAAGTTCACGATGTTGTCGTCGTCTATGTCACCGGTCGGAACCTGGCGCTCACAGAGGCTGCGATCCGGGAGTTCGGTATCCGTCATCCTCACGCCCTGATAGGCGATGTCGGCACGTCGCTGCGTACCTGGGACGTCGACGACTGGCGTGCCGACGACGGGTGGAGTGCCCACGTGGATCGCTCAAGCCCCGCGTGGGATGCGCAAGCGATTCGTGGAGCACTCGCCGGGATAGAGGGATTGGTCGAACAGGAACGCGAGCACTGCGGCCCCTACAAGCAAAGCTATTATGTCGATCACGCCAACCGGGAGCGGGTTCTGGAAAGGGTGAATGACATCATCAAGGGGCGCTACGACGAGGCAATCGTGTACAGCTTCGACTCGCAATCCGGTGATGGGCTGTTGGATTTTCTGCCGCGGAGCGCCAACAAGCAGACGGCCCTGGAATACCTTGCCGAGCAATCCGGCATCCAGAAGTCCGACGTGGTGTTCTGCGGCGACAGTGGAAACGACCTGCATCCCCTGACCGCGGGTTTCTGCGGGGTGTTGGTGAAAAATGCCGACGAGCAGCTTGTCGCGGGTGTCAATGCGGCCGTGGCCGCGAACCCCGGTCTGAAGGTCTACTTTGCACAAGGCGGGTACAAAGGCCTGAACGGTTACTACACCGGGGGCGTCATCGAGGGCGCCTATCACTACGGTGTTTTCCGGGACTGAGCGTATCCTGGGCCACTGCCTCGGTCGACGAGTTCAAACACCGCTTGTGGACGCACAGGCCGCGCCCCGGATTGTCCTGCCGTTGGGAGCCTGGCCGGGCGGCGTCTCGGCGGCCATTCCGCGCGCGGGGTGCTGCCCCGTTTGCCTGCGAGGTCAGGCGGCAGGCAATGGATCTGCGGTGGCGGTCAGCCAGTCGCCGTCGCGTGATGTGGCGCCGTTCACGCGCCGGTCGGCAATTATTCCCGGCTTGTCTGCTAGTCTCTCAGATCATCGATGCGATTGGAGGACTGGATGTATCAGGCGCGAATTCATGGACGCGGCGGTCAGGGCGTGGTCAGTGCGGCCGAGATGCTCTCTGTGGCCGCGTTCCTCGAGGGCCGGCATTCACAGGCGTTCCCGAGCTTCGGCTCCGAACGAATGGGGGCACCGGTCATGGCATTCTGCCGCATCGACGACAAGGAGATCCGGCTGCGCGAGCCGGTCATGAAGCCGGATGCACTGATCATCCAGGACCCCACGTTGCTGTATCAGGTCAACCTGTTCCAGGGTTTGTCGGCGAAGGGGCGGGTCATCGTCAACTCTTCGCGCAATCTTGCCGACCTCGGCCTCGACGAGTTCCAGAGCGAGAATCCCGGGTGTTACGTCGTCACCGTGCCGGCCACGGAGATTGCCCTGACGCACGTGGGGCGCCCGCTGCCCAATGCGGCCCTGCTGGGAGGGTTCTCGGCGCTCAGTGACCTGATAAAGCTCGAATCGATCGAGGAGGCGATACGGCGGAAATTCCCCAAGAAGATCGCCGAGGCCAACGTCAGCGCCGCGCGTGCCGCCGCCGAAGCCGTCAAGCAGATTGGAGAGACCACATGCTGAAACAGACAGAAGGTTCGCAGGCGGTGGCCGAGGCGGTCGCGTTATGCCGGCCGCAGATCATTTGTGCCTACCCGATCACGCCGCAGACGCATATCGTCGAGAAACTGGGTCAGCTGGTGAAGCGCGGCGAGATCGAGCACTGCGAGTTCATCAACGTCGAATCCGAGTTCGCCGCACTGTCCGTTGCCATCGGTGCCTCGGCAACCGGTGCGCGGGCCTATACGGCAACCGCCAGCCAGGGCCTGCTGTTCATGGCCGAGGCCGTCTACAACGCCTCGGGGCTGGGGCTTCCCATCGTCATGACGATCGGCAACCGGGCCATAGGTGCGCCGATCAACATCTGGAACGACCAACAAGACAGCATGTCGATGCGTGACGCCGGCTGGATTCAGCTCTATGCGGAGACCAACCAGGAGGCGATCGACCTGCACATCCAGGCGTTCCGCCTGGCCGAGGAGCTGTCGGTGCCGGTGATGGTCTGTATGGACGGCTTCATTCTCACCCACGCCTTTGAACGTGTGGATGTCCCCAGCCAGGCAGATGTCGATAGCTACCTTCCGCCGTTCGCGCCGCGCCAGGTGCTGGACCCGGAGCAACCGGTCACGATCGGCGCGATGGTCGGCCCTGAGGCATTCACCGAAGTCCGTTATCTTGCCCACTACCGGCAGATGCAGGCCCTTTGGTTGATCCCGGAACTCGCGGAGGACTTCGAGCAGCAGTTCGGGCGCGCCTCGGGTGGATTGATCCACGAGTACCGCACCGAGGGTGCGCAGACGCTGGTGGTCGCGCTCGGCTCCGTGAACGGCACCATCAAGGATGTCGTCGATGAGATGCGCGAAGACGGGCTTGCGATCGGCTCGGTCAGTATCTGCTCGTTCAGGCCGTTTCCGATGAAGGCCCTGGGCAGGGCACTGCGGCATGCCGCACGCGTTGTCGTCATCGAAAAATCCCTGGCTGTCGGGATCGGCGGTATTGTGTCGACGGATGTGCGCATGGCGCTGGCCGGTCTGGATATTCCTGTCTACACGGTCGTGGCGGGTCTTGGCGGGCGGGCGATCACGCGCGCCTCGCTGCACGAGGTGTTCGACCAGGCTGGCAACAACGCGCTGCAGCGGCTGACCTTTCTCGACCTCAACCACGATGTCATCCATCGCGAGATCGAACGCCTCGAATCGACCCGCCTGTCGGGACCTATCGCCGAGAACATCCTGCGCGAACTCGGCGTTGTTGCCGACCACATCGGATAGCGGAGCGGAACATGAAGACGTCGCACATCAAGTTTTATCAGACCGGTACCTACACCGTCGGCAACCGCCTGCTGAGCGAGGCCGAACGTTCCGTACAGTCGAAAATGGAGCGTACCAACTCGATCAATTCCGGTCACCGCGCCTGCCAGGGCTGTGGAGAGGCGCTCGGTGCACGGTATGCCATCGACGCCGCGATGCGGGCCACGGGCAACCGCCTGATCGCCGCCAACGCCACCGGTTGTCTCGAGGTGTTTTCGACCCCGTACCCGGAAACCTCGTGGCAGATACCCTGGATCCATTCGCTGTTTGGCAACACCGCGGCCGTGGCGACCGGTGTGGCTGCGGCGCTCAAGGTGCAGGGCCGTGGCGACACGCGCGTGGTGGCACAGGGTGGAGACGGCGGTACCACCGATATCGGCTTCGGCTGCCTGTCCGGCATGTTCGAGCGCAACGACGACGTCCTCTACATCTGTTACGACAACGAGGCCTACATGAATACCGGGGTGCAGCGCTCCTCGGCGACGCCGCCGGCGGCACGCACGGCCACCACCCAGGCGGTCGGCCCGGCGCCGGGCAATGTGTCCGGCCAGGGCAAGAACGTACCGCTCATCGCCATGGCCCATGAGATTCCGTATGTCGCGACGGCGTCGGTCGCCGATGTCCGCGACCTGGAAGACAAGGTGACCAAGGCAATGTCGATCCACGGAGCGCGCTACATCCATATACTCGTGCCTTGCCCGCTGGGCTGGGGGTCGGCGCCGCACGACACGATAAAGCTGGCGCGGCTGGCTATCGAGTCCGGCCTGTTCCCTGTGTTTGAAGCGGAGCACGGCGAGGTCACCGGCCGTCGCCACATCCGGCGCCAGGTTCCGGTCGAGGAATACCTGCGGCCGCAAAAGCGCTTTGCCCATCTGTTCAAGCCTGAGCTGCAGACCGAGCGCATAGCCGGTCTGCAGGCGATCGCCGATCGCAACATTCGTCGCTTCAGCCTTCTGTCGATGGAGGAATACGCGTGAAAAAGCCTTTTGCCATCACTCTCGACGTTGGCTCTAGCCTGGCCAACCGGACCGGATCGTGGCGTACCGAACGCCCCGTCTATCTCGATCGTCTGCCACCGTGCAATGCCACCTGTGCGGCGGGCGAGAACATACAGGAGTGGTTGTTCCATGCCGAAGAGGCCGCGTACGAGTCAGCCTGGCGCGTACTGATGCGCGACAACCCGCTGCCCGCGATCATGGGGCGGGTCTGCTATCACCCCTGCGAGAGCGCGTGCAACCGCGGGCGCCTCGATGAGTCGGTCGGCATCAATTCGGTAGAGCGTTTTCTTGGCGACCAGGCGCTGAAGGAAGGCTGGACGATCGAACTGGCGGAAGCGACCGGCAAACGCGTCATCGTGGTCGGTTCAGGACCGGCGGGTCTGTCTGCCGCCTACCACCTGCGCCGCATGGGGCATGCTGTGACGATCTTCGAGGCAGAGCCACAGGCCGGCGGCATGATGCGTTACGGCATTCCGCAGTACCGACTGCCGCGTGACGTACTCGACGCCGAGATTGCCCGCATCCTGGCCATGGGCGTCGAGCTGCGCGTCAACCAGCAAGTGAGCGATCTGGCCGCAACCATGAAAAGCGAGGGTTTCGATGCCTGTTTCCTGGGTGTTGGCGCACAGATCGGTCGGCGTGCCTACATACCTGCCGGTGATGCG
>Ga0316201_10005028_pt1 | contig 10111 bp, 4 predicted proteins | sample CS6wburrow_MG_FD_204516 | JGI IMG/M metagenome (GOLD analysis project Ga0316201, IMG submission 204516) | Coastal sediment microbial communities from Delaware Bay, Delaware, United States - CS-6 worm burrow | ecosystem: Environmental > Aquatic > Marine > Coastal > Sediment | place: USA: Delaware...
TACGCCTGCCGCAGGCACCCCGATCCTATCCTTTCTTCCAACGGCGACAACAAGGTTTGCCGGATCAAATGGATTTCGAGGGGGATATTCTCATGATGCTAAAGAACACCACCATTGCCACCACCTTTATATGCCTGCTCTGGGGTTCCAGCGTCCTGTCAGCCCAAGATTGGGAATGGCAGATCGCCATGATCCATCAGCCGTCTGCTGCACAGCTGAAAGTGGAACAGCGGGGCAGGGTGTACATCTACGATGGCCTGTACGATTCTGAGGTCAAACTGGCGATGGACACGCAGTTCGATCGCCTGGAAAACATGATGTTCGTCAGAACAAAGGTTGAGACGCCGGAAGGAGAAACCGAAACCACCGATGATGAGTGCTGACGTGAAGACCTCAGCCCAGGACAGCTTCGAGCGTGTGGGTTGTACGCAAAAGACGTTCGGCCAACAGGTCGGCCATGAAGCGGTGCAGCGCGGCGGCCAGGGCCGGATGTCGGCGTTCCATCTCATTGAGTGCGTCGGCCGTGAGTCGATACGCCTTGCCCGGACCGTCGGCGATGACCGATGCGGTACGGGGGGTGTCGAGATAGAAACCCAGCTCCCCAAGCACCGTACCCGGGCCGGTTCTGCGGATTCTTACCATTTCCCCGGCGGCTGGTCGCAAATACACTGAGACGTCGCCTTCTTCCATGAAATACAGGTCCCTTGAGGCGTCGCCCTGCTTGATCAGCTCATCCCCCTCGTTGAATTGCACCTCGGTGAGGTAACCAAGGAATTCATCAGCAGCGGCAGGGGCGGAAAAAAGTCTGGACAGATGTTGTAGGGCGGTAGCCGATACGCGGTTCTGGCAATCTCCGATGGTTTCCAGCAGCTGGTTTTCATACCACTCCAGGCCATGGTCGAGATCGGTGAATTCCCGGATATGCGAGTCTTTTTCCAGGATTTGTCCGTCGAGAAGCTGATGATGCATCTCCGGTTTCAGCCCGGTCAGTAGGAGGATGAATCCCTCATTCCTGGCTATCAGGCGCATCCGGTTGAACTCAAACGCGGCGGACGAATCGACGCCGTGGACGTGTTCAAAGTCGAGCACAACAAATTCCAAAGGCATCTTCGATCGGTCTTTCGCGCGTTCCCGCAGTCGAATCGACAACTGCACCGTCGTGCCGAAAAAAAGGTACCCCCTGAGCTTCAGCACATAGAGCCGCTCACCAGCCTCGCTCAGGCAGCGCTCGTCGTCGAGTCCACGCTCGACCGTGCTCCTGGCATGCTTTCCAGAGAGTGCATAGCGGATTACCGGCGTACGGCTGTAGTTGAGTACAAATTGGATCAGCGCAGCAAGCAGGCCCACGATCAGGCCCTCGATGAATCCTACCGTGGCGATGATGACGAGTATCAGGGGGATCGCGAGATAGTCACCAAGCGGCAACTGGTACCAGCTCGCGATCAGCCATTTCATAAGGATTGAGAAACCGATAAAGAGCAGTAGTGCGCCGACGACCATGCGCGGCAGGAATCCTACATTGTCTGCCCCGAGGAAGAGGGCTGTGCCGGCAATAACGGCAGCAATCAAGCCGCTCGCCCTGCGTCTCGCTCCCAGTTCGAGCGTAAGACTGGAGAAGCTCAGGGAATGGAATCCCACCATACCCCCGGTCAGCCCCGCCACCAGGTTGGCTATCCCGGTAACCCGAAGTTCCCGGTTTATGTCGATGTCACTGCCGGAAAGCATCTCCAGGGCGCTGATGGTCAGGATAATCGAAACGGCAGTGATCAAGACCACGGTCCCGATATTGGCCCATTGGTCCATAACGACCGACCAGTCGCCCCGGTTCAACAGTTGCGGCAATGTGAATTCAAAGATGCCGAATTCACTGCTGTGCAACGGCCCCAGCAACCACCCGTCTGCCTCAAGCGTTTCAAGCGTTTCTCCGCTTTGCAGATTGATGAGAATGAACAGGCCTGCACCCGTAATAAGGACCAGTGGCAATGCAATTGCGGATGAGACCTTGCGCGACACAATAACGATTACCACCGCTACGGCCAGGCCCGGTAACCAGCGCAGCAGAAGGTCCGGTTCGGCAAGCTGAATCAACCCGGCCAGGGAATCGATCTCCTGGCCGGTCATCACCGTTATCCCACCGACCACGAGCAACCAACCTGTTCCGGCAAAAAAACCACCGAGCACGGAATAGGGCAGAAAGCGTATCAGGCCGCCCGCACGAGCCAGACCCAGCGCCAGCAGGGAGATACCCGTGATCAGGGTCGTTGCGACAATTGCAACGACGATACTTAGCAATACCTGGCTGTCGGATGCTGATGGCGGTGCAGCCGCGGCGATGCCTGCGGCCATGATGGCGAGTATTGGTGCCACGCGGTCTTGTGGTATCGATATGGAAAAATTGCTGGAGCCTGCGAGGGCCAGGATCAAACCGGTAACGGCCGCCGTGACAAGCGCGATGTTGATTCCATACGCCAGATGGACGGAGAGAGCGCCCGAGAAAATCAGGGCGGCCAGGGAGACGGATGTGACCACGGTCAGCACCCCGGTCAACAGCCCGGCATATGTCACGGTGAGCCAATCCAGATTCTTTTCCACAAGGCCTCGCTCGCGTTGTATGGGTGATCTTTCGGCGAATTTTCCAAACGCCGATCTATATGTCAGCCATCGAAAGACGATTGATCGGGCCCAAAGGGTATCTATCCGGTCCGAGCATAAGCCTGAGGCCCGAAGCAAGTGCCAGTGGCCGCGACTATTCGGCGTCCGTTATGTCGGTCGTTGCCAATGCCCCCTGATACTCACTTGCGAAGTACATTATGATTTGCCGGTGCCTCGGGGCCTCTTGCAACCCGTAGGGCAACGGATGCCCAGAATCTGGACCGATAGTCAATTAACCTGCATGTCCGTATGGTCTTTATGCGGTCGGAAAAGATGGTAATTACATGAAACGATGGCTGAAGGGACTCGTCGTAGGCATGTTTGTCGCCATTGTCGGCGTTGTTCTTGGGCTTTCCCCGGTTGGTGCCAGTTTAGAACAAGGAGTCGGAATCGCCTGGCTGTTCGGGATGCGTGGTGTGATTGACCCGCCTGAAGATGTGGTGGTGGTCGCCATGGACAGCCGCACGGGCGAAAACCTGGGCCTGCCGCCCCTTCCCCGCGACTGGCCCAGGTCCATGCATGGCCGCCTGGTGGACGAGCTGGTCTCTAGGGGGGCATCCATCATCGTGTTTGATGTGCACTTCGGCAGGGAAAAGTCGCGCGAGGATGACCAGCTCTTTGTAGATGCAGTAAGGCGCGCAGGGCGCGTCGTACTCGTGGAACTGCTGACCGGCAAGCGCCAGCCGATCAGTGACCAGCAGGGTCGGCACGTCGGGATCGTCTGGGCGGAAGAGCTGGTGCCACCGTTTCCAGGCCTCGCCGAAGCCGCAGCCGGCCTTGCGACGTTTCCGCTCCCAAAGGAAGGTGCATCGGTCTATCAGTTCTGGCTGTTCAAAGAGAGTACCGACAATGCGCCGACGCTGCCGGCGGTTGCGCTGCAGTTGCATGCACGAGAGCAGACACAAATGATATTGGATCTGGTGCGTGCGGTCGCACCCGATGAGTTCTCCCGGCTTCCGTCACTTTCACAGGCCTTCAGCAATGCCGATGAACTGCGCAACTTTATGCGTGCCTTGCGCAGCAGTTATGAAAGTGCACCAGATACGCTTGGAGCTTTCGAGTCGACCAGTCCCGCAGAGCCGCGCATATTGCCGGAACAGGCACTCGAGGGGCTCTATGCTGGAGAGGCAAATCGCTTTCTTAATTTCTACGGCCCGCCGGGAACCATCAAAACGGTGCCTTACCATGCGGTTATTCTGGGCGGCGACCCGAACGTGCCGGACGAAGCGCTCGACTTTACCGACAAGGTCGTATTCGTTGGGTATTCCGATATGTTCGACCCGGGCCAGATGGACCGCTTTTACACGGTATTCACGCGCAAAGACGGTGTTGATCTAAGTGGGGTCGAGATTGCAGCGACGGGCTTTGCCAACCTGTTGACGAACCGATCCCTGTCTCCGGTGGAAGGATGGGCCGCGATGGCCATGCTGATCACCTTCGGTCTTGTCATCGGGCTTGTGGTGTATGCGATGCCCGCCTATGCGGGCGTGCCGGTAGCATTCGTTCTGGCCGCCGCCTACGGTTTTGCGGCCCAGTACGCATTCAACGGATCGGCGATCCTGGTGCCGGTTGCGACTCCCTTGCTGGTACAGGCCCCGCTGGCGCTGTTTATCGGCCTGCTTGGTCAGTATCTGTTGGAGCGTCGACGCGGACAGCGCATCAGCGACGCGATCAACTATTATCTGCCGGACGATATCGCCCGGGACCTGGCCCAGGACAAACTCGATACAGCCAGGATAAACAAGGTCGTCTTCAGCACCTGCTTCGCGACCGATATGGCGGGCTTCTCGACCATTGCCGAGCAGATGCCGCCTGGCGAATTGGCAGAATATCTCAATGACTACTTCGAGACTTTGGCTGCGCCGCTGAAAAAGTATGGTGTGCACGTAACCGAGTTCAGGGCCGATGCCATCATGTGTGCCTGGACCGCCGAAGAGGCATCTCCCGAGCCCCGGCGTAAAGCGATTCTCGCGGCACTGGAGGCAGGGGAGGCGGTAAAAGATTTCAAGCAGCGTCACCCAATGGCGGAGGCGCGCCTGCGCATCGGTCTGGAGGCGGGCTGGGTCTATGTCGGGCACGCCGGGGGCGGTGGCCACTTTGTGTACAGCATCGTTGGGGATTCAGCCAACACCGCGTCGCGTGTCGAGGGTCTGAACAAGCACGTAGGGACAGAGATCCTAGCGACCGGTAATGTGATCGAAGGCTTCGAAAATATTGTGGCGAGATACCTCGGCGCCTTCCAGTTCGTCGGCAAGACCGAGGCAATGCCCATATACGAGGTTATCGCATTACGCGAAAAGGCCACAGATCAGCAACTTGCGCTGTGTGAATCGTTCCAGGGCGCGATGGCCGACTACGACATGGGTGACTGGCAGTCGGCTGCGCAAAAACTGGAAAGGATGTTGGTTGATTTCCCAGAAGATGGCCCGGCGAAGTTTCTTCTGGAGCGTTGCCGCCGTTACACGATCGATCCGGAAAGTGCCGGGGAGCCCGGCGTGATACGGATGGATGCGAAGTGAGGGCAGCGTTTTCAAAGGCCGATTTCGCGACAATTTTGTCGTTTGCAGAATCGGAAAGCTTGGCTGTTGATTGTGTCGGAAAAGTTTACGGTTCTGTTGAGACGGCCTGCCAAAGCAGCTTGTAGGGTTCTTTAAGTATTTGGAAATCCAAGGCTTATGATTTGTCGGCATGGAAAGTGCTGCAAGTATTTGGGTTGGAAGTCTCGCCGATTTGAATATTGTCGCCGGGCTGATCCTGCGAGCAGAGATATTCCTTTTCCATAAGCTGGCGGGCGCTTGGCGTGGTAGGTTAACTTGGGTTAGGTTACTTGGCTCTGTCCCGCTTAGCATTTATAAAGGATAGGGATTCCTTAACAGGCGAGGGAGGGCTTCTAATGGCACTGAAAAAGGCGGCGGCAGGGCGATATATTTTTGCGGCTTCGGTGTTTTTCTTATTGACGAGTCTGGTCCACGCCGCATGCGAGGCGCCAGTCGGCAAGTTTATTTCGATCACCGGCGCGGTGGGAGTGCAGTCAAGCAGCGGCAGTTCATGGTCGACCGCGAAACTCGAAACACCCCTGTGCGAGGGTGACACCATCCGCGTCGGCGAGCGCAGTCGTGCCGCCGTGTCGCTGGTCAACAATGCCGTCCTGCGCATCGATCAGAACACCGCGATGCGGTTGATCGACATCACCCCGCAGGACGAAGAGACCTCGCTGCTCGATCTGTTCAGGGGCGCCTTTCAGTCATTCAGCCGTAAACCGAAGTATTTGCGCGTAAATACCCCGTATCTGAATGGCTCTGTCGAAGGCACCGAGTTTGTCTTTCGGGTTACCGATGACGAGGCCGTCATCACTGTGCTGGAAGGTGTGGTGCTTGCGTCGAATACGCAAGGCGAGGTGGCGATCCGGCCCGGTGAATCTGCGATGGCCTCCAGGGGGCAGGCACCGCAACGGCGCATTGTCGTAAAACCACGCGACCTGGTCCAGTGGGGCCTTTATTATCCGCCGGTCCTATCGACGGCAGGGCTTGTAGGTGCGTCCCCCGCGATTGAAAAGGCCGCAAACTGTGCCGCGAACCGCAATACCGCCTGCGCCTTCAGTGCGCTCGAGGCGATCCCCCAGGCACAGCGAGATGCGTATTACCTGTTGCTGCGTGCTTCGATCCTGTTGTCGGTTGGCCGGGTGGACGAGGCGCGTACCGAAATCGAGGCTGCCGTTCAGAGGAATGACAAGGCAAGCGCGGCGTATGCATTGCGCGCGGTGATCGGTGTGGCCCAGAACGAGGCTGAGGCCGCACTGGCCGATGCCCGTCGCAGTGTCGAGCTGGATCCGCAATCGGTAGCTGCGAAGATCGCGCTTTCGTATGCCCTGCAGGCCAATCTGAAGCTTGTCGCGGCGCGCGATACATTGCTGCAGGCGGTGGAGCAGGAACCAAAGAACGCACTGGCCTGGGCACGCCTCGCCGAAGTCCACCTGATGGAGGGCTATCTCAAGGAATCCAGGGTCGCCGCGGAAAGCGCGGTTGCATTGCAGCCAGGGCTGAGTCGCACGCAGAACGTTTTGGGGTTTGCGGCACTTTCAGAGATCAGGGCCGCACAGGCGCAGGCCACTTTCGAAAAGGCGATCCAGCTGGATTCAGCAGATCCAATGCCGCGCCTCGGGCTTGGCCTTGCAAAGATCCGCCAGGGCAGGCTGGACGAGGGTCGGGCTGACCTCGAGGCGGCGGTCGGACTGGACTCGAACAACGCGCTGCTGCGAGCCTATCTCGGCAAGGCCTACTTCGAGGAAAAACGTTCCCCGCTCGACGCCACCCAATTCGAGGTTGCCAAGGAACTCGACCCGCTCGATCCGACCGCGTACTTCTACAATGCCATCCGGCTGCAGACCGAGAACCGACCGGTTGATGCCTTGCGGGAGATCGAGGCCTCGATCGAGCGCAACGACAATCGCGCGGTGTATCGCAGCCGCCTGCTATTGGATCGGGACAGGGCTGCACGTGGGGTTAGCCAGGCCCGAATCGTCAGCGATCTTGGATTCAGCCAGTTGGGGATAAATGAGTCGACCGAGTCTCTGGGTGTTGATCCCGGCAATGCGGCAGCCCACCGATTTTTGGCCGATACCTATCAAAATGTTCGACGCAGAGAGGTGGCCAGGGTCAGCGAATTGCTACAGTCGCAGATGCTGCAGGATGTCAACATCCACCCAGTGCAACCTAGTATCAGTGAAACGAATCTGAATATAGTGACTCAGGGAGGGCCAGCGACGCCCGGGTACAATGAGTACACCCCCTTGTTTGAGCGCAACAGGGCTTCAGCGCTTGTTTCTGGGATGCTGGGAAACAATGACACTGTTGGCGGAGAAGTTGTCGTTTCCGGTGTGTATGACGGTTTTTCGGCCAGCGCAGGTAAATTCTACTACGACACGGATGGTTGGCGTCCCAATAACAATCTGCGACAGGATGTCGGAAATGTGTTCGGCCAGTGGGCAATTTCTCCGCAGTTCAATTTGCAGGCGGAATACCGTAAACGTGAATCAAAAGAAGGTGACTTGGCCTTCAATTTCGATCCCGATGATTTTATGTCGGATAAAACGATAAAGCGCGACACGAAGACCGCGCGCGTTGGCCTTCGCTTCTCTCCCTCGCCCAATTCAGATGTTCTTTTCTCCTATATCAATAACGAGCGGACAGAGGACTCGGACTCGAGCCGACCCGACGATCTTTTTGGTCTGGCCGATTTTGGGGTCCGCTTAGAAGAGTTGACGAAGACCGATGACGATGGCAACCAGTATGAGGGGCAGTATCTTTGGCAATCCCCCAAATTCAACGTGATCGCGGGGGCGGCATACAGCGAAGTGGATCGCGACTATGAAATTGAACTGTCAGCGGTAGACACGCTCGGCATGTTTGGCCCGCCTGGGGGATCGTTTCCGGTTGACGCGGAGAAGGGCAGCGAGGATATCGACCACGGCCGTGGGTACCTGTACGCCAATGTGAGCCAGTCTGACTCCCTGCTTTGGACTCTGGGTGTCAGCTACGAAGACTTCACTCAGCAAGATTTTGATCTGGACGGTTTCTATCCCAAGCTCGGTCTGCGTTGGCAATTCAATGAGGCTCTGACCTTTCGCGCCGCTGCATTCAAGGTGATGAAGCCCGTGCTGGTCTCCAATCGCACGCTGGAACCAACCCAGATCGCGGGGTTCAACCAGTTCTTCGATGATATCAATGCGACCGAGTCGATTCGGTATGCCGGCGGTATCGACTGGACCGTGAACAGTCAGTTGAAACTTGGCGGTGAATTGACCTGGCGGTACCTCGACGAACCCGTTTTTGTGGGCTCGGATGCAGTAACGGAGAATCGCGAAGAGGAATACCATCGGCTGTATGCATACTGGACTCCGACAAGTGATATCGCCGTGAATGCAGAGATTGTCTATGACCTTTACAAGAGCGATGAAGGCATAGCGACGGCGTTCGACAACCTTCCGGAACGGGTCAGAACAGTGAGCCTTCCCGTGGGCGTTCGCTACTTCCGCCCATCGGGATTTTTTGCGGGCGTGGTCGGCACCTATGTCGATCAGAAGGTCGAACGTTCTGCGACGGCCACCCAGGCCGACGGCGACGATCAGTTTTTCCTTGTCGATGCCTCTGTCGGTTATCGCCTGCCGAAGCGGCGGGGGACTATCAGCCTCGGCGTCATGAATATTTTCGACTCAAATTTCAACTATCAGGACGACAGCTATCGGGAGTTCCGTGACGAGCCGTCGACCGGTCCTTATTTCCCAGACAGGACGATACTGGGACAATTGACGCTCAGCTTCTGAGCACATAAGACAAAGGGAAACTAAAACAAGTAGCCGACCAGGAGGTATGAGATGAAAATGCGCACACGATATCTTTCTTTAGTTATGACTGCGGTGGCACTGCCCTCATTGGTGCTCGCCGGGCAAGACAAGGGACCAGACAATTACGGCGCAAAGCCGCTCAGGCCCAGCGAGCACTCGGTCGTGGTAATACCCGATGAAGGGGGCGTCACCTGCAACAAGTTGGCCGCAAACGGCCTCGTGAAGCAGATGAAGGAAAAGATTCGCTGTCGGAGCGGCGAAGGAGAAGAGGACGGAGTATACGATCTGATGGGCTGGGAAGAGTCTGGCATGGTGATCGAGAGCGAGGTTTCCGGTGATGGCGAACAAGCTAATTACACGTACAACTGCGCTACGGGTGAGCTAAGCTTTTCCGATGCAACCGTCGGGATCAACGCCGTCATCACAGCGGGTAAGCAGAGAAGAGGCGGCAGAGGCGAAGAGAGTTTTTATTATGAAGGTGAAGGTGGTGGTGGCAATACGAACATCAACCGTTATTTCTACAGCAGCCCCCGCATTGCGGACTCGATGATCACGAACCAAAACCCGAGAACGGGCAAGAAAAAGCGGATCAATGAGTTCAGCCTCTGCTTTGGCCTTCCCTCCTCGACCGACGACCAGCCGCTGCCGAGATGTGACATCGAGGGCGGGAACGCCTGGGTCGGTCCGATCGATTGTGGTGAGGTTGCCGATGGCACCGTCGTTACCCTCTGGCAGCCGCAGGTGACACCAGATGGCGAAGAAGGTGTAAATATCGATGACCGCGTCTATCAATGTGTCTGCGGGGACGTGACGACGGCGGCCTGTGACCCCACTGGTGACGGCGGCGCCCTGCCTCCCTGCTACACGAAAGAGAATGGCCAACCCAAGGCCACCACCACCGTGGAGTTCGACGCCGATCCCGTCACCTGTACCACCAGCGGCGGCACACGCAGATGCAAATGCGTGGACAATCCATTCTTGCCGGGCAATGATTGTGGCTGACTTTGAACCTTGAGGTCTAAACTCAGCCGGGTTGAAAGGGGGCTGGTCCATTCAGGGCCAGCCTTTTTTGCAGGGAAAATCGGGACAGACCACGGTTGCGTTCAACCGTGGTCT
>Ga0316201_10005029_pt1 | contig 10111 bp, 7 predicted proteins | sample CS6wburrow_MG_FD_204516 | JGI IMG/M metagenome (GOLD analysis project Ga0316201, IMG submission 204516) | Coastal sediment microbial communities from Delaware Bay, Delaware, United States - CS-6 worm burrow | ecosystem: Environmental > Aquatic > Marine > Coastal > Sediment | place: USA: Delaware...
TTTTTATCTCCTGATACAATTGCCCATTCCAGTCTTCCAGGTTCTCAAGTGATTTCTTGTAAGATTTAACTGTGTGCTTCAGCGATTCAAGGTCTTCATTGATTAGTCCTTGAATTGCTCGATTGGTAAGTCGTCCCATGAGTACCAGACTGTTGTTAATGCTATTATGTAAATAGTCCTGAACATTTTTCTCGGATATATCGACTGTCTTTTCTCTTTCTTCTTTTCTGGAAAGTTTCAGCTTATGCAACCTAAAATTGTAAAAGATTATAATACCTACGACAGGAAGAATGATGAATATCAATTCGATTCCAAAGGAAATCATCAAAATTGCGAAGGTGCCAGAAACTACAAAGGCTATAATCGCAGTCATAAACCATCCACCCACAACGCTCAACACTCCTGAAATCCGATAAACTGCACTGTTCCTTCCCCAGGCTCTATCTGCCAGTGATGTACCCATTGCAACCATGAATGAAACATAGGTGGTAGAAAGAGGAAGCCTTAAAGAAGTCGCAAATGAAATTAGAATTCCAGCCATGGTAAGATTTACAGATGCTCTGACCAGATCAAAGGCAGGATTGTCCCAGGAACTTTTTTTTCGTTTTTCCTTATAATTCTTCTCCATTTTCTCTTTCCACGTAGTCGGAAGTATTTTGACCGCTGCGTTCATTCCAGCAATAGATCCTCTTACAATAGACCTGGAAAGCGTATTGGGGGTGAAACGTTCATAAACAGATCCGTCTCTTCCGAGATTGACCTCTGTTTCCGTTACTGATCTTGCTTTCTTTGAAAACCACAGTGTTAAGATCATGACTCCCCCTCCGATGACCAATAACATGGAGTCGGTGCGTACAGGTTCTCGAAGTATTTCCATACTGTAACTTGCGGCTTCGGCACCTGATTGTGACCACAATTGATATGATTCAAGACCTGCAATCGGTACCCCAATAAAGTTTACAAGATCATTTCCTGCAAAGGCCATAGCCAAGGAAAAAGTACCAAAAAGTACTACAAACTTTAAGATGTTGACTTTGTATACAGATACCAATATCTGCATGATGATGGACCAAAATATTGCTGCCCCAAGAACAAGCATCATTGTATTTTCCTTAACCCATAGGATAAAATCCCCTGATACGAAGGAAGCTCCTTTAATTCCTTTAAATAGCAAAAAATAGGTAAGTCCTGACAATGCGAGCCCACTCCAGATTCCACCGACGATCATTATTTTTTTCTCGTAATGAAAAGTGAATAACAACCTTGAAATAAACTGTACTATGGCTCCTATAATGAAAGCTATTCCAATAGAAAGAAAAATACCTGCGATGATTAATAAGGCACTGGATCCATTCAGGTAATTTCCTATGTCCTGAATTCCACCTTCGGAATGATAAACCTTAAAAACAGAAACAGCTGTGGCCGCACCCAAAAGCTCAAATACGATTGAGACTGTCGTTGAGGTAGGAAGCCCGTAGGTATTGAACAGGTCTAACAAAAATATATCCGTGACCATTACAGCCAGGAAGATGATCATGATCTCAGAAAAGTAAAAGTATTCCGGATTGAATATGCCCTTTCTGGCTATTTCCATCATGCCACTTGAAAAAGTAGCGCCAATGAAAATACCTATACTGGCCACAATCATTATGGTTTTTCTGGTGGCTACTTTGGAACCAATAGCAGAATTCAAAAAGTTTACAGCATCGTTACTTACACCTACAACCAGGTCAGCTGTTGCAAGAAAAAGAAGTAGAATTACTATGAAGAGATATAATTCCGTGAGATTAAAATTTTAATCAAAATTACCTACTCTACTATTATCTGTATGTTAATTTAACATGAACAAATGATTAAGTATTCCCAATAATTAAGGTTTAATAATTAATCCTCCTAAAGGTCCAATTTCTATACTTCCTCCGTTGTTATTAATTAAAGGTAATGTGGTGTTTTTTAGCCTGAGAAGTCCGTTAATTATTAATTCTCCTCTATTTCTGATTACAGCATTGGAATTGATAATAAGATTTGCCCCTTCTTCAATCTCCATACTGTTGCATTCATGAGTCGTATTCATATTGCTAAAGCCGATGGTAAAAACACCTATATTAACCTGAGGGTTGTTAATCGCACCAGATGGAATAAGTACGTCATCAATTACTGAAGGCACAGTTCCCCCTTCCCAATTTCCAGCATTATTCCAATTGGGATTAATTGTTCCTAGCCATTCTTTCTTATTAGAAAGAATGGAAAGCGTAATCCTATCGGATAAGTAGTTTAACGACCACTCCATATTAGAAGGAAGATTGGGTAAGGTTGAATTGGTAAAAGACCCCAATAAGCTAACAGTGCTTTGAAGGAGTGTATATTCTTCACCAATTGCAGGAACAAATCCTGGCAAACTAGTTACAATCAGATCACCTCCAATAGTCACAGCAGCATCAAAGGTGATGGTATCATGATTATTGAAGTTTTTATTCACCCCATTTCCGGTAAGGTCAAATGTAAATTCAGGATTAATTGCTGCATAATTACTAATATCCAATTTACCAATAGAGTCTCCAACTCCAACAATTGCATCTAGGTCCATCCAGGTACAATCCAGATGCCCATCTAAAAATACAGTATTGCTGTTATTGAATTTTTCATTGGAGTCATCACCTGTAATAAGTTCTCCCGAAACATTATTAAGGGTGACAATCCCATCATTATTGAAAGGCATGTTGTTGATCTCTCCAAGCAAGGTGCCGTCAAAGTATATTCCATTTAAAGCGTTATCAATTGATATCATTCCGGTCACACCATTGGAAAATTCAGCACTAATTCCTACTCCATTTATATAAATGGCTCTTTCAGAAATATTCTTCATAGTAATTGAACCGTGGTTTTCTACGCCACTTGTGGCGTCAATTCCTCCATAAGTGTTCTCGATATAAATTGTGCCTGTTGAGAGGTTGGAAAAATTAAAAGAGTTGGCATCTCCTTCTTCCACATGAATGGCATATGTGCCGAAGGATAAATCTCTTATATCAATTGAACCGGCATTTTCAAAGATCGGAGGATCAAAGAATCCCCATTGATTGATACCAAAGTCAGAATCCGAAATGCTAATACTACCATTATTTTCAAAGGTGCCATCCCTTTGATCAATAGCAATTGCTGCATGTGAGATCTCAATGGTCCCATCATTAATGAACGGATTATACCCGAGTGCATCGTCAAGAGAAGATATACCGGCTACAATCGTCTCTCCGGGGACTCCTGAAATTTCAATGCTTCCATTTGCCATATTGTGAAATTCATCCTCTGTTTTTAAACAGGTGCCCTGCATGTTGGTCATTGTAATGGAACCATTATTCTCAAATGAAAATCCGGCTGCTCTTATTCCACCCTTTATGTCATCCATAGTAATAGCTCCATCATTCCAAAAATTGGTCAGACATTCAATTCCATAAGCAAATTGTTCAGTAATGTCTGAAATTATAATTGTTCCGTCATTGTCAAAATTACCCCCATCGACCCTGAGTCCATAAACTGTTACCTGTTTAACTTCCAGGCTTGCTCCTGCTTTATTGTAAAAAGTACCAAGATTACAATCTACTCCATCATCAATAAAATAATTTCCATCTATTACTACCTCACCTCCTGATTCGTTATCAAAACGATTATCAAGATATATGCCCGGGTCACCATCAGAGGATATACTTCCTGATATCTCTAAATACCCGTAATTATACCAGAACGCATCATTGTAAATACCGTACCTGTCAAATGTAGATATAAGGATTTCTCCTCCTGCCATATTAGTTATTCTATTATGGTTTGTAATCCCATCGTCATCCACATCAGTAATGATCAGTGAACCATGGTTTTCAAGATTTCCATCTTCGTCTATATATATTCCCTGGGCAGGAACATTTGTCACGTGTCTATTAACATCGTTTATAATTATTGATCCGTGATTAATTAAAGTATCATTTAACCATATGGCATCATCCTCGATATCTCCAATATTGATCAAACCTCCTATATTATTGGTTATTTTTCTAGAATAACCTACAATAGGAACATTACCAGAAAAAATCGCGACGGAAGCTGAGTTTATAATATCGATAGTTCCATTGTTGATGAGCTGAGCCTCTTTAACAATGATGCCGTACGTAGAAGAATTTAATAAGTCGATATCTCCATTATTAATGAGAGTTCCATAAAGGTTAACTCCCAGATTATTGGCGTAAGTGATGTTGATCTGACCATTATTAATCAACTTTCCTCCAGAAAGATGGTTAAAAAAATATTCAATATTCAATGTTGCACCAGATTGTATGGTAAATGGGTCTGCAGAGGATTGCAACTCATAGATTGATATATTCGACCCTGTAGGAATTGTTACACTATATATTCCTCCGATTTCTACAGATTCTGTAGGTGTTGGAGTATGTCCCAAAGACCAATTTAATGGATTGGTCCATTGATTGTCTCCCCCTCCTCCTGTCCATGCATTAGTCTGGCTATATAGAGAAGCTGTAGATAACAAAAGTGATATTGTATAAATTATATGAAGGCGCATCTGCTTTTTCCCCAAATCTATAAGGAGCAGAGCTGCCTTTTTCTACCCGAAAGGGTAATTTTTTCTTTCCTACAAAGGATAAAAATTAGCTTTGAACTATATTGAAGCCTAAATCTTGAATCAATCCAATAAATATTACCTGATAATCATCAATCCTGTCAGTGGTCGGGGAAAAAACAGTCGTATTGTTGATCAATTGAAAGTTGACTTTCCCGATTCTGATATTCGCATCACTAAATTCAAGGGTCATCCCTATTCAATCATGAAAGAGGAGGATTTAAAACCTTTCAGTGCCGTCATTGCTATGGGGGGAGATGGGACGATGCACGAAGTGATCAATGGGATGATGGATCGTGAGGATGGTATGAAAATTCCTATAGGCCTGATTCCGGGTGGAACCGGTAATTCTTTTATGCATGATCTGAATTGCCTTGATCCTCAATCTGCCATCAGGATCATTAAAGAAGGAAACCTTAAGGCGATTGACCTTGCTGAAATCAAAATGAAAGATGGGATCAGACATGCCTATAATATTGTAGGCTGGGGAATATCCGTAACCATCAACAACCTGGCAGAAAAATGGAGAAAGGTCGGTGGACAACGATACAATCTTGCAGCTTTGTATGAGATCTTCAGAAACCCTAAATGGCCAGTTAAGATCATTCTTGATGATGAGATTAAAGAAGGGTCATATTCTTTCTTCCTCGCCTGTAATAACATGTATTCCGGTAATGGAATGAAGGTCGCACCCAAAGCGATTCTGGATGATGGATTGATTGATGTTATTCTCCTAAAACAAGCATCTCGGTTAAAATTAATTGGGTTATTTACAAAGATATTTGCCGGTAGTCATATTGATAATCCATTGATTGAATACCACCAAGTTCGTTCGTTTTCGATTATTCCTGAAGAAGATACCGTTCTAAATATTGACGGTCAAGTGGAAGGACATACACCCATTAAAGTAGGTGTTCTTCCTAAAGCAATTCAGGTATTTTACCCAAAGTAGGTCAGCGATTCGATTTATTGCCCATTCTTTTTCCTCCTCCCCATGGTCGTATTTCATCAGCTTGAAAAGTTGAACTCCCTCGTTTATTACCCAATAGTTTTATCCTTTCTCCTGATTCCAGCATAACCGGTGGTGCAATCCAGGCATCAGAAATATCAATGGTCCATACTTTATCCTCGTAGTCTCTTAATGATAGGCTTTCTTCTGTTATCTGCTCGATGATTCCTGAATGATACCCTTCCTCCGGATTGGACCATACCTGCATTTTGCGTTCTTCAATGGATTCATATGCACCCAATGCTTTCACAAATGTACTGTCAAGCCATCCTCCACCACCAGCAATAAAAAATAATGTCCCAATTGTTATGCTAAGCCCTATAGACCAACCTACTTGCTTCAAGAGCGGAAGTTTATACCCTTTCCAGGAGTACCTGATTCCAAGAATTGACACCAGAAAGAAAGCTACCACGAGTACCAACCATATAAATGGAAGTATCGAAAGAACCATTTCCAAGCCGGAGTGTCCAAAATGATCACCCAGGTTAAAATCAGATTGCTGAATGGCATAAATGATTACTGAAAATGCCAATCCTCCCAAGATAACAGCCATAAGAAATGAAACCCAACCACCTGTGCTTCTCAATGTAAACACCCACCTGGGAGTAGGTTTAATGTCACTTTCCTTAATGATCTCCAGTATTTTGTGTCGTAGGTCGTTATTTGTCATGTTCTTTATCCAATAGTGTTTTTAGTGCTTTTCTTCCTCTATTTAATCGTATTGCTACGGTTCCTTCCGGTATCTTTAATATATCTGATATTTCTTCATAATTCATGGATTCAAAATATTTCAAGATGACCACATCGCGATACTTAGCATCCAATTGTTGAATCAATTCCTGAACTTGTTCTTCCTGTGATTCATTTTCATCAGATTCATCATAATTCACTTTTATAATTTCATTTACTCCTTCGGAAAATGCTCTTTGGTGGGTTTTAATTTTCCTCCACCTGGATATGGTTACGTTGTGTGCAATCCGATATAACCAGCTGGATAATTTCAATCCACTACGGTATTCATTAAGATTCTTCCATATCTTTACAAAGGCATCTTGCAAGACATCTTCAACTTCCTGGTCACTGGCTCCTGATATTCTTTTAATATATCTTGCCAGTCGATCGCTATATCTAAGAACGATACAATTAAAATAATCCATATCTTTCAATGATAAGGTTACCATCTCATCATCCGCCAATTGATCACATATGTCCCGGGGTATCAGCATAAATCTTTAAAAGAGAAAAGGCAAACTAATTAAAATCTGCCTTTTCCTTCTTAAGTCCATTGAAAATTTACCTCTTAAATTGTTTAGCGTTTTCCGTGATGGCCTTCACCTTTACACTTTTTCTTTCCATTTTTGTTGCCTTTACAATCATCTCCACATTTTCCTTTTTCTCCTTTGCAACCTTTTTCTCTGCTATCTCTGGGTTTTTCATCACCACAGAGCCATCCTCCTCTTTCTTGTTCATGGGCGATAATGGATTCATATAGATCCTTAGAAATGTGTTGCACTTCATATGCAGCATTTTGCTTCTCAAGATTCCTGGTAAATGCCCTCATATGATTCCTGGATCCTCTGACCAACTCTTTAAACACTGCTTTCAAATCATCATTATCAGTAGTTCGGCTCTCTAACAATTCATTTAAGTCGTATATGTCGAGGTCTTCAATGGATGCTCCTATTTTTAATGCTTCAGTAATATCGGTTCGTCCCCTTATGACGAGTGATTCATACATTTCCTGAAATTTTCGGTTGGAAAACTCCCCTAAGGCTTTTTCCTCTATTGGGTTTTTGAGGTTGTATTTTTCAAAGAGGCATTCAATAGCCTCCATATGGCGATTCTCTGCATCAGAAATATTCTTAAAGACTTTGATATCGTATTCTTTTCCTAATGTGATGTAAACATCTCTCGCCAGTTTTTCTTCTTCAATCATCATTAGCAATGCTTCTTTCTCTGAAGCATTTAATTCCTGATGAGGTAGGTAGTTAACTACTTCACAAGCAGAAACTTCCTCTCCATCAGTATCAGGTTCTGTTGATTGAATAAAGAATGCAGAAACAAATAATAATGACAGCATTGCAAGTAGGAGCTTAAAATTTTTCATGTTTTTTACTTTTTTATAGTTTTAGATGTCAACGTTCACCCCCTACTACGCATCACTTTCAAAATCCTTTCATTTTTTCTAAATTATTTTTACATGCAATCGGTAAAGCTTAATTTTTTAAGTTTTATCTTTCTTTTTATAAACATTACCCATGAAACCGATTTTAATCAGCTCTCCAACTAGAAGATCCGGCACAACACTGATTCAGAGATTACTTACTTCTGCACCGAATACTATTATTTATGGTGAAACCTGTGCCAATGACATCATGATGTTAACCAATCTGTATTCTTATAAAGCATCATATTTTGAGTCTTCAAAAAAGTGGAGAAACGATCAATTAAAATCAGTACTTAAAGGAGAAGTAAACCAATGGATCCCTGATCTGATGCCAGATGTTGACAATTACCTTGAAGCTCTTAAGACTTCATTTTATTCTACTTTTCAGTATTTTGAAGACTTCGCCAAAGAACACGACAAGACCATATGGGGCACAAAACTACCAGAATGGAATATCAACAACCTTCAACTGGTTAGAACCTTTTTTCCTGGATGCAAGATCATTTATATCATTAGAGACCTAGGTGATTGTCTAAGATCTGCTAAGGCTGTTCAAATGGTTCAGGGAATTGAAGAATCTAAACGTTTCTGTATGTTATGGAGACAAAATGTAGATTTCGCTTTGCAAAACTTAACAGGAGCGGAAGTTTTACACCTTAATTATAAAGACTTAATCTACAGCCCTGTGGATACTATAAAAAATATTGAAGAGTTTTCAGGGTCAGTAGGTATTGATGCATCTATCCTTGAGTTTAAAATTAACACTTATTCAGATGATGAAAATGAGAAAGGATATATCGTCCCAACTCAACTAAATGAAGAAGAAGTAGAACTCGTAGACTCATTAAAGGTTTAGATTATGTGGAAAACAACTCTTTTATTAATAACAACCCTCATTGTAGCACCAATACTAGCTTATATACTGGATGAACCACCAAGCGAAGAACAGGTAAAAATCATTCATCTGCTCGGCATCATCTGTCTTAGTAATATCATACTTTGTTTTGTAGTTAGCACTATAACCCAAAACTACAGTCAGGTGGACAAGTTATGGTCCATCATGCCCATCGTTTATGCATGGATTACTGCATGGCAGGCAGATTGGGAATCAAGGTTATTAATTATGGCTTTACTCGTAACCATCTGGGGGGTGAGATTGACTTACAATTTCTACAGGCGCGGAGGATATCAATTGAAAATATGGGCAGGAGAAGAAGATTATAGGTGGTCCGTCTTACGACAAAGGAAAGAATTTAATTCACCCATTAAGTGGATGTTATTCAACTTGTTTTTTATATCCATCTACCAGATGTTACTGATTCTGTTATTTACCATACCAATCGTTAAATGTATGGGTGGTGATCCATTAAGCATTGTTGATTGGATTCTGGCAACTTTTTTTATTCTATTCGTAGTTATTGAAACCATTGCAGATCAACAACAATGGTCATTCCAGAATAATAAGAAACGCTATCCTAAAAAATGTAGAGGTTTTCTGGACACAGGATTGTGGGGAATTGTTCGCCATCCTAATTATGCCGCTGAGCAGGCAATATGGATCGTGTTTTACTTTTTCAGTATTTCAGCTACTGGTGTGTGGGTCAACTGGAGCATCATCGGATGTATATTGCTCGTCTTTTTGTTTAAAGGAAGTTCAGATTTCTCTGAGTCCATATCACTAGGTAAATATCCAGAGTATAAAGAGTATCAGAAGTCGATTCCCCGGTTTTTACCTATGAGATTTTAATCAATCAGAACCCCCTCCAATTGGCTCATTGAGGATAATGGTCTGAAATTTAAAACCTCCAATATATTTTATAGCTAAATGGATATAAACTATCGCAGGCTTAATTGAATATGCAACCTTTGATTATTATTTCAGATCTTTAATCTAAATGAATCATTATGCTTCCATTAGGAGAATACATATATACACATCTGTTTGAAAGTGAAAAGAGGTACCAGTTTATCACGGGAGCAGGATTGTTGGTTGCCATATTTCTTAACGTTTTTCAACCCTTTGGGATAAATACTGGCGGGTTTAGTTTCTCAGGAATAGCAATGGTCTCAGGATATGGATTAATGACAACATTGGGATTGATGATGGTGATTAAATCAAAGTTGATTTTTCAAAGACTTTATCATTTCCACCCCATCATATTTTCTTTAGCAACCATTCTTCTTGTATCCCTTTTTATTTTTTCTTATTTCAAGATTATCTTTTCAGGAAGTTCTCCATCAGATCGATTTGTTATCATTTATCTAAATACGCTCATAATGAGTGTAATTATATTGCTACTCATCAAGGGAT
>Ga0316201_10005030_pt1 | contig 10110 bp, 10 predicted proteins | sample CS6wburrow_MG_FD_204516 | JGI IMG/M metagenome (GOLD analysis project Ga0316201, IMG submission 204516) | Coastal sediment microbial communities from Delaware Bay, Delaware, United States - CS-6 worm burrow | ecosystem: Environmental > Aquatic > Marine > Coastal > Sediment | place: USA...
TCAGGTGTGTTATCGATGAAAGCACTGGGCGAAGCATCGGATGAGATGCATTTCCTGCTGGTTAGAGAAGACCACTGCAAGGGGCACGATGAAGATCAGTTGCAGACTATCGCCGAATACAGAAAGGAACAGGGTGTTGAAGAATACGACGATCTAAACAGGGAGTGGTACCAGATCATTTTAAAGAAAAAGTCCACCGGCCCGACCATAGGCAAGCCGTCCGAGATGAGCCTGCAGATGTTTTTCATGGCCAGTTATGATATCGATCGCTTCCGCCGTTTTGTGATGAGTGACAGTTTCATCAAGATGTATGACCTCACCGATGAAGAATATGAAAAACTCGAAAAGGATGACATCGAGTTAATGAAATTCGGCTTCCGCCTGATGAAGCAGGTGTTCTTCGGTGAGCTCACAATCAAGGAACGCGAAGGTGCCTGGGAAAAACGTGTAGAAGAACGCCGCGAGATTCTCGAGTATCGCAGACAGGCGGAAATTGCTGAACATCAAAGAAAACAGGAAGAAGCGCGTAAAGCTGCACTGGAAGAAGGCAGCGACAAATAAAGCCGCACTCACTGGCACCCTTGATCATGAGCACTACAGTCACAGTTTGTATATTGTCAGATACCCACGGCTACCTGGACGATCGCATTGCTGATGTTGTCCGCGGCTGCGACTACGCAATCCACGCGGGCGATATTATGGGCGCTCACATACTCGAACAATTGAAACCGCGCAAAACGGTAATAGCTGTCGCAGGCAATAATGACTTCCCTGCAATGTGGAACAAGGAAGAAGCAGACATCGTCTCAGCATTACCCAAGACAACAAACCTGGATTTACCCGGCGGCACTGTGGCCATCGAGCACGGCCACAGACTGGGCGGCTTCCCTGAACATGACCAGCTGCGCTGGGACCATGCCGAAGTGAAGCTGGTTGTGTACGGCCATACACACAAACGCGTCATTGATCAGCAGGCTGAACCCTGGATCGCCAACCCGGGTGCCGCCGGCAGGGAAAGAACCAAGGGCGGCCCATCCTGTTTGATTCTCACTGCGTGTGAAGCAGAGTGGACGTTTGAGACTATATTGTTTGCAGATACAGAAGCGGCTTAATAGTCGTTGGTCGTTGGTCGTTGGTCGTTGGTCGTTGGTCGTTGGTCGTTAGTCGTTAGTCGTTAGTCGAATAGATATTAGACCAATGACACACGCCGAAAGACTAATGACAATTAAACCTTGATATATATCCAGCCTTTTTGCAGGCGCTCAGATATAAGCTCCTGCGCTGATTTATCAGTGACCGCCTTTTTCATCATCACAAGCTGCTTGCCTTCTTTTTCCTCGGCCTTGTGGATTGAGCGCTGACAGGCATAGAGAGATACATTATGATTGTTCTCGACGATGCCTTCTATGCGGTCAATGTATGGCGATACGCCAAGGCGTAGCATGTTGATGCCTTTCTTATAAGTTACGATATCGAGTTTCATTGGTGTGCCTGCCTCTCGATAACTTGCCAGTAACTGCTCCGCTTCATCAAGAGCACCCTTGACTGCATAGATATCACCTGTAGTAACGTGCAGTATTATTTTGCGCTCTTCCCTGTCAGCTGATTCTGAATACTTGTAATACTGGAATACATCTGCAGCTGATGCGATTTGAGTTGAACGCGCAGTATCATTTACAACCCAACCAGTAAACATACCGATAGCCAGCAACAGGCTGGCTGCTATACCTTTCCATATATAATGTCTCGCAGCTGTATTTCTGACACCACCTTCGAATTCGGGCTCGGGAACAGTCTCATAGGCATAACCAACCAGTTCACGAACTGCTTTTAGCTGGCATACGCGCTCCCGCAGTGATGCATCCTCCAGTATTGAATGACGAATCTCATCATTCTCGTCTGTATCTAACTCCTCATCTATGAACAGATTGAGCTTTTCATCTGTGTATGTTTTATCATTCATTATTTCACCCTCATCAGTTTGACCGGCAGCTTTCCCTCACCTGCCAAATCAAGCAACTGCTGCTTCAAATTCTGTCGGGCCCTGTGTAGACGACTCATGACCGTACCGATTGGAATATCGACAATTTCGGCAATTTCCGCATAACTGAAACCTGCAAAATCTGCCAGTGTTACAACTTCTCTCAAAGACATGGGCAAACGCTCCACGGATGATCTCACCCTGCCAACAATCTGCGACTGCTGATAGCTATCAGCATGTTCCGGCTGACTTTCATCACCAACATCATACAGCTCTACATTTCTGCCCTGAACCCGAAGGTGATCATGCCAGTTATTCAGCAGGATACGATATAGCCAGGTATCCAGTGTCGCCTGGTCACGAAGGCTATCAGCCTTCTTCATGGCCTTGAACATGGTTTCCTGCACCAGGTCATCGGCCAGCGAAGTATTATGGCACCATGAGTAGGCAAGCCTGTAAAGCTTGTTTCTTCTGTTCGCAAATTCCTGCTTGAGCCGCGCTGCCGCAAACAGATTTTTTATTGTTTTCATGCATTCTCCTTCATCCACATTAATAGACGCATTATCACTGTATTTATTCCCATGCAACATGGTCTGAAACAATTCTGAATAAACCACGAACTGGTAGCGTCTACAATAGAGTAACAAAATTCCACAGCAGTCAGGGACATTTATATGCCTTTGTTTTTATTGACTTATTATCGCCGCATCTCGTTAATATCCATAGGTGCCCTGATTATTATCTACACGCAGTCGATAATTGCTTCACCCGACGTGCTGCTCGAAGGCATGGATGGCAATAGACACAATCTCAACGAATACATCGGCAAAGGCAAATGGACAGCACTCAATATCTGGGGTACCCGCTGCCCGCCATGCATGGAGGAAATTCCCGAGTTGATTCATTTCCACGATGACCATAAAGACTCCAACGCAATCGTGGTCGGGGTTGCCATCGATTTCCCGAGTTATGGCTACGCCCGCAAAGACCAGGTTGCTGACTTCATAGAAGAATATCTCGTTGAATTTCCGGTGTTGCTCAGTGATGCAAGCATTTCGGAAAAAATAGGTGCCGGCAGGCTCGAAGGCTTGCCGACGACCTATCTATACACACCCGAAGGTGAACTTGTTGGCATGCAGGTCGGCGGCATAACTGGAAACATTCTAGAAAACTTTATCGACAAGTACGAGCGCAAGACAAGTACTGGCGTTGATAGTTCAAAAAAAGTGAATAAGTTTTCACCTGCCCCGTCTGAAACTAGACAGAAAAAATAACCAAACCGGTTGGTGGAGATTTTCATCACCAGATATTAAATACCAGATGGAGGCATCAATGATAAAGCTTTTAAAACCTCTCTTACTTGTCATGCTGACCAGCATTGCATTCCAGGCTAATGCGGCAACAGAAGACAAACCGTTCGCCGAACATAATATTGTTCTGCAAATCAGCGATGCTGATCCGACCAAACAGACACTTGTTCTTAACGTAGCTAACAACCTGATGAAGGCATACGGTGGGCCAGACAAGGTTGACGTCGAGATTGTTGCCTTCGGACCCGGCTTGAGGCTGATGTTTGATGATAACGGCAACAAGGGGCGTATCAGCGGCCTCACCGACAATGGCGTACGTTTTGCAGCCTGCGGCAACACCATGAAAAAAATGACTTCGCAACTGGGGCATGAACCCAAATTGAACAGCCAGGCCAACGTTGTCCCGGCCGGCGTGGTGCGCATCATTGAACTGGTCGATCAGGGTTACACCCTGATCAAACCCTGATACATTAAACAGAATAATAATTAGCAAAAATATTAATTTCGGAGGATAAAGCGTGATTCCAAGTAAACGAAAAATTGCTTTGATGATAGCCGGCATTGCTGGCTGTCTGATGACACAATCTGCCTACAGTGCCAACTGGCTGATGCTGCAAGGCACAGAAGAGGCAAAACAGGGCCAGGCACCACGCGCGCATCTGTGGGGTTTTATCCAGGCGCAATACCAGTATGACAATAGCGACCCCAATCCTGCCGGCGGCTATATACCACCAAAACTGATCGGCCCCAACCTGGATGACCAAGACGGATTCAATGTCAATCGTGCCCGTATCGGGGTTCGCGGCACCGGTTTTCCACTGGACTCGAAAGTAAACTATTTCATACTCGCCGAATTCGGCAATAACGGTATCACCTATGGCGATGACGGCAAACACCTGACCGATGCCAGCGTTACCCTGAACCATATTCCCGGTGCACGCGTGCGTATGGGTCAGTTCAAATACCCCGGTGCGGAAGAGGGCCTGCAGGCGATTCATGTGTTCGATTACATCAACTTCACCTCTGTCACCAACCAGTTACTGCTGGAACGTTTCCCGAACCCTGACGGCACAGATACCAACAAAGCTCCAACGCCAACGCCCAATGCTGAAATGAACCGGTATTCACAGTCCGTTGGCGCTTTCCGCGATGTCGGTATCCAGGTATTTGACACCTTCAAGGCCAGCAACTGGGAACACAGCTATGCCATCATGGTCGGCAATGGCAATGGTATCAACCGCGGTGACAATGACAGCAACAAGGACGTGTATGTGTACTGGTCATCGGAAATGGTGTTCGGCGGCAAGGGCGGTCGACGTGAAGGCTGGAAAACGTTCGCCTGGTACCAGGACGGTAAGCGAACCAATGCATATGACCCGACTCAGGAGCAGGATCGCACCCGTTATGGCGTCGGCACCAAGTACCTGAAAAAACCATTTCGCGTTACTGCAGAGTACATAGAAGGTGAAGGCATGATCTTCCAGGGACAACACCGTCCGCAACATATTTTCAACAACGAAGAGGCCAACGGTGGTTACATCGAGGGTGGCTGGTATATCGGAAATACCAACCTGGAGCTCGACCTTCGTTATGACACCTATACACGTGGTGAGAATCACCCAACTTCAGCTGCCAATGATGAAAGTACTGCAGATACAGTCACAGTTGGTGCGCAATATCACTTCAACAAGAAGACGCGTGTGAACATGGAATATGCGAGCCGTGACTACAAGTCGGATACCCCTGCAGTCAATACCCAGCAAAAAGATGTCGATGGCCGCTTCGCGATCCAGGTCACCCATATTTTCTGATAATAACAAGCATGTCTCCTGCCTTGGTTAAACAAGGTGCTCCACAGGGCCCGCAAGGGCCCTGATTTTTAGAAAAGCGAATAGAGGCTTAACAAAATGAACAATACACAATTGTCTGCCGTTGGTTTCCTTCTGTTTTATTTAATCAATAACCAGGCATTTGCAGAACAGGCCGATGGTGTGATTCGTATAAAAAGCATGCACAGCGTTACTGATACTGTTGATAAACTGGAGTCAGCGCTGAAAAACAAGGGCATGACAATTTTCAAACGGGTATCACATTCAGCTGGCGCGGCGAAAGTCGGACTTGAGCTAAGGCCAACCGAGTTAATGATATTCGGCAATCCCAAAGTCGGTACGCCATTGATGCAATGCCAGCAGCTGGCCGCGCTCGACCTGCCGCAAAAAGCTCTGGTATATGAAGATGAGAATGGACAGGTCTGGTTTGCCTATAACGATCCGGAATACATCGCAAATCGACACAACATAACCGGCTGCGACGATGTCGTCAGTAAAATTTCCAAGGCGCTGTTTAACTTTTCCAGGGCGGCAACCCAGTGACATTCATCACCAGACACTGATCAATCTGCGACCACAGTTTGAAGAACGTCTAATAATTTCTGCCTGTTGCTGTCGAGGTTGAAAGTAACATTATGGCCACCTTCGAGCGTAATCAACTGCTTTGGCTCCAGTGCTACCTCATACAATCTCTGTGCATGATAATAATCGATGATCCTGTCTTCATCACTGTGCATGATAAATATCGGCACAGGCGCCACCTTGTCAACAGATTCAATAGGGCTGTAGGTATTGCTGATTGTCTTCGAAAGCGGCCATTGAAACAGCCAGAACACCCAGCTGCTCGATAACGCATCCTGTGCAACATCATGATAGTCACTGAATGCCGCGACCGAAACCAGAGCTGCGATCCTGTCACGGTGCTGGCTGTGTGCGACCGAGTAAACCGACAGGCTCGCTCCCAGGCTCTGACCCATGACGATGAGTTGTTGATCCTCAGGAAGATCGTCAATCACACGCCCAATCAGTAACTCCATATCATCAACAATCGGATCGAGTTCAGCCTCGCCTTGCGATTGCCCATAACCGCGATAATCAAATAAATACACATCGTAACCGTGAGCGACCAGCCAGTACACGTTTGCAAAATGTGTACTGATGTTTTCGGCATTGCCATGGAAAAATATTAATGTTCCTTCAGTATCGCCATCGGAAAACAACTTCCATCCATGAAGTTCAATACCATCAGTGGTTTTTATATATCTGTCTTCATACATAACCCCAATGGCATCGGGCGTTATTACGTGCTCCTTCATTGGAAAAAAAATGAAATTCGTGCAACTTGATAATAAAAGGAGGCATGACAGCAGAATTACATGCAGTAAATCTCCCTTGAGATCTCTCGAAATATTTGTAAAAAGAATCATATTAACGAAAATAAAAACGTGGTTTCTTGTTAACACACATGCACGCAAGATATCGTGCAATATTAATGCATCACATGAAGTATTTTTCTTACTCTATATCAACGACTTATATTTAACAGTTAAATTAAACATTTGGTACATGATAGTCACAGTTCTTATGCCAAACCATATATCTCAATATGCTTGCTTAGCGTATTTTATTTAACAATTATCAGCTTTGATTCTACCAGTAGAACCAACACTCATAATAATAATCAGGAGTTAGTTAATGAAAAGAATAATTACGGGTCTGGCACTACTTTCAGCTTCGTCGGTAACCATGGCAGAAGCACCGGGTGGCCCGGATTGCGGTTGGGGCAACTTGCTTTTCGAAGGCCAATCCGGCCTTGGTTCACATTTTATTGCGTCTATCACAAATGGCACCTCTGGTAACAATACTTTCGGTATGACCACCGGTACCAATGGCTGCAGTACTGACGGCACCCTTACCTATGGTGGTAAATCCTTGATTGGCTCAATCATGGGTGAGTTCACAGAGGATGTAGCACGTGGTGAAGGCGATGCACTCGATGCAGTAGCAGTCGTATATGGTATTGAGAAAGAAGACCGTAGAGCATTTTCACAACTGCTGCACGCAAACTTTAATACCATATTTCCAAATGAAAACGTGACAGCAGCTGAAGTAAATGCGTCTATTGACGAATTGCTTCGAAATGATGAGCGCCTTGCTAAATACGTAGCGTAAATATCAGCGCATAGGATAATAGGCCCTGTATCTTGAGATACAGGGCTTTTTATTTTCACTTCACAGCTTTTCAGGCTGGCTTGTAACCGGGAATGCACATCCCAGCATGTACCATGTGCAGAATATAATAGATGCGCCGTAGTCTTCTTATCCTTTCATTGCTGCTGTTAATACTTCCTCACGTCGCACACGCGTCGAGCGAAGTCAGCAAACTGGTATCCACAGCAAATAATCTTCAATCATGGAGAGATAGCGTATGGCTGAACCTTGGTCATTACCAAGGTGACAGCGATGATCCTACGCAATATATGAGCCAGGCTGACGATCAAAGATTTTTCCTGGCGCCTGATGGCAAGACCAATCCGGCTAGTGAGCTGATTGCAACAATTAATGCATTCTATAGCACCGAAGCCAGCTCAAATAATCATGCATTATGCCGTTTTCCGGCACGCCTGGAATGGCTCAGCAAGGCACTGAAAATCGACAAAACCACACTCCCGCAAGTCAGTTGCACTGACTATATAGAATGGCGCGGCATGATCAAGGCCGCTCGTGTCACGATGGTATTTCCCGCGTATCATCTCAACGGCCCATCATCCATGTTTGGACACACACTTTTACGCCTGGACCCCCCGGCAGATGATAACTGGTCCGACTGGTTGTCCTATGCGGTTAATTTCGGTGCCGATGTGCGCGCAGATGATAACTCACTGTTTTATGCGCTCAAGGGATTGTCCGGCGGTTATTCCGGTATCTTTATTGTCGAGCCCTATTTCAAGAAAATCCAGGAATACAACAAGATTGAAAAACGCGATATTTTCGAATACCAGCTCAACCTTTCAAGGCAAGAAACCGAAGTAATGGTTACGCACCTGTGGGAGGTTAAGACCATAAACTTCGATTATTATTTTTTCGATGAAAATTGCTCTTATCGACTACTGGAACTTCTGGAGGTTGCACGCCCCGGCATTGAACTGACGGATGAATTCAAGTTGACGGCCATACCCGTCGATACCGTAAGGGCTATTGAAAAAGCGGGCCTGATATCGACAACTGTATTCCGCCCATCACAATCAACCACGTTACAGGCACTGATCGAAAGAATACCTGAAAACCATCACTACCTGATCAAGCAGGCCGCAAACGACCTTGACACCCTTACACAAACACCTTTTACTGATCTGGATGAAACAGAACAACGGGATATTATCGAAGCGGCCTACCGCTACCTGCGGTACCTGCAAACAGGTGAGGCGCGCGATCCGGAAATTGCCAGTCGCAGTTACGAGCTGCTGAAAAAAATGAACAGTTACCCGGTTTCAAGCATAAATATAGCCGATACCATCATACCCCCAGCGGCACCTGAACTCGGACACGGCAGCAAACGAGCTTCATTCGGCATTGGCACACGCCTTGAAAATACTTATGCGGAGTTCGCGTTCAAGATGTCATTTCATGACCTTGAAGACAATGAAAAAGGATTTTTACGCGGTGCACAAATTAATATAGGGAGTATTCAGTTAAGGGCAGAAGAGAATGAATCCCCTAGATTATACAAACTGGATCTTGTCGATATCTTCTCGCTAACAACACGTACCCGCTTCCTTAGGCCCCTGTCCTGGAAAATCTACACCGGCCTGGAAAGGCAATTGACCAAAGGCATTGACCAGTTAACAGGCCACGTTAGCGGGGGTGCCGGCGGCAGCTGGCAGCTTTTTGACAACAGCCAGATTTACGCACTGGCCACAGCACGGCTTGAAGCCAACAAGCAATTGGATCGCGCCATTGAACCAGCATTCGGCTTTACAACCGGGTTATTGCAACATTTCGGATCATCAACGATACGCCTCGATGCCAGCGGCGAGCAGTTCAGCGACGGTATCTACCGTTTACGTGCAGGCTATATACAGAATTTCGTAATCAGCACCAACCATTCAATCAGGTTATCGGCAAAATATGAATGGCAGGAAGTCGACGAGTTCTCGGATATACAACTGAGTTATCAGTACTATTTCTGATGCGAATGGTTTAGTTGATTATTCGCCAGACTGGGTGGTTTGTTATGCCCAGTAGGAGCGGCTTCAGCCGCGAACAAATCTTGCGTATAGAAACAATTCGCGGCTGAAGCCGCTTATATGTTCAGGTGAAAAGCCAATCAGATTAAACCCTGGAACGGTATGTATTTTAAAATATCACCCGTATTTATCATCTTTTCAGGTTCAACGATAACCAGACCGTCGGCCCAGCTCACTGAACTCAGCACACCGGATCCCTGCTGTGGATAAATTTCGGCATACGCACCCGAATCATCATGCTTTACGCGTACACGCAGGTATTCCTGTCGCTTGATGCCTTGCCATTGAAAACCGGAACGTATTGAAAGCCCCCGGGACAGGTAACTCGTCGCTCCCTGCATTTTAAGAATCAGCGGACGCGCAAATACAAGGAAGGTCACGAACACTGAAACCGGGTTGCCAGGCAGACCCATGAACAGGGCATCATCAACCTTGCCAAACGCCACCGGTTTGCCGGGTTTCATATTAATACGCCACATGCTTAGTTCACCCAGCTGCTGCAGTGCGATACGCACGTAATCTTCCTCGCCTACAGATACGCCGCCGCTGGTGAGCACAAGATCTGCATCTGCAGCTGCACGCTTGAGCACATCGAGTGTAGCTTCTAGGGTATCGGGAACGATACCGAGATCGATCACTTCACAATCGACTGACTGCAACAGGCCTTTTAGCGTATAGCGGTTGGAATTGTAAATCTGGCCCGGAGCAAGCGCCCGACCCGGCTCAACCAGCTCATCTCCGGT
>Ga0316201_10005031_pt1 | contig 10109 bp, 8 predicted proteins | sample CS6wburrow_MG_FD_204516 | JGI IMG/M metagenome (GOLD analysis project Ga0316201, IMG submission 204516) | Coastal sediment microbial communities from Delaware Bay, Delaware, United States - CS-6 worm burrow | ecosystem: Environmental > Aquatic > Marine > Coastal > Sediment | place: USA: Delaware...
ATAGTTTTTGTTGAACCTAAAAAAATCAGTTGAATCGTAGCGAGAGCAGTTAACCTGCATTTCTCACCAGGATCACGGGAGCAGGCGCAGGAGTAAGCCCGCATGTCTCACCAGATGGACGAGCCCTCACTTGATCTTTGAATCCACAAAGGATTTTGCTCAGTCGGAAATACACACGGTTATTCCACTCCTTCGCAAAATCCTTTGTGAATCCAAATCTCGGCGTGATCATCTCGCCCCCTGATGAGACATGCGGGCCAGTGTTCGTAAGCGCCGCTCTGGAGCGAAAAGCGTAGCCATAGCTACGGTTTGAGTGAAGAGCAAGCTTACGGGCACGAAGACCAGCCTGAACCGTGATAGGCACGCTTGATTAACACGCTGTATTTTTGATCATCCTGGCTTTACTCCAGATAGCCAACGTCTTATCAGTTTTCTACGCCGCCTGGTGAGAAATGCGGGCTAAAGATCTTGGGCTTGTCATACAGTGTAACAAGCTGTGGGAGATTCCTCACATTCGTTCGGAATGACAGGAAGTTTTGAGTTGCTGCCTCGAGCCGATCTCTGAATGTTGCTTCGTGAGATACCATTCAGCTACAACCCTGAAGTATAGCTTACACAAAGTTTGGACACTGAATATTCTGATATTATGCGTGTAACTTTATGATAATTATAGAATTTATTGGTCGGGACGACAGGATTTGAACCTGTGACCACCACACCCCCAGGTATGTGCTGTTAGCTTCACTATACTATTGAATTTATTGACATTTCTTACTTAACCCATCCTGTCAAATACGGTATGTTCCGTCACATACTATCAAATAGTTACAAACGATTTTGCACAAAGTTAAGAATGTTGAAATTCGCAATTTATCGCAGATCAGGACAAACCGATAAACGCCGGGCGCCGTAGGGTCGAGGAATAGTGATCACGGGTTCGCGAACACAATGCATCGCTCGATTGCATTATCCGCTCATAAAGCGGTCATATGTTCGGCCAAATTCCGTTCATAAAATACCAACAGCATCACTGTTCACGCAGCATTTACATGATATAATTCATTTTTTTTATCTTTCCAACCGGACACGAATTCGGACATGAAACCGGACATAGCGGAGCTCCCAGACAGAAACGAGCCCATTTCGCTGATGGAGCCTATGCTGATTTCGACAAGTTCCCGACACCGCGCATCCCTCGCCGACCTGTCAGTTGACCTGGCGGCACACTCGGCCGGTTTTCGCCGGAGCCTTCCCGAGGGTGTTCTTTCTGCCCTCGCCGATCTGGTTCGGGCAATGAACTGCTATTACAGCAACCTGATTGAAGGTCACGACACCCATCCGCTGGATATCGAACGCGCACTAAAGAACGACTACAGCGCCAACGCCGACAAGCGCAACCTCCAGCTCGAAGCCAAGGCACATATCGCGGTGCAGCAATGGATCGATGAAAGCGGTCTCGAGGGCCAGGCGGTAAGCACGAAAGGGATTAGCGAGATACATAAGCGTTTCGGAGAACTGCTGCCCGCAGAACTGCTCTGGGTCGAAGAACCTGACACCAAAGAACGGATGCGGGTTATCCCTGGCGCACTGCGCCGGCGTGACGTAAAGGTCGGCCAGCACGTACCGATCAGCCCCGGCGCCCTGCCGCGGTTTCTGGCGCAGCTTGAGCGGGCCTACAGCGGGCTCGGCAAAGCGGAAACCATCATCGCAGCGGCGGCGGCCCATCACCGGCTGCTATGGCTACACCCGTTCCTGGATGGTAACGGCCGCGTGGCACGACTGATGTCACATGCAATGCTGCTGGAGGCTCTTGATACCGGTGGTGTGTGGTCCATAGCCCGCGGCCTTGCCAGAAACGTGAGGTTGTACAAGAGCCATCTGTCCCAGTGCGACCTTCCACGCCGCAATGATCTCGACGGAAGAGGCAATCTCAGCGAGGAGAATCTGGCCGCTTTTGCCCGCTTCTTCCTCGAAACTTGTCTCGACCAGGTGACCTTGATGGAGGAACTGGCCCAGCCGGATCGACTGCGCAATCGGATCCTTCTATGGGCAGAGGAAGAAGTCCGCGCGGGTACGCTGCCACAAAAGGCAGGCAGCATTCTCGAAGCGATCCTGTATCGTGGTGCATTACCGCGTGGCGATGTTCCCAACCTGCTTGGAACCAGTGACCGGCATGGCCGGCGTGTCGTCGCTGCCCTCACGGAACGCGGCGTTCTCGTTTCGAACACGACACGCACCCCCTTGCGTCTCGCCTTCCCCGCCAAGCTGGCGCCGCGCTGGATGCCGGGATTGTTTCCTGAGAAATCGCAGTGAAAACCCTCAACACCCTCCTGAGAAAACTGACTTTCGATGATCTCCACGACTGGGCCAGTGAAACCATACTCAATCGGGGCAAGGGCTATGTGAAACGGGTCGACCAGCTCTGCCGAACTCAAGACAATACCCTTGTTGCATGGGTCACCGGCAGCGAACGGTACGCCACTTCCGTCCGGATCGACGATGATGGCGACTTCGACGACTTCTGCACTTGCCCCTATTCGTGGGGGCCATGCAAGCATGCGGTGGCGGTGATTCTGTCAGCAGCGGAACATGTAAAGAAAAAGCAGACGATCCCGCCACTTGACGAAGACAGCGATCTTGGCCAGACGCTGTTCGGTGACGCCGAGGCAGACGAATGGATCGACGACGAGTGGGAGGAGAACAATGAACCCGTGGTCGCCCCAACGCCAAGGCGCACAAAGGCTCAGGCCAAGCTTGGGAAAATACTCGATAACAGAAACCGCGATGAACTGCTTCACTTGCTCATTGATCTGAGCGACCGGTTCCCGGACGTCAGGCAGCACATCATCGAATCCGAACAACTCGCCAGCGGCCAGGCAGACAAACTTGTGCGCGCGTTGCGCTCGGAGATCCGGAATCTCACCGCCGAGCCTGCCTGGTACAACCACTGGAATGGCGAAGGCAACCTGCCCGACTACACCCACCTTGAGGAAAAACTGCGTGCACTGGCGAACCAAGGCCATGCGGATGCGGTACTCCAGCTTGGTGCGGAACTCTGGACCCAGGGTAACGCCCAGGTCGAACAGTCCGACGACGACGGAGAGACCGCCATGGCGATCGCCGCGTGTCTGGAGACGGTGATAGCGGCGCTGCCAGCATCTTCCTTGACGCCACCTGAGCAGCTACTATGGGTAATCGACCTGATACTGGAGGACGAGTATGCTCTACTGGACGCCGCCGATAAGCTCCTCAAGCGACGCAGCTACAGCCATGCCCACTGGCGAGAGGTGGCAGGTACACTCGAAACGCGGCTGCAGGCCATGTCCAAACCACGCACCAGCAGATTCTCCGACCGGTATCGACGAGGACGACTGTTAGACATGCTGCTCGATGCCTACAACCGTGCCGGATGGAAGGACAGGATCATACCCCGGCTCGAAGACGAGGCGGATGCCTGCCAGTGTTACCGACGGCTAACCGATGAGCTACTGGCAGCCGGCGAGCGTGAGCGGGCTCGCCACTGGTGCATTCAAGGCTATACGCGTACCGTAGACGATGCACCCGGTATCGCATCATCCTTGCAAGAACAGCTGCGAACAATGGCACAGAAGGAGCGGCGATATGACCTGGTCGCAGCCTATCGGGCACAGGACTTCTTTGACTCCCCCACGAATACGAGTTACAGCGAACTGCGTAAAGCAGCAGAGAAGGCAAAATGCTGGCCGGCCGCACGCACTGCGGCCCTCTATTATCTCGAAACCGGCCAGCGCCCTGGCGCTTCCAGCGGCAAAAAGAGTAAGAAAAACGGATGGCCCTTACCCACTCCAGAAGTCGAGCCGCCAACGGCCAGGAGACGAAGCGGCTATCAACGATTCCCCGATCTTGAAACGCTCATCGACATCGCCATCATGGAAAAGCGTCTCGATGACGTCGTCGACCTGTATCAACGTCTGCGTAAAACCAAACGCTGGGGCCGGGAGACAGACAAGACGGTGGCGCAGGCCGTAGCCAATACTCATCCGGACCTCGCCCTCGCAATCTGGGAAGACATCGTCGACAGCCTGATCGCACAGGTCAAACCGAAGGCATACGAGCAGGCAGCCGTCTACCTGCGGTTGATGAAAAAGGTCTACACGCGGAACCGCCGTCTGGACGACTGGCAGAGACTGCTGAACAGGTTGCGAACAGAACATAAGGCCAAACGGCGGCTCATGGGAGTACTCGATACCCTATCGAGAAAGAAACTGGTTGACTGATTGTCGGCACCACGTATGGCGCAATAAACGAAACGTCCCTTTTCAAGCTGCTTACCGATAGCAGTAGTCGAGCTTGCCGCCAAGCCGTGATGCGCGCGCATCACGGTGGATAGGTTTTTTGGTGAGGGACACCATCTTCAATTTTAAAACAACACGCCAGTATTTATTGACTATAAATTTTTCTTTCTACTCTACGGCGCTCTAGTTCCAGGTATTTCTTGTGACGCAACGTCAAATGTATATACGCCATCCAACTCATCATTTAGTTTATTAGCGACATATTGCGCTTTATTCACAATTAACGCATCAGGAAAATCAGCTTCTTTTCGTTTGTTCCCGACTTTTATTGATTTTGCATTTGTATAGTCACTCAAAGCTCGCCAGACTGTCTGACCATCTTCAAAAATTATATTTGGTTCTGCAAATAACGTATTGATGACTTTTATAATCGATTCTTTATCTAACTTATATTTCCTGCCTTTAAGCGTCCATATTGTTTCAGTTAATACAATGTCAGTAATTAATACATTTTCCGAACCCGTAATAATTGCTGATGCTTTTTTTGATTGTTTGACGTCATCATCGAGCAGATATCGCAGCAATACATTCGCATCAATCGCTATCATGTATTGACTGCACTTTGTAATGAAGCTTCATCACTCAGCCGTTTATCTGCTTTGATACCCTTTAATACGCCTTTCGCTGCTCCAGGTATTTTTTTAATAATAGTTATATAACCATGGTTATCAACATAGCTATTATATTCGTCGCCCGGTTCAATGTGTGCCTGACGACACTGGTCTACGGGCAAGGTAATTTGTCTTTTTGCACTCACTTTAGGCATGGAATTAACTCCTGAACTATTTAACTATACGTAAAGCATAGCCTTATCTTTGCTTTTTGTCTATTTGTAAAGATTTGGCTGCTCAAATAGATGGGGCGCACTATGGTGCAATAAACGAAACGTCCATTTTCAAGCTGCTTCACGATAGTAGTAGTCGAGCATGCCGCGAAGCCGTGATGCGCGCACATCTCGGTGGATAGGTTTTTTGGTAGGGACATGCTCTTTCTCCTGAACTCAACTGATACCCACAACTCCACCCCGTTAAAGACGCGTAGCTTGCGTGAAATTCATGTTATAGCCTGGGCAGCAGGATATGCGGGTTACTGAAATCCTTTTCTTAAAACTGTGAGATAGCGCTTTATCCAGGAAATATTTGTTGTAGTTTACACAAAGCGTACGCAATTAATATCCTGATATTCTTATATTCAGCGTCTAACCTTATGAAATATATAGGCAATATTGGTCGGGACGACAGGATTTGAACCTGTGACCACCACACCCCCAGTGTGGTGCGCTACCAGACTGCGCTACGCCCCGTGAAGGACGCATAGGATACCCGAAAACGGGCAAAGATATAAGATGAAAATCGTTATGAATGAAGGTGGGCATAGCCCACCCTACTTCTTAAAGCTGAATACCAGAGACTACGATTTCAGCAGATGCAGTAAATCTTCCAGTTCATTACGCATCTGGCGGATGATTTGCTGGCTCTGATTGCTATCTTCAGCCGCATCGTCACCTGTGAGCTTCTGCCGGGCACCGGTAATGGTGTAGCCTTGCTCGTACAACAGGTTGCGGATCTGACGAATCAGGATGACGTCATGGCGCTGGTAGTAGCGACGGTTGCCACGGCGTTTAACCGGTTTAAGCTGGTTAAATTCCTGCTCCCAGTAGCGCAGTACGTGTGATTTGACACCGCACAGGTCGCTCACCTCACCGATAGTGAAATAGCGCTTGCCGGGTATTGCTGGTAATTCGTTATTATTGCTGGCTTCCAGCATATGCTTCTACTCTTTGCTTCAGTTTTTGTCCAGGTCTGAATGTAACGACACGGCGCGCAGAAATTGGAATTTCCTCTCCCGTTTTGGGATTGCGACCGGGGCGTTCGGTTTTATCCCGAAGTACGAAATTGCCAAAACCAGATAGTTTGACGTGATTCGCATCCCCAAGTGCCATTCTCACTTCTTCAAAAAACAATTCGACCAATTCTTTGGCTTCTCTTTTGTTTAGCCCAAGCTCTTCGTACAGGCTTTCTGCCATGTCGGCTTTTGTTAGTGCCATTTCCTACTCCCGAAGTGTAGCAGCAAAATTTTGATTTAGTGCGTTAACCACTGATTCAATCTCAGAATCAATATCCTGATCAGTAAGAGTGCGGGAAAAATCCTGTAAAATCAAGCCAAAAGCGACACTTTTTAGTCCTTCATCGACGCCTTTACCGGTATAAATGTCAAATAACCGCACATCCTGTAAAATTTCCGAAGTGGAATCCCTGATGCACTCTTCTATCGACTGCGCACTCACGTTCTCATCGATCAATATAGCCAGGTCACGTCTGACTTCAGGAAATCTCGATAGCGGCCTGAACGACGGCAGATGTGACTGTCGTACCGCCTCTAGATCCAGCTCAAAAATGTAGACCGTATTACTCAATCCAAGCTCGCTCGCTGCCTGTGGATGCAATGCCCCCATCCAGCCAATGGCCTTGCCGTCTTTATAGAGTGCAGCACTCTGCCCCGGGTGCAGCGCCGGATGTGTTTCTGCACGATATTCGATCGCAGCCTCAGCACCGAACAGCGATTCAACATCCGCCTTCAAATCATAGAAATCTACTGCGCGGCTGCTTTCTGCCCACTGCTCATCATTGATCAAACCGCAGATGGCACCGGAAATCCTGTCGATCTGCTCCATTTCCTGATCACCCTGCAAAAAAACCTGCCCCGTCTCAAACAGGCGAACACGATTTTGCTGACGATTGAGATTATGTCGCACGGCCAGCAGAAGGCCCGGCCATATCGTTGTGCGCATCACAGACATTTCAGATGATAACGGGTTAGCCAGCTTCACGGCTTCACTGCCCGGGTCGAGCACAGCCTGCCATTTCGGGTCGACAAAGCTGTAGGTAATGGCCTCAAAATAACCGCGATCGACCAGCGACTTGCGCAGCTGTGTCAGCGACTGACGGCTTTCAGACATTTCACGCATCACAGCATGATATTTCGGCTGGGTGCGTGGAATATTGTTGTAGCCATGAATGCGCACCAGCTCTTCCAGAAGGTCCGCTTCTATCTCAATATCAAAACGAAAACTGGGTGGTTTCACCATCCAGTGGTCCTTGAATGATTTCACCTCCATTCCCAGGCGTTCGAGAATGCCGATTATTTCATCCGGCTCAAGCTGTATACCCAGTACACGACTGATGCGCTCATGGCGCAGGTCAATGGGGCTTCGGTCCTGAGGGTGTGCTTTTGTGGTGACTTCCGTGACAGGACCAACCTCGCCACCGCAGATCGCGAGTATCAGCTGTGTGGCGCGATCGATCGCTTGTACCTGTAGTTGCGGGTCAACACCACGCTCAAAGCGGTGTGATGAATCTGTGTGAAGGCCGTAGCCGCGCGCTTTACCCGCAATCGTTTCCTGTGCGAAGTAGGCACTTTCGAGGAAAATCGAGCGCGTTTGTTCATTTACGCCGGAGTTTTCACCCCCCATAATGCCAGCGAGTGCCAATGGGCGCGCGTTATCCGCAATTACCAGCGTGTTAGAATCGAGTTCGATGCATTTGCCGTCCAGGAGCGTTATTTCTTCTGAATCCTCTGCATAGCGAACGTTAATACGACCATCGAGCTGATCGAGATCAAAAGCGTGCATCGGCTGTCCGAGCTCGATCATGACGTAGTTGGTTATATCCACCACGGCACCCAGACTGCGTATACCCGAGCGGCGCAGGCGTTCGATCATCCATACCGGTGTCGCCGCATTCACATCAACATCACGCAATACCCGGCCGGCATAGTGTGAGCAGGCTTCGGGCGCCGCGATGTTCACCTCAAAAGTATCCTTGATTGTCTGCTTGTAGGGATCGTGCACTTCTTCCCTGACATCGCAGCGGTTCAGGGTGCCGAGTTCACGCGTGATGCCGGCAACGCTGAGGCAGTCACCGCGGTTAGGCGTCAGGTCGATGTCGATGATGGTGTCATCCAGCTCAAGATAGTCGCGCAGGCTGGTACCGACTGGTGCATCAGCAGGCAGCTCCATAATGCCATCGGACTGTTCGGCCAGGCCCAGCTCTTTTTCTGAACACAGCATGCCGGCTGAAGCCACGCCACGAAGCTTGGCCGGCTTGATTTTATATGTTTCATTATCCTTGGCAGTGAGCACAGCACCAACCCTGGCGAGCGCAACCGACAGGCCGGCACGTACATTGGCAGCACCACACACGATCTGCAGTGTATCTTCGCCGTCAGAAACCCGGCAGACACTCAACTTGTCGGCATCGGGATGCTTTTCGACAGACTCGACTCTGGCCACAACCACATCGGTGAATTCACCGGCAGCCGCTTCGGTGCCATCAACTTCCAGGCCGGCCATGGTCAATTGCTCAACCATCTCCCCGGTGGAAATAGCAGGATTAACCCAGGTTCGCAGCCATTTTTCGCTAATTTTCATAAATGCTTATTCACCACAGAGACACAGAGCACACAGAGGGTGCCTGTGTGGGTAAAACATCTCATAGAAACCTCACATAAGGTTGCTTTCATATTCTCAGTAAAACATTTCATAACAAAATATATTCTCTGTGTCTCTGTGCCTCTGTGGTGAATTGTCTTATGCAAACTGCTGCAAAAACTTGAGATCATTTTCGAAAAACAGGCGCAGGTCATTGACGCCATAACGTAACATCGCCAGGCGCTCGACACCCATGCCGAAGGCATAGCCGGTGTATTCTTCGTTATCGATACCTACTGACTTGAACACGTTGGGATGCACCATGCCGCAACCGAGTATTTCCAGCCAGCCGCTGTGGCCGCATACGCGACAGCCTTCACCACCGCACATCACGCACTGAATATCGACCTCGGATGATGGCTCGGTAAACGGAAAATACGAGGGCCTGAAACGTGTTTGCAGATTATCATCTTCGAAAAAATGTTTGAGAAAATCCGCCAGTGTTCCCATCAGGTCCGAGAAGCTAATATCCCTGTCGACCAGCAAGCCTTCTACCTGGTGAAACATCGGGGTATGCGTGAGATCGGAATCACAGCGATAGACACGACCCGGGGCAATAATCCTCAACGGCGGTTTATCCGTCTCCATGTGGCGCACCTGCACCGGCGATGTGTGGGTACGCAATAATTTTTGCGCATCGAAATAGAAGGTATCGTGCATGGCACGCGCAGGATGATGCGCAGGAATATTGAGCGCTTCGAAGTTGTGGTAATCGTCCTCGATTTCCGGGCCCTGCTCAACCGCGAAACCCAGCTGTGAAAACAACTCCTCGATGCGCTGCATGGTGCGAGTAACCGGATGCAGACCACCCGTTGACTGTCCGCGGCCCGGCAAGGTGACATCGATACGCTCACTGGCCAGCTTCGCTTGCAGTGCGGCTGCCTGTAAGGACGTCTTACGGGCCTCGATTGCCTGTTGTACGTCCTGCTTGGCCCGGTTGATGTCCTGCCCGGCAGACTTGCGCTCTTCAGCGGGCAAAGTCCCCAGTGTCTTTAACAACGAGGTGAGTTCACCTTTCTTTCCCAGATAGCTGACGCGTATCTGATCCAGCGCATCCAGACTGGATGCCACCTCGATGTCAGATTGAGCTTTGGCAGTTAAGGCCTGAAGGTCCAATTGATTCTCCTGATAATTAAAAAAGGGGAAGCCGGCTTCCCCTTTGATATACAGTTTTGTTGTTCAGGTAAATTACCGTGCGTTCTATCAAAGTTCCCGGGGATATAATTTCTTCGCCCCTCGCCCCTCGCAACTCGCCACTGTTATTAAGCTGCCAGTGCGTCCTTAGC
>Ga0316201_10005032_pt1 | contig 10109 bp, 15 predicted proteins | sample CS6wburrow_MG_FD_204516 | JGI IMG/M metagenome (GOLD analysis project Ga0316201, IMG submission 204516) | Coastal sediment microbial communities from Delaware Bay, Delaware, United States - CS-6 worm burrow | ecosystem: Environmental > Aquatic > Marine > Coastal > Sediment | place: USA...
AAATAAAAATTAATTCTACAACTGGTAGTGAAATACTAACTACAGCAGAGGCAAAAGATTTTATTAGAGTTGATACTACAGCTGATGATACAATTATCGGTCAAATGATAACACAAGCTAGAATATGGTGCGAAAACTATATATCAAGAGACATAGTGGCTAAAAATAGAACTTTATATTTAGCAAGTGTTAATGAAAGATTTGTTTTACCTTTTTCGCCAGTTGCATCTATTAGCTCAATAACTGTTGAGGGAACTGCAACTACAGATTATGAAACTTATGGTCTAGATGATAAAATAGTTGCTTTAAATAATCTTCCATCTAAAGAAGTTAAAATTACCTATGTAACAAGCGGACAAGATGATAGCTTATTAAAACAAGCATTATCACAACTTGTGGCAACTTATTATGATAACAGAAGTGATTTTGTTATAGGAGTAACTATTAATGAGGTGCCAACGAATGTTAGAAATATTTTAGATTCATATAAAAATATGTTTATTTAATGCAAGTAGGAAATTTAAATACAAGGGTATTAGTAAAAAGACAAACTAAAAGCAGTGATAATTTTGGTGGTTTTACTGCTACAACTGCGACTGAATATACAATTTGGGCAGAAGTAAAAGAAACATCAGGAGAAATAACAACACAAAATGGAAAGCGTGATAGATATGTATCTATTGAAGTTCGCTGTAGAAAACGAACTGGAGACCAAATACTTGACGGAGATTTGCTTCAGGTTGAAGGAGTATCAGGGTTGTACAGGATTAACAACAGATATGACGACATACAAGATTTTTACACTACAATAGAGGCTACAAAAAAAGATTAAAATGATTAAGTTAAATCAAAATGATGTAAATAAACTGCAAAGGAAATTTCACGCTCTAAAAAGTATTGACCAAAGCGGACTTAAAAAAGAAATGTACACTGCCGGTGCTTTAATGTCTAGAGATATAAAAAGAAGTGCGCCAGTTGATACAGGAAATTTAAGAAACAATGTTGGGTTTGAGCCAAAAGAAAATGATTTAACAGTATTTTCAAATGCGCCTTATAGTGGTTTTGTAGAAGAAGGAACTAGATTTCAAAAAGCTCAACCATTTTTTTATAGAAATATTGAAAAAGGAATTAAATTGCTAATTAAAAACCTTGAATATAGAATTAAAAGAGCAATACGATGAAAGACCCAATAAAATATATTAGACAGGCAATGATTAATGCTTTAAACGGCAATATTTCTTATAATGGTGCAAACGTACCTGTTTACGGCAGAGTTCCATCTAGCGCAAGTGAGCCATATATAAAAATTTATTCAGTACAAACAAATGAGGCTGACCAAAATGCTGATGAGTTTATAACCGAAACACTTACAAGAATTGAAGTTGTAACAGCTTTTGATAGTGATAGCGGAGGAGAATTAGAAGTAAATACAATTGTAAATGATATATTAGTAATAATTAGAACACGCTCAAGCGGTTATTTTGATTTATCAAGTAATGATTTTCACGTTTATACTTGTGTAAATGAAGGCGTTACTTATTTAGAGGATGATAGAAACGATAAAACTTACTTTACCTCTATAATTGATATTTCAAATCGTGTTCTGCAAGTTTAAAAATTATGAATAAAATTAGCGATAACATTTCCTGGAATGAAGCTGTTAGTTCTTCAACAGCTGAAAGATTAGAATTAGATAATATTCCAGACAAAGAACAAGTAAAAGCAATGATAAAAGTTGCTGAAAAAGTATTTCAACCTTTAAGAGAATGGTGCGACCATCCAATTAAAGTAAATAGTTTTTATAGGTCACCGGAGGTTTGTAAAGCAATAGGTTCTAAAATAACAAGTCAACACACAAAAGGTGAGGCAATTGATATTGATACACTAGGAAGCACTCCTAATGGAGAGTTATTTTATTATATAAAAAACAATTTAGATTTTGACCAGTTAATTTGGGAAAAGGGAGATAATGATAATCCTGATTGGATTCACGTCTCTTATGTATCTAAAAAAGAAAATAGAGGGGTTGTGTTACAGGCTTGGAAACCAGAGGGAAAAAGTTACACACTATATAAATATTTTGATTTAGATGCTGAAACTTCTTAAAAGATTACTAGGTTTTAAAGATTCATCCGATATTGGAGGTCTTGGTATGGAGATAAGGGAACTTATTAAAGGTAAAGAAATAGACCCTCAACAATTAATAGAACTACAATCGGAGATAAATAAAATGGAGGCAAAGCACAGAACAATCTTTGTGGCCGGATGGCGCCCCTTCATAGGCTGGGTGTGTGGGATAGCCCTTGCATATAACTTTGTTCTACGAGATATGCTTGTTTGGTATATGGGAGCAGAAACAGCTCCTCCAGCTCTACAAATGGAACATTTAATGACAGTACTTATTGGAATGTTAGGTCTTGGTGGAATGAGAACATTTGAGAAATTTAAAGACAAAACAAACTAATGGCACAAAAAGTATTTATTTCTTATGTTGAAAAACCAAAGAAAAAAAGACCTGGTCGTCATAGTAAAAATGCTAGTAAAGGTCAATCAGGTTACAAAAAGAAATACAGAGGTCAAGGGCGAAAGCATTAATTATTAATTTGTTATTTTTGTAGTAAATATTTAGGTTATGGCAAATGATATGAGTTACAATTCGGTTTATCACAAATCTGCTTTTGGAGATTTTGGTTTAGAAATTATTGCTTCTGGAGAGACGAGTACTGTTGGAGAGCAATATAATGCTATTCAAGTATTGGAAGATGCTACAGTTAGCGCTACAAATAATACAACTAAAGGTGATACAACAATAACAAGTTTAGAATTAGTAACTGGGATGATAATTTATGGTTCATTTCATACAATTAGCGTTTCAGCAGGTAAAATAATTGCATATATAGAATAGTATGTTAGGACTTGGACTTGGTTTACCGAAGATTGGAAATAAGATTGTTAAGATAATAAAACATCTGAAATCTTATTGGGATAAGAACAGCCATCAATGGAATCACGAAAACACGAATTGGGAATCAATATAAATTAAAATAATATGGCAACATTAACAGGTAATAAAATAAAAGATACTTATACATCATTAATAAAATTTAGTGATAATGGAAGTGCTGATGGAACTCTACAATTGTTAAGTGATGGTGCTGGTAATTCAATTGGAATTTCAGTAGATAACTCTGGAAACATTTCATCTTCGGCAGTAGGAACTTTAGTAGGTACAACTTCTTCAAATGTAGTAAATGCTACAATGTTAGATGTAAGTGGAAATGGAACATCGGGACAATACTTAATTTCAGATGGAGATGGAAGTTTCTCTTGGCAAACATTATCTGCAGGTGATATTACAGGCGTTACTGCAGGAACAGGACTTTCAGGAGGTGGAACAAGTGGAGATGTAACTTTATCTTTAGCAGATGACGGAGTAACTTATGCAAAGTTAGGTGCAGAGTTTACTACTTCAGCAGCATTAAGTGGTACATCTGTAGATTGGGCAACCGCTACAACATTTACTAAAACATTAGGAGCAGATACAACATTAACATTTGCTAATGTATCAACAGGTATGCAAATCAATTTAGTTATTAGTGGTAATTACACATTAACTTTACCTTCTAGTGTAAAAGAACTTACAAATGCTTCAACGTATGATGGAAGTGGAGAAAATTTAATAAGTATAGTTTCTACAAATGGAAACACTGAGCAATTCGCAACAATAAATAAAGTAGCATAATTATGAAAGCAGTAAATAACGAAGGTGTAATAACATTTTACCAATCAGTACCAAGTTCATTCAGGTCATCAACAGGACTACATTTAAACGTAAAAGGTTGGTCTGACCAAGATATGAAAGACAATGGTTTATTTGACGTAATTATTGATGAAGATTATGATTCAAGAATACATAATTTAGGTGAGATATATTGGGATACAGCAGCTACTTGTTTTAGAAAAGACATATCTAATAAAACTTGGGAAAAGTCATTAAGCGAATTAAAAGAACAAGCGATTACCAATTTTAAATCAAGAATAGGGAGTGAACTTGCAAAAACAGATTGGTATATTATTAGAAAAGCTGATAATGGAACAGAAGTGCCACAAGAGATAGCTGATGCAAGAGAAGATTTAAGAGAATTATCTGATACAACTGAAACTGAAATCAATGCTTTAAGTGCAAAAGGTGCAGTTATTACATTTGATTTCCCAAACATTTAATAAATGGGTTTAAATAAAAGATTAATTGGTGCAGGTGCTACTGCAAGTGGTGCATTTACACCAAGTCAAAACTTTAAAGTAGTTACTTATACAGGTAATGGTGGAACACAAGCGATTACTGGTGTGGGATTTCAACCTGATTTAGTTTGGGTAAAGGTAAGGTCTACTACTGGTTCTGGCCCACTAGCTGACTCAACAAGAGGAACAAGAAAAGCTATTTATTCAAATTTAACTGATGCTGATTATACCTTTCCAGCGGGACAAGGAGTTACAAGTTTTGATGCTGATGGATTTTCTGTAGGGGATGATGCAACGGGTAATGGAGGTTATAACGGTAGTGGAAAAACTTACGTAGCTTGGTGTTGGAAAGCAAACGGAGGGACTACAAGCAGCAATACAGATGGAACGATTACAAGTACAGTACAAGCAAACCAAGATGCTGGATTCTCTATAATAAAATTTACAGGTAATGGTACTGCAGGTGCGACAATCGGACACGGGTTATCACAAACCCCTGAACTATATATAACGAAAAACCTTGAAACGGCTGGTAAAAAATGGCCTGTACATACTCAAGATGTAGGAAGTTTAAGTGGAAGTCAAACAGCTGCTTTAAATGAAACTGCTGCATTTGGTGCATTTGGTTATAGCTCAACAGCAACTGTTATTACAACAGCTGAATATTCTGACAGAAATGAAAGTGGTGTAGAAATGCTTATTTATGCTTTCCATTCAGTTGAAAACTTTTCAAAGATTGGCACATACGAGGGAAATGGAACAACAACAGGACCAATGGTAGAAACAGGATTTGAACCTGCAATGATAATAATCAAAGATGCTGATGGTTCAGATAACTGGGCAATTGTTGATAATAAAAGAGCAACAACAAATCCAAGACAAACTTGGTTAAGACCTAATTTAAATAATGCAGAATTTACTAATACTGTAGATTCAATAAACTTTTACTCTAATGGTTTTCAAGTAGCAGGAGGAACAAGTGTATCAAACTTTCTAAATGAAAATGGTAATACATTTATCTATATGGCATTTGCTGCAGACCCTGACACAGAACAACCAACACTTGCAGATAGTTTTGCAGTAAAAACTTATTCAGGTAATGGTGGAACACAATCTATAACAGGATTTGGTTTTTCACCATCAATGATTTGGACTAAAGGAAGAACAGTAGCATACGACCACGGATTGTATGATAGTGTTAGAGGTGGTGGAAGTCTTATATATCCATCTTTATCTCAAGCAGCATCAACTGTTACAAACGGAATACAATCTTTTGATGCAGATGGTGTTACATTTGGAGCTAATAATAAATCAAATGCTTCAGATTCAACATACGTTGCTTGGGCGTGGAAAGCCGATGATAACGAACCGACAATTATACCTGCAACAGGACCTGATTCAGTAGATGATGAATACCCTGTTGTAGCATATTACAATATAGGTTATACTACATCAGGTAAATTCAATGGTGGATATACATTTAATGGTATAACGGCAGGTGGAACAACTGGAAGTGCTATTTTTGTACCACAATTTGAAAGAAATACCAGTATAGATTTTACTCAAAGTGGTGTTTCAGCAAGTGGTTGGTTTTATTCTACAGGTTCACCAAGCGGCAATGCTTCCCACGTTTTGTTTAGTATGTATGGTGATTGTGGATTTAACATACAATACACTTCAAGTAGAACAATAATTTATTCAGGTGCAATTAATGGTAGAACAAATAAAACAATGCCATCAAACGCTTGGACTCATATTGCTTTCACTTATTCTTCAAGTGGTTATTTAAAAGTATATGTTAATGGAAGTGCAAGTAGTAGTTACAATGTAGGAACAAGTGCTTTACAGTCAGGAGGTCCAAGAGTAAATGGTATAGGTGGTATTGCTGACAACGGTGACCATACAGGACCTACATCTTGGTTTTATGCTTTTCAAGGAACAATTAGTCAAGCGAGATATTTTAATTCAGAATTAACACAAGCAAATGTAAATACGCTTTATGGTGAGAGTTCATCTGACAATGAAACACTTGATATTTTAGGAGATGGTAAATGTATTGCAGCTTACACGTTAAGTAAAGAATTATCAGAATTAGCTTTAGTTAGTGCAAATGCTAATGCAGGATTTAGTATTGTTAAATGGACTGGGAATGGTTCTGCAGGTAAAATTCCTCACGGACTTTCAGCAGCTCCTGAAATGATAATTACAAAAAGATTAACTGGCACAAGTCCTTGGTACACATATAATGCTTACCTAAACGGAGGTGCAAATCCTGCTTATTATTTTGTTAATTTAAATACAAGTGATGGTGAAACAAATAATGGTTCATCAGGTGGTAGTTTATTTAATTCAACACCTCCAACATCAACAATATTTAATATTGGAACAAGTTTATCAGGAAGTGGAGATGATTATATAGCATATTGTTTCCATTCAGTAGCTGGATATAGCAAGTTTGGAAGTTATACTGGTAATGGAAGTTCTCAAAGCATTACAACAGGATTTCAACCTGATTGGCTTATGTTTAAAAGGACAGACCAGAATGGCTGGTATTGGGAAATATTTGATACTGTAAGAGGTATAGGCGTTGACCTTGCTGCAAACACATCTGCTGTAGAGCAAAACCAATCACCTGCAAATAGGATAACGATTAATACAGATGGGTTTACTCATACAACAGCAAATTATCACAACATATCAGGAGCTTCATATATATATATGGCATTTAAAATAAATTAAAATGAATGGATTTGAACCAACATTATTAGGAATAGTTACTTACGTAATAACAATATCACAATTAAACGAAGCACTACAATCACTTCTAATAATAGCAACGTTGGTTTATACAGTAATTAAGATTATACAACTTTTAAACGATAAGAAATGGTAAGAATATTTGAATGGTTAGCACAGCAATTTAGAACATTTAACAATTGGTTTAAAACTAATTGGAATAACATTATTAAGAAACTATTATTTAAAACAGGACTATAAAAACTATTAATCAAAAATTAATTATATTTGTAATATAAAAATTTTAAGCTATGGCAAGTACAGTATATAATGGAACAAATTTAATTTTAAAGGTCATCGCAGATGGTGGTACTTTAGCAGCAATAGGTCACACGACTTCTTGTACAATTTCTCTAACAAATGATATGGCAGATGCTACAACAAAGGATTCTTCTGGATTCTCTGAAAGCATTGCAGGTTTAATTTCAGGTGAAATATCTTTTGATGGTCTTGTAGATTATACAGATTCAAATGGTGCTACTGAATTAGCTGGATTTTTATTAGGTCGTACTAAAGTAGATTTTAGCTACGGTACTGAAACGACTGGCGATACAGTTTATACAGGTGAGGGATTTCTTACAGGACTTGAGGTTTCTGGCGAAATGGAATCTGCTGTTAGTTACAGTGGGACAATTCAAGTAACTGGAACTATCACGGCTACAGTTAACCCATAATAAATGAACAAAAAAAGAGGTTATTACACCCTTAATGTTGGGGGCAAAGAAAGAGTATTACACTTTTCAATGAACTTTTGGGCAAACTTCACAGAGATATTAGATATATCTTTAGAGGAGATTGCCACTGTATTTGAAAAAGGAGTTTCCCTAAAAGCAATTCGTACTCTTATATATTCTGGACTTTTGGCGTATGACCAAGAAAATGGTAATGAAATTGACTACAATGAATATTCTGTTGGAAGTTGGTTAGAGGATATTACGCCAGATGATTTAGAAAAAATTATTGCATCTATGATGGAATCAAAAATTCTTGGTAATGAACTAAATGTTGGTTTATCAAGAAAAGGAGATGACACAAAAAAAAAATAGATAAACTTTCCTGGGAAGATTTAACGGATTTTTATATAGGACAAATTGGTATTATCCCTGATAATTTTTGGAGTAACACTTGGAAAGAAAATATACTTCTTTCTGAAGCGCACTCTATCAAAATGAATTTACAGTGGGAACAAACCAGGTTTTTAGCTACTATGATACATAATGTCAATTGTAGTAAAAAACAACAAATGCTAAAGCCAGAGAACTTATTTCCTTTGCCTCAAGACATTAGAGTTAAAAAGGTAAAATCTACAAAAGAACAATATAAAAAATTCCTTGATAAAGTCAACAATTTAAAAAAAGACGAGTAGGGTAATTTTTAGTATTTTTGTAGTATGGCAGAAAATCAAAAACTTCACGTAGATATAATTGGGGATGCTTCCTCATTAAATAAATCACTTGGTAGGGCTGAAGGTAGGTTAAAAAAGTTTAGTGGCTCTTTAACTAGAACTGGTAGAGCATTAACAACAAGGCTTACTTTACCTTTAGCGGCTGTTGGAACTATGGCGGTGAAACAAGCTGCTCATTTTGAAAAATTACAAACTACTTTAAATGTTTTAACTGGTTCAGCTGAAGATGGAGCTAAAGCATTCGAAAGATTAGTTCAGTTTAGTGCTAAAACACCATTTCAACTTGGCGATTTAGTAAAGGTTAATAATACCCTTATGGGGTTTGGTTTAAGTACTGATAAAGCATTTAATAGTTTATCTATGCTTGGTGATGTAGCTGGAATTGTTGGAGGGGACCTACAATCTATTGCAATAGCATTTGGACAGGCTGCAGCAGAAGGGCGAGTTATGACTAGAGACCTACGTCAGTTCATTAATAATGGGGTGCCTATTCTACAAGTATTATCCGAGGAAATGGGCGTTGCTGAAGGAGCAATTATGGATATGGCTTCGGAGGGTAAAATAACTTTTGAATTACTTGATAGAGCGTTTAGAAGTGCAACTGCAGAGGGTGGTAAATTTGAAGGTGGAATGGTAACATTAAGTGGAACTCTTAATGGATTATTCTCAACTTTAAAAGATAATGTAAATATAGCACTTGCAACATTTGGTAAAGAAATAGCAGAAGCATTAAATTTAAAAGAGGGTATTCCTGCTTTATCTAAAAAAATTGGAGAATTAGTTAAATCATTTGAACAACTATCACCAAGCACACAAAGAATAACATTGTTAATTAGTGGTTTAGCAGTTATTATACCACCACTTTTAATTCTTTTAGGTGCTATAGCTGCATCATTTACTGCAATAGCAACTGCAGTATCAGCTACAACTGTAACAATTATTGCTTTAAGTTCAGCTTTAGTTGGTTTAATAGCATTAAGAGTAAGTAATGCAAAAAATCTAATTGAGGGAATAATAGGTAAACCTTTATCACTTAAAAAAGTTAATACAGAGTTACAATTATTACAAAATAATATAAATGCAATTGCAAAAAATGATTTTATTGGTGCATTAGGTAAAAATCAAAGTAGGCAACCTTTTTCTTTAGTACAACCAAAAGGAACATTTGGAGGTGATTCTACTTCAACAACTGCAATTAGTGAGACTAAAACAGAATTTGATGGATTAAGTGCTTCGGCAGCTTCATTACATCAAGCGATTTTTGGTTTTATTGAATCTGCTGGAACTGGTATAAATACTGTAGTAAGACCGGCTCTTTCATCATTAAGCCCAATAATTACAACAACACAAAGTGCATTTGCAGGTTTAGGAGAATCGGTTAAGGCAAACACTAAAGTAATTGTTGATGGCGCTCAAGTAGCTTCTGCTTTTCTTCAAGGATTTGCCAATTCAATAACAAGTGCTTTTTCTAATAGCGACAATAGTTTTAGAAGTTTTGCAGCTTCTATGTTAGATATTATAGGTAATTTAATTATACAAATGGGTATGGCGGCAATTGCAGCTTCTGAATTAGCGAAAACTTTTGCAATCCCAGGTGTTGGTTTAGTAGCTGGACTTGCAGCAGTAGCATTAGGAGCTGTCATTAAAGGTATTGCTGGAAGTATGA
>Ga0316201_10005033_pt1 | contig 10106 bp, 8 predicted proteins | sample CS6wburrow_MG_FD_204516 | JGI IMG/M metagenome (GOLD analysis project Ga0316201, IMG submission 204516) | Coastal sediment microbial communities from Delaware Bay, Delaware, United States - CS-6 worm burrow | ecosystem: Environmental > Aquatic > Marine > Coastal > Sediment | place: USA: Delaware...
CTGGCAGACATCATGACAACACCGGTGCCCACAAAATCGTGGCAGCAGGCCTATGAGCAACCCCATTATCTATTGGTTCCGGCAGGATTTGCGCACCGCAGATCTTCCCGGGCTGCTGGCAGCGGCGGCGACGGAACGACCGCTGATAGCCTGCTATATCCACGATGAGAAAACCCCTGGGGAGTGGGCACCCGGTGGGGCCAGTCGCTGGTGGCTGCATTACAGCCTGCAGGCCCTGGCCGGCGAGCTCGAAGCGCTGGGAGGCCAGTTGCTTATTCGCCGCGGCGACGCCCTCACCGAGCTTCCGGCTCTGGCGCAGGATGTGGCAGCGGAAGGCATCTACTGCAGCCGGCACTACGAACCCTGGGCCGGCCCGCTGGAACAGGCCCTTCACGACAGCCTGGAAGAAAACGGCATCGCCTTCCGGCGCTACCCGGGCACACTGCTGTTCGAGCCCGACCAGGTCCGCAACCAGGCCGGACAGCCCTTCCGGGTTTTCACTCCCTTCTGGAAAGCCTGTCGCCGCCAGGCTGAACCAGGTCGACCCCTTTCACCTCCAGGCAAGTTGCGCTGGCACCCGCTTCCCGCTGATTCCCTATCGCTCGAGCAGTTGGGCCTGCTACCGCGCAACCCCGACTGGGCAGCGCACTGGGACACACTGTGGCAGCCCGGGTCCCGCGGCGCAGAGGGTTCGTTGCAACGCTTTCTCGACGGTCCCCTGGCGGATTATCGAGAAGGCCGCGACCATCCGGCTCAAAACAGCACCTCGCGCCTGTCTCCACACCTGCATTTCGGGGAGTTATCCCCGCGACAGCTGTGGCACACACTGCAGCGACACTGCGCACATCATCCTGAACTGGAACAGCAGCGGGATAAATTTCTCTCCGAACTGGGGTGGCGGGAGTTCAGTTACCACCTGCTTCACCATTTTCCCAACATTCCCGAGCAACCATTCAAAAGCGACTTCGAGGCCTTTCCCTGGATGGGTTCAGACCAGATGCTGCGGGCGTGGCAGGAGGGTCGCACGGGCTACCCTATCGTCGATGCGGGTATGCGCGAGCTGTGGCAGACCGGGTATATGCATAATCGTGTGAGGATGATCGCCGCGTCCTTCCTCACCAAGCATCTTCTGATTCCCTGGCAATCTGGAGAACGGTGGTTCTGGGACACGCTGGTGGATGCCGATCTGGCCAACAACGCCTGCGGCTGGCAGTGGGTTGCCGGCAGCGGCGCCGACGCCGCCCCCTACTTCCGCATCTTCAATCCGACGCTGCAGGGGAAGAAATTTGACGCTTCAGGGGAGTATGTGCGCCGCTGGGTCCCTGAACTCGGCTCTCTCCCGGACAAGTACATTCATCAACCGGATCAAGCTCCTCCCGAGGCGCTGGAGGCCGCAGAGATCAGGCTGGGGAAGGATTACCCCCTTCCCATTGTCGTGCATCAGTCAGCGAGAGAGGCCGCCCTGGCGGCCTATGCGTCATTGAAGCAATGACCCTGCACTCTACGCGTTCTCAGCTCCTCCGTGGGAAGCGATAGCCCGGTTTGGCAAACGTCAACTGCACCGTTCCGATCACCCTCTCACGGAACCCGCCCTCGCAATAACAGAGGTAGAATTCCCACATACGCTCGAACAATTCATCGAACCCCTGCTCCCGCACCTGTGGCAAGGCTGCCTGGAAGCGCTCCCGCCAGCGAGCGAGGGTTTCCGCGTAGTCTTCCGTGATATCCCGCAGATGGGTGATCTGCATATCAGTGTCACGGGCAATATGTCGGCTGATGACTTCCAGGGAGGGCAGGCAGCCGCCGGGGAAGATGTAGCGCTTGATAAAGTCGACTGATTTCTTGGCCTCCTCATACCGCTGGTCGGCCATCGTGATCGCCTGAATGACCATCAAACCGCCGGGCTGCAGCAGTGTGCTGCACTTCCTGAAGTAATTCTGGTAGAACTCGTACCCCACCGCTTCAATCATTTCAATGGAGACCAACTTGTCATAACGCCCTTCGAGGTCCCGGTAATCCTTGCACAACACCTCGATGGAATCCTCCAGACCAGCCTCGAAGACACGTTTACGGGTGTATTCGTACTGCTCCCTGGAGAGCGTGGTGGTGGTCACACGGCAGCCGTAGTGCCTGGCGGCGTGCAAGGCCATACCACCCCAGCCAGTACCGATCTCCAGCAGATGGTCGTCGGGGCCGAGTTCGAGCTGACGACAGATCAGGTCCAGTTTATGCTCGGACGCGGCTTCCAGCGTCGCAGAGGGATCGGGAAATACGGCAGCCGAATACATCATCGTGGGATCGAGGAAGAGACTGAAAAAGTCGTTACCCAGGTCGTAATGGGCCGAAATGTTACGGCGCGACCCCTTGTGGGTGTTACTGTTCAGGGCGTGGGCGATCTTCAGCCCGAGGCGACGCAGCAGTGTACCGCCGGCATCCATGGAGTCCAGTACCGCCATATTGGCGCAGAACAGGCGTATGACGTCCACCAGGGCGGGTGAAGACCACTGGCCCAGCATGTAGGACTCGCCAGACCCCACGCTGCCGCCCGTGAGTACGTGGCGGTAGGCTTTCGAATCGTGGACATTGGCCACCGCGTGGGGGCCTGCGCCGCTATGGTCACCGAAATGAATTGTCTGCTCGCCCTCGTGAATCGTCAGGCTGCCGACCTGCATCCGCCCGAGAAGGCCGAACAGGGCCCGGCGCGCCATGGACTCGGCGCGCCACTGGCCGCGCAATCCCGGTAACCGGACGACACTTACACTTGCATCACTCATTGTTGCCACTCGCTGTCTGAAGTTTGGGGTGGGAATGAAAGGGGACGCCCTTGAGCCAGAGCTTCAGGGCCTGCCAGTAGATCGCCGCACCGATCTTTACCGTCATTAACGGATACCGGCTCAGATGCCGCCTCAGGACCGCCGGGGTAGCGGGCTGGTGCTCCAGGGAGAGCGTGGCGTCGAACACTGTCTCGCCCGCCTCGGAATTAGCCAGATGCAACACCAGCTTGCGCCCGGGCGTATTGCTGTGCCAGTGATAGCGCATATCCATCGGGTGAAAGGGCGATACGTGTAATACCTTGTCGAAGTCGGTTCGCAACCAGCGCTCCCCGGGCTGAGCCTGCAATACGTACGTGTGGCGCTCGTTCCAGGGGGTATTAGTCACTTCCGCCACCAAATATTCCAGGGTTTCGCCATCTTCCGCGTAGCAGTAGTAACAGCTGATGGGGTTCATGATAAACCCGAAATAACGCAGGTTGGCCAGCAAATACACCGGCCCGGATGGGCGTCGTCCCGTCTCCTCGAACACCCGCTGCTTCACCGCCTGCTCAAGGGGTAAGGATGGATCTCCCAGAAAATCGCTGCGGCGGAACCACGCCAGCGCCGGGCGCCTTGCGGACCATCCCCAGTTGTGATCGAACAGCCGGGGCAGCTCATCGAGCTTCAGGAAGGGCATGAAGACCCGATAACAGAAATCGTGCTCCTTCGGGCTCCGGCGGCGATGCCGGACCCACCCGCTGTAGATTGCACTGGTCAAGCCGCTGTTCCCATAACGGCAGGTGCCCGCTGCTCCAGTGGGGCCGCTCCGGCGCCCAGGGCGCTGGCAACCCTCAGAGCGCTGTATACACCGTCCTCGTGAAACCCGTTACGCCAGTAAGCCCCGCAATAAGAGGTGCGCTGGTTATTAATCTCCTGCCACCGTTCCTGAGCCCGGACTCCCGCCAAAGTAAACACGGGATGGTCATAAGTGAAACGACCGAGGATCCGGTGAGGGTTGATCGCCGCCGTATCATTGAGCGTCACACAGAATGTCTCCGGTGCCGTCAGACCCTGCAGGATGTTCATATTGTAGGTCAGTACGGCTCGCTGGCCCGGGTCGCGCCGCAGATAATTCCAGCTGGACCAGGCCCGGCGATTGCGTGGCAGCAGCCGCGAGTCCGTATGCAGGACCACGTCGTTGCTGCTGTAGGGAAGCGCCGAGAGGATCGACGATTCCTCCTGGCTGGGATCCCGCAACATGGCAAGCGCCTGGTCGCTGTGGCAGGCGAACACCACATGATCGAAACGTTCGACCACGTTGTTCGCGAGGAAGAGTTCGGCGCCGCTCTCCAACCGCCTGACACCCTGCACGGGGGAGTTCACGCGAATGTTCCGGGAGAAACCCGCGCAGAGGGGCTTGAGGTATTCCCTTGAACCACCCTCGATCACTCGCCACTGAGGGCGGTCGAGGATGTTGAGCAAGCCGTGATTGCGAAAAAAGCGGACGAAAAAGTGCAGCGGAAAGTGCATCATGTCAGCCATGTCGGCGGACCAGATCGCGGACCCCATAGGCAGCAGGTAGTAGTCCCTGAAGGATTTGCCGTAGCGGTAGCGCTCCAGATACTCTCCCAGCGTCATGTCTGCGGCGATCTCACCCGAATCCAGGTGCTGCACTGACTGGCGATTGAAGCGCAGGATGTCCTTCAGCATGCCGAGGAACCGGGGGGATACCAGGTTGCGCCGCTGGGCAAACAGGGTATCGAGGTTGGATCCGGCATATTCCAGCCCGGTATCCCTGTCGCTGAGACTGAAACTCATCTCCGTCGGCTTGCTGGATACACCCAGCTCATCGAGCAGGGCGATAAAATTGGGATAGGTCCAGTCATTGTAGACGATAAACCCGGTATCGACCGCAAATCGCCGCCCACCCATGGCGACATCGACTGTCGCGGTGTGCCCTCCGATGCGCGCGGATGCCTCGAGGACGTGCACCTCGTGCTGCTTGTGCAGATAATGGGCACAGGCGAGTCCGGAAATGCCGGACCCAATGATCGCTATTTTCATGGGTGTGTCTTGTCCATCTATCGTCTGATATTCGCCCTAATTACGCCGGGGTATCGCAAGTGGATCAGCACCCAGATAATGCTGATAAAGGGTGATCCAGCCTGAAGTTGACACCGTACCAAGCGTACTACAATCTGGATGACAGGAAGAATAGTGAAATTAGTGGGGGCCAGAACGCCAATGGCGAGTCAGATTACGCTGGATGCCAGCGGAAAACGGGACGATGAATGGAGCCAATGTCTGCAGCAGGTGGCGGCGACGCAGGATCGAGAAGCGTTCTCCCGCCTGTTTACTCACTTCGCTCCCCTGATCAAGGCCTTCGCTCACAGCGGCTCGGCCATGGCCAGCGCCCACGCCGACGAACTCGTGCAGGAGGTCATGATCAAGGTGTGGCAGAAAGCCAGTGGCTTCAATCCGCACAAGGCAGCTGCCAGTACGTGGATCTACACGATCGCCCGGAATTGCCGTACTGACATGTTCCGACGGCTACAGAAGTTTGACACCCCGCTCAACGCCGATGATATCTGGCCAGACGAGGTGGAGGAAGCGCCTCTCGTGGCGGTGCAGCAGCGCCGCGATGCAGAGCGCATAAAGGCAATGATGAACGAGTTACCCCATGAGCAGGCGCAAATTCTGGCCAAGGTCTACATGGAGGGCAAGTCTCATAGTGAAGTGGCGGAAGAACTTGATCTGCCGCTAGGTACAGTAAAGTCGCGAGTTCGCCTCGCAATGCAAAAACTTCAGGTAATGGTAGAAAAATGAGTATGGTCAAACATCACCCCGATACACGGCTGCTGAACGAATTCGCTGCCGGCACCCTGCCACTGGCACAGTCAGTGTGTGTTTCGCTGCACCTCAATTATTGTGAGCAGTGTCAGCGTAATCATAAACGCCTGCAGCAGCTTGGCGCAGCCATGTTCGAAAAATTGTCACCGTCGCAGGTGGACGATTCGCTCCTGCAAAGCGTGCTGTCCAGGCTGGACGACGAGCAGGCGCCCCTCAGTTATGGCAATGACAGCGATGTGCAGGATGGCTTCCCGCCACTGATGCACCGCCTCATGGACCGGGATTATAAAGATCTCGACTGGGACAGAGTAAACTCCCATCTGCGCATAAGCCGGCTGCGCACCGGAGACCAGAGCAACGAGGTCGCCCTGTATCACATCAAATCCGGTGGCAGCATCCCCCAGCATACCCATCGCGGAACAGAGCTGACCCTCGTTCTTGACGGCAGCTTCTCCGATGAGGAGGGCGTCTACCACGAGGGCGACTTCCTGATGCGCGATGGCGAGCACACCCACACGCCAACCGCCGCTAAAACCGGCGACTGTGTCTGCATCGGCGTGCTGGATGCACCCATTCGCTTTACGCGCTGGAACTACCGGCCGCTGAACCCCTTCCTGAAGCTGCACGCGCAGTGAGCCGCTGCCGGGTGATCCCCTCACCCGGCTCTTCACCCCCTGTCAGGCCCTCCCTGGCCCGTTTTGACGGCGCCTCGACGCATGCGCTACTGTGCACGCAATGGCCTCACAGTTACCCGGGATCTTTATATCCCTTGTCGCTTGCATCGGGGGGGTGTTCCTCGCCTTGATACTCGCCAGCCCAAGCGCTTCCTCCAGCCCGCCGATTGAACCGGGTATCAGTCGGGCGCTGGCACAATGGCGCTCGGCACACCTGTCCGATATCCGCTATCGGCTTCTTTTCGACATACCCGCTGATCCGGCGGCCGCCATCCCGGCACGCGTCGTCATCAGCTTCCACCTGAATGAAGTCGCGGGCGATCTGCAGCTCGATTACCGCGCTTCCCCGGACACCGTTCAGTCAATCCGGGTCAACGGCACGGCTGCGCCACACCGCACCCTCCGGGAGCACATTGTGCTTCCCGCAGGGAGCCTGGCGCGCGGGCAGAACCGCGTGGCTATCGAGATCCTGGCCGGCCCGGGCTCGCTCAACCGCAATCCGGAGTACCTCTATTCCCTGTTCGTGCCGGATCGCGCGCGCAGCGCCTTCCCTCTTTTCGATCAGCCGGACCTCAAGGCGACCTGGGAGCTGACGCTTGTGACGCCTGCCGGCTGGAAAGCGGTAACCAATGCGCCGCTGCGGGAGATTCGTCAGACGGGAGATCACCTCGAGCACCACTTCAAGCCATCGGACCCGATCAGTTCCTACCTGTTTGCCTTTGTCGCGGGCAGGTTCGATACCGTGACCCGGGAGATCGACGGACGGTCTATGACCCTTTATCACCGCGAAACCGATGGCGACAAGCTCATGCGCAGCGTGGATGATATTTTCGCGTTGCACCGCCAATCACTGGACTGGCTGGAGGACTACACGGGTATCGACTATCCATTCCAGAAATTCGATGTCGTCCTGGTCCCCGATTTTCAGTATCGCGGTATGGAGCATCCCGGTGCCATTCTCTATCGAGCATCGGCCCTGCTGCTGGATCCGGCCCCCTCCAGGCAGGCACTGTTGCGCAGGGCGCAGCTCATCGCCCACGAGAGCGCACACATGTGGTTCGGTAACCTGGTCACCATGCGCTGGTTCGACGATGTATGGACCAAGGAGGTTTTCGCCAATTTCATGGCAGACAAGATCGTCAATCCCGCCTTTCCGGAGATAGACCACGACCTGGCCTTTATCGCGACTCACTACCCCCCGGCCTACAGGGTGGACCGCACGGCGGGGGCCAATCCCATCCGTCAGCCCCTACCCAATCTGAATGAAGCAGGTCAGCTTTACGGCGACATTATCTACCACAAGGCACCGATCATGATGCACCAGTTGGAACAGATCATGGGGGAGAATGCTTTTCGACGGGGAGTACGCGCCTATCTGCAGCGGTTTGCCCACGCCAATGCCAGCTGGCCGGAGCTGGTGGGCATATTGGACAAAAACAGCGATGCCGCACTGACGGAGTGGAGCTCAATATGGGTTGATACCCCGGGCAGGCCAAGATTCTTTACGCGGACCCTCAGCGGAAGCCCTGAGGCTTCTGTGCTCGCGCAAGTGGACGACGCCTCGCAGGAGCGCATCTGGCCACAACGCTTTGACCTGATGGTATTCCCTTTCACGCCAGAAACCCGGTGGCAGCTGGTCAGCGACCGCCCCGTCACTCCCCTGCCCCCTGCAATCAGCACGGCAACGCAGCTCCTGTTCAACGCCGACGGTTACGGCTATGGGCTGTTCCCACTGGATATCGGCCTCTTCGATCACTGGGCCCGGCTGCCAGCGTCAGCCCGGGGCTCGCTGCTGGTGAATGCCTATGAGAATCTGCTGCAGGGATCGCCCACAGGGCCAGAGGCCTACTTCCAGGTGCTGCTGGCGGTCCTCGAGCAGGAACAGGACGAACTGCTGTTGCAACTGGCGATGGATCAATTGTCACACGTCTACGAGAGCCTGCTTCCCCCCGCAACGCAGGCGGAGGAGAGAGGGGCGCTGGAAGCCATATTGTGGCGGGGCGTGCTGGAACGGCACAACGAAAGTACCCGGAAGCTGTTTTTCGAGCGCTATTCTGCCCTGGCAAACTCACCCGCTGCCATAGACCGACTGCGCACCATCTGGTCCCGTAAATGGGTGCAGGAGGGTCTGCAACTTGAAGAGGACGAGTTGATCTCACTGACCGGCATTCTGGCCGTCCGGCTGCCGGAAAAGGCTTCGGCGTTGATTGAGTTGCAGCAGGCCCGCACCGTCAATCCGGACAGCCAGCGCCGGCTGACATTCATCACCCCCGCACTGTCGGCGGATAGGGCGGTGCGCGACAACTTCTTCAGCTCCCTGGCGAACGAGGACAACCGCCAGACCGAGCCCTGGGTACTGGAGGCCCTGCGCCTGCTCCACCATCCCACCCGAATCTCTGAGGCGGAACGCTACCTGCTGCCCATACTGGAGCTGCTGCAGGAGATCCAGGTGACCGGCGATATCTTTTTCCCCGGTGAATGGTTGAAGGCCACCCTGGCGCGACATCACAGCACCGCCGCCGTGGACACAGTGCGCACTTTCCTGGCAGACCACCCCCACTACAACCACCAACTGCGCATGAAAATACTGCAATCCGCCGACATGCTGTATCGCGTCTGCCGCATTCGCGGCGGGAGCGCGTGTTGAAGCACGGCCGGCGATGGTGCAGCAGCGGGTTATGGCCGGCGCCTACCAGGGCAGGTGGTCCAGGTCCACGTTGCCCCCACTGAGCACGATGGCCACACGCTTGCCGACGAACCGCCCGGGATTTGCGAGCACCACCGCCAGACCGACCGCCGCAGAGGGTTCGATGACCATTTTCATACGCGTCCACACCAGCCGCATGGACTCTATGATAGCTGCATCCTCCGCACAGAGGATGTCGTCTACCTCGCGACGAATGATCGCGAAGTTCAACTTTCCCAGGGAGGTGCGCAATCCGTCAGCCACCGTGTCCGGGGCCAGTTGGGGCTGCCATATCCCGGATCGGAAACTGCGGAGGGCATCGTCCGCTCCCGCCGGCTCGGCGCCAATGATTTGCGTATCAGGCAGCAGCGCCCTGCCGGCGATGGCGCATCCGGCCAGCAGGCCGCCTCCACCCACGGGGATCACAAGGTGATCCGGCGGGGTGTCCGATTGCTCGGCGATTTCCAGCGCGACAGTGCCCTGGCCGGCGATGACGTCGGGGTGATCGTAAGGCGGGATAAAATAAGCTTCGGTGCGATCGCATAGGTCACGCAGTGCCTCCTCCCGTGCAGCCAGTGTGGCCTCGCAAAACGTTATCCGGCCGCCGTAGGCACGCACCGCATCCACTTTTACCGCGGGCGCATTGTCCGGCATAACGATATGTGCGGGGACACCGATGCGGCTGGCCGCCAATGCCAGTGCCGCCGCGTGATTTCCCGAAGAATGGGTAGCCACTCCCCCGCGCCGCTGCCCGGACGAGAGGGACAGCACCGCATTGTGGGCGCCCCGTGCCTTGAACGCGCCGGTCTTCTGCAGGTTTTCGCACTTGAAGCGGATCTCACAACCCGCCGCGCGGTCGAGCAGTTCACTGCCGAGAACGGGCGTGCGGTGCACATAGCCAGCGATGCGCGCGGCAGCCTGTTCAATGTGTGCGAAGGTAACGGCCATGGTGTCAGCCATTCTGCAGGGTGGATCGGGGATTGACAACGCGCTTCCCACCTCACAGGCCAGGTTCGGTCAGGACCGCCCCGCCCGACCGATCTCCGGATCCGGTCGGTTTGTGTCAATCTGCCCATCAGGGAGGCTGCCCGGGACTGCACTTATCGATACAATTGCGGACCTGAGTACCACCTAAAGGTGATT
>Ga0316201_10005034_pt1 | contig 10104 bp, 8 predicted proteins | sample CS6wburrow_MG_FD_204516 | JGI IMG/M metagenome (GOLD analysis project Ga0316201, IMG submission 204516) | Coastal sediment microbial communities from Delaware Bay, Delaware, United States - CS-6 worm burrow | ecosystem: Environmental > Aquatic > Marine > Coastal > Sediment | place: USA: Delaware...
CCTGAACATAGCGCCTGCCGACAGTTTGAAGCGGCTCCGTGTGTCTCGCGATGTAAAGGTCAACGGATGAAGCTGTCATCGCTGATCACAGAGGGGCTCGGCCAAATGGGCATCGTCACACAGCCCGAAGGCCTATCGGAGGGCGATCCGGACATCACCGGCCTGTTTTACCGGGCTCAGGACGTGATTCCGGGCGGCCTGTTTATCGCCATCAAGGGGTTTGCCGCTGACGGTCACGACTATATCGACCAGGCCATTGAAAACGGTGCGGCGGCAGTGGTGTGCGAAAAAGCCATGTCCTTCCCTGCGGTCCGCGTAGTCGTGGACAATACGCGCATCGCCATGGCATTGCTGGCCAGCGCCTTCTTTGACCATCCGTCCAGGGGGATGACCGTCGTGGGCATTACCGGTACCAACGGCAAAACCACCACCTCCTATCTGATCGAGCGCATCCTTGAAACAGCCGGATACGCGGTGGGCGTTATCGGAACCATCAACTACCGGTATGGTGGCAAAACCTTCGACAATCCGGTGACGACCCCTGAATCCCTGGATCTGCACAGAATGCTCCGGGAGATGCAATCCGAAGGCGTCACCCATGCGATCATGGAGATATCTTCCCATGCCCTCGATCTGCACCGGGTTTACGGTTGCTCCATCGATCTCGGCATCTTCACCAATCTGACCCAGGACCACCTGGACTACCACCAGGATATGGATGCGTATTGGGCCAGCAAGCGCAAGTTGTTCGAGGAGATTTTGCCGGCCTCTGCCGGTTCCACCGCCATCCGGGCGGTTATCAATGGGGCCGATCCGAGAGGGCGGGCCCTTTCTGCAGGCACGGATCTGCCCGTGCTGTCCTGCGGACAAGCCCCGGAGGACCATCTGTATGCCATCACCGCGCGATTCGAGCTGAGCGGGATCCAGGCGCGGCTCTTCACCCCGCAGGGTGAAGTGGAGATCGCTTCACCCTTGGTGGGGCGCTACAATCTTGAGAACATCATCAGCGCGGCGGGCGCTGCAGTCGCCCTCGGAATACCACTGGACGTCATGGCCAGGGGCATAAGGGCGTTGGACAATGTCCCCGGCCGGTTGGAGCGCGTGGACAATTCCTTCCAGCGGTATGTGTATGTCGATTACGCCCACACACCGGATGCCCTTGAAAACGTCCTGCTGGCCATTCGTGCGCTGACGGCGGATCGCATTATCTGCGTGTTCGGTTGCGGCGGCGATCGCGACACGGACAAGCGCGCCAAGATGGGCGCCATTGCCGCCCGTCTCAGCGATCTGACCGTCGTCACCTCGGACAATCCACGGACGGAGGCGCCTCTTGCCATCATCGAAGAGATCGTTTCCGGTGTCGTTCCGATATGCGGGCGCAAGTATGACAGCGCAACGCTGTCCGAAGGATTCAGAGAAAAGGGATACACGCTAGAGGCGGATCGTCGCGAGGCGATTGGCATCAGCATACGTGCTTCCAGACCCGGCGATACCGTGCTGATCGCCGGCAAGGGGCATGAGCCCTACCAGGTCGTCGGCAGACAGCGGCTGCCCTTTGACGATCGCCTCGAGGCCCGGAAAGCATTGGCAGGTTTGGCATGAAGTGGACAGCGGCCCAGATCGTTCAAGCAACCGGCGGACGCCTGCTTTACGGCGCCCCCGATCAGCAGTTTTCCGGCGTGGGCATCGACTCCCGCACCATCGCTCCGGGAGACCTGTTCGTTGCCATCGTCGGCGAGAGCCACGATGGCCATACGTTTTTGCAGCAGGTAGCGGACCACCAGGGGCGCGGCCTGCTGATCCAGGAGCAGACCGGCCTCGATCTGAACCATGCGCAGTGGGAACGCCTGGGCATTGCCTGCATCGCTGTCGACGATACGACCCGTGCTCTCGGGGCTCTGGCCGCCTTCCAGCGTCGGCGTCTGCAGATACCGGTGGTCGCCATCACCGGATCCAATGGCAAAACCTCCACGCGACAGATGATGGCACTGGTGATGGGGCAGGGGTATCGCACATTGGCCACGGAGGGGAACTTCAACAATGAAATCGGTCTGCCCCTCACCCTTTTCAGGTTGGATGAGAGGTATGAGGCGGCAGTACTGGAATTGGGGATGAACCATCCCGGTGAAATCGATCGGCTGGGTCGGATCGCCAGGCCTACCGTCGGGGTGATTACCAATGTGGGGCCGGCCCATCTTGAATTCCTGGGCAGCCTGGCCGGGGTTGCCACCGCGAAAAGTGAACTGCTGGCCCATATCGATGCCGATGGTTGGGCCGTTCTGAACGGCGACGATGACCATGTGGTCGCCATGGCGGCAAAGGCCCCCTGTCGTGTCCTGTATTTCGGCACCGGCGCTGGGGTCGACATCCGGGCCGAGGCCATTGAGGAAGGGCCCGACGGCATTGCCTTCGAGCTGACCATTCCAGGGGACCGTGCCGTGGTGCACCTTAAAGCGGCTGGGAAGTTTATGGTTTCCAACGCATTGGCTGCCGCTGCCGCAGGGTACACCGCCGGTCTCGACGCATCCCAGATCAAAGCCGGGCTGGAGCGCTTTCAACCCGAAGGCGGGCGCTTGAACCGTGTGGAAACGGCCAATGCGGTGACCATCATCGATGATACTTACAACGCCAATCCGGCCTCCATGGCGGCTGCCTTCGACAGCTTTGAGGTGCTCAGCGGAAACAGCCGCGGCTTTATCGTCTTGGGGGACATGCTGGAGCTGGGCGAGCAGGCCGAACCCCTGCATGTCCGCGTGGGAACGCTTGCCGCCCGGTCAGGGGCCCGAAAACTTTATGCGTACGGCCCCATGGCAGCTGCGGTGCTCGCGGGGGCCCGGGCCGGGGGGATGGCCGAAAGCGACCTGTTCGCCGGTTCCAAGGAGGAGATCGCAGCCCGATTGATGCAAACGCTGTCGCCGGGGGACTGGCTGCTGGTGAAGGGATCCCGCGGCATGGCCATGGAAACGGTGGTGGCCGCCATACGGTCCTGGGGCGATGGCGGGGCCTCATGAAGCGGAACCCAATGCGACCCTGCGGAAAGGTGCCATGCAAAAAATTGCGATGACCCGAAAAGAGCTGGAAGTGTTCGCCATGCAGTCCCTGGGGTTCGACAAGGCCTCCCTCCGGCGGATGAGCACCTTATTCCTGGCGCAGCTGCTTCAAATGAAGCTGCGGGGCGACCACAGCGTCAATGCGATGGCCAGGGAGGTTCACAGCCTCGAAAACAACGCCGGTCTGCATCACCTGTTCAGGAAGAACACCGGACCGGCTACCAAAGCCCGGGAGTGGATCGTTTTCAAAACCTATAACGGTATCAAGTATTACTTCACCACGGCCAGTCTGGGCGAGGGGGACCAGCGGATCAATCGGCGCGTCATGGACGCCTATCGTTTCGACTTCCCTTTTTTGCAGGCACCGGTGTGATCGCTGCCCTGCCACTGGGTATGGGATAACGGCTATGGAAGACAACGGCTCATGATCTATCACCTGCTCTATCCGCTGCATACTGCCATATCGGCCTTTAACGTATTTCGCTACATTACGTTCAGGACCATCTATGCCAGCTTGACCGCTTTTCTGATTTGCTTCCTGCTGGGACCCTGGGTGATCCGTAAATTGAGCCACATGCAGGTGGGGCAGTATATCCGCGACGAGGGCCCCCAGAGCCACCAGCAGAAGGCCGGCACCCCAACCATGGGCGGCACGCTGATCATCCTGTCGGTTTTCCTGTCCACCGTATTGTGGGCCGATATGACCAACCACTTTATCTGGATCGTGCTCATCGTCCTGCTCGGTTTTGGGACCATCGGCTTTATCGATGACTACCTGATGCAGGTGAAAAAAAGAAACAAGGGGCTTTCAGCCAGGGGCAAACTGATGCTGCAGACTTTGCTGGCGTTGGTCACCGGTGCCCTGGTGGTGGCCAGCCCCAACTTTAACACTCAGGTGACCATCCCGTTCTTCAAGCATTTCGCGCCCGACCCGGGATGGGGGTACGTGATTTTTTCCGCTCTTGTCATCGTGGGAGCGTCCAATGCGGTGAACCTCACCGATGGGTTGGACGGGCTGGCCATTGGGCCGGTCATTATCGCATCGGTCACCTATATGATTTTTGCTTATGTCGCCGGTCATGTCAAAATCGCCGAGTACCTGCAGATCAATTACGTGGCCCGCAGCGGCGAAATCGCTGTCTTTTGCGGGGCCCTTGCCGGTGCGGGACTGGGATTTCTCTGGTTCAACGCTTACCCGGCCCAGGTCTTCATGGGGGATGTGGGCTCCCTTTCCCTCGGCGGCAGCCTCGGGGCTGTGGCGGTGATTACCAAGCAGGAGATATTGCTGATGCTGGTGGGCGGTCTGTTTGTCATGGAGGCCCTCTCGGTAATTTTTCAAGTCAGTTTTTTCAAGGTGACCAAGGGGAAAAGGATATTTCGGATGGCACCGCTGCATCACCATTTTGAACTGAAGGGGTGGCCGGAGCCAAAAGTTATCGTGCGCTTCTGGATCATTGCCATTGCACTGGCCCTGATTTCAATGAGCACCTTGAAACTCCGGTAGCCGGGGGCTCAGCCGAGGAGCGGCCTGAACCGCGACACCGGCAGGACGCGCCCTTAACAATGGTTTTAGAGCGAACACTCAATGGCATTAACTCAAGATGTCCTGGTCATTTGGTTAGGCGATACGGATGTCCTGGTCATTTGGTTAGACGATACAGAACAAAGTTGTAGGAGCGGCTTTTAGCCGCGATTTTCCATGCACACGGGTAGCGCCTATCGCGGCTGAAAGCCGCTCCTACAAACCATTTAAAACCATATGTATTGGTCAGTAGCGGCTTAAGTTAATGCCATTGAGTGAACACTGTTGGATGCAATTGACCAGGCCACCAATGGACGAGAGACGATGAGAGTTGACGGAAAACAAGTTGTTGTCGTGGGCCTGGCCCGCTCCGGGATTGCCGTGGCGCGATTCCTCAGCGACAACGGCGCCCGCGTGACGGTGACCGACCAGGCCGGTGAAGATGGTCTGGGCGCCTTTGCAGAAGAGGCCAGACAGTTGGGGGTGGCCCTCGAACTGGGGGGGCACCGCCGGCAGACCTTCGAGACGGCGGACCTGATCGTGATCAGCCCGGGCGTCCCCCATACCATTGCGCCTCTTGTAAGCGCCCGTGAAAAGGGCATCCCGGTGATCGGGGAGGTGGAGCTTGCCTCACGGTTCATCGATACGCCCATTGTCGCGGTGACCGGCACCAACGGGAAAACCACCACCACCGAATTGCTGGGCCGCATGCTGGCGGCATCCGGCAGGAAGGTGTTTGTGGGCGGCAATATCGGCAATCCGCTCATCGAAATCGTTCAGCAGAATACAGGCCTTGATGTGATTGTTGCTGAAATCAGCAGTTTCCAACTGGATACCATCCTAACCTTCAGGCCCCAGGTGGCTGTGCTGTTGAACATCTCGCCGGACCACCTGGATCGCTACCCCGACCTGCCGGCCTACGCCGCGTCGAAGCGTCGCATTTTTATGAACCAGAGACCTTCGGATTACGCTGTCTGCAATGGCAGCGACACCCTTGCCCAGCAGCAGATCAGGGCTGCCGCCGGTCGCGTGCTGAACTTCTTCGTGCGGCCGCCGGAGAATGGCCAGCCGGCTCAGGGTGCCATCGTGACCCCACGGCAAATCGCCGTGGTGATCCCGGGTTTGGTGAATGGCCGCATCAATCTGGACAAAACCGCCCTGATCGGGCCCCACAATCGTGAGAATATCGCCGCCGCTGCGCTGGCGGCCATTGCCGCGGGCGGAACACTGCAGGGAATCCAGGAGGCCCTTGACGGCTTCCAGGCGCTGGCCCACCGCCTCGAGCCGGTAGGCGTCATCGAAGAGGTCTCTTTTGTCAACGACTCCAAAGCGACCAACGTGGACGCGGTGAGCCGTGCCCTGGAATGTTTCAGCCGGCCGGTGGTGCTGATCATGGGCGGCCGTAACAAGGGATACGATTTTTCCTCCCTCTTTGACCCAGTCCGGAAACATGTCCGCAAGCTGATCACCATTGGGGAAGCCGGCCATGAAATCCTGGACGCACTGGGACCGGCCCCCCTCATGGGCGGGCAGACTGCCTCTGATCTCGAAGAAGCGGTGCTGCTGGCGTATCGGTCCGCGCATGCGGGGGACACCGTATTGCTTTCGCCCGCATGTGCAAGTTTCGATATGTTCGGCAGCTATGCCGAAAGGGGAGAGGCTTTCAGAAAATTGGTAGGAGATCTTCAATGACCAGAACCACAACGGTTGCAGTGCAGGCGCCATCCTATGATGTGCAGTTGCTCTTCGCCGTTTTGTTCCTGGTGGGCATCGGCATCGTCATGGTTTACAGCGCCAGCTCCGCCCTGGCATTGAAGAAGTATGGAAGCGATTTTTATTTCCTGAAAAAACAGGCCCTGTTTTCCCTGTTTGGCATCATGGCGCTGGTCATCTGCCGCCACATCCCGTTTCGATGCTACCGGGTGATGACCTATCCCCTGCTGGCCCTGGCCCTCGGTCTGCTGGTTGCTGTTCACTTCAGTGGCCTGGGCCTCGAGGCCGGCGGATCGCTGCGATGGCTGCGCTTTGGTCCCTTGACCTTTCAGCCCGTGGAGGTGGCTCGCCTCGCCCTGATTGTCTTCATGGCCTATTCGCTGAACAAAAAGCAGGCGGTTCTGGGAAAGTTCACCCTCGGGTTTGTCCCCCACGTCATCGTGCTGGCAGTATTTGCCGCTCCACTGCTGATGCAGCCTGATTTCGGATCAGTGGTCATCTTCGGTGCCCTGGTATGGATCATGATGTTCATGGGCGGGGTGCCCTTTCGGCATCTGCTCTCAGCGCTGATCCCAATGCTGCCGCTGGCCTATTTCCTCATGGTCAGTGAAGCCTACCGCATCAAGCGGCTGATCAGCTTTCTCGATCCGTGGCAGTACCCGGCCGGTGAAGGCTATCAGATCATCCACTCCCTGATGGCCTTTGGCACCGGAGGGCTTTGGGGGGCTGGGATCGGGAAGGGATACCAAAAGCTGTTTTATCTGCCCGAGCCCCATACGGATTTTATCTTCGCCGTCATCGGCGAGGAGCTGGGGTTTTGGGGGGTGCTGTTCATTCTGGCCCTCTATGGCGTGATTTTATGGCGGGGAATTCGAATCGCCTGCCGCTGCAACGACAATTTCGGCATGCTGGTGGCCGCGGGGATCTCCACCGCTATCGGGCTGCAGGTCTCCATCAATATGGGGGTTTCCCTTGGACTGCTGCCCACAAAAGGGCTGACGTTGCCCTTTCTCAGTTACGGTGGCACCTCGCTGCTGCTCAACATGGCATGTGTGGGCATCCTCATGAATATCGGAGCCGGGAATGCAAAACAAAGCCACTCCTGAACCATCATCAGGCGGCTTCCGGCTTGTGATGGCCGGCGGCGGTACCGGCGGGCATCTTTTCCCTGCCATTGCCATCGCACAGGCATTCCGGCTGCGGCACCCGGGCAACCGTGTCCTGTTTGTCAACGCCGGCCGATCTCTTGAAACCAGGGTGCTGTCCGAACTGGGGTGGGAGCAGAAGGCGATTTCAATCGAAGGCATCAAGGGGCGGGGATTGTGGCGCCAGTTCGCCGCGGTCTCAAAAGTCCCCTGGGCCATTTGGCAGGCGGGCGGGATTCTCAGGGCGTTCCAGGCAGACCTGGTGTTCGGCGTTGGTGGTTATTCTGCGGGTCCGGTGGTGGCCGCCGCCGCCATGCGGGGTCTTCCCACGGCGCTGCATGAACAGAACCGGGTTCCAGGTGTGACCAATCGACTATTGGGCCGTATGGTGGACCAGATCTATCTGACCTTTGAAGAGAGTAGGGAATTGTTCAACCCGGAAAAGGTGACCGTGAGCGGCAATCCGGTTCGCGATGAGATCGTTGCTCTTGCCCTCGAACCGGTTGCGGCCAATCATGGTGACTCATTCACCGTGCTGGTGGTGGGCGGTAGTCAGGGCGCCCAGGCCATCAATACCGCCGTCGTCGAGGCGCTGCCGGATCTAAAAGCGATGCGTCACCTCCGCTTTGTCCACCAGACCGGCACCGCTGACGAGCAGGCAGTGCGGAAGGCGTATGAAGACAACGGCATTCAGGCTGTCGCCAAATCTTTCTATTCCGACATGGCGACGCAGTATCAAGCCGCCGACATGATCATCTGCAGGGCCGGCGCCACCACCGTGGCCGAGATCACCGCCATTGGAAAAGCGGCCATTTTTGTGCCCTTTCCTTTTGCGACCGATGATCACCAAACCCTGAATGCCCAGGCCCTGGTTGATTTCGGGGCCGCCGAGATGATCCGTCAGGAGGAACTGGAAGGTGGTGCCCTTGCGGACCTGATCAAAGGCTACATGGAAAACCGGGTCCTGTTGCGCGACATGGCGGCCAAAGCGAAAGTGCTGGGCCGGCCAAAGGCGGCCCTGACGGTTGTGGACGGCTTGTATCGAATGCTTGAGCAGTGAACTGAACCCGGAACGGGGAGTCAACTCCAGAGAAGTCTATGTACCAGAAGAAATACCATATCCACTTTGTAGGCATCGGCGGCATCGGCATGAGCGGTATAGCGGAACTGCTGCTCAATCTGGGGTACACCGTTTCCGGATCCGACCTGCGGCTGTCCGATATCACCCAGCGTCTCGAGGCCCTCGGCGGGACCGTCTTCGAAGGCCACAAGGCCGACCAAATCGAAAATGCCGACGTGGTGGTGGTCTCATCGGCCATCAATGAGACCAACCCGGAAGTCGGGGCGGCATTGCGACAGTCGATCCCCGTCATTCCCCGGGCTGAAATGCTGGCTGAATTGATGCGGCTGAAATACAGCGTCGCCGTCGCCGGAGCCCACGGCAAAACATCGACCACTTCTCTGGTGGCTTCTGTTTTGGACGCCGGCGGCCTCGATCCCACCGTCGTTATCGGCGGCAAGCTGAAAAGTACTCAAACCAACGCTTTGCTGGGGCAGGGGGATTACATCGTCGCCGAAGCCGACGAGAGCGACGGATCCTTCTTGAAGTACTCCCCCGCCATCGCCGTGGTGACCAATATTGACCGTGAGCATCTCGATTTCTATAAAGACCTGGACGACATCAAGTCGGTTTTCCTCTCCTTTCTGGATCGCATTCCCTTTTACGGTCTGGCCGTCCTGTGTTTGGACAATGAGGCCGTCCAGGATTTGATCCCCCGCGTCAGAAGGCGTTTTACGACTTACGGCATGAGCCCGCAGGCCGATCTCCAGGCCGTCAACGTCACCGGCAAAGGCCTGTCCAGCCGATTCGATGTCCTTCATCAGGGAGAGGCCCTCGGCCGGATCACCCTGAACCTCCCCGGCCAACACAATGTTTCAAACGCACTGGCCAGTATTGCCGTTGGCCTGGAACTGGGCATCGCCTTTAAAAAGATCAAAGCTGCTCTGGATAAGGTGGAAGGGGTACAGCGACGCCTGGAGATTAAAGGCAAGATCAAGGATGTGCCGGTGCTGGATGATTACGGCCATCATCCAACGGAAATCAAAACGACCCTGGATGCCCTTGGCCAGGGCTGGCCGGGAATGCGCAAGGTGGTGGTCTTTCAACCCCATCGCTACTCGCGGACCAAGGCCCTTTTCGACGACTTTACGCGCAGCTTTTACCAGGCCGATGTCCTGCTGGTGCTGCCTATTTATGCTGCCAGTGAAATCCCCATCGAGGGGGTGGACAGCCGGAAACTGTGCGACAGCATCCTGGCACACGGCCACAAGGATGTGCGTTTCGTCGAAGATATCGATGCGGCGGTCGGCCTCCTGGCTGAGTTGATCGTGCCGGGCGATGTGGTGCTGACATTAGGGGCCGGCAATGTTTATCAGGTTGGCGAACGGCTGTTGGCCGGCAGTGATGGCTGAGCCATCCGACAGGGCGTGGCTGCGGAGCCTTTTTGGTACGCGGGTCAAATTTGAGGCGCCCCTGGCGGGCTATACCTCCTTCAAGATCGGCGGTCCCGCCGATGTACTGGTGGAGCCGAAAAGCACAGAAGAGATAAAGACGGTGATCCAATGGGCGCAGCGCAAAAAGATACCTTATCTGACCATCGGCGGGGGGACCAAG
>Ga0316201_10005035_pt1 | contig 10102 bp, 7 predicted proteins | sample CS6wburrow_MG_FD_204516 | JGI IMG/M metagenome (GOLD analysis project Ga0316201, IMG submission 204516) | Coastal sediment microbial communities from Delaware Bay, Delaware, United States - CS-6 worm burrow | ecosystem: Environmental > Aquatic > Marine > Coastal > Sediment | place: USA: Delaware...
AATTTCAGAAGAATCTTCGGCAGAGAAACGCAGCCATCCGTCAGAGGTCTCCCGAAAATGTTCGGATATGGGACAAACCTCTGGCAAAGTCGGCGGAAGTTCTGCACCGACACCGGGCCCGAATCGTCGAACAACTGTTGCCCCGATTGCTGCAGATTCACGCTGCCTGGGATCCGGACTTTTCACTGGAGTACCGATACAAGCCGGGTTGGAATCAGGAAAAGTCACTAGAAGAGGAATTGGCGGCGAAAATCGAGGTCGACTTGAAGGTGGGTTACACCTCGCGCGGACCGCATCGTGCCGAGCTTGAACTGTTTGCAGACGGCGGCTCAGCAGAAAAGAAACTGTCGCGCGGTCAACAAAAACTGCTCGTTCTTGCGTTAAATTTGGCGCTCATTGATTTGATGTCTGCGCACAAGCGCCGCTCGCCGATTTTGCTGATTGATGATCTTGCCGCGGAATTGGACCCAGGAAACCGGCAAAGGATTATGTCCGAGCTTGAAGCCCGGGAAGGGCAGGCATTTCTCACCAAGATCGAAGATGCTTCGCTGGGGGTAAAGAGCACAGAGGCAAAAACGTTCCACGTGGAACATGGTGAACTGCGCTGCTGATTACCATGTATAATCGCCTGGTCGCGCTTTTTTCACCCCTTTGGCTCCCAATCTCCCAGCATGACTGACATACCGAATTCCGGCTACGACACATCCTCCATAAAAGTTTTGAAAGGTCTGGACGCAGTCCGCAAACGACCAGGGATGTATATCGGTGACACCGACGATGGCACGGGCCTGCACCATATGGTGTTCGAAGTCGTGGACAATTCCATCGACGAAGCGCTGGCCGGCCATTGTTCCGAAATCCTGGTCGTGATTCATGCCGACAACTCCGTTAGTGTGCGCGATGATGGCCGCGGCATCCCTGTCGGAATTCACGAAGAAGAAGGGATGTCAGCGGCCGAGGTCATCATGACCGTGCTGCACGCCGGCGGGAAATTCGACGATAATTCCTACAAAGTTTCCGGTGGCTTGCACGGTGTCGGTGTCTCGGTAGTCAACGCGCTTTCTGACAAGCTTGAGTTGACCATCTGGCGAGAGGGCAAAGAACACCACCAGGTCTACAATCTTGGGGTCCCGGTCGCACCTCTGACGGTTGTCGGTGAGAGTGAAAAGACGGGTACCCAAGTGCGTTTTCATCCAAGTCCCGAGATCTTTGCGGATACGGAGTACCACTACGATATCCTGGCCAAACGCCTGCGCGAGCTCTCTTTCCTCAATTCCGGCGTGCGGATTCATCTGAAAGACGAACGCAATGATCGTGAAGACGTCTTTGAATACGAGGGCGGCATTCGTGCGTTTGTGGAGCATCTCAACCGCAACAAGACACCGCTGCATGCGAAGGTGTTTCATTTCGATGCAGACCGCAATGATGTGGGTGTCGAGGTAGCGCTGCAGTGGAATGAGTCTTACCAGGAAAATATCTTCTGCTTCACCAATAATATTCCGCAACGCGATGGCGGCACCCATCTGGCCGGAATGCGCGCCGCACTGACCCGGACTCTCAACTCCTACATCGAAAAAGAGGCCCTGGCGAAGAAACAGAAGGTCAGTACCTCGGGGGATGATGCCCGCGAGGGCTTGACCGCCGTCCTCTCGGTCAAGGTTCCAGATCCCAAGTTTTCGTCGCAGACCAAGGAGAAACTGGTTTCCTCCGAGGTCAAGGGTATCGTCGAGGCCCTCTTGTCTGAAAAACTCTCCGAGTTTCTGGTCGAGAATCCCAACGAGGCGAAGACTATAGCCGGGAAGATGATAGAAGCAGCACGCGCGCGTGAGGCCGCGCGCAGGGCCCGCGAAATGACGCGTCGCAAGGGCGTACTCGACGTGGCCGGTTTGCCGGGAAAACTGGCGGATTGCCAGGAAAAGGATCCGGCGCTGTCCGAACTTTATCTCGTGGAGGGTGACTCCGCTGGCGGTTCGGCAAAGCAGGGGAGGGATCGGCGTACCCAGGCGATCTTGCCCCTGAAGGGTAAAATCCTCAATGTGGAAAAAGCCCGGTTCGACAAGATGCTCTCATCGGCTGAGGTGGGAACCCTGATCACAGCGATGGGGTGCGGTATCGGCAGGGAAGAATTCGATCCGGACAAACTGCGTTATCACCGCATCATCATCATGACCGACGCGGATGTCGATGGTGCACATATCCGTACCCTTTTATTGACCTTCTTCTATCGCCAGATGCCGGAGTTGATAGAGCGGGGCCACATCTACATCGCGCAGCCACCCCTTTACAAGATCAAGAAAGGAAAGCAGGAAAACTATCTCAAGGATGACACCGAACTGAATGCCTACCTGTTGCGCACGGCCCTGGATGGCGCAAGTCTTCTCGTGAATGCCGAGGCGCCGCCTTTGTCAGGCACGGCTCTCGAGGATCTGGCGAACAAGATGGTCGTCGTCAATGGTATTCAGCAGCGTCTGGGAAAACGATACCACCCAGGCCTTTTGCGCAACATCCTGCATATGCCCCGGGTGACCGATGCATTGGTCGCAGACGCCACTGCCTGGCAGCAATGGATCGAGGAGATGCAAGGTCGCCTGAATGCAGACAGCGGCGTATCTGACCGGTATCAGTTGATTCGCGTGGAGGGTGGCGAAAAGCACACGCCAGGAATAAGGATCGAGCATTGGACGCACGGCATCGTGGCGCAAAAGCATTTACCCATTGATTTCTTCCACAGCTCTGATTATCTGAAGATTGCCGATATGGGAGAACACCTCGACGGCCTGTTGGCAGCGGACGCCGAGGTGCGCCGCGGGGAAAAGGGCAGGGCGGTGGATTCGTTCGAGCAGGCGCTGGAATGGCTGATGGAAGAAGCCAAGCGTGGCCAGCATATTCAGCGTTACAAGGGGCTCGGCGAAATGAACCCGGAGCAACTCTGGGATACAACCATGGATCCGGCAAGTCGTCGTCTGTTGCGCGTCAATATTGAAGACGTTGTCGAATCGGACCAGATCTTCACGACCTTGATGGGTGATCAGGTTGAACCCCGGCGCGAATTCATCGAACGCAATGCGCTTACGGTGGAGAATCTCGACGTTTGAATCCAGTCCACGACCAGCTTGTCGTGATGGTGTTGGTCTGGTCTCCGCGGGAATATTTCATCCACCGAGTTATCCACAGTTTTGTCTCACAGCATCTCTTTCGGGACTGCTGCGAAAGCTAACGATGTGCGCGGGGCGGGGAAAACTTCCAATAAATATTAAGTAAGTATTTACTTACGTTTTATCTATTGATATAGGGAGCTCCAACTGGCGTGCTTCGATCCAATCCTCGACCTCTTGGATAATTTCCGCAGCCTTTTTCCCGGTGCTGTCGATCGGAGAACCGATGACCAGTTGGATCGTACCCGGATACTTCTTAACACCGCGCCGACGCCAGAACACACCGGCATTGTGAGCGACTGGAATAACCGGAACCGCGCTACGCTCAGCCAGAACAGCACCACCCATACCGTATTTTCTGCGCTGACCGGGAGCCGTGCGTGTCCCCTCGGGAAAGATGATCACGTAACGCCCCTCGGCTAGCCTGCTAATGCCCTGATTTACGACCTCAATTACGGCGCGTCGACCGGCTGAACGGTCAATCGGAATCGATTTGGCGAAGCGCAGGGCCCAGCCAAAGATCGGAAGCCGCAGCAATTCCTGCTTCAGCACCCATGACTGCTGTGGCTTCAAGATACCCCTGAGACCGATGGTTTCCCAGGTCGACTGGTGTTTGGCCATGATGATACATGGCCCATCGGCAGGCAGGTGCTCCAGTCCATGGATTTCATATCGGAGCCCGCAAATAGCGCGCTGCAGCCAGAGATTGAATCTTCCCCACCGGGTGGCGACCACGTCGCTGAAATCACCTGGCATGAAGCGACCGAGCAGGGCGATCAGCAGACCGAAAAAGACAACCGTGATCACCATCGCGGCGAAATAGATCACCGAACGAACAAGAATCATAGACGCAGATTGCCTTCGAGCAGGTTATCAACTGCATCGGCAAGGTCGTTGAACCAGGGCAACTTGAGGAGTTCGGGATGAGCGGCCGCAGTGCGCTGGCCCTTGCCGGTGCGCACGAGCACAGGGTATGCCTTGGCTGCCCTGGCGGCATCGACATCGCGCTTGGTGTCACCGATAAAGGGTACCGTGTTCAGCGGCAATCCGAATCTTAGACTGATCGATCGCAGCAATCCGGGTGCCGGTTTGCGGCATTCGCATCCGGCATCAGGGCTGTGCGGACAGAAGAATATGCCGTCAACGTGCCCACCGGCGCGCGCCAGGCCACGTTGAAACTTGGCGTGGATCCGATTGAGATCATCTGGCGTAAACAGGCCCCGGCCGACCCCCGACTGATTGGTCGCGACCGCGACCAGGATTCCAGCATGATTGAGGCGGGCAATGGCCTCCAGGCTGCCCGGCAAAGGAACCCATTCGTCTACGGATTTAATGTAGTCGTCTGAGTCTTCGTTGATCACTCCGTCGCGATCGAGGACGACCAGTTTGGGTAGTCTGCGCATCACGCGATCATAAGACGGTGCAGCCGCATTGGCCTAATCAACGTTGCGAAACTCGGAAACGCGTATGCGACCGCCGACCATGCGGGCGTCGCGGAGCATCAGCTTTTCCATTTTGGACCAGAATGCCCGCTTGAGATCGAATTGCGCCGCAATGCCAGTGCCCATAACCAGTATCAGCAGGTCCGCCATTTCCTCGGCCAGTTGTTCACGCTTCTTGCCCTTGGTGATGCAGGAAGAGATCTCACCCAGCTCCTCGGCCATGAGGGCGACCCGATAGGTCAGTTCTTCCCCACCATTCTCGCGCAGATTGTATTTGTTATGAAATGCCTGGACGGTCGCCGTCATGGCGTCCCAGGAATCATTTTCCGCATTCATTATGTTCAGGCCTGCAGTCGAGACAGGTCGGCCACCTGCAGGAATTGCCGCGAAAGCGAGGCCAGGAGCGCGAGTCGGTTACCGCGCACAGCCGGGTCATCGGCCATTACCATCACGTCATCGAAGAAACGATCCACCACCGTGCGCAGTCCGGAGAGCGCCTGCAATGTCGCACCGTAATTGGCGTCGGCCATCAAGGGCCGCGTCTTCTCCGCCAGCCGATTGATTTGCTCATAGAGTTCTTGCTCGGCATCCATTTCGAAAAGATCCGGATCCGCTGCGCCGGGCACCGGCTGTTCGGCCTTTCTAAGAATGTTGCTGATACGTTTGTTGGCTGCAGCCAGCGCAGCGGCCTCGGGCAGCTTGCGGAAATCGGCCACAGCGCGCACGCGATGTTCGAAGTCGGCAATGGAGTCCGGTAGTACTGTGGCTACCGCCTCGAAAAGATCGTGTGGGGTACCGATTTCCGCGTAAATGCCTCTTAGCCGGTCGATCATGAAGCTGTACACGGTATCCACGTTGTTCGCCTGGGTCACCTTGGCGCCGAGATGGCGCTGTGCCTCCTCGAGCAAGGCCCTCAGATCGAGCGGTAAGGCATGCTCGCGCAGGATACGCAGGGCACCCAGGGCGGCCCGACGCAGTGCGAAGGGATCCTTGTCGCCCGTCGGTTTCATACCGATGCCGAAGATCCCGACCAGCGTATCGATTTTTTCCGACAGCGAAATCGCAATACCGGTTGGCGTCTGCGGCAGTACATCGCCGGAAAACCGCGGCATGTAGAACTCGTCCATGGCCTGGGCCAGTTCAGCGGGTTCATCATCACGCTGTGCCTGGTAACGCCCCATGATTCCCTGCATCTCGGGAAATTCGACCACCATATCGGTCATCAGGTCACATCTGCTGAGTTCACCGGCGCGGCGCGCCAATTTTGGATCCGCACCGATCGCCTCGGCAATGTGTGCCGCCAATGCAGCCACACGCACCGATTTATCGAACATGCTGCCGAGCTGTTTCTGGAACACCACGTGCTCCAGCTTCTGGATATGGTCAAATAGCCGGTGCTTGCCATCCTGTTCCCAGAAGAACATGGCGTCTGCCAGGCGCGGGCGCACGACGCGCTCGTTGCCCTCACGGATCACATCGGGCTGCTTGCTTTCAAGGTTGGCGATGGTAATGAAATGATTCATCAGCTGACCGCCCCGGTCGAACACCGGAAAATATTTCTGATGGCCCTTCATGGTCGCGACCAAGGCTTCCGGCGGTACGGCCAGGAAGCTGTCCTCGAATGTTCCATCGATCGGCACCGGCCATTCATTCAGCGCGGTGACCTCATCGAGCAGCGCGTCGTCCAGGTCGGCAATGCCGCCCAGGGCTTCCGCGGCCTCTTTTACCTGCGCTTTTATGGTTGCGCGGCGATCTCCAAAGTGAGCAATCACTTTCCCCAGAGATCCAAGCACACTGGCATAGTCCTCCGGGTTGTACAGGGTGATGGCCTGGGGGTGATGAAAACGGTGACCGAAGGTTTGCTTGCCGGCCTCGGCATCCAGCAGGGTGCACGGAACGACCTGATCGCCGTGCAGGAATAACAGCCAGTGCACCGGTCGCACGAACTGCGCCTCCGAGGCGCCCCAGCGCATGCGCTTGGGGATCGGCAGCCGGTTGAGTGCGTTTTCTGCGATTGCCGGCAGCAGCTCTGCCGCGCGTTGGCCTGCCTGGTGTACGTTGTACACGAGCCAGCTGCCATCGTTGGTCTCGAGCTTTTGAAGCTGATCCACGGTGGTGCCGCAAGAACGCGCAAAACCCTCGGCGGCCTTGGTCGGAACACCATCCTTGTCGTACGCTGCTTTCACGGCCGGCCCGCGGCGTTCCATGTCTCTGTCGGGTTGTGCCTTGGCACAATCCAGAACCAATAGTGCAAGACGCCTTGGCGTGGAGTAAGCGGTTACTTCGCCATGGGTCAGCCCAGCATCATCGAGCCCTTTGACGAATTCCCGGGTAAAGGCTTCCGACAGGTTTTTCAGTGCGACCGGGGGCAGTTCCTCGGTCCCCAGCTCGAAAAGCAGGTTTGCGGTGTTTGACACTGGCTCAGCCATTTGCCACCTCCTGCGCCGCCGCTGCAACCATCGGGAAGCCGAGTGCCTCGCGCGCTTCGTAGTAGGCCTGCGCCACCGCGCGGGCCAATGTGCGGACCCGGAGGATGAACCTTTGTCGCTCGGTCACCGATATGGCATGGCGGGCGTCCAGCAGGTTAAAGGCATGCGAGGCCCTCAACACTTGCTCGTAGGCGGGCAGCGGCAGTCCGGCCTCGATCAGGCGGGTCGAATCCTTCTCGCACTGGTCGAACAGGGTGAACAGGAAATCGACGTCGGCATGCTCGAAATTGTATGCGGACTGCTCAACCTCGTTCTGGTGGAACACATCCCGGTAGGTCACCGGCCCCTGCGGCCCCTGGGTCCAGATCAGGTCGAAGACCGATTCCACGCCTTGCAGATACATGGCGATCCTTTCAAGCCCATAGGTGATCTCGCCGGTGACCGGACGGCAGTCGAGACCGCCGACCTGTTGGAAGTAGGTGAACTGGGTGACTTCCATGCCGTTAAGCCAGACTTCCCAGCCGAGACCCCAGGCGCCCAGCGTGGGGGATTCCCAGTTGTCCTCGACGAAACGGATGTCGTGAATCAGCGGATCCAGGCCCAGCATTTCCAGTGATTTCAGATACAAGTCCTGGATGTTCAGGGGCGACGGCTTCATTGCCACCTGAAACTGGTAGTAATGCTGAAGGCGGTTGGGGTTCTCGCCATAGCGTCCATCGGTCGGTCGGCGGGATGGCTGCACGTAGGCGGCGTTCCAGGGCTCGGGGCCGATTGACCGCAGGAAGGTTGCGGTATGGAAGGTGCCCGCCCCCATTTCCATGTCATATGGCTGCAGAATGGCACAGCCCTGCTCAGCCCAGTATTTCTCCAGGGCGAAGATCAGTCCCTGGAAGGTCTTTATTTCTGCCACGTTGCTCATTGTCCAAAAACCCGTCGGTACGCCACGGAAACCGTCGCCCGGTTTCCCTCTTAAAAGCGGGCGATTATACAGCCCGAACGGGACACTATCCTTATAATGTCGCGTTTCCCAGCGTTGCACGTGAACAATGGCGCAACAACGCAGGGCTTTGGCTCTGATTTCCGGCGGTCTTGACTCCTTGTTGGCCACGCGTGCTGGTCGTGGGTACCGACGGCGTTTATCATGCAGCGCCTAATGATGACCCGCCGAGAAACCATCGATTGTCAGCGCCTGTTATGCTCGATGCCCGTCATCTGGGTGCAGGATCAGGTCGCTCAGCTGTCCGGGGGCGATCAGCTCACGGCGATCTGCTCCGACCCAGGGGTACCCGAGGACATCCCCGCCTGGTGCCGGATCAACTGCCATGCGGTGGTCTCCGCAGTGAAGCGTGAAGGTGAACTTCTTGTCACGGTGCATGCGGGCGGATGAGTACGCATCACGGCCAACAGCATCATTATTCTCCTCTCGACGTCCACGAACAGCGCACCGAGCGCGGCCGCGCGACGCGAAAGGTCGCCCTGGTCAGCGGGGTCGTCAATCTGCTGCTCTCTCTGGCCCAGATCGTAGTCGGCCTGCTGGCCAGTTCCGCGGCGCTGGTCGCCGACGGCATCCACTCGGCATCAGACCTGTTGTCAGACGTGCTGGTCTGGTTTGCTGCCCGCCACGCGGCTTTGGCACCGGACGAGGACCACCCCTACGGACATGGCCGGTTCGAGACGGCTGCCACGCTCGGACTCGGAATCCTCTTGACCCTTGTGGCCTTGGGTATTGTATGGAACGGTTTTGAGCGTCTGCTCGATGCCGACCGCGCGACCCCCGGCAAGCTCGCCCTGGTGGTTGCCGCCGTGGGCATCGCGGCCAAGGAGTCGCTGTACTGGTACACCATCTTCGCCGCCAAACGTCTGCGGTCGGAAATGTTGCGCGCGAACGCCTGGCATCATCGTTCCGATGCCATCTCCTCCGTGGTCGTGTTGGTCGGTGTCGGCGGCGCGGTGATCGGCTTCAGCGCCATGGACGCGATTGCCGCCATCGTGGTTGGTGTCATGGTGGCGAAGATCGGCTGGGACCTTGGTGCCAGCGCCCTGAGCGAGCTGGTGGATACGGCGTTGGACGAGGAACAGGTCGGCGAGGCCAAGCAGGTGATCATGGGGATCGATGGCGTCGGCTCGGTTCACATGTTGCGCACCAGACGGCATGGGGCCGATGCCAGCGCCGATGTACATGTTCAGGTTGCGCCGCACCTGTCGGTCTCCGAGGGCCATATGATCAGCCAGGCAGTCGAGGATCGCCTGATCCGCAAGGTCGAAGCCCTGACGGACGTCACCGTTCATATCGACCCGGAGGACGACGAGGACGCCCCTGCCTGCAGGGGGCTGCCCTTGCGAGTCGAGGTTCTGCAGGCGCTGGATGCGGCCTGGCGCGAGGTGGAAGCCCTGCCGGCACAGCGCGAGGTGCGTTTGCACTATCTCTCGGGCAGGATCGAGGTCGAGCTGGTGCTGCCTTTGCGCAGTCTCACCGAAAATCCAGACACGGTGGCATTGCAGTCCGCCCTCGAGGCGGCTGCTGCCGATCTGCCCTGGTTTGGCCCGCTGCGCATCCTCTATGGCTAGCACCAAAGTGGTGCGTGAGTGCCGGCCTACGCACCAAGAATGTGCAGACATGCCAGTCCAAGTTGCCTTTTGACCGCAAGAAGGGGTAAGGATTGTGCCCTGTTTTGGCGCGAATGTTTCATTAAACGGCTGTTTTTATTGTAATAACCGGAACCTCTAGTCGCCCGGCGCGTTCTCATGACGGGCTTGACCCCGGGAAACCCCGGGTGGCATGGTTCCTGCTCTCACAAAAACGAACCGAAACAAAGGCCCGGATTGGGCCGTCCGGTAACCCAATGTAACCGCTGTCGTCCCGGCAGCAGCACTCACCGCTAAACTCTGGAGAGATCGAGAATGGGCGCAAAAAAAGTCCTGAAAATGATCGAGGAAAACGACGTCAAGTGGGTCGATTTCCGGTTCACTGACACCCGTGGCAAAGAGCAGCACGTCACTGTGCCCGCGTCCGTGGTTGACGAAGACCTGTTTGAAGAGGGCAAGATGTTCGACGGCTCGTCGATCGCCGGCTGGA
>Ga0316201_10005036_pt1 | contig 10101 bp, 11 predicted proteins | sample CS6wburrow_MG_FD_204516 | JGI IMG/M metagenome (GOLD analysis project Ga0316201, IMG submission 204516) | Coastal sediment microbial communities from Delaware Bay, Delaware, United States - CS-6 worm burrow | ecosystem: Environmental > Aquatic > Marine > Coastal > Sediment | place: USA...
AGAGAAACCGTTAATTGGTGCCCGGCTTCCCTAAGGGCACGCAAATCAGTAGAATCCGCTGGTTTGTAAATAAACTGGAACGCTGATGAAACAAACGCTACTTCCGATCGCGGTCGTGCTTGCAGCTATCCTTTCCCTGATACTTTATCCCGAACTCAAAGGTGACAAACCAATGAACGAAACAACTGCAGCCAATCCGACCGTGTTAATCGAAACCACCATGGGCAACATCACGATCGAGCTCGACATGGCAAACGCACCCAACACCAGCGAAAATTTCCTCGCTTATGTCGAGGACGGCTACTTTGTCGACACGACTTTTCACCGAGTTATTCCGAACTTTATGATCCAGGGTGGTGGCATAACAGCCGACATGATGGATAAGCCCAGCAAGCGTGCACCCATCGAAAACGAAGCCAACAACGGCCTAAAAAACGATCGCGGTACCCTGGCGATGGCGCGTACCAGCGATCCACATTCCGCGACTTCGCAGTTTTTCATCAACCATGCCGATAACGATTTTCTTAATTTCACCAGTGAATCCGCGCAGGGCTGGGGTTACGCCGTGTTTGGCAAGGTAACGGAGGGCATGGATGTTGTCGACGCGATCGCAGGAGTACCAACAGGTAACAATGGCGGCCATCAAAACGTGCCCATTGAAACTATTACGATTACCGGGGTCAGCCGCCAGTAGTTCCCCCCTGCCGAATGAGCGAAGAATACCTGTTTACCTCGGACTGCCACCTGGATCCGGAACGGCCGCAAATTGCGACTAGCCTCACCCGCTTTCTCGAGGAGCGCGCGCCAACCGCCAGCCGCCTGTATATCCTGGGTGACCTGTTCGAGGTCTGGCTCGGTGACGATGATCCGGTTGTCGATCGGCAACCGGTAATCGATGCCCTGCGACGTCTGGCATCCGTTATCCCGGTTTATTTCATGGCCGGTAATCGCGACTTTCTGCTGGGCCAGGATTTCGCGGCGAGGGTTGGATTGCGTCTACTGGAAGAACCGCAACAGCTGCAACTGGGAAAACACAGGGTACTATTGATTCATGGCGATACGCTTTGCACCGACGATCACGACTACCAGCAATTCCGCAACATGGTGCGCACCGCCAGGTGGCAGGCCGAGTTCCTTGGTCAACCGCTGGCCGAACGTCAGAGTATCGCCGCGAGGTTGCGCAGTGACAGCAGCGCGGCGATGGCGCAGAAATCGCCTGACATCATGGATGTCAATCCGCAGGCAGTTGAGGATTGCTTTGAGCAATACGGGGTCGATACCATTATTCACGGCCATACGCATCGGCCAGCGGTGCACCACTATGGCTCCCGCCTGCAAAGGCTGGTGCTAGGAGACTGGAATCCCGGGCCCAGCTACCTGAGCTGGCAGCGACAACAGGGCTTTAAACTGGTAGACCCCAGGGTTTAACGGTCCTGTTCCAGCGCCTCTAGCTCGGCGCTGGCAAAACCCGCTTCGATTCTCGCGGGATAGTTGAATGGACCGCGCAACCTGCCGCCCATATACTCATCCACCAGTTGACGAAAGGTGGCCTGCACATCCAGCTGTTGCCGATCGCAGAGCCATTGGAACCAGTGGTTACCAATGCGCACATGCCCGATCTCGTCTCGATAAATAATCTCCAGGATCTGAGCCGCGCTTTCGTCGCCGAATTGTCTGAAGCGGGTAATCATGGCAGGCGTAACGTCCAGCCCGCGGGCCTCCATCACGCGTGGCACCAGCGCCATACGGTGCAGCAGGTTGCCGCGTGTCTTGCAGACCATGTCCCATAAACCCCGGTGCGCGGGATAAGCGCCATAGAAACTGCCGCGTCGTTGCAGTTCCGCTTCCAGCATCTGAAAATGGCGCGCTTCATCGGTTGCCACCAGCAACCAGTCACTGACAAATTCTCGCGGCACCCGGCGAAAGCGATACACCGCGTCGAGCGCGATATTGATGGCATTGAATTCGATATGCGCAAAAGCATGCAATAACCGGATACGTCCCGCCTCGGAAGCAAAACTTCGGCGCGCCAACCGGCGCGGATCAACCAGTTCCGGTTTCGCCGGGCGACCGGGATCATCAATTGGCAATATTGCAGAGCCCGGCTCGCTGGCCTCGATCTGCCGCTCCCAGGCTTGCCGCAGCGCCGCGGTCAAGCCGCATTTTTTACCGGCATCCGGTTCCAGGATGGCGACCTCGACCTGGCGATAAAAATCAGCCACCCAGCCCCCGTGCCAGATCGCTGATGATATCCTCGATGTCTTCGAGGCCGACCGCCACCCGAATCAGTCCTTCGCTGATCCCCGACTGCCGTTTGAGTTCGTCGCTGACACGGCCATGGGTGGTCGTCGCCGGATGGGTAACCGTGGTCCTGACGTCACCAAGATTGGCGGTAATCGACAGCATCTGGGTGGCGTCTATTACCTGCCAGGCTTTTGCGCGCCCACCGCTGACCACGAACGACACGATGCCGCCGAAGCCGAACTGCTGTGCCTGTGCCAGCCGATGTTGCGGGTGCGATTCGAGCCCTGGATAGTAGACCTTCTCCACCCCGGGATGCTCAACCAGGAAACGCGCCAGTTGCAGCGCCTGCTGCGAATGCATCTTCATACGCAGGCTAAGCGTCTCCAGACCTTTCAGGGCAACCCAGGCGTTGAAAGGGCTCAGGCATGGACCGGTGGTTCGGATCACTCCGAATATCTCCTCCGCGACCAGCTGCTCGGGACCCACTACGGCGCCGCCGACTATCCGACCCTGCCCATCGAGATACTTGGTTGCCGAGTGCACTACCAGGTCGGCGCCAAAATCGAGCGGTCGTTGCAGCGCGGGTGTACAAAAACAGTTATCCACGACCAGCAAGCACTGATTTTCATGCGCCAGATTCGCCAGGGCCCTGATATCGGCGATCTCGGTCAGGGGATTGGATGGTGTTTCGAGAAACAACAGGCGGGTATTGTCGCGCATCGCCCGCTGCCAGCCGTCCAGATCGTTCATGCCAACAAAACTGGTGTCGATACCGAACCTGGGCAGGTACTTGTCGAACAGGGCCGTGGTTGTGCCAAACACGGAACGCGAGCTGACGATATGATCCCCCGCCTTCAACAAAGCCACGCACAGGCTCATAATCGCGGCCATGCCGGACGCGGTTGCGACGCAGGCTTCGCCTCCCTCCATCGCGGCCAGACGACGTTCGAAGGCCCGGGTAGTAGGATTGGTGAAACGCGAGTAGATATTACCCGGCTCATCGCCGGCAAATCGCGCGGCAGCCTGTGCCGCATTCTCAAAAACAAAGCTCGAGGTCGCAAATATGGCTTCGCTGTGCTCGAGCTCGGCGGTACGCTGCTGTCCACTTCTGATCGCCAGCGTATCGAAACCAAAGTTGTCTTTCATCACGGAGTTTCTCCAAAATCGAAAAACTCGGAAGGGGGAAAGGCACGGAAAGAATTCTGAACCACCCTCTTTAGCAAATTTATTTTTGGAACCTTGTGGAACCTGGGCGCCTGCAAGCCGAGTAACAAATCAGCGCCGCCGGGAAACGATATGACGTAGGGTCAGGCTTGTCAAGCAGCCAGGCGATAGGGATTTCTGCCGCGCCGGGACGTCGATGCCAAATGTGGCCAGGCTCGAGTGGCGGCATGACCGTGGCTACCGCAAAAACCCGGGAGCTACCGGATCAATACGAGATCATTGACCAGGACCTCGTCAAACAACTCGATGACATCGTCGTTTTTCATGCGTATGCAGCCGGCCGACACCGGCTCACCAATTCGTTTCTCGTCCGAGGTCCCGTGTATATAGATGTAGCGGGAAAAAGTGTCGTGTACTCCATCACGATTGACGCCCTTCTCGAGGCCATCGAGCCACAAAATGCGCGACGTAATTTCGTCCTGCGCCTGATTATCCAGGTTGCCGGCGATCCTGCCGGTAGGTTCACGCGCTTCAAACACGGTGCCTCTGGGTTGCCCACCGCCTATCTTCTGGCGCACGCGGTGGATACCGAAAGGCGTTTTATAAGAATCTACCCGGTTACCCAGGCCGTTCGCAGCGGTAGAGATCGGGTAGCTGCGATCACCATCGCCTTCGATATCGAGCCAGTGCAGCCGCTGGCGGCTGCAGTCGACGACAATGATCGGTCGCTCGTCCGCCAGGGCACTACTCCCGCTCAACCTGGCGGCAATCTCCCGCCTGACATCTTGCCACTGCATCAGGCGTTGTTGTGCAATTCCATGCCGATGACCGTTACCTGCTCATCGGTCGCGTCCTTTGCCGAATCGTTGCGCTGGTTTCTGATTTTATCGAGATAGTCTTCATCCACGGTCTTGGTCACGTACTTGCCATCGAAACAGGAGCAGTCGAATTTTTTAATCCGGCGGTTACCTTTTTGCACCGCGTCCACAAGATCATCGAGCTCCTGGTAGATCAACCAGTCGGCGCCGATGTACTCCGCAACTTCGGTCTCACTGCGACCGTGGGCAACCAACTCCTGCGCGGCCGGCATGTCGATGCCATAGACATTGGGATAACGCACCGGCGGCGCGGCGGAGGCAATATAAACCTTCCGGGCTCCGGCTTCACGCGCCATCTGAATAATTTGCTTGGAGGTGGTACCACGCACGATGGAATCATCCACCAGTAAAACATTTTTCCCCTTGAATTCGATATCGATCGGATTCAGCTTGCGGCGCACCGATTTCTTGCGCATGGTTTGTCCCGGCATGATAAAGGTGCGGCCAATGTAACGGTTCTTGATAAATCCCTCGCGAAACTTGACCCCCAGGTGAAAGGCAAGTTCGATCGCCGCGGGGCGGCTGGTATCGGGAATGGGAATAACCACGTCGATGTCGTGCTGCGGCATCTGCCTGAGTATCTTGCGCGCCAGTTTAACGCCCATGCGCAGGCGCGCCTTGTAAACATATATATCATCGATGATCGAATCGGGCCGGGCCAGGTAGACGTATTCGAATATGCAGGGTCTGAGCTTGGGCGAAGCCGCGCATTGGTGCCGATGCACGGTACCCGTGCTGTCGATATAAATTGCCTCGCCGGGCTGCAGATCGCCGATGAGTTCGAATCCCGAGGTTTGCAGGGCGACGCTTTCGGAGGCGATCATGTATTCGTTGCCCTGGGCGGTTTCTCGCTTGCCGTAGACCAGGGGGCGAATGCCAAAGGGATCACGAAATCCGATAATACCCTTGCCGGTTAGCATCACGACCACTGCGTAGGCCCCTTCGATGCGCTTATGGGTTTCAGTAATCGCCGTGAAAATCTCGTCCGGGGTCAGCTTGAGGCTACCGTAACTCTGCAGCTCGTGGGCAAATACATTGAGCAAGACCTCGGAATCAGACTCGGTATTGATATGGCGTAAATCCGACTGGTAGAGCTCTTCCTTCAATTGCTCGACATTGGTCAGATTGCCGTTGTGCGCCAGGGTGATACCATGAGGCGAATTAACATAAAACGGCTGCGCCTCGGCCGACGAGGAGCAACCCGCAGTCGGGTAACGCACATGACCGATACCCATGCTTCCTTTCAGCTTGAGCATGTGCCGGGTATGGAACACATCGCTGACCTGACCGTTGTCCTTGCGCAGGTTAAGCTTGTTTTTGTCACATACGACAATACCCGCTGAATCCTGACCCCGGTGCTGTAGTACCAGCAACGAATCGTAAATCGTTTGCGCTACCGCCTGGTGGCTGACTATCCCGACTATCCCACACATACTCTTGCTACTCCGGTTGTCGAACCCTGATCAAAAACTGAATTTATCCGCCGCATCGGCGGGAATGATTCCTTTAACCCATTCGGCTAACTGCTGAAAATAGCCAACCAGCGCGGAATCGCGCCACCATTCCGCCTCGGGCATTGGCGTCAGGCTTGCCAGTAACACCACCATGGTAACGATAAGCGCACCACGCGCGCCGCCGAAAACAACGCCCAGGGCCTTGTCGGTCCCGCTGAGCCCGGTTTTGGAGACCAGTTGACTCATGATGAAATTGACTATTGCGCCCACCACGAGCGTGCTGATGAAGAGGATGGCAAACCCGGCAACATTCCTGATCGTGGGCGCCTCTACAAACGGCTCCAGCATTTCCGCCATGGGAGAAAAATACCGGAAAGCGAGGACGGCAGCGAGGATCCAGGTAGCCAGGGAGATAGACTCCTTGACGAAACCGCGAATCAGGCTGATTAAAGCGGATAACGCAATGATTCCGAGAATCACGAGATCAAGCCAGCTCATAAGCGCCCTCCGGTCGTCGTCTGTATCGGAATGAACGAGAAAACAGCATCAAATATAGATGTATATTGTCGAGGGGTTAATCAACGCACCGAAACGAGGATTATCTTTCATACTTCATGATAATGCCATCAATGTCATGCTTGGCCCTGATCTTGTTCCTTGCCACTATAGTCTGGTCGCGATTTAAAAACGGCCCCAAGCGAACGCGATAACTGGATTTTCCACCGTTATCGAACTGTTCGATGAAAACCGCGGCAATTTTCGATTTTCGCAGTTTATCCCGCACCGCCAGCGCCTTGCCGCGATCCTGGAAACTGCCAACCTGCAGTACCCAGCTATCACCCCCGGTTTTCGCCTGGGTCACCGGCTCTGCTTTTACCGGCTCGGGATCAGGCGCGATTTCGGGATTTGGCTTGGATTCCTGTTTTGCGGCTGGCTCGTCGGTTGGGCTCTCAGCGGTTTCAGCGGATCGCTGGATCTTATCTACAGTAGTGGATTCGTCGACAAAGCGGGCCTCGAGCTCTGGCAAGGCATCGACCTTGGCCTGCAAATCGATAATTTTTTGCTCGAACTCGGGATTAGCCGTCACCAGCGGCTGCGGCGGTATCTGGATATCCTGATGATCCCGGCGCACACCCGAGCCGTCCAGAATCATTGGCAGAAAGATAACCGCGAGCGCAAATATAACGACGACGCCAACCAGGCGATTTTTAATGTTCTGATCCATATTTGTTTAGTTTGCCGAAATCGGGTAACGCAAGCAGAAGCTGTTCGACGGTTACGAAGGAGCCAGTTACCAGCATTATATCCTGATTACCCAAAGATGACAGCGCATGATCCAGCGCGGCCTCGACATTATCGAATAACTGATTGATTTCGACCTGCGGGCCGATTCTTGACTGCAATTGCTGGGCGCTGAGACCCCGATCGCCACCCAGGCTTGCCAACCACCACTCGTCCACTTGCGTGGCCAGCGCCTCGACAAACAGCTCCGGTTGCTTGTCCTCGAGCATACCCAGCAATACGACAAGCCGCCCCCGCTCCGGCTTGATTTCAGCGAGACTTGCCGCCAGCGCCCGCGCTGCATCCGGATTATGCCCCACATCCAAGTAAAGCGCGCATGGCAGCGTGCTGGATAGCTTTTGCAGCCGACCGGCAAGCATGGCGCCCTGGAAATTGTTGCGTACTGTATCGGGATCATAGGCCGCGAGATCCACTAGCCGGCTCAGGCCCGCGACTACACCGGCCAGGTTAATCGCCTGATGCGTGCCGGACATGACATTGTCAAGCGCGAATTTCAGATCCCGGGACTGCCACAGCAGCCGATTGTCCTCGAGTCCGGTAAGCTGGTAGTCCCTGCCGAGTTGCAGGCAGTTACATTGACGGCGCGCTATTTCGGCGACTACCGATTGCGGCGGATCCGGGTCATTCAACACCACATCAATACCATCGCGCAGCACGCCCGCCTTCTCGAAGCCGATCTGTTCCCGATCATCGCCAAGCCAGGCCTGGTGATCGATTCCGATGGGCGTCAGGTGAACCATATCCGCATCGATGACATTCACCGCGTCGAGGCGACCGCCCAGCCCTACTTCGAGGATGGCAAAATCGGGTTGCCATCGTTGGCACAGGTAGAGCGCGGCCAGCGTTCCATATTCGAAATAGGTCAGCGAGCTGTCCCCGCGCGCCGCCTCGACCGCCTCGAATGCAGCGCAGAGCGTGGCGTCGCTCACCGGCTCGAGGTTATGCTTGATCCGTTCGTTATATCGCAGCAAGTGAGGAGAGGTATAGCTTGCAACGCTGTATCCTGCCCGCCGCAGCCAGGTCTCGTAGGCCACAACCGTCGAGCCCTTGCCATTGGTGCCGGCGACGGTGATCACCCGGCGCGCAATTCGACGCAGCTTGAGACGCTCGGCAACCTCGCGCACGCGCTCCAGCCCGAGATCGATGGCACTGGCATGCAAAACCGTCTGCCATTCGAGCCACTGGTCGAGGGTATCAAAACGCATCAGAAATCTTTCGCAGAAAAGTGAGGAACCGCTAGGGGTTGGCTTGTCCCATCAACATGGTGCACAGGGAACTGATCCTGGCGCGCATCTCGCGTCGGTCAACGATCATGTCCAGCGCACCGTGCTCGAGCAGGAACTCGCTGCGCTGGAATCCCTCCGGCAGGGTTTCACGCACCGTCTGCTCAATCACGCGCGGGCCGGCAAAGCCGATCAGGGCGCCGGGTTCGCCTATGTGAATATCGCCGAGCATCGCGAAGCTGGCGGAAACACCGCCCATGGTGGGATCGGTAAGCACGCAGATATACGGCAACCCGCGGCGCGATAAACGCGTCAGTGCGGCGCTAGTTTTCGCCATCTGCAGCAATGAAAATAGTGCTTCCTGCATACGCGCGCCGCCGCTGGCGGTAAAGCACACCAGGGGCAGGCCGTGTTCGAGGCAGGTATTTACCGAGCGCACGAATTTTTCCCCAACCACGGACCCCATCGACCCTCCCATGAACTGGAACTCGAAGGCCGCGGCGACCATGTCGATGCCCATGACGGTACCGCGCATGGCAAGCAGCGCATCTCTTTCACCGGTTTGTTTCTGCGCCTGGGCCAGTCGATCACGGTAGCGTTTGTCGTCCTTGAACTTGAGCACGTCATCGGCTTCGAGCTCCGCGGCAATTTCGCTATGGCTATCTTCGTCAAAAAACGACTCGAGTCTCCGGCGCGCGCTAATCCGCATATGAAAATCACACTTGGTACAGACTTCCTGATTGCGCTCCAGCTCGGCGCGATAAATGATCGCATCGCAGGCATCGCACTTTGCCCACAGCCCCTCGGGTACGTTCTTCTTGTCATTACCACCCGAGGTTCTGATCTTGGACGGCAATAGCATTTCAAACCAGTTCATGCGTTACTCCCGGAGCAAGCTCATTCGCTATCATCACTGCGCACATCGTACCCGTCGCCACGTCTGACTTCATGAAAAAATTGATCGATCAGGTCGATGTCTTTAATACCCCTGGAAGCTTCCACACCGGTGCTGACATCGACCCCCCAGGGCCTTACCCTGGCAATTGCCTCGGCTACGTTTGATGGATTGATACCGCCAGCCAGAATCAACGGTGCATCGAACGAGGTCGGGATCTTGGACCAGTCAAATGTATCACCTGAGCCGCCCAGCCGTCCAGCCGTGTTACTGTCCAGCAGAAAGCCCTGGGCAACCGGAAATTGCGCCGCGTAAGCGGCGGGATCCTGGGTACTGCCCATCGGAATCGCCTTGATGTAAGGGATTGGCCAGGCTGCGCAGAATTCAGGCGATTCCCGACCGTGAAACTGCAGGCAATCGGGCCTCAACTGTCGCACCACCCGTGCCACCCATTCCTCGCTCTCGTCCAGAAATAGCGCGGTTACGGTTACAAAAGGCGGCAATACCCGGCGAATGGCAACGGCCTGCTCGAGGGTAACCACGCGCGAACTGGGCTGGTGGAAAACCAGCCCGATCGAATCGGCGCCCATGGCAGCAGCGTGGCGCGCATCCTGCTCTCGTGTGATGCCGCAAATTTTGACTCGGGTGCGATGGTTCATATCAGAATAATACGGGTTTTCTGCCAATCTTGGGTAACTTATATTGCGGCTCATACCAGGCCCGCAAAAAGTACAGACCGGCGGCCGGGGCGGTGACGTCGGCGAGATTCCGATCGCGCGCGGCAAACATTTCCGTGAACCATGCGCTGTCCTGCTCGCCCTTGCCAACGGCGATCAGGCTACCGGCTATATTACGCACCATGTGATAAAGAAAAGCATTGGCCTTGATATCGAGATATAGCAACTGTCCCTGTCGGGCGACCGAAATCTGATGCAAGTTTC
>Ga0316201_10005037_pt1 | contig 10101 bp, 5 predicted proteins | sample CS6wburrow_MG_FD_204516 | JGI IMG/M metagenome (GOLD analysis project Ga0316201, IMG submission 204516) | Coastal sediment microbial communities from Delaware Bay, Delaware, United States - CS-6 worm burrow | ecosystem: Environmental > Aquatic > Marine > Coastal > Sediment | place: USA: Delaware...
GAGCTCGGCAAAGGGGACGGGGCGCGAGTCGCCGGAAGGATTGATGTCCCCGATCAGGACTGTGCCGGACGGGGTGCCGTCGGTGCGCCAGAGCTCGCGGCCGGTGGTGGTTTCCTCGGCGGTGAAGTAGAGCAGCCCAGCCGCCGGGTGGAAACTCGACGGGGAAGACGAGTCGGGTCCCGGATCGATATCGACGAGGAGGCCCGTTCGTCCGGACGTGCCGTCCGAGCGCCACAGCTCCTCACCGACGACGCCGTCGTCGGCGCTGAAATAGAGGTGGCCTTCGAAAACGGCCAGATCGCGAGGATACCCGAATGTCGGCGGGCTCGTGAAGGCGACCGGCTCGGTGCCCGAGACGGTACCGTCGGTGCGCCACAGCCCGCCGCCCGAGGGGTTTTCGGCGCCGAAGTAGAGATCGCCGTTGAGAATTGCGAGGTCGCAGGGGTGCGAAGGTCCGGAGGGGTTCAGATCGACAAAGAGTTCGGTCCCACCGGTGGTGCCATCCGATCGCCAGAGCTCGCTTCCGTGGATCCCGTCGTCGGCGCAGAAGTAGTAGTGATCGCTGAAGACAATCCCTCGGAAGGACCCCAGACCCGTCGGATCGATGACTCTCGTGAGCATCGCATCACCGGCGAGGCCCCCGGTGGACCACAGTTGGCGGCCGTCGGCGTCCCGTTCGGCGATGAAGAGCGTGCGTCCGTTGGGTAGCGTGGCCAGAAACGAGGCGCGGGAACCTGAAGGGCCCGGCTGGATATCGCCGAGGGAGACGGTCCCGGCGATGGTGCCGTCGGTGACGAACGGCTCCGCACCGCGCGGACCGCGGTGGCCGACGAAGAACAGTCGGTCGGTCCCGGGTTCGAGGTAAAGCTCGGTGGGATCGGTGGCGAAGCTCAGGGGAAACGGGACCTCGACGGTGCCGCCCGCGGTTCCGTCGGTGATCCAGAGATCGTAATAGCCCAGCTTGAACGCGAGACCGAAGTCGGTACTCGGCCCGATCGTCATGCTCGATGAGGCCGCAGCCGGCTCGAGATCCACCACCATCTCGGTCCCGGCGACGGTGCCGTCGGAAATCCACATCTCCCTGCCGTGAACGCCATCGTCAGCGGTGAGGTAGAGCTTTCCTTCATGGACCCGCAGCTGCTCGGGCGTCGATGAGGAAACGCCCGGCCGGATGTCGATCTCGGTGACCGTCGCCCCGTCGGTCCAGTAGAGCTCGCGGCCGACGCCGCCTCGAGCGGTGAACATGAGGTTTCCCTGGTAGCGAATGAGATTCTCGGGCGATGCGTTGCCGCCAAAGCTCGTGACCTGGTCGACGGAGCCGGTCCCGCTGTCGTAGGCCCAGATCTCGTCATCGCCGACGTTCATGTACAGGGTGCCGCCGGCGGGAGTGAGCTGATCGACCACCCGGTCTCCGAAGCGGTGGACCAGCGACACCCCCGAGGCCGGCGAGGGATCGAGACGGAAGAGCTCGGTGGAGGTGCCGAAGTCGCAGACCACAAAGACCGAGGTACCGACGCCGAGCAGTTCCCCCCACTCCGGACATCCCAGATTCGTCGCCTGCTCGGTTCCGGCGTTGGTGCCGTCGCTTGTCCAGATCTCCTCGTCACCTCCTGACGCCGCCGTTCCCTTGAAGTAGACCCTGGAGTTGTCCTCGACCATCTCGGTGTAACGGTCCACTTCGACGGTGCCCCAGGCCACTTCGGTCACCAGCATCGTCAAGCTGTCCACCGTATAAATGCCGCGGGTTCCCGCGACCTCGGCGGAAAAGAAGAGAACATCGTCGAGGGCGATGAACGAGCGCGGCTCCGAATCTCCGGGACCCGCTTCCAGATCCACAACGAGCGTGGACTGATTCGGACCGCTGGTGGTCCAGAGCTCGAATCCAAGACCGGCCTTGTATGCGGCGAAGAAGATGCGGTTGCCGACAGCCGTGAAACCATCCGGTACCGAGCTCCCGGCTCCGGTGGCCAGGTCCTCCACCGATGTGCCGCCGGTGGTGCCGTCGGTCACCCAGAGCTCGTCGCCGTCGTCGCTGTCGGCGCGGAAGTAGAGGCGGCTGTCAAGCGAGGGTTGATCCGGATAGAGGTAGATGGATGGGTTCGATATGACCCCGGTGGTGTTCAGATCCAGGATTGTGACCTCCTGGGCGAGCGCGGGGAGTGCCGCGAAGACCGCGATGAAGACCACCCCCAGGACGTCAAAGAGGCGAAACGCCGCTGCGATGAAACCGAAGAGACACTTGATCATCAGTTGCTTTCCTTCCGAGGAATTCGGTGCATTCACCGATGATCGCGCCGGGCTGTTTCGAAACCGGACATGAAACGTCGGGGCAAGCCGGGAGATCGGCCGGATTCATTCGGTCTGCGGGAGGGATCAGGAGTCGTGGGCGTCGAGGAGCTGCTGGGCGGGCTCGGCGTATCTGGACTTTGGATCGGCGGCGATGGGCCTCAAGAGCTCGATTGCCTCGCCGGTCCTTCCCGCCGCCATCAGAGCCTCGCCGAGCGGTAGGTCGAAGGCGAAGAGATGGGCCCGGTGGCCGCCGGTCCGGGCGGCCAGGGTCTCGCGTCCGGCCCGGAGCTCGATGATGGCCTCGTCGTAGTGCTGATCGGCCAGCAGGACCTTGCCTCGGCGCAAACGGACCATCGATGTCTTCGGGTGCTCGGGGCCCCAGACGGCGAGCGACTCGGCGAGCGCGAGCTCGAGATCGGCGGCGGCGCCGCCGAAACGACCGCGCCTCTCGGACAGAGTCGCGCGGGCAAGGAGCGCGTCCTGGACCTCAGGGTGGCGGCCGTCACCGGCGGCCGTTCTGGCCAGTCCGAGCGATCGATCGAGCTCGATCTCGGCCTCGTCGAACCGGCCCGCAGCCACCAGGCGGAGCCCGAGACGGGTGAGATTGTCGGCGATCTCCCAGGATGCGGCGTCGGCCCGCTCGAGGGTGTTGATCGCCTCTCGGAGAATCGCCAGCCCGGCGTCGAAGTCACCGCCCTCGAAGACCGAGTTCCCGAGACAGTCGAGATCGATGGCGAGACGTCGGACCTCGGGATCGGGGAACGACCGACGCAACCCGATGGCGCTCTCGAGAACGGGAATGGCGTCCGCGCTGCGGCGCACCGCAAAGAGTTTGATGCCGAGATCGGAGTAGGCGTTGGCCATCTCACGTGGTTCCACGTCCTCGGCGGCTTCCAGGAGTTCGACCGCCCGTTGGCTGTTCTCCACGGCGACATCGTAGCTTCCCGAGGTCAACTGGGCTGTCGCCAGCGCCCGGAGCGCCCTGGCGTGGCCCTCGGGATCCTCCGGCGTCGCGTGGAGCTCGACCGCTTCCTCGAGGAAGGGAACGGCCTCTTTCGACAACCCGAGCTTGTCGTAGGCTCCGCCGATCGCCATGAGCATGTCGCCCGCCAGCTCCGGCCTGGTTTCGATGTCGCCGTCGCGCAGCGACTCGGCCCCTCGATCGAGCAGCGAACGGGCGGTGATCTCGTCGCCCGGCGCGGCAGTCGGGTCGGAGGCGTCGAAGAGCCCGATGACGAAGTCAACCAGTTGCCGCGAGCTCTCGGCCTCGGCCACGGCTCGGGCCTCCGACCGGCGTGCCGCGTCGAGGCTGGTCAGGGAAACCAAGAGGCTCACGGCGAGGGCGATGAATGCAGCTGATGTGGCGAGCACGGCGGCTTTGTGGCGGCTGACGAACCGCGCTGCCCGATAGCCGAACCGGTCGCCGCGTGCTTCGACGGGCTTTCTCGCCAGGTGACGACGAAGATCGGCAGCGAGGTCCTCGGCCGAGAGATAGCGCCGATCGGGCTCCTTGCGCAACGCTTTTTCGATGATCACGTCGAGATCGCCGGCGAGACGGCGAGAGAGCCCTGCGGACGATAGCCCTCCCCGCAGACGTGCTCGGTCGTCGGCGCTGCCCCCGACGTCGTCACACACCGCCTGACTCATGGTTCGCGGTGTGGTGAGACACACTGCCTGCTGGATGCCGACGGGCGAGCGGGTCTCCACCGGTTGGCCGGCAAGCCCCGTCAGCAGCCGGTAGGCCACGAGGCCGATGGCGTAGACATCGGAGCTGGTTCCGATTGGCTCACCGGCGACCTGTTCGGGGCTCGCGTACTCCGGGGTCAGGAGAAAGGCGCCGGTTTGCGTCAATCCTGCGCTGTCCGTCCCGTCGGGGCTGAGTATTTTGGCGATCCCGAAGTCGAGCAGCTTTACCTCACCGTCGCCGTCCACCATGATGTTCGATGGTTTGAGGTCGCGGTGGATCACCAGTTGCCGGTGGGCCGAATGCACCGCCTTACAGACCTGGATCAGGAGCTCCAGGCGGTCGGTGACCCCCAGCTCCAGGCGATCGCAGTAGTCGGTGATCTCTTCGCCCCGGATGAACTCCATGGCGAGGTATGGCGCACCGTCGTCGCTGACCCCGCCGTCGAGCAGCCGCGCCACGCTCGGGTGCTGGAGCCGGGCAAGGATCTGTCGTTCGGCTCGAAAGCGAGACCGAGCCTGTGGATCATCAAAGGCGGATCGGACGAGCTTCAGTGCGACGTGCTGTTCGAACTCACCATCGGTTCGTTCTGCGAGAAAGACCTCGCCCATGCCTCCTCTTCCGAGCACCTCCACCAGGCGATAGGGGCCGACCTGACGGCCGACGGAGCGTTGCTCCCACTGGGGAGTGTCGTCGGTGAAGAGGCGCTCGATCTCGAGCTGCCGGTCGGCGTCGTACTCACCGAGCAGTTCGCGGAGTTCCTCGGCCAAATCTCGATCCTTGGCGGCGATTTGAGCCAGCCGTGCTTCCCGGTCCATCTCAGGCATCGTCTCGAGTTCGTCGAATGCCTCGGCGAGCCGATCCCAATCGCTCCGGCTGGGATCAGACATCTTCCGGCTCCTCGATCGTGGTTCTGATCTCGCGCCGCAGCCAGGTACGGGCCAGCGACCAGTCGCGTCTCACGGTACGGTCGGTCAGGTCCAGGAGTTGGGCCACCTCGTCGCACGTCAGACCGACAAAGAACCTGAGATGGACGATTAGAGATGCTCGAGAGTTGTATTCAGCCAGCCGATCGAGGGCCTCGTCAAGGGCCTCGGCCTCCTCGGCCTGGACTGCGCTGAGCCATCCGACGACCTCGTCGAGGGGGATGTTGACGGCGTCGCCACCGCGCTTGAGACGATTCTTTCGCCGGGCGTAATCGACCAAAACCCGACGCATCGTGATCCCGGCGATGGCGAAGAACTCCTCGCGGTTGCGGGCCTTGAGACGGTCCTGCCCGAGAAGACGGAGGTAGGACTCGTGGACCAACGCCGTGGTGGAAAACGTGTGATCCCTGCGCTCTCGAGCCAGCATTCGATGGCCGACCTGACGCAATTCCCGATAGACGGCGGGGAACATCTCGTTAAGTGCATCGCCATCTCCATAGCCCCACCGCCTCAGCCACGATGTGACGTCGCTCTGTGAGGGAGAGGCTGGGCTCGGAACCGGGTCCCGGCCGTGCGGTGGGTGATTGTGGTCTTCGTGGTTCGGCATCGTTACTGTGAGGGTCCCCGAGGGATTTAATCCACTTTATTGTTGTCCCTCAGAGCAACAGGGGACGGCTGCGATCACATTCCCGATCAGCCGGATAGGTACCACGTATCACAATGTGACAATCTCGCCGAGGGAACTGGAGACTGTGAGATTGTGATACGTGGTACCCATCTGGCACCCTTTGGTGATTTTCCGGTTATGCAACACCGACGGTGTCTGAGTTGATGTCGTTCGCGTCAACCGGATGGCGTTCGTCCCTCAAGGCGGGCCGTTTCTGCAGTTGAGCCCCATTGTTACCGGCATGGGAATCAACGACCTTCTCGTAGCTGTCGCTCGAAGATGGGCCTACACTCGACGTGTCCGGGGTCGAGACCCCGCCCTGTCACTGCTTGCGGCGATATGGACAGCGATCCTCTATCTGGCGGCGTTCCTGCTCGGAGCGATCTTGTCGGCGGAGGTGGGAGAGGCGCAGGAGCCCGGAATCGGCGCGCTCGTTGTGACGCGGGTGGATCAGCCAATCACCCTCGACGGGCTGAGTGACGAGCCGGCGTGGCGACACGTACCTCCACTCAAGATGATCATGTTCCACCCGTCCTGGGGAGGGCCGCCCTCCGAAACGACCGGGGTGCTCGTCGCTTACGACGACGATAACCTCTATATCGCCGGGCGACTCTACGACCGCGAGCCGGATCGGATCCAGGGCACCACCATGGAGCGGGACGCCAACGACGCAAGCAGCGACTGGTTCGGGGTGGTGATCGACACTTTCAACGACAAACAGAACGCCCTGTCGTTCTTCACCACCCCCACCGGGCTGCGTTGGGACGCGGCGGTGCAGAACGATCACGAGGGACCCGGGCGGAGAAACGCTGAGTGGAACTCGTTCTGGGACGTGGCGACCGTTCGAACCGATGAGGGGTGGTTCGCAGAGTTGCGCATCCCGTTCAGCACGCTCCGGTTCCAACCCGGCCCGGACGGGCGGGTCGTCATGGGACTGATCGTGCGCCGGTCGATCGCCCGCAAGGAGGAGTGGGACGTCTATCCAAAGGTTCCACCAACGTGGGGATTCTCGGGGTTGTTCAAGCCGTCGCAGTCCCGCGAGATCGAGCTCCGGGACATCGGCTCCCCACGGCGACTGTACCTCGCACCCTACACCCTGGCGGGGATGCGATGGATGGAGTCCGAGACTGTCAAAACCTCGGGGATGAGCGGGGAAGAGCACCAGGTCGGGCTCGATCTCAAGTACCTGGTCTCGTCGAACGTCACCCTCGATCTCACGGTCAACCCGGACTTTGCCCAGGTCGAAGCCGACGACGTTCGACTCAACCTCACCCGCTTCCCCCTCTTCTATCCGGAGAAACGACCGTTCTTCCAGGAGCGAGCCGGCACATTCGAGCTCAACTTCTCGAGCGGCGATCGGGTGTTCCACAGCCGCAGGATCGGCATCGAGGATGGGAGGACTGTACGAATCCTGGGCGGGGTTCGGGTTGTCGGAAGATCCGGTCCATGGGATTTCGGTCTTCTCGACGTGCAGACCGAGTCTTCAGGATCCCGCGGAGGCGACAATGCCGGCGTCTTCCGCGTCCGGCGCCGGGTGATGAACGAGAACTCCTCGATCGGGGCCATTGTCACCAGCAGGACCGGACGTGATGGCGGATCGGGATTCGTGCTCGGGCTCGACGGCAGCTTCCGGGTGGCCGCGGATGATTATCTGACGTTCAGGTGGGCCCAGAGCGCCACCGACGATGACAAGGAGACCGGTTTCGCGTTGGACCGCATGCGCGTTCAGGCGCTGTGGGAGCGACGGACGATCGAAGGCGTGGGCTATCTGTTGAAGCTCGATCACGCCGGCTCCGAGTATCGCCCGGAGCTCGGAGTACAGGGGCGCCACGGTGCGACCTGGGTCTTTGGCGAGCTCCGTTACGGGCGTCTGCATCCGGTGCCGTCGGCTCTGTACCGGGACAGTGTCGAACTCTACGGGTATGCGGTCAGGCGGCAGGCGGACGGCGCACTCGAGTCCGCGAGGATCGCGCCTGTGTGGGTCGTCGAGACCAAATCTGGGTGGGGTGCGCGAATCTCACCCCGTCACTCTCAGGAGGACCTCACCGACTCGTTCGAATTGGCTCCCGGCGTCGTCGTTCCCGCGGGAACCTACCGCTACACCTGGCTGAAGAGCGAGCTGTGGACACCGTCGGGGTCGAGCTATTCAGGAAGCCTCGCCCTTCAGTTCGGCGAGTTCTACGACGGGAGCTTCGCCTCCATCGGCATCGGTTCGACCCTCCGCCCGGCCAGCAGCCTCGATCTCTCGGGTTCGGTTGAGCTGACGCGCGCCAAGTTTCCCTCGGGACGATCCCACCTCGATTCCAGAATCTTTCGGATCCGAGCGCTCTACATGTTCTCGACGAGGCTGTCGGCCGCGGTGCTCGCTCAGTACAGCGCCGCCGACGAAGTGGTGAGCTTCAACGCCCGGATGCGCTACAACCCCCGCGAGGGCGTCGACGTGTGGCTCGTCTACGACGAGGTCGAGTTCGGGAACATCACGGATTCGCCGTCGAGTCCGTCGTCGGTGGGAGGACGGTCCGTGATGCTAAAGTTCAGCTATACGTTCTTTGGCTAGCCGGACCCGAGTTCTGTGATTCGGAGGGTTTGAGGCCATGGCGCGCGATGTCGAGGCGTGGGAGTTTATGACGCAGGAAGAGGCGCTGGCCGTCGAAGAGGGTGACGTCGTCGCTGACGGCGGACACCGATGGTGGATGGCGTGGGCCCTTGCCGCACTGGCCTGGCTGATCCTGTCGGTGGTCTTCGCTCCCGAGGTCTATCTCTACTTCCAAGCGCGCGGTGAGCCGATCTCCTGGCTGCGGGCGTTCCAGCTGACGTTGTCGAACTCCGCCGTCGCCGCGCTTTTCGCCCCCATCATCGTCTGGCTGGCACGGAAATTTCCCCTTGAGCGGGGCCGATGGACGAGATCGTTGCTGATCCACATTCCTGCGAGCATCGCATTCGCCTACGCCCACACTGGGGCCTACGTGCTGATCTGCTACGCCTCGCGATCGGTCGCGCAGGATCTGCTGCAACGCTTTCACCCGAACCTCCTGACCTACTGGGCCATCGTCGCCGCGACCGCCGCCTACGACTACTTCGGCCGCTATCGAGAGCGCGAGCGACAACTGACGCGCCTCCAGACCCAGCTGCTGCGAGCGCAGCTGAGGCCCCATTTTCTGTTCAACACCCTCAACACCGTCTCGGCGATGATCCACGAGGATGTCGAGGCCGCCGACCGGATGCTCGGCCACCTCTCGGAGGTCCTCCGCCTGACCCTCGACAGCCTCGGTCACCACGAGGTGCCGCTGCGAGGCGAGATCGAGCTCGTCGACCGCTATCTCGAGATCGACCGTATGAGGTTCGACGGCGGGATCGAGCTCTCGGTCGAGGTTTCCCGCGACACCCTCGACGCCCTGGTGCCGAGCATGCTCCTTCAGCCGCTTGTCGAGAACTCGGTGCGGCACGGTTTCGTCGATCGATCGAGCATCGGAATCGTCACGATCCGCGGTCGGCGGGAAGGGGAGAGGCTGGTGGTCGAGGTCGAGGACAACGGCCGTGGTCTTTCGGGTCCTGATGGAAGCGCCGGAGAGGGGATCGGTTTGTCGGCGACCCGGCGAAGGTTGGAGAAGATGTATCCGGCTCGCTCCATGATGACCATCGGTTCGGGGTCCGAAGGGGGCGCTCTGGTGCGGGTGGAGCTTCCCTGTCGATTCGCCCCGGAAGACGACTGATGTCCGACGAGGCGCTTCGGATTTTGATTGTCGATGACGAGCGGTGGGCCCGTCGTCGGGTCGCGTCTCTGCTCGGAGACGAGCCGGAGGTCGAGATTGTCGGTGAGGCGGGCAACGGAGACGAAGCGGTGAAAAGGATTCTCGAGCTGCGCCCGGATCTGGTCTTCCTGGACATCCAGATGGACCGGATGGACGGCTTCGACGTCATCGACGCCGTCGGCGTCGAGCGCATGCCGATGGTGGTCTTCGCCACCGCCTTCGACCACTATGCCGTTCGGGCCTTCGAAACCCACGCGGTGGACTATCTCCTGAAGCCCATCGACGGGAACCGCCTGCGGGAGTCCCTTGGTCGAGCCAGGCGCGAGATCGCTCGCGACCGCAATGAGCCGAGACAGCAGCTCGGTGCGCTACTCGACGAACTCCGGGCCCGGACCGGATTCCTCAAACGGATCGGCGTGTCGTCGGCTGGCCGAATCTCCATTGTGCGGGTGGCGGATGTGTCGTGGTTCGAGGCGGCCGGGAACTACGTGAAGCTCCACGTCGGTGATGGTGAGCATCTCGTTCGGCAGACCATGAAGGAACTGCAGTCGCGGCTCGATCCCGAGCAGTTCGTGAGGGTCCACCGGTCCACCATCGTCAACCTCGACCGAGTTCGCGAGCTTCAGCCGTGGTTCCGAGGCGAGCAGGTGTTGATCCTCGACGACGAAACCCGGATCACCATCGGCCGCCGCTATCGGGAGGAGCTTGTCCGAATGCTCCGCTGAGATAGGTGTCGGGTAGACCAGGGCGGGGAACCCCCCCCGGATAACCCCCCCCCCAACC
>Ga0316201_10005040_pt1 | contig 10099 bp, 8 predicted proteins | sample CS6wburrow_MG_FD_204516 | JGI IMG/M metagenome (GOLD analysis project Ga0316201, IMG submission 204516) | Coastal sediment microbial communities from Delaware Bay, Delaware, United States - CS-6 worm burrow | ecosystem: Environmental > Aquatic > Marine > Coastal > Sediment | place: USA: Delaware...
AGACAGCTAAGGCAATTTTATGAACAGGAAAAAGAGAATTTTGTCCTGAAAGAGAAAATCCTCCAACTTCGATTCGTTGAGTTGCCAAAACAATTTTTAAACAAGGATGAGGTAATCAAACGACTCAATAATTTCAATGAGGAGGATCAGGTATTTTTGGATTCAATTGGGGTACAATTCACCAAACTCAATTTTAACGATTCTCTCTGGATCCCGCTTACAAGAATCATACAGGAAATACCTCCTCTGACCTATGAAAATGAGGGGCGATACCTAAAAAAATCACAATTTTTTGAATTGGAGGACTCTCTGGGGGTATATTTGGGGAAGATAAGTGATATTCGTGAAATTAATGAGATCGCTCCCCTAAGCTATATCAAACCGACACTCCGACAGGTTTTGCTCAACAGGAGAAAGCTCGACTTTTTACGTCGGCTCGAAACGGAGCTCCTTGATGAAGCCGTAAAACAAAATGAATTTGAAATTTATGATAAAGAGAAAGAATAAGTTTTTACTGTTCGCTTTTACCGCTTTCACCCTTATGGGAATGGCACAGGAGGAATCAGGTAGTGAAACAACAGCAGATCCCGGACAGCAATTGTCAGAATCAACTACCCCCGTAAAAGACACTGTTAATTCCTTCAAGAAGATAAAACTTGATGGGATTGCGGCTGTAGTGGGCGACTATGTTATACTCGACTCAGATATAGAGAAAACACTTATCGATCTGAGGAGTCAGGGAGCCTCAACCGAAGATATCACACATTGCAGTCTTTTGGGGAAACTAATGGAGGACAGGCTCTATGCGCATCAGGCAGTTCAGGACAGTATACTGGTTTCCGACGATGAGGTAAATGCTACAAGTGACCGGCAGATCCAGCAGTTGGTTCAGCAAGTGGGTTCAATGGATAAGGTACTGCAGTTTTACAAAAAGGAAACTGTTGAGGATTTCAGGGAAGAACTTTATAATATCAACAAATTGAGGATGTTGTCTGAGAAAATGCAACAAAAGATTGTGGGCGAAATTCAGGTCACTCCAGAAGAGGTGAGGCAATTCTTTAAGAATATTCCTAAAGATGAAAAACCAGTTTTTGGTGCCGAACTCGAAATTTCCCAAATCGTAAAGACCCCCGAAATTCCGGAAGAAGAGAAGCAGAAAGTAATCGACAAGTTACGCGAGATAAAGGCGGATGTAGAAGACAACGACGCCAGTTTTAGCGTAAAGGCCATCCTCTATTCTCAGGATCCAGGATCCAAATCGAAAGGCGGATTCTACAGTATGACACGCCAAACACCTTTCGTGAAGGAATTTAAAGATGTGGCGTTTAGCTTGCAGGAAGGTGAGATTTCAGAACCCTTTGAGACTACCTTCGGCTATCATATTATTTTTATCGAAAAGATACGCGGGCAGGAATTAGACCTCCGGCATATCCTTATCCAGCCCGAAATTCCTCAGGCAGCAGTTGAGGCAGCAAAGATCGAATTGGATACTATTCGCAAACACATTATGGAAGGTAAGTATACGTTTGCCGAAGCAGCCCTGAATTTTTCGGATGAAAAGGAAACCAAATTTGATGGGGGCCTGCTGAGAAACCCAATCAATTTCGATTCGCGATTTGAATTGACAAAAATGGATCCTACTCTTTATAATCAGGTGCGAAATCTGAAGGATGAAGAGATATCCTACCCGCTGCTGGAAACCGACCCCAGAGGGGGCCCGCCAAAATACAAGATCCTCAAAGTTACCAACAGATACGATGAGCATGAAGCCGATTTCGCCAAAGACTATTTAAAAATTCAGGAACTGGCACTGAGGGAAAAGCAATACAAAGCTATCAAAGAGTGGATGGACGAGCATATTGAAGATACCTACGTAAGCGTAAATGTGGCTAACAGGTCTTGCGAATTCGCAAATAACTGGGTGAAGGAATAGAGTATGTCAGATGTAAAGGCCATTGAGGAATTAGGTAAAAAACACCTGGCCCTGAAAAGGGAAATTGCCAAGGTTATCGTGGGACAGGATGAGGTTATTGATCTTATTCTTTTATCAATATACACCGGAGGACACTCTCTTCTTATCGGGGTTCCTGGTCTGGCTAAGACACTGATGGTAAACACCATAGCACAGACGTTGGGTCTCGATTTTAAACGCATACAGTTTACACCCGATCTTATGCCCAGTGATATTCTGGGGAGTGAAGTGTTGGATCAAAGCAGGACGTTCAAGTTTATAAAAGGCCCGGTATTTGCCAACATCATCCTTGCAGATGAGATCAACAGGACACCCCCTAAAACTCAGGCGGCTCTGCTTGAGGCTATGCAGGAAAAAGCAGTGACGATTGCCGGAGAAAGACATAAATTGGAGGCGCCATATTTTGTGCTGGCCACCCAGAACCCTATAGAACAGGAAGGTACCTATCCATTACCCGAAGCACAATTAGACCGTTTTATGTTTGCCATCGAGTTAAAATATCCTTCCCTGGCCGAAGAAGTCCAGATTGTGAAGGAAACCACTGATGACGAAGAGGCAAGTATAAATGCCTTGTTTAGTGCTGAGGAAATTCTGGCCGTACAACATCTTGTAAGAAGGATACCAGTCCCTAACAATGTAGTTGAATATGCCGTTAAACTGGTGAACAGTACACGCCCGGGAACTGCTTCATCTTCAGATTATATCAATCAATACCTCGATTGGGGAGCAGGACCAAGGGCATCGCAGAATCTGGTACTCGGGGCCAAGGCACATGCTGCCGTCAATGGAAAATTTTCTCCCGATATTGAAGATGTACAAGCCGTAGCACTCGGAATCCTGAGACACCGCATCATAAAAAACTACAAAGCAGAGGCAGAGGGAATCAGCGAGGAAGATATCATCCGCCATTTAATGTAGAAGTATTTTATTCCTGGAATTATTTTAATCTCGGAACGGGACTCAAAAAATTAAGTCCGTTATTTTCAATTCCCTTATTCTCATTCATTTTTTTTCGGCTGTAGTTAATGGAAGGGGGCCTATTTTGCTGACTTCGTAATACTTTATCAGGGATTTAAAAAGTTTCAATAACCCCTTTTAATTTTCTATCTTTGGGGGATTAACAATTGATAAACCAACGTACAATGGCATTTGATATCGACATGATTAAAGGCGTTTACGCCAGGATGGGAGAACGGGTAGATAAAGCCCGGGAGCTGGTAGGAAAACCACTTACTCTATCTGAGAAAATTCTTTACTCCCACCTCTGGGAAGGTATTCCTTCAACCACTTTCAGAAGGGGAAAGGATTACGTCGATTTTGCCCCAGACCGTGTTGCCTGTCAGGATGCTACGGCACAAATGGCACTTTTGCAATTTATGCATGCGGGCAAACCCAAAGTTGCAGTTCCAACCACGGTGCACTGTGATCACCTGATACAGGCAAAAGTTGGTGCAGAAGCTGATCTCAAAAGAGCAAATAAAACCAGTAACGAAGTATTTGATTTTCTCGAATCTGTCTCCAATAAATACGGCATCGGTTTCTGGAAACCAGGTGCTGGGATTATCCATCAGGTGGTACTTGAAAACTACGCTTTTCCCGGAGGGATGATGATAGGAACCGATTCGCATACTGTAAATGCAGGCGGACTGGGAATGGTGGCCATTGGAGTGGGTGGTGCTGATGCCGTTGACGTCATGGCCGGAATGGCATGGGAGTTGAAATTCCCCAAACTTATAGGCGTAAAATTAAAAGGTAAATTAAGCGGATGGACTGCACCCAAGGATGTTATTCTTAAAGTGGCAGACATTCTCACGGTAAAAGGTGGGACAGGCGCTATTATAGAATATTTTGGAGAAGGTGCTACCTCCATGTCATGTACAGGAAAAGGCACTATTTGTAACATGGGAGCTGAAGTGGGAGCAACAACTTCAACCTTCGGGTATGATGATTCCATGGATCGCTACCTGAGGGGGACAGACAGGGCTGATGTTGCAGACGAAGCTAAAAAAGTAGCGGAATATCTCACCGCAGACCCAGAAGTTTACCAGGCACCGGAAAAGTATTTTGACCAGGTAATAGAAATCGACCTTTCTACCCTTGAGCCACATCTTAACGGTCCTTTTACTCCGGATCTTTCCACCCCTATTTCCAAAATGAGTGAGGCTGCAAAAGCCAATGACTGGCCATTGAATGTAGAAGTGGGCCTTATCGGGTCATGTACGAATTCGTCCTATGAAGATATTTCCAGGGCAGCTTCACTAGCCAAGCAGGTTTCAGAAAAGAAATTAAAAACAAAATCCAAGTTCACCATTACCCCAGGCTCTGAATTGGTGAGATACACCATCGAACGTGATGGCTTTATCAAGACATTTAATAACATCGGAGCTACTGTATTTGCAAATGCCTGCGGGCCTTGTATCGGGATGTGGGATCGCTATGGGGACAAAGCCGCCAACGGCCCCCGAAATACAATTGTACATTCTTTTAACCGGAATTTTGCCAAAAGGGCTGATGGAAATCCAAACACCCTGGCATTCGTAGGTTCGCCGGAACTGGTTACAGCGATTGCAATCGCCGGCAGGTTAGACTTTAACCCGATTACAGATACATTGATCAACGAGGAAGGACAGGAAGTAAAACTCGACGAGCCTCGCGGATATGAACTGCCTCCGGAAGGTTTCGCAGTGGAAGATGCAGGATACGTTGCCCCAAGAGAAGACGGAAGTTCGGTAAACGTTAAAGTGGCCTCAGACTCCGAAAGGCTGCAACTCCTCGCACCATTTACACCCATTACCAATGAAAGCCTGCAGGGCATGAAGTTGTTGATTAAGGCTTTCGGAAAATGTACTACCGACCATATTTCCATGGCAGGCCCGTGGTTGCGCTACAGGGGACATCTGGATAATATTGCCAATAACACTCTTATTGGAGCTGTCAATGCCTTTAATAAGAAGACCAATTTTGTCAAGAACCAGCTCACCGGGGAATACGGTGGTGTGCCCGACACTCAGAGAGCTTACAAGGCCAAAGGGATTAAGACCATTGTTGTAGGAGATCATAATTACGGGGAAGGTTCCTCAAGGGAACATGCCGCCATGCAACCAAGACACCTTGGTGTAGCCGCGGTCCTGGTTAAATCCTTTGCAAGGATACATGAGACCAACCTGAAAAAACAGGGGATGCTGGCGCTTACCTTTGCCAATGAAAATGATTATGATAAAATTCAGGAGGATGACACCTTCAACTTTGTCGATATTCAGGATTTTGCCCCTGATGTTCCCCTTACCATTGAAGTAGTGCATAAGGACGGCTCAAAAGACATGATCAAGACCAACCATACTTATAATGCGCCGCAGATTGCATGGTTCAGGGAAGGATCGGCCCTAAATGTTATCAAAAAGGAAAATGCAGCCTGATTTGTCTTATTTGATTGTGCTGGAAGCCCCAGAAGACGTAACTTATTAAATAAGAAACCTTTACATGGCCATTAAAAAAAAGACGGTTCTTAACATTCTGCTGATTGTCTTTGTACTATCTTTTTTTGTAACCCCGCTGGGGTATTATAGTAAGATCTTATTAAACCGTATTTTTTCGGGTACTCCTTCTGAAATTCCCATAGGAAAAAGGAAGCAAATCACTGATTATGACTGGCGGCTCAAAGATGAAGATTGGAATATTATCAACTTCAGTCCGTCAAAAGGAAAGGTGGTTTTTATCAATTTCTGGGCTTCGTGGAGCCTGCCATCAGATGCCCAACTCAACAGTATCCAGAAGCTCTACAATAAATTTAAGGGGAAAGTTGATTTTTATATAATCACCAATGAGGAGCAGGCCCCTGTTCGGGAATATATGGAGGAGAAGGAGTACGACTTTCCTGTAACCTATCTTATAATTGGAGATAAATCGGCCCTTCCTGTTTTAGAACCACCCGGATCCTATGTCGTTGATAAGAATGGTTATGTAGTCGCGGAAGAGCTCGCTATAAAGGATTGGGACAATGAGAAGGTATTTGAATTGATTGAAAAGTTGTTGAACGAAAAGTGAATTAAAGACGACCTTCCAGATTGTTAATTGTGGGTTTTGATAGTATAGGGCCTTACTTTTTAGCATTTTGAATTGCTTCAACTCATTTTATTTAAACCCACCTGGGATAGAAACGGCCAAAACAGGAGCTTACGATAGGCATAAGAACTTGGTAAGAGAAATGCCTGATAATTTAATGACGCAGTAAAAAGTGGCATCACAGATCACCACCTTAACTTTTTTCAAATACAAGAACCTTGCAGATCAGATCTGGGCTTTCGGAATGATGCAATTCGCCCACTCCTCATTGAGAAAAACAGAAGGTCTTACTTTCTATAAGCTTTTGGGAACAGGCAGGGAAGGATTTGATCCCAGGCCAGACTGGTCTGTTTACGCCTTACTACAAGTCTGGGAAACTGAGGATAAAGCGGATGAATTTTTCCGGCATTCCTCGCTGATGAAAAAATACAAAAAGTACAGTTCTGAAAACTGGACCCTTTTTATGAGAAATAAAATGGCCAGGGGAAAATGGGACGGAAATAACCCCTTTGCCATGCATCCCGGACTTGCCGATGAGATCCCATATATTGCCGTTATCACCAGGGCTACCATTAAAGTAAAATATCTGCGCAGATTCTGGAAGAGTGTTCCCGCTTCTCAACGACCCCTGAAGGAGAATGCCGGACTCATGTACACAAAAGGAGTAGGGGAGGTTCCCTATATGCAAATGGCGACCTTTAGTCTTTGGGAAAACCAGAAAGCCCTGGACGATTTTGCCTATAGGAGCAAAGAGCACATAAAGGTAATAGGGGATACACGAACTATAGGCTGGTATAAAGAGGAATTATTTTCCCGCTTTCAACCCTACCGTTCCACAGGTAGCTGGAATGGTAAAAATCCACTGAACTTCACTGCCTCTGTGCCACATTAAAACCAAAGGAAAAAGTACAGGAAAAAAACCAGTTGAGCCGTGTACAAATGTGCGGAAAACTTCAGATCGCCGGTGATCTTTGTCCGATGGATTATATATTGAAAAATCAGGGCAACTGCAAGCCAGCAAATATAATTAGAAAGGGGAACAAGGCCCTTGTCGAATTCCCAGAAGTCAAAACGTGGCGCACTTTGTTCCATAAAGAAATCGAGAACCAGCATCAATAAAGAAGCGATGATCAATTGTAAGACCGACTTTTTAAACAGGTATTGTGCAAGGCGTGCGGTAATAAAGCTAAGCAGCGCCCAGTTGACACCGATCAGGTAGGGAACACCGTCTAATTTAGGCCCGAGATTGGCTCCGTACTCATAAGTACCGAAGAGGATCCCGTATTTTACTCCTACCCATTCGGCCAACATACCAAGAATCCACAACAAGGCAAATACCGCCGTTTTTTTACGGGTATCAATGGGGAAAACCAGGAAGAGTAAAATAGAAGAAATAATAAGGTTTACAGGTGTTTTTGCTACAAACCACGCTTCAAATCCCAGGCTGATTCCTATAAGTGCTGAAATATTGAAAATCCAGATTACCCAAAGGGCCCAGTTTCCGTTTTTTAATTCAGGCATATTCTTGGTTTGAATTTATATCTGGCACGAGATCTCCTACGATTTTTGCGGAAAGAAGGCATAGCGGGATTCCCCCTCCCGGATGTACAGATCCGCCGCAAAAATAAAGATTTTGAACCTGACGGGTGAAATTGGGATGCCTCAGAAAAGCAGCGAATTTCGAATTGCTGGCTGCACCATACAGGGCACCGCGGTAAGAACTTGTATTTTCCTGAATACCTACAGGGTCTAATACGTGTTCTGTAACTATAAGGGGTTCAACGGCTCGCTGGAGACAGGCTGATAATTTCTCGAGAATAAGTTTGCGTGCCCTTTTTTTAAGTCTGGTCCAGTCCTGTCCGTAGTCACCCGGGGCATTAATCATAACAAACCAGTTTTCGCAGCCCGGAGGAGCATCACCAGGAACGTCCTTTGCCGTAATGTTAACATACACGGTTGGATCGTCTGAAAGTGTTTTATCCTTGAAAATCGATTTGAATTCTCCCTCGTAATCATCGCTGAAAAAGATATTGTGAAGATCGAGTTCACGAAATGTTCCTTTAATTCCCCAATAAAAAATCAGGGCCGAACTGGATCGTTCCTGTTCCAGCGTTTTAACAGGAGGTTTAAGTCCGGGCAACAGATGTTTATAGGTGGGATAAATATCCATATTGGAAACTACCAAATCTGCTGAATAGCTCATTTTTGAAGTGGTGATTCCCTTCGCTATACCATCCTCCACAAGAATTTCATCTACCTTTTCATTAAAATGAAAGGATATGCCCTGATCTTTGGCCAGTTCAAAAAGGCTCATACTGATACGGTGCATCCCCCCTTTGGGGATAAAGGTGCCGTAATGCATTTCCAGGTGGGGAATAAGGGACATAATCCCCGGTGTCTGGTAAGGAGAAGACCCATTATAGGTGGCATAACGATTAAAAAGTTGTACCAGTTTCGGATTCCTGAAATTCTTTGTATTTACGCCATTCAGTGTTTGCATAAGATCCAGCGAATGGAGTTGCAGTATTGCTTTAATAGTCTCCGCACTGAGGTAGGTCTTCAGTTTGTGCAATGAGTTTTCGAGGAAAATACCGGCTGTAAGCTCATATTTTTTCCGATTCCTGCGGAGATAAGCCTTGATTTTGGTCTGACTTTCGCCAAAAAAATCGGCAGCTTCCTTTACGAATAAATCCTGATCCGCATTCACAGAAAAACGGCTCCCGTCTGTCCAGAAATAATTGCAGACTGTATCTTTTCTCGAATATTGGAAATATATGGTTGGATCGAGCTTATATAGATGATAAATTTCCTCGACAAATTGAGGCATGGTAAACAAGGAAGGTCCCAGATCGAAGCGATAACCATCCTGAGATATGGCGTGAAGTTTACCGCCGGGATAAGAGTTTTTCTCGAAGACATCGACCTCATATCCCAGTTTGCGGATTCTGAGCGCTGAAGCTAAACCCGCAATACCCGAGCCAATCACTATGGCTTTTGGCATGGATCTTATTTCTTAAAGTATTTAAAGGGAACCCATAGCATACCAAAACACTCCCCATCTTCCTTGCCAAGATGCTTGTGATGAATCTTATGGGCACGCCGTACACCTCTTGCATACCAGTTGTTGGCGTTTCTGAAAATCTTAAACCGCTGATGGATAAATATATCATGGACCAGGAAATAGGTCGCACCATAGGCCATGATACCAAATCCGATAGGGTAGCCATACCAGAATTCACTATTTCCCGCCAGAACAATAAAACTCATGCTTAAAACAGCATAAAAGATAAAAAAGGTGTCATTTCGTTCAAACCAGGAGTCGTGGTCTTTTCTGTGGTGATCCTTGTGCAGGCTCCAGAGAAATCCATGCATTATATATTTATGGGTAAACCAGGCCATAAATTCCATAATGCAGAATGTGAGAAAGAAAATTAAAATCCAGAGTGCTATTCCCATGATTACTGATTATACCAGTTTTAATTTATAATTTACATATGAAGTGGCCAATAATCCAAATTTTTGATAATTCGGAACCCTAATCCGAGTATTTTTTATTTCGAGTGACGGAGTCCGCTGCAGTTTTCTCAATAACTGATAATAGTATTTATATGCCGTATAGACGCCAAATTTAGCATCATTTGGCAGTTTTGCGATTCCTTCAAATCCCTTTCTGAAGTCTTCCTTAATTTCCTCAACAATGCGGGTTTTGGCATCCTCGTCGAGCTGAAGCAGATTAGTGTTGGGGAAGTATGACCTTTCCAGGAGTTCGTAATCGGCTTTAAGATCCCTTAGAAAATTAACTTTCTGGAAGGCCGAACCAAGAGCCATGGCAGAATCCTTCAGGGCTTCGTATTGCTGATCATCTCCATTGACAAAGACTCTGAGGCACATCAGGCCAACCACGTCTGCCGACCCATAGATGTATTCCTTAAACTCTTCATGAGTTGCATAGACTTTTTTATCAAGATCCATTCTCATACTCTTCATAAAGGAATCTACCAGGTGACGGGGAATTCCATATTGATGAAAGCTATGCTGAAATGAGTTCAGGATGGGGTTAAGGCT
>Ga0316201_10005042_pt1 | contig 10096 bp, 17 predicted proteins | sample CS6wburrow_MG_FD_204516 | JGI IMG/M metagenome (GOLD analysis project Ga0316201, IMG submission 204516) | Coastal sediment microbial communities from Delaware Bay, Delaware, United States - CS-6 worm burrow | ecosystem: Environmental > Aquatic > Marine > Coastal > Sediment | place: USA...
TTTTCATGCGTCGCCATTTCGACATTTCCGCATGGGTCAAAACACCATTCTCGGCGTACCGCTCATAGAGCTTCGCCATATGACCGCGTATAGCGTCTAACGCCTCGCGGTAGTGGTGGCGTACGGTCGATTCGTACTTTGCCAGCCTAACGTCAAGCGCGTGCTTCGCTATACGGTCCAGCCGTGCCGGGTCACGTTGACTCGCCATCGTCTACCGGCTCGAACATATCCATCACGGGCGCTTCGGCTTCCAGCGCTTCAATCTCTTCATCCGGGTCGTCTACGAAATCGGCGAACTGCTCAAGCAATGTTCGCTTCGACACATGCCCAGCATACAGGTTGAATATCTCGGCTTGTTCCTTGCTGTTATCCGGTGTGTTGCGCGTCATAATCACCTTGACCGCATCCACATCGCCGCCGTTGCCCTGTATCGTAAGTATCTGGTTGATAAGCGCCATACGCTTGTATAGGCCCTCAACGAAATATGATTCTTTGGGGTCGGTGAATAGCTCCATCAGGTAGATGAACTTTGTCAGCGTCTTACCGCTCGCGCCGGCACCGTCGTAATCCTCAAGGTTCGGTATACCAGACTGACGGTGGATCTCAGAACGCAGCAAATCGGCCATGAAGCTGATAAACTCGGTCGCTATTTCTTTGGTCAAAAACGACACATCACCGGACTCGTCAAGATTCTCGAATACCCGTAACCGCTTAACCTTCTCGGCCTGATCCTGTGATAGCGCCATGCCCTTGAGCAACAGGTACGCCCACGCGAACCGGTCAAACTCGTTCATGCTGTCGGATATCAGCACGTCGTACGCGTCTATCAACGGTTGCACGCTGTCAAAATCGCCCTGCTTTTCTTCGTTGTTCGCGAAGTCAACCAACGGCACCATCTTGTAGAAATGGTCAAACTCGTCAACGAGACGCAAATCACTACCGCTGTCGGCCTTGCGCGTGTACTCGCGTATCACCTTGCTATCACCGTATGTGACCTCAAGTATCGGCGTGTCGCCCTGCTTAGATTCCACGATACGCACAAACGCGATAAGCTCTGGCTCGATGCTCTTATCGTAGAACGGTATCACCTCAGTCACGGGCAGCTTGGCGAACCTTGGCGTAATAGCCTGACCATCGCCGACCACGTAGTGGTACTCATACCCACAGCCTTGGATAGACACCTGCTTGCCCATCTGCTCTGACTTAACCGGCTCTTTGTTCGCGTTGAACACATCGCGCATTGCCTGCTCAAACGCCTCTTCGGTATCGGCGAACGCGTAGTTGATAAGCCCCGGCTTGTACATGTAGCCGTCGACCAGATTCACAATTCTGCGCCCGTAGGCTATCGGTATACGGTTATCTGGGCCGCTGTCGTCTGGCACGTCACGCTTGACAATAGCCGGGTTGTTGCCGAGATAGTACTCGGTGTTGTTTGCGTAGTGCTTGCGCTTGTCGGACCCCATGAACTCATCAATAACTTTCGATAGGTATTTTGGTGTCAATTCATCGGTGCTGTTTACTCTATACACTATCGTTTCCTAATCGGTTGCGGCCACGTTTGCTGCCGCCTCGCGGTGTGCTTAAAACTAAGCAACTCGCGGTCGTATGCACTAAACATTGCGTCGGCGTCCATATCGTCGTTCTCAGCCTCGACGGGCGTGTTCATGAGCTTATCTATGTCTTCGCTGAGAAAATCACTTATAGGTACCTCTACGCGCGTCTCAGGCCGTTTTTCTGCAAGCATCAACGCGCCCACGCGCAATATCAAAATACTCGGCGTCTTTCTCGATGCCGATAAAGTCACGATTCAGATTCACGCAAGCAACGCCTGTCGTACCGCTACCCATCGCAAAGTCAAGCACCGTTTCGCCCTCGTTGGTGTACGTCTTGATTAGGTACTCCATCAGGGCCACAGGCTTTTGAGTTGGGTGCATCCCAACCTCAGCGGAACTGTTACTTATTTTCTGCACAGTCCTTGGATACCTGCCACTCTGCCGCTTCCCTTCATAACTTGGATTGTTCGTTATCTTGTCGCCTGCAACCCTACCACCAGCCTTACGGCTTATCGTATACCCATCACCGGAAGTCTTTTGCGGGTAATACATCGGGGAACCCACGCCAAATACTACAACATCTTCATGCGCTCTCAGCGGTTGACACTTTGCTAAGTACGGGTTCGATGCTCTTGTTTTTTCCCACACCCAACAATACCTAAGCATCCCCATATTCGACGCTATCAACGTCGTGGTAAACGGTTGACTCGCTGTCATCACAATAGCGCCGTTCGGCTTTATTATGCGCTTCAACTGTTGCCACATCGGCTCAAGGGGTATGATAGAATCCCACTTACAAGCCGTTGTGCCATACGGCGGGTCAGTCATGACCATGTCAATCGACTGGTCCGCGATGCCGCTCATCTTCTCTATGCAATCGCCGTGTATTAGCTCAATCCTCAAGTGTGTACTCGTAATAGTTCAAATCAAGCGCATCTGGGTGTACACCTTCGCGCTGTTTCTCAAGCACGCGCTCAGTTGCGCCGGTTTCCGACCGATGCACGGATACAACCTCTTCGTGCGCTCCGTCGTAAACTACGTAAACTGTGGTCATAGCCCCGCCTCGCTTGCCGCTGCGCTACCAACGGAACCAGCAGCCCTCATGGTGCGCTCTAACGCGTATCTCAACGCGTCGATGATATGGTTGTGCTTATCCTCTAATACCGGCAACACTTCGCCGGTCAGCTTATCGGTCTTGTACGAATACAGTTTGAACTCATCCGCTGTATGTTTACAGCGCGGATGTATGACCACGCCCCTAAACGAACGGAGAAAAGACACGCCAGCTTCCACGCTACCAGCGCTTTTTTTCGCCGAATGTATCTGAAAGCCATTCTTCCTAAGGTAGCTGATAACGTCGGGTCTCTGAGAATCACCGATAATGGGCCAATCTTTCGACCGTGGAACATCTGCGAACATCGCAGGCAAATCGTCAATATCAACGCCAACGCCGTACGCTTCATAGTCCACCCACAGTATCTGGTTCTTGATAAAGCAACGCACAAGCGTTGAGGGATCTTGACTGAATCCCCAGTCAGCGCCGAAGTAAAAACGGTCGGTGTCTGGTGGGGTATCGAACGCAGCGACTCGATACTTGCCCTTAAAGACTTGAGCATCAGTGATGGTTCGTGGCTGGCCTTCCCAAATCCATAAATACTTGTCATAGTCGGTTGCTTTGTCATATTCCATCTCTGCACGAAGCACGTCAGGGAAATACTTGTTGTCAGGGTAGTTTATCTCTACCCGTTCGGTATCTGGCCGGTCGGCGGTGACAAACCGCTTGTACGTCGGGTCATCTTCATCGTCGGGGTTGAACGATACCCATATTTCGGAATCTTCCGTCCTGATCGTGGCTGGTAACACTTTCCACGCCGCGTCAGATACCTTCGTGGCCTCCTCAACCCAACAGTATTTCACGCCCTCAAGCGATTTGATACGGTCAGGTTGCTGTAACCCCTTGAACACGTATTCACTACCGGTGACAGAACACGCAAGCCCCGTCTTAGTCGGGACAAACGCATCGTCCAGCTTGTTCTCGCGGATAACGCTTTTCATTAACTCAAGTGCCGAATCAGCAAGCGAGTTTTGCGTTTCCTTGGTACAAAGTATCCTGCAACGCTCTGTCAGACCCTTGACTACCAGATACGATGCCATACCGTAGCTCTTGCCAGACCCGCGCCCACCGTAGGCTACACGATACCGTTTGTCACTCTCTATCAGTCTCCGAATCTTCGGTATCGTTGGTATCAGTAAACCCGACATAATCAGGTACATTCCTTACGTTTTGGTTGACTGTCTCTATCGGCTTCCCATCCATTCGGTCGATAGCGTACTTGAGCGCTTGGATATCGCCCTTATCTATAGCTATCTCAATCAGCTTGTCTACCAGCGCTTGCTTGTCTACCGTCTCGCGTAACAGGTCGGTAATGGATTCACCCTTCTTTGGTCTACCGTTCCGGTTGATATTCTCTGGGTGTGAAGCGAATCCGCTGTTTGCGTTACCTGCCATGTTATTGTTCTCGATTTGTTAAACTAAAATGTTGCAAAAAATAGCCTTGTCACCCGCGACGAACCGCAGCCCTAAGGCCCAAGGGGTGACTCAGCCACCGCCGGTCAAGTTATGCCGCAGACTTGTGCGTCACGAGCGACACGTGTGACCGGCGAAACAAGCAGTTGTATACCACCGCTTGCTATACCATCCCCGCGTTGCCCTTTCAACGACATTGCAAGGTGATAATCAATAAAAAGCCCCCGCTAAGAGGGCTTGCGCGTCTCGTGCGCCTGCCGGTTAGGAGAATATAATTCATTCTCCCCTACACTAATACTGTGCCATAAGTCCAATATGTCTACATCTTGTGCATCGCGTTGAAATACGTCTCGAAGCTCAACGCGCGTTCCTGCTTGTCTGCACGGTAGTATCGGCGCATCGCGTTGTAAATCACACGCTTGTATTCATCAATAGTCAGACAATCAGTACATAGCGATAGGTAGCAAGCAGCCTCTTGCTCAAGGTCTTTGCGCAACTCGGCATTTCGGGTGAAACGACGTGAGCAAGCCTTAATGTAGTCTTTCATTTCCTGATCGCCCCAAACCTCGAAAAACCGTGTTGCGTTCATCCGTCAATCCACTCGCGCCACACGGTACGCTCAGCCTGAACCGCTGACCTCGCGGCAAGTGCTGTGATACGGTCAACCTCTTCGCTGCACACCGGGCAGAATAGGCCATATGCGGTGTTGCGCCACTGGCCTAACCTTCGGGATTTCTTACCGCATCGGTCGCACGTTTTGCGTTTCATGGTTCCTTCCTTGGCGCATATTTGCGCATCAAGTTATCGAACAGGTCACGGTCACGGTCGTATACGGCGTCAAATGCCTCGTCTATGTACGCGTCGTAATCGAACCCAGACTCCCACCCGCTCGGATACGCCAAGTCTTCAACCTCTTTTTCACCGGGCATCAGCGGCGCGTACTCAATGGTGGTCTGGCCGTGTTCGTCCATGATTTTCTGCGCTATGTCGGTCATTTTGTAGCAAGGTGGGTCGAGTAGGTGACAAGTGACCCCTCGCAGGTTGTGCGGGTGTGTAACTGCGTAGTCTATCTCATGGACCGCCCGCCGCTCCGTGATATAGTGCCGCCGCGTGTTCTCACCGCGTATCACGATGGGTTCACCCTTCCGCGCTTTCTCAGCCCATATCAACTCAGCGCATCCGTTTGAGTAGTGGATATTGACCAAGCGTATCACGCTGCCGTAGTCAAGCGCGATTTGCTCACCGATATACTTGGTGAATCCGTAGGCGTTCACCGGATACACGGCCTTGTCGGTCGATATCTGTAGCAGCTTCCAATCGCCGTCCATGTGGAGCAATGCGTGGGCGTTGACCTCAAGTGCTCGGAACGGGTTCACCTCACACGTTGAAACATGCTTCATGGCCGCGCAATTTATCACCACGTCCGCGTGCTGAGACTCCCAGAATTGCGCGTTGCAGATATCCTCGACGATTGGCGAGATTGGATAGTCAAGCGATAGGTAGTGCAACTCGGTTTCGTTGATATCCACCGCTACAACTTCGTGGTCGTTGCAGTAATGTCTGCATAGTGCGCTGCCGAGTGTACCGGCTGCACCGGTTATTATAATTCTCACAAGCCCTCCGTGAATAGCGGGAATTGGCTCAGGTCCGCATAGTCGTCATTCGGTAAATCTTCGTTATGGTCTGGCATTGAGTGCATAAGGGCAAGACCTCTTGCTGCAAGCTCTGGTTCGAGGGTCATATGGTAGCCCGGTACATCAAACGTGTCATCGGTCGGCTTCACGCCCTCTCTACGGCCATCGTAGCGCATTCGGCGCAAGGTGTTAGCAACATCACCTTCGTTAAGCAATATCATACCGCCACGCCCGATGGGTAGGTGTTTGGCGTAGTGGAAGGATAGGCAATGCCAGCCTCCATAGCTACGATCAAACATGCCGCGTGAAAACCTACGCGCCGAGTCTATAATCCCATGACCCATGTGATACGCACCGCGCCACGGTCGGTCGTGAAACCGTATGTCATGTCCTGCGTTTTTTACCGCTTGCGCAACACCAACATACGTTCTCTTCGGCACATCATATGTCAGCCTACCGAAACGCATGTACTGATACCTCAACAAAAGGAACAGCGCGTTCGTACACGAATCAACCGCGACCGCATACGGCGCACCGGCGTAATCAGCTACGCACCGCTCAAAGTCGCGCACCGTATCCCACGCATTCGGCTTGTGCGTCCAGCCGTTGCCTACGGTTTGCCAACTGAATGTGTCACACATCTTCGCGCCTCTTGTAGAAGTTGTGGCAAGTGATACCGTGTGTGGCTTGCTTTGCAGCCCGCCACGTCACTGGATCACGCGCAAGCCAATACGCAAGGCGTGTATACCTTCTCAATTTGCGCAATTCTCGCTTGGTAAGGCTATACATCCAGTTCATCCTCCGTTATCCCGTACACCTCGCGAACCACACGGTCAACCAACCGCTTATACGGCGGTACGGCAAGCGTTAGTGCGTAGGTTATGATATCCGCATAAATCACGGCCTCAGCATAGCACATACCGCGCTTTTTTGCAAGCGCCACCATGCCGTGAACTTGGTCGCGCATTTTCACAAACGCCTCATAGCCGTTTTCGTTCGCCATTGAGTTGTTGATATCTTCCAGTAAGTCGCTCATAGTAACCCCTTGATTTGTCGGAATAGCAACTCTGCTATCTGAGGTACAATTGCATTGCCGAGTCCCTTAAGTCGGTCCATCCGACGGGGTATCCCATGAGCCAATCGACCCACGTCGGGTTCAACTGCCCACCAATTTGATCGTTGAGGTTCCGCGATCTGTCCGGGTTTTCCCATCGAGATTTCTGTCCGGTCCTGTAGTCTCTCGCTTGTGGGGTTGCCAAGTTCTGGTGCACCACGGTCCCAAGGTTGGGGGTAGGCCATTTCTTCGTCGCGTCCTGTAGCGTCACTTGATGCCCGTTCTGATTGATCAGAGCTCCCCGTGGAGTCGCGTCTGGGGTAGGCCATTTCGCCGCTTGTGCTGACAGATGTAGCCCACCTGCGCTGTCTCTCGCATTCGGCCCCCCGTTCGACCCGTCCGTTGCATTGGGGGTGCGCCACTTGAACCAACTCCCCTTGTCCCGGCTTCGCATACTCGGAGCGGCTTGATTTGCTGTACTCGTTGGGGTATGCAATGATCCAGATTCTTTCCCTCCTGTGCGGAGCACCCACGTCTTCTGCTCGTATATCTTGCCATTCCGCGTCATACCCGATCTCGGCAAGCGATCCAAGAACATCGGTAAGTCCTCGAAAAGTGAGCGCTCCAACGTTTTCCATGATTGCGTATCGGGGTCGTAAGTCCCTAATAATTCGCCAATACTCAAACCAAAGACCGGACCTACTTCCCCGGATTCCCTCTCCCTTACCTGCAACGCTGATGTCCTGACATGGGAAGCCTCCGGTGATGATCCACGATCCACCGCCTGTGTCAGTTTCATCGCGTGAGTTGTTTTCCCGTCGTATTCCTTGCCCTTGAGTCTTCCTGCTGTCGCATCGAACGCTTGTGGCGTCGGCCAATTCTTCACAGTTGATCTCCTTGATATCTCCCAGAGGTATCGCGTCTGGGAATCGCTTCTGATAGAGTTCGACCGCGAACGGTTCGACCTCTGAAAAATAGTGATTTTCAAACTTCATGCCAGCCCAATACGCGCCGAGGGCAAAACCACCTATTCCGCTAAAGAGGTCGATATAGTTCACTTCAATCTCTCATACATCAACTCGGCCATTTCCCAATCGTCAGGCGTGTCGATATCGATTGCCCGGCTTGCGGGGATCTCAACGAAGCCAGCCTCCATCGGTGTGAGCGTTTTTGCTAACCGTAGCCATGCTGGGTCGACCACGTACCACTGCCCGGCGCTGTGATACGATTGCGGAAATATGTCAGAATTGATATCTTTGTACTCTGGGAAGCGCGGTGATACCTTGCCATCATGTACAAGCAATGCGCGCTCTGGCTGCTCATGCGAACGATAGACCGGATATACGACACGATGATGCTTGACCCATTTTAGCCCAATGCGGATATCGTCAACATAGACAAACGGCGCGCACGGGTAAATCATCACAACCACGTCGTATGGGTTGATTTGATGCTCAAGTACGTCAAGCAAAACATCGACCATCGGCACGTCGTCAGCACATAGCCGTTCGTCGCGGATATGCCACGCGCAGCCACGGTCCATTGCGTAGCGGCCTATTTCCTCCGAATCACTCGATACCACAACCGTTGACGTAATCGCTTGTGCCGCATCTATCGCGTACTGAATCATCGGTTTGCCGTGAAACATTTTCATATTCTTTCCCGGTATCCGCTTGCTCGTTCCTTTCGCTGGTATCACGCATAAGATTTTCATATGATTGCCTCGTAAATGTGAAATAGTATGAATCATAATGATTGCCGTTCCAGAACTTGCGACACGGTAGAAACGCCTCATTGTCGCAAATGCTGTCTACGCCCTCAAATGTACCGTTACCGTATGCGGCGTCAAGCAGCCGGTTCCAGAACAACCACGGACCGCACATATAACACTCACCATAGACCGAATGCAGCCGCATCTTGTTGAACGCCTCGCCGAGAAAGAGCTTGACCGCCTCGCGCCCGTAGCCTTGCTTGCGATACTCAGGCCCGATGAGTAGCGAAATCTCAGCGTTGCCGTTTTCCCAACTGATGTTCTCAAGGCCGCCGTACCCGACGAACGCCTCAACCCTATCGCCCCTCTTTGATACATTCAACGGAACGCCCGGCTCCCATAGCGCAAAATACCGCGTGTGACTCTCACGGTTGCATATCACATCGCGGTAGTAATCTTGCTGCATTTCCTTGGTCAGCATGTACGGTGTGCGCAATGTTTCAGGTACTTCGTGACGCCATACTCTAACCGTTTCCATGTTCTCGGCTGTTAGTGGACACAGTTCTATCATACGTTTACCCTTACAGAATACGAAGCATACATGTTGACTCTATGCCCGCACACATCAATATCATGCCATATTTGCTGACCGTCATCGGTGTAAGCAAGAACTTGTTTTGTCGCTTGGCGTAACAAATTGACCAATCCCGCCGCCTCATCTTCAGTCGAGCAATCACACACATGCTCTGTACGTTCTACACTGTCAGGCCCAAGTCTTTGCGTTCTCGGTATCGTACACACTATTTCGTATTTCATAACGCCTCCAACATATCACGTAATTGCTCAGGGCGCAAGGCGAACGGGCCGGTATCCGGGCCATCCTGCCAATCCAAGCAGAAATGTGTCTCGTATAGTTCGGGTTTGTAACCATACATCATCATACCAAGGCTATGGTCTGTGTGGTCCGAGATGCCACGCGTCAATTGTTCATATGAAAACCTGTCAACATAGTCGTCAGATTTCGCCGGGTACTCACGCACACACGCAAGCCGGTGCGGGGTCGGTGAGTGGATCTTGATTTCGTTCTCGTGTTCGGTGTTGCCGTAGCTCATGACGCGTGGATACTCCCAATAGCCAGCATCCCACCCAAGTGGTAGTTGGTCACTCGGCAAACATGCATACTTGACGAACGGTATACGGAACCCCGTCAAGAAATCGAGCGATTCCGCATCAAACACACTCGCCGTTGTAGCGTAGCCCTTGGACCGCGCGTAATCGTAGGCCAGCGCGAACACGCCGGGATGCAACGCTCTGAGATGCGCGAACTCACCACCACGGAATAGCTGCCACTTCAGGATGATTTCAACCTCGCGATTGTCGGCATCGTCTACCGCATCTATCATCGCCCGTACATGATACGGGTCGTTCTTGCACGTCTCGCCACTGCCCATGTCTAATACAATAATCATTGCGCCATCCTATCATATTTGCTCTGTTTATGCAACCCGTTAAACCACTTACTCAGCCGGGCATCCTCATCATACTCAAACCGAACCGCTACATGTCGGTTGAGCGTACCGTCAAACTTCGGCTCAACACACGATTGCGGTCTGGTAC
>Ga0316201_10005043_pt1 | contig 10095 bp, 8 predicted proteins | sample CS6wburrow_MG_FD_204516 | JGI IMG/M metagenome (GOLD analysis project Ga0316201, IMG submission 204516) | Coastal sediment microbial communities from Delaware Bay, Delaware, United States - CS-6 worm burrow | ecosystem: Environmental > Aquatic > Marine > Coastal > Sediment | place: USA: Delaware...
GTTAAAACCTGTAGCGACAAGGCTAACAATTCCGGTCATTGGGTCAAGATCGACCTGCAGTGAATCACCCCAGCCTGAAGGATTTGCTATTTCATCGCTCTCATCCAATTCGAAGCCCGCATTAGGAAGTGTTTGGGCAAGTCGTTCAAGCACTCTATCTCCGCCAGATGGACAACAAAACGGTAAGTCGAGTTCCGATCGAAAATCGGCTTGTATAATCGTTGCCGATGCACCGCTCCATGCGGAAACACCGCAAACAAGCACTAGTAACGAGAAGAATGTTTTTTTATTAAAAAATCTGTTTTTCATGAATTTATTCCTTTATTGTGGGTACTTATGGCACCACTATGATTAACCGAATTAGTCGGTTCCTAAATTTTCATGCAAATATCATGCTTAAAGAATATTATTTCTATTTATCAACACTTTACTTAGGGCTTGCTGCTGTCTGTAGACACAGAAAAAGCAAAGTGTAAAAAATTCTGACACTATTTTTAATCAAATGAAGGGTATATTTGTCTAACAAGCTTAACAATTAGGAAACTATCTGTTCCATATTAAATCCATACTGCGATGCCAACACGGGTTTAATAACCCGTAAACGTTTACCAATTTCTTGGTTTAAGTCGACTTCTGCCAAATTAATAAACGTAGGTGGCACAAAGTGATTTCCCAATAATGAGTAGAACACTTTAACTTCAGGAGCCGTGGGTGACTCTTTATGGGTTTTAGTCACCAAGGCTATAGATTTATCTGACAGTATAACCAAACTACCTACTGGATAAATGCCTATGCACCGAATGAATTGCAAAACTAATTTTTGATCGTAACCATAATCAGGATTACTCAGTACCTTCATTGCTGCCGCAGGCGATAGGGGCATTTTGTGAATACGCAAAGTGGTCAAGGCGTCGTAGCAGTCAATAATGGCTAGTATACGACTAAACTTATGGATTTTTGAGCCTGAATAAGCATTGGGATAACCGCTTCCGTCAAGTCTTTCATGATGCTGCTCTATAGCTAATAGACATTGCGGGTCTAGTTTTAAGGGCTCTAGAATATCTAAAGAATGTTGCACATGACGATGAATTTCAGCTTTTTCTTGGTCGTCTAATGGACCCACTTTGTTTCTGATAGTGCTAGGCGTTTTGACCATGCCAATATCAAATAAATAACCCACTAAAGTAAGTTGTTCGCATTCTGTTTTTGACATATTTAGCTTTTGCGCAAAGTAACAAATTAACGTGGCGACATGAATTGAATGGTTTGCTAAATAATCGCTTGAGTGCATTATCATAGACATACACAGAAGCGCGTCTGGGTTTTTAGCCAAATTTTGATAAACAGCAGATACCAAAGGTTTTGTGGCAGAAAAATCTACAACTAAATCTTTTTGAACACTTTCAGTATATTTAGCATACATTTTTTCACTTCTTTTAAGTAAAAGTGAAGCCTCAGCAAGTTCAGAAATATCGTCGCTAATTGAGCTAGAACGCGTATTACTTGCTAATTTTTTAGATTTTATGCGTTTTCTTTGCTCATTGATTAAGGGAAAATTCTCAACAATAACGCTCTTCACACCACTGGCAATAAGCTTTTCAATTATGGTTAGGTGCTTAACTTTACCTTTATTTATTACACTTAACTTGCCCACTTGCTCAGCAATAGCATGCACCAACATACCTAAGCGAATATCGCCCACCGGAATAGTTTGTAGGTTTTTAGATAGTGGAGCGTTACTTGCCATAGAAATTTCGGTCATATGCATAAACAAAACTAAATCATGTTTTGTTATCGGCAACTTACATTAAAGGCTAAAGTAAAAAGTAAGGGAATAAATTTTTAATAAACCCAGCCTTACCCCATATTAATATACCCTTTGTAGGCTTCAATCCTGGTAATCCATGCTCGAATATACGGATAAGTATCAAGTAACACGCCACCTTCTGGCGCCACGTGAGTGTAGGCAAATAAGCTAATATCTGCCATCGTCATCTTATTATTGACTAAATAGTCAGTTTTTTTAAGCTGTTCTTCCATAATTCGAAGGGCTTTATGACCGCCTTCTTGCTTACTTATGTAATCTTGTTGCCTGTCTTTCGGTAGGCCTAAGTATTTATTAATAAACCGTGCAACCGCAATGAAAGGTTCGTGACTGTACTGTTCAAAAAATTGCCATTGCTGGACTTTCGCTAGGGTAAACGGGTCAGTGGGCAGTAACTCGCTACCAACAGCCAAATAGTTAATGATGGCGTTAGATTCACTAATCGTTTGCCCATTGCTCAGCAATAGAAGAGGTATTTTGGCATTCGGGTTAAGCTTTTTGAATGCGGGTGTTTGGCACTCGTTCGCCATTATGTTTACATCAACCCACTTATACTTAATATTTAACAACGAACAAGTAAGTTGAATCTTATAGCAATTGCCTGATTTTTTATCACCATAGATGGTGAATTCATTAGTAATTGATGTGCTATGCAAAAATGAACGCCTCTATATACAGGTAATCGACTATATATCTGTAAGTGTGTTTTTGTTGTAAAAGCCTAAATTCATTTTACCCATTAGGTGAGCGAACTGACTTTTTACATTATGTTTATTAGAAGAGATATATAACGGAGTGCTAATACTTAACTTAGTATAGCAATAAGAGCAAACCTTGCTTAAGTTGATAAAAACAAACGATGCTAATAGCGATATTGATGGTGAAAATGTGTATTAAACAATAAAGCCATTAGCGGTAGTTTACGTTAATTTAGCCTTTTTTTAGCCAAGCAGAACAATAGCCTTTAGCGGCAACTACTTTGCCAGGGAAGATTGCACATGGACGCCATTCTTTTCCATCTTCACCTTGAATGTACATACAGTTGTCGCAGTATGCGCCATCTACCGCAGACTGGTGTACATATTTTAGCGCAACAGCTGTTGGGTCTTCAGGAGACAATTTTTCTTGGGCATTAGCACGTAACGCTACACCACCAAGCGTAAGACCAATTAAGCCTGACCCTGTTAATTTAAGAAAACCTCGACGATTTACTGATTTCATATTTCATTTCCTTTTAAGAACGCTAATGAGAATAATTCTTTTTTACACAGCCCCATAAACGATCAAAGCCTGAGCATATGCACAGGCTTTTCGGGGAATTAGCATTTATACTTTGAGACAATATAAATAGTTTGTAAAGCCGTTTTTTTACTTCATTGATGTGTGTCAACAAATTTGAACATTAATCGTCAAAGCCGTCATCGTTTCTATTGCCTTCTGAACCCGTTGGAATTTTCAGTAGCAACCAAACAATAAGCCCTACACCAGCAAGTGAAATACCGCATACAATTAGTAACTGTTCAAGATTTGGAATCATCATCATACCATATAGAACTTAGGGATTGCTCAGGTTTTGCATAGCTGTATCTATCTAGCCTTTGTGTTCGGTGGTAACTGTCTAAACAAGAAACCACCACCGACTGCGCTTTTTCAATATCTAAGTAACCATCGTCAAACAGAATTTCGCTATCTAGCTCAACTTCGACCACTTTTCCAATCACAAGTTCTGTTTGATTTACTTCAATTAGCGTAATTTGCTCTACTTGCATGGCAATTTTTATTTTCGACTCAGCAACAAACGGCGCGTTTACAATAGTAGATAATTGGGGCGTAAGACCTACGGCTTCAAACTCGCTTTGATTACTTGCATATCGAGCACTGCATTGATGCGCTTTGTCGGTAAAACTTTGATGCACATGGTTAATAGTATAAACACCTGTATCTTTTATATTTTGTAGGGTGTCGCGGGCAACGGTGTGTGGTCGCATTAACATGCCAATTAAAGGCGGATGCGCTCCTACATGGAATACAGAGCTGATTAAAGCAAGGTTGTTTACCCCCTTGGCGTTCCGTGTCCCTACCAGGTTCGCGCTTTTGAATCCCGACAGTGAATTGATAAAATTAGTACGAGTACGCTTTGGCAATTGCAATATAGCTTGTTCAGTAAATACTTTGTTTGTCATTACTCGTCGTCTCGTTTGGCAATTATCTCTAATCCAAATCCGTTGTCTATTATTGATACTTCAATAGGCGCACAACAAATTTGGCAATCCACTATTTGGTCTTGCCCTATGTCGTTTACTTCGTCAATTTCAATATCGTTCATAGTCATACAATAAGGACATTCAAAGCGCTCAGCGCGAGACAAACTCATAAATAATACTGCTGTGTTTTACTTAATTATATGACTATACGCTAAAACAAGCTTACTGGATTAATTTAGCTGATCTTAAAAACTGATTAACACATAATATTTTATACTGTATATTAAAACAGTATCAATAAGACTGTGTTAACGGTTAATTCAATCACTAAGTTCAACAAAGACAAACAAAATGGCACTGCGAGAACTCCCTACATTTTATTACCATACTCACTTTTCTGAATTTTTGGCGTTTGTGAAAGGACCTAGTGCTCATTTACTGAGTCGAAAAGATGCTGCGTTTTTGGAGAAATATGAAAATTCCACACATTTGCAGCAGTGTTTACTTGTGCGGCTTATCAATCGAAAATACCCAATAATTAAGCGCGCCTCGTTGCGCTTTTCTGAAATCCCCGGTGCTATTTCTATGTTAGATGAACTAACTGAATTAGGAAGCGTACGACAACTTTGTGCAAGCGATGTCCCTATTTTTCTCACTCAGTTAACTAAACCTGAACTGGCTAATTTATACCATGAAATAGCGGAAGCAAACGCCCCTAGTATATTAAAAAGTGCCAATAAAGCCGCTTATACTCAAAGTTGCCAACACCTATGCAATGAAAAAATAGTCGCAAGTGACGTGGCTAAAAATTATGTTGTGCGTGCTACCGACGATTTTATCGACTACTTTTTGTTTTTATATTTTGGTCATAATCACGGCAAACTTAATCAATTCTCGATGCGCGATTTAGGCTTAATGCGCACCCGCGAAGAACAAGCTCAAATGCAATCTCGATTTGAAGACTACAACAGCGCTTATAGCTGTTTTGCATTGCAGCGAGCATACAGCCAAGCTAAACAGCTAGTATTTGAAGACGCTCACGCTATTATAAATTTTTTAACAGATATACCCCAACCAAGCGGAACACAAGCCAAAGCAACATTTGAGAAATTACATTACATACTGGCAAAACACATGCTTGTATTTAATCCAATGCAAGCTTTAGCACTTACAGAAAACCTACAAGAACCCTTAGGGCAAGAATTTTGGTGTCGCCAAGCTTATAAATTAGGGCTAAAAGATGCTGTAAAAGAAAAGTTAAACGCCATTATTGACGACCCTGTTACCGACAAACTTTTACAATTTGCAGAAGATTTCCTGGCGCGTAAATTTCAACAAAAGCGCACTAGCATTCTGACTGACATGCTGCGTGAAAATAATAGACACTTATTAATAGATGAAACCTTTAAAGGCAGTGTTGAGCAAGGTGTTATTGCCTACTACCATGCCCGCAACATTCAGGCATGGCGTACCGAAAATTACTTATGGAAAAACCTGTTTGGATTATGTTTTTGGCATGAGCTATTTGAATTAGATGGCTTAGGCCTTGCAACACCTTTCGATTATTTACCCGTTTGCATTAAGCACCATCAATTTTTAAGCGTCGCAAAAGAACAAATTCATCAGCGTTTAGATGCGCTCACTAGCAATAAAGCTTTGTTGGTTTTACTTACCAAACATGCTGCAGCCCATTTTGGTAAAAGTCAGGGCATTGTTCACTGGCATGCCAATATTATAGACAGTATAAAAGTGCTGGTTGAACATGCGCCTTTAGCTGGTTTAAAAAGCCAATTGCTTGCTATGTGTGGAAATTGGAATTTATATAACGACGGTTACCCCGACATTATGGTACTTGCCAACAAGCAGTTGAGGTTTGAAGAAGTAAAAGCACAAGGCGATACTTTACGGCGTAATCAACTTATGCAATTACAAAGCTTGCGTGGCTTCGGTATAGATGTAGGCATTACTACTGTCGACTGGACACTCGACCCTATGCAGCCTTATGCCGTGATCGACATTGAAACCACTGGCGGGCGAGCAGGCTCACACAAAATAACTGAAATTGGTATGATTAAAATGGTCAACGGTGAGGTAGTGGAGCAATGGCAAAGCCTAATAAATCCTCAGCGCAGAATACCTTCTATGATTACCTCGCTCACGGGCATTACTAACGACATGGTCGCCGACGCGCCTTTGTTCGCCGATATAGCAGATGAAGTAGAGCGATTTACTGAAAACTGTATTTTTGTGGCGCATAATGTGAATTTTGATTATGGCTTTATACGCGAAGAATTTGCCCGTTTAAACCGCACTTACCGCCGGCCAAAACTATGTACAGTTCAACAAATGCGTAAGTATTTTAAAGGATTAAAAAGTTACTCACTTGCCAATTTGACAAAGCATTTTGAAATAGACATGCAGCGCCATCATAGAGCACTTTCAGATGCAGTGGCAGCGGGTGAGTTATTGAAAATGGTGAATGAAGCTAGGCAAGATAAAAGTGTACCAAGCTTATAGCGCCACCTTTAGCGACTATAAGCTTGATACGAATGTTCTGGTCAAGTATATAAGAGCTTACATGACTAAAGGCCATTGGGTATGCTCGCCCATAGAACTATAAAAATGCTATATTGGCGTCGATTATTGCGCTAGGCTCTAGAAAACCCAACACCAATGCAACAATGGCCAAAATGACTAGTCATTTTAAGGAATAATATTACATGTTGAAAAAAGTTCTCATTGTTTTTGTCGCCATTGCGTTAATTACGGGATTCTTCTATTTTGGATTAAACCAATATCTCACCTTAGACGGTCTAAAAAATTCAATTGACGAATTTAGACAATGGCGAGCGGCATCACCACTGCTTGTGTTGGGCGGGTTTTTCCTTATTTATGTGACGGTAACTGCGCTATCTCTGCCTGGTGCGGCCATTCTTACTTTGGCCGCGGGCGCGTTATTTGGGCTCTTTGAAGGCATGGTAATGGCTTCGTTTGCTTCTAGCATAGGTGCACTATTGGCCTTTTTGGTGTCGCGCTATTTGCTACGAAGTACTATACAAAAACGCTTCCCCGATCGCTTAGCATCTATCGACAAAGGTGTTAAGCGAGAAGGCGCATTCTATTTATTTACGCTTCGCTTAGTGCCCCTTTTCCCGTTTTTCTTAATCAATTTATTGATGGGATTAACTGCCATTAAAGCATGGACATATTACTGGGTTAGCCAAGTAGGTATGCTTGCAGGGACGTTTGTGTATGTGAACGCAGGTACTCAACTAGCGCAGCTTGAAAGTTTGCAAGGTATCTTGTCGTTTGACCTTATACTCTCATTTGTACTACTGGGTATTTTCCCATTAATTGCAAAAACCATTATAAACGTCATCAAAAAACGCAAAGTGTATAAAAATTGGAAAAAACCCAAAAGTTTTGACCGTAATTTGATTGTTATCGGTGCCGGCGCAGGTGGTTTAGTGACTAGTTATATCGCTGCTGCCGTAAAGGCGAAAGTAAGCTTAGTTGAAGCAGGAGAGATGGGCGGTGATTGTCTGAATTACGGCTGTGTGCCAAGCAAGGCACTCATAAAAACAGCAAAAATAGTTAGCCAAATTAATCAAGCTGAAAAATACGGACTTGATCACAATACTGCCAATTTTTCATTTAATAAAGTGATTGCGCGGGTGCATGAAGTAATCGCTGAAATTGCGCCGCACGATAGCATAGAACGCTACACCAATTTGGGAGTAGACGTGATTAAAGGGTATGCGACATTTATCGACCCTTGGACGGTAGAAATAGCGCTAAACGACGGTGGTAAAAAACGACTAACGGCTCGCAATATTGTGATTGCCACAGGGGCGCGTCCTTTTGTGCCAAAGCTTTTGGGCATAGAAGACTCTGGCTATGTAACTAGCGACACAGTTTGGGCCGAATTTGCCAAATTGTCTGAGGCCCCTAAAAAAATGATTGTTCTAGGCGGCGGCCCTATTGGCTGCGAGCTTGCACAAGCCTTTGCTAAGCTTGGCATTGAGATCACACAAATTGAGCTTGCTGATCGCATTATGAACAGAGAGGATATAGAGGTATCTGAGTTTGCTACTAAGGCATTGCTAGAAAGTGGTGTAAAAGTGCTTGTCAAACATGAGGCCATTCGCTTTGAACAAAGAGACGGCAAGAAATACGTGATTGCGAAACATCAAGATGAAGAAATGTCCATTGAATACGACCAGCTATTATGTGCCATTGGCCGCTCGGCTAGGCTAGAAGGGTTTGGTATAGACACGCTTGGAATAGAAGTGGGTCGTACTGTAAACACCAATGAGTTTTTAGAAACAAATTACCCTAATATTTTGGCCGCCGGCGATATTGTGGGCCCATATCAATTTACGCATGTAGCCGCTCACCATGGATGGTATGCCGCAGTAAATAGTCTTTTCGGACAATTTAAAAAATTTAAAGTTGATTACCGCGTCATACCTTGGACAAGTTTTCTTGATCCGGAAATTGCACGCGTAGGCATAAACGAACAAGAAGCAAAAGCGCTAACTATAGATTACGAAGTAACTCGTTACGACTTTGAAGAACTCGACCGCGCGATTACCGAAAGCGCAGCAAAGGGTTTTATAAAAGTAATCACCCCAAAAGGGAAAGACAAAATTTTAGGGGTAACCGTGGTTTCTGAGCATGCGGGTGACTTAATTGCTGAGTTTGTGCTGGCTATGAAGTATGGCCTAGGCTTAAACAAAATATTGGGTACTATACATAGCTACCCAACGTGGGCAGAGGGCAATAAATATGTGGCAGGCGAGTGGAAACGAGCACATGCGCCTGAAACCACACTGAAATTACTTGAAAAATATCATGCATGGAGAAGAGGGTAATTACCCTCCTATGAAGGCCTCATAGTATGAGTTAATAGCAAAAACATTTTTGTTACTCTAACGTTATGCTCAAGGCACTCATTTTGCTCAACTGTTGATTCAAACAGAATCGAATCATCAATACGCACCGGCTATTGCAACTTGCCATTCAAAAAGCAAAATTTGAAACAGTAGAACAAAGCAACCACATTGCTCTGCTCAATAATGAAAATGATCTACTCAAAATTCGACAAGCAATCGATAAAACATCAGTCCAAAATAATCGTCTAACAATTGCGTTACTATTGTTAGTACTAATTCTGATTTTTCTTTGGGTATATAAAACAAAACTTAACTAAACCAAGTTATGCCTTATGGAAAACATAGCATTTGAAAGTTGCATTGAATTTTTCTTTCAATGACTATTTTTGTATTCCTTGTTAATCTGTAATTTGTGTCAGGTTTATTTACACTTTGGAAAAAGTTGCAATATTGAAAATCTGCATACCATTGATATATAATACTTTAACTGCGCTGGCGCAATTATTGCTTCCTTCTGAATTAATAGTGAAATGTTGTAAATTTATTGATAGCTCATATTGTAAACGCCAACATTTTACCGAATATACAATTAGAAAGACGACTCGCTGTTTTTACAGTGTTTAGTTATAATTTCTACACCTGCTTTTTATCGATTGAAAACGATTAAAAAGAGTGAGAGTTTAGTACTATATGTCAATAAAAGACCTATCAAATATTGATTGTCTTACTGATTTACAAATAGAACCCACTTTTCAAGAAGGGTTTACACTAAATAACATCCTCGTATTACCGTCCAAAAGCGAAATTGTAAAACATAATCAGCATTATCATTTAAGTCGTAAAGCTATGGACTTGCTACTTATTTTGAGTTCTTCAGCAGGTGAAATTGTTAGTCAAGAGTTGATATCAGAATATTTGTGGGGTGATAAACGACTAAAAAAATCGAACATTAGTTCTTTGATTACTGAAATTCGTCGTTTATTAGACGATAACGCTAACAATCCCATTTTCGTACAAACAATACCGCTTAAAGGTTACCGATTACTTGTTCCCGCTATGCCGCTTGATGAAAATGTGCTCTCGGCGGCAGTACTAAAAGTCGCATCTGAAACATACGAACCCGACCGTAAAAGTAAGCTAAATTTTTTGAGCTACTATAATTACCTAAAAA
>Ga0316201_10005044_pt1 | contig 10094 bp, 20 predicted proteins | sample CS6wburrow_MG_FD_204516 | JGI IMG/M metagenome (GOLD analysis project Ga0316201, IMG submission 204516) | Coastal sediment microbial communities from Delaware Bay, Delaware, United States - CS-6 worm burrow | ecosystem: Environmental > Aquatic > Marine > Coastal > Sediment | place: USA...
ACCGACCCACACTGCGAGGGCAGATCCCGAACTCAGCCGCGATCTGACGCGTGGTGTGCCCCTGCTCTCGGCGCTGCTGCATCAGCCCCGCCATCTCCCTCGTGACCTTCCGTGGTGCGCTCATGCTCCCCCCTCATCGCCGAAATCTCCGCGCTCGTCGTAGATCCCGTGTTCTTGCCGCCAGCGGCGGTCCTGCTCTTGGTGGCCACGCACGCCGCGGAACTGCGACGGCCGGCCCTCTCCCCTCATCCCTGGGCTGTGTGCCCTGACGATGTCCCGGTACGCGTCCCGAGCTGCGGACCGCCGCATTGGGTTGCAGATGGCGAAGTGCTCACCGTCAACCAGCCCGTTGCGCAGGAACGAGTCTTTGATCTCGCGCCAGGTGCGCAGCGACTTGGAGTCGGCGCCAACCTGGATCCGCTTCAACGCGGCGCACTCACACATACCCGCCATCTGTCGCAGCCCACCCAAGCCCGGCTCACCGTTGGGACCGCGCCCCAGGTAGACCACGTCGACCACCCCGCGACCGGAGCAGGTCTTGCACCCCGTGTCCTGCTTCGGTGACTTGGCGTGAGACTGCTCCCGAGCCAGCGCCAGCAGGTGCCCGGCGTTCTTCGGGGCGTACTGCTCGCCCGACCGGATCCAGGTGTCCACGAGCTGGGTGAGCCGGTGACCGTCGATGCCGTTCAGGATCTTGGTCCACTGCTGGATCGACCGTTGGGCGTGGTCCGTGGTCGGGTTCGCCATCAGCTTTCCGAGGGCGCTGTGAGCGTATGCGGTGCCGAGCTCACTCATGGCCGCGATGACCTGCTCTTGGTCAGCCATTGGCGGCCTCCAGTTCTGCGATGGTGCGGGCCGCCGTCTCCAGCATGATCCGCTGGTTGCGTTGGTACTCCGACTCCTGCGGCGCATCGACCTCGGCCAGCCCCCCGCTCAGGTTGGCCAGCAGTCCCCGCAGGCTTGCGGGCTCCCGGTTCCCATCCTTGGAGTGGGGCCACAGCTTCCGACGGGCAGCGCCCTCCATGTACCAGGCCACAGCCTTCAGCAGGCGAGCCCGGCTCTCGGGGGTGTCTTCGACTCCAGACTGGTCCGCGATGGTCTTGGCGGTCTTCAGATCCCAGCGTCCACCGGGGGGCGGCACCTTGGCTACGGGGCCCGATGCCCGGTCGCGGTACGCCTGCTTCCACGCCTCGATGACCAACCGTGTCCCCGTGTTCTCCGTAGGGGTTGAAAGGTTCGCGTCCTTCCGTCGGTCAGCAGGGGTCCAGGCCGGTGTCTCGTTCACCTGTGGATGTGTGTTGTGTGTTGTGTGCTGTGTACTACGCGCGTGTGGAGTTTTTCTGGTGTCCGGCTGGCGACTCGCTGGCGACTCGCTGGCGGTACGGTCCTGTGATTCCGCAGGCTTGCGTCCAGATTCCTGGCGGTCGGCTGGCGACTCGCTGGCGGTCGGCTGGCGACTCGCTGGCGATTCCTTGCAGGTAAGGTCCCGCCAACTGGCCTCATCCTTAAGCATTTCGCGCACTTGGTGGTCACTCCAGCCCCAGCGAGTGCGCAGCGTGGGGCGGCCGGGGATCCGCTTCTTGAACCCGACACTCACTTGGTCCTCCCACCAACGCAGGTCTGCCTTCACAGCATCCGCTGGCCATGGGCGCGGCAGGTGGTCGGCAACCGTGGGCCACCAGCGCGGGTCGACCGCGAAGAACGGGGCCTTGCTCATGGCCAGAGCCGCGCTTCGACATCTGCGAGCCATACGGTCTCTCCTGGCCGCGACTCGTCTACATAGACGTAGCCCTCCTCCAGAAGTGCCATCACCATCTCCAGTGATTCACGCAGCCGAATTGGACACTCACCGGTCCATCCATCACGCCTGATGGCACCACATCGGCTGCACTCCTGTAGTTGAGCGCCTTGGTCAGTCCACTCGTGGTCAAGGCGCACCACGGGCGCACCGGTGGACCGGGTCTTGTCGTTCATTGCTTTCTCTCGTTCGGGTTGGTGGGCTCGTCCTGTCCCACCCCCCTCTCGTCGGATGTTGCCGGGGATCAACCAGCTACCGACGAGAGGGGTACCGCACGAACGCGGAGAAAGACAGGGTCCGATGACCGTGTGCATTCTACTTCGCGCCCTGTGCAGGGTCAAGGGTCAAGGCGCGGAACTCGGCAACCGTCAGCACCCCCCACTGTGGTCCAAATGCACGGTGGGTGGGGGCGGCGGTGGAGTCGCTGTGTGGGTGCATGGGTCTGCACGCCCATTTTGCCAAACCTCCAAGCATGCCTGCACGCCCATCGAACCCATCGAACCCATCGAACCCATCGCCCTCGCACGTCGCTTCACGAGCCGCTTCACGCCGCACACCGCGAGGTCCACAGCGCCCATTGGCCCGTCAGCGACCTCAGCACATCAACAAGCCCTCGGAGCCCCGCGAGACAAGTGGTGGGAGCGTTCTGACACTGCCTGTGCGGTGCCGGCGCGCGAGGTACCCTGCCAACCCTCCTGCCACCTCTGTCGCCGCCCTCCGAGCGCGCTGGACTGTGTAGCGGCGCTCCAAGCTGACGGGGTAGACTCCCTGCAGGAGGCAGGCGTGCTCAAGCAGGACCAGTTGATCATCGACGGCGCCATGGGCGACTGCATGAGGGCGTGCGTCGCCACCATCACCGGCATCGACATCAAGGCCGTCCCCAACTTTGTGGACCCCGACATCGCGTGGGATGACCACATGGGCCCGTGGCTCCACCGGCACGGGTGGGCGCTGATCGACACCTACCAGGACCGCTCGCCACGCGACTACAACTGGACCGGGCTCCAAGGGATGGTGGCGATGGCAAGCGTGCCGTCCCAGCTGTTCCCTGGAGGGCGTCACGCCATCGTGGTCGGCTGGCGACAGCACCCTGAGCATGAGAGCGCCCTGGAGGTCTACGTGGTCCACGACCCCAACCCGCGCAACCAACCCTACGTGGGCGTGGAGAAGCTGATCATGAACCTGCGATGGGTGGTCGCCCTACCCAGCCACGCTCCCATCTTGTAGGGTGACCTCGATGCGCGTCAGCAGCGCCGGAGAGCAGGACAGCGACACCATGGGATCTGGGCCCTCGGGGTCCACGGCAGCGCACCCCGCGATGGTGTGGGGGCCCTCCCACCGAGGGGAGTGGGCGCAGGAGTAGCAGTCGCGGACGCTCACGACGCACCCCCAAACATTGACACCTGGGCAGCGCCCTCCTCGTTGCGAAGGTTCCGCACGGCGGTGCGCCAGTATTCCTCCTTCAACTCCACTCCGACGTAGCGTCGGCCCAACGACAGCACACCAACACCCTCAGACCCGATGCCGCCGAACGGAGACAAGACCACGTCGCCGGGATTGGAGTAGAGCCCGCACAGCCTCTCGATCACGTCCAACTGGAGCGGGCACATGTGCTTCTCATCCGAACTCGATCGCGCCTCTCTCACGTTCAAGGTGCGTCCCTGGTCAACGTCCCACCAGACCGGCAGCGGCGTCAGCCCGCACCCAGTGTCGCCGTTGGTCCGCCAGATGGGGCTGGCCCACTGCTGCCACTGGTGAAGAGGGAATGTCTCAGGGGTGTGAGACACGGGAACCATCAATGCCTCCTCAGACGGCGACAGTGGAGGCCGGCGGAAGATGAGCAGATAGTCAGGCATGCCCACCCGGTTTCTGGTGCTGTCTTGTCGGATGTTCTTGTACAGCAACCCGTGGCTCTTGGTCCGCTGCATCTCGGTCACGGGGTCTTTCCAGATCGTGACTCGAGAGACGTAGTGAAATCCTGCGTCTTCGTGGGCCTTGATCACGGCGCCACTGAAGTCGCGGATCCCGATGTAGCCCTCCTTCGACTTCCGGGCGGGCAGGTCCGAGACGTGGACAGCACACATGCGTCCAGGCCGGACAACCCGGAACATGGACTGGAGCAGGAACCGATAGTGTTCTCCGAACTCCTCATCGCTGGCGCAGTTGCCCATGTCGCGCTCGGAGTCGCTGTAGACGAACAGGTCCGAGAATGGGGGCGAGTAGATGGACAGGTCCACGCTCGCTTCGGGCAGTTGCTTCACCACCTCCACGCAGTCCCCGCGGTACATGGTCCACGCTTCGCCGTGCTCAGAATCCAGACACTTGATCATTGGTTCACCCCGATAGTCTCAAGCCAGACAGGCACGCGCGCGACATGCGCCGGCCTGTATTCGTCGTGTCGGCTCAGGCGGATTGCCGCCGAGCGCGAGAATGCGTACATCTTCGTCTTCATCGCCGCATGCTGCTGTGACTTGCGGTGGATGGTCCGCCAGATGGCTTGCTCAGTCGCAGCCATGACGACGTGGACCGTCACGCGCCGGTCTTGTCCGAACCGCCACGACCGACGCACGGCCTGGTAGAAGCCCTCGTAGCTGAAAGACCCGCCCATGAAGACCTGCCGAGCGCAGTGCTGCCAGTTGAGGCCCATGCCCGCGATCTTGGGCTTGGTGATGATGACGCCGCCCTCATCAGCGAACCGGAGCAACTGCGCAGCCTTCTGCTCAGGCTTGTCCGAGCCGCGCACCGTGATGGCGTCCGGTAGCAGGGCCTCGACGGCGTCTTGGTCGTAGTTGGTCTCGACCCAGATGATCCAAGGCTCGTCCGGCTCGCGCCACACCTGACCAACCGCGAAGCGGGCGCGGTCGTTCGCTGTGAGCCGCTTCTCTTGGTGGATGCTCGTTGCGCTCATCTCGGGCTGACGGAACAGTTGCCCGTCCCCTCGGCCTTCGGAGATGTCGACGCTCACCAAGTGCTTCTCGATGTTCAGCGCGGGCAGGACGTAGCCGGTGTCGCTGAACTGGTCGCCCATGTGAGACGGCTTGCCAACGCACCGGGCCCAGGTCGTGACCCAGCGCCAGAAGTCGTCCACGGCGTGCATCTTGAGCCGCCATGGCTGGACGGTGTCTCCCAGGTCGTTGATGAACCACCGAGCCCGCATGACGGACTCCGACATCACACCAAGCCACTCGGCGTGGTTGCCGAGCTCGACGTGGTCGTTTGGGCTGGGGGTCGCGGTGCATGCCATCTTGTACGGCGTGTCCATGAACTGCTGGATCAGCCGGTTCCGCATGCGGCCGTGTGCGTTCTTCAGGATGCTGGATTCGTCCAAGACCACACCAGCGAATGCGGCCGGGTCCAACTTGTGGAGCTGGTCGTAGTTCCACACCCGGATCGGGGCGTCGTGGGAGAACGCGGAGACACCAGCGATGCCGAACTTGACCGCCTCGCGCTCAGTCTGACGGACGACCGCCAGCGGCGCCAGAATCAGCACCGGGCGGCCGGTGTGGACGTGGACCTGACGGGCCCACTCCAACTGCATGATGGTCTTGCCCAGGCCGGTGTCAGCGAACACAGCCGATCGGCCCAGCGAAAGCGCCCACTCCACGATCGATGCCTGGAACGGAAAGCACGGGGTGTCTGTCAGGTCGACCCGAAAGCCAGACGCGGTGTGTGCGGCGTGTTTGTTCGCGCAGAAGTGCTCATAGCTGCTCATCGTTCGTCCCCCTTCGCCCGGAGCTCGCGGTACTCGGTGACGGTCAAGACGACCACGTCTTGGTGTTCGAGGCTCCCCACCTCCCAAACTGCGGCCCGGTCACCGGTGAGCAGCACGCCCTCGGGCCCGTTGGCGCGTACGGTCAGGGTGCGTCGGTCGGGGTTCATGCCCACTCCGGGTGCCAGTAGCGGTCAGTCACGCGGCGCCAGCCGGGCAGCCCCGCGGCGTCGTCGCCCTCCAGCAGGCTGGTCCCTTCCATCTCGTCCGGGCACTCCATGGCACCGCGCACAAGACAGGAGCAGGTGGTGCAGAACGTCAAGCCGGTCCACAGCTGACCGAAGCCGTAGTCAGTGAAGTAGTCCACCGGGACCACGTCACAGGACGCCACGCCCTTGCAGCGCGGCTCCGTCAGGTCTTCGTAGAGGTCCCAGGCTTCGCGGGAGGAGCCCACGAACAGGGGCCAGAGGGTGTCGTTGGTGCCGTTGTACAGCCCGTGCAGCGTCTCCCCGTTGGGCAGGCGAACGGTCGCACTCGCGCGACTCACGACGCACCCCGCAGCGCCTTGGCCACCTTGGCCGCGGGCAGGTGCAGCACGTCGGAGACTACCTGGAGGCTGTCCGCCTTGGGCATGACCCGCCCCGTCTCCATGTTCTTGATCTGCTCCGCGGACATGGAGCACAGTTGGGCGAGCTGCGCCCTGCTCAGGTGCTTTGATTCGCGGTGCTGTCGGATCAGTTCGCCGATACTCATTGGTGTACCTCCGGCCCATACTTAGGCACATCGGGCCTCTGTGTGCAACCCAACCCGCACCACAGGCGGGCTATACAGGTGGCGACCGTTATTCAGCAGATGAATGGGACGGGCACGGTCGGCCTGTGTATGATGTTTGGGCGAGGTGAGAAGAAATGCGACGGACAAGCGAAGTCCCAGCCTACGGGGTGTCAAAATGAGCAGCAACGAGCGAGGGCAAGCCTGCCAAGGCATGGGGGCTGCTGTGAGCGACCGAGCGATGACGAAGGAGGAGCGCACCGAGGACATGTGGGCCGGGCTCGTGTTCCTCGTGGGGTTGGTGATGTTCTGCTGCGGGCTGGGCGCTGGCTTCGCCCTGTGGGGTGGGGCATGAGCAAGGACAAGCGAGACGACCAGCCTTGTGCCAACTGCCACGGGCACGGGGAGCGGTGCGAGCACTGCGACGAGACGGGGCGCATGACTGCGGCTCAAGTGGAAGACTACAACCGGTGGGCGAAGGAAAACGCCGACCTTGGGGGGTTCTGATGAACGCGGAGTTCCGCAAGTTGGTGTTGCGAGCAGTCACCGAGGATGACAAGCCGGTGTTGCGCGCCATCGAAGAGGACGCCTTGTCCGAGCTGATGGAGGACGGGGTCATCCGCTACAGCGGGAACCGCTGGTGGTTGACCCGCACCGGTGCCGCCGAGGCGCGGTGGGCACTGGCTGAGAGCAGGCACAAGGCGATGGAGGCACTGCGCGAGCAGCACCGGGCCCGCATGGCCCACGTCAAAGCCGCCACCCTGGAGGGGGTGGAGTGATGAGGGACGCACTGCACGAGCTGGCCTTCAGGTGGTTGAAGGCGTCCGAGGGGGCTCTGCGTCTCTCGGAATACGAAACGGAAGAGGGTAACCGCATCGCGGCGGCACGCTTGGAGGAGTACGCCACGGTTCAGCGCACACAGGCAATCGAGCTGCTGGCAGTCCTCAACGAGTTCTCAGGGGGTGAGTGATGGGCGAGACGATGACGACGCGTTGGCGGGGGCCCTGTTCCTCGGCGTGGTGGCTTGCTGGTGCGTGTTCGCGCTGGGCATGAGCGGGGGTGCGGTGTGAGCGGCAAGAGGCAAGAGGCAAGGCCCACCGTCGAGCAAATGGTCGAGGCTGAACAGTTCTGGATGCAATGGTCTGACACCCTCCATGCGCGCGGGGTCCGGCCGTTGCCGCCCTGGCGCGCCATGCGGCGCGCCGAGCAGCGCGCTTTAGCCAAGGTGCTTGCGGCTGCGGTCAAGCGAGGGCGTGCGCCCAAGGTGACCTGTCTTGGGTGCCATGGCTCCGGGTTCGTCGGCTTCGACCATGAGCGAGACGTGGAGATCGAGTGTCACCACTGCACAGACGGGACGATGAGCCCGGAGCAGGTGGCCGAGTACAACCGAGCCCAGCGCGAGCGGGCGGAATGGGGGTGTTTCTGATGGCTGTGAACGTGGGTGCTCACATCGAGAACGACGCGGGCGACTGGTGGGCGGTGCTCGACCTGGGCCCGGAAGAGGTGCAGGTGGTGAGCCACGCTACCGAGTCGGTGGACGTGGACCGGGAGTGCCTGGCGGCGTTGGTGGTGGCGCTGCTCCAGCGCTGCGACCCCGAGGACGTGCGGGACGCTGCGGAGGCTGCGGGCTTCGACCTCAAGGCGCTGGCGGGGGTGCCCCGATGAACCTGAAAGCTCTACTTGAAGGCACAGAGCCTTTTGGCTTCAAGGGCAGTCTTGACCGGCTGGCAGGACGGATCCCAACCGGTGCCGCTGATGCGTGGCCAGTCGGTAGTCGCGTGTCCTGCAACCCGCCACCGACGGACACCGATGAAGACTGGCTTGTGTTCACAAAGGACCGCCAATTCAAGCTGGCTCTTTTGGCTGCGGGGTTCACGACCGGTGAGGACCCGGACAAAGAGAGTGGTGGGTCGTCGTTCAACTCCTACCGTAAGGGCGACCTGAACATCATTGTCAGCCCTAACCGGCGGTTCGTTGAGCGGTTCTTGGTCGCGACGGCGCTGGCTACTCGGTTCAACCTGATGGACAAGGCAGACCGGATCGCCCTGTTCCAAGGCGTCCTGTACGGGCGACTGGAGGACCCCAATGCCTGACTGGCTCGCAGGCGTTGACCTGCTGGATCCCGAGGCGGTGGGGGCTGCGGCCCGTCCCGTGATGGCGAGGATGAGCAACCCCAACGGGCTGGACCGGGCGGAGTCCTGCTACCAGGACTGGCTTGCAATCGGTGAGGGGTGGGCGTACCTGGAGCTGCCCGGCCTGAAGCAGCGGACACGGAACGCGCTGGAAGCCATCGGCGTGGACCTGATGGACTCAGACGACTGGCGCGAGAGCGCAACGGGGGTGAGGGGATGAGCGAGACGATGACCATGCAGACGAGCGACACCCTCGGGAAGTTCGCGACCGCCATGGCCAAGGCTCAGGCCACCATGGGCGGCGCGGCGAAGGACTCGCGCAACCCGCACTTCAACTCCGCGTTTGCAGACCTCGCGTCAGTGGTCAACGCGGTCAAGGGCCCGCTCTCCACCAACGGGATCGCCTTTGTTCAGATGCCGAGCTCTACCGGGGATCTGGTCAGCGTCACCACGCGGCTGGTCCACAGCTCGGGCGAGTGGATGCAGTGCACCCTTTCGGCGCGGCCGCGCAAGAGCGACCCCCAGGGCGTGGGCTCGGTGGTGACGTACCTCAAGCGCTACACCCTGCAGGCGATGTGCGGCGTGCCCTCGGAGGACGACGACGGAAACGCGGGGAGCCAAGGGCCTGAGCGCCAGCAGGAGCGGCGTCCCGAGCCCCGGCAGGACTTCGACAGCAGCGCAGCGGTCGCCACCATCGAAGCGGCGTGGAGCGAGCACTACAACGGCACCGCTGCCGACTGGGCGCAGTCCGTGGGCTTCGACCTGAAGCAGGAGACCCGAGACGGGCTTATCCACCTGCTGCAGGACGTGCAGGCTGGCACCGTGCGTGGGGCCGACGGGCTGCGCAAGTGAGCCCGCTGGCCTGGGCCTGCGTGCTGGTCATCGAGGCCGGGCGCCTGGACTCCCCGCGGGTGTGGCACGCAGCCTTCTGCTTGTTCCGCCGCCACCACGACGACAGCGAGCTCAGCGCGTGGGTTCACGATGACCTTGTGGCCCTCGCCTGCAGCCTCAGTGACCCCATCCCCGTCTCCGTGTGGGACGACCTCGCGGGCTCCTCTCTGTGAGCCCCATCAACCAGCGCCGACGGTCGCCTCTCACCCCGTGCATCTCGCATTGGGCGACCGTCGGCGCTTTCCCTTTGGAGATGACATGAAGACTTATCTGCACATCGACATTGAGACGCTGCCGGCGCTCTACATGACTCCGGCCGAGCGTCAAGCCTACGCCTATGCCCACGTCCCGAAGACGTACAAGAAGCCGGAGAGCATCGCCAAGTGGGTGGACGCCAACACGGACGAGCAGTGGCGGCGCACGTCGTTGGATCCGCTCTATGGCATCACATGGATGGTGGGGATCGCCGTCAACGACCGAGATCCCGAGATCCTGATCGGCGACCCGGACGACCCCAGCAAGGTGCTGCACGACCTGAGCGAATACGTCGGGATGGTCTACGACCAGCATGGCGAACCGACGTGGGTGGGCAAGTCCTGCCGTCGCTTTGACCTTCCCTGGCTGGCTCAGCACGCGCTCCTTTACGGGTGCGGCCCCTTGAGCTCTACGCTTCTCAATGTGCTGGCGTACCCCTACGACAAGCGGGTGCAAGACGTGGGCGAGATGTGGCCCAGCCAGAAGCGCCTCAGCCTCGACCCGATGGCCGGCTGGCTTGGTGTCGGCGGCAAGTCCG
>Ga0316201_10005045_pt1 | contig 10087 bp, 10 predicted proteins | sample CS6wburrow_MG_FD_204516 | JGI IMG/M metagenome (GOLD analysis project Ga0316201, IMG submission 204516) | Coastal sediment microbial communities from Delaware Bay, Delaware, United States - CS-6 worm burrow | ecosystem: Environmental > Aquatic > Marine > Coastal > Sediment | place: USA...
CGAAAACCATCGAAAAAATGTATGAACGGAATGCGCGCGGCCAGGGTGGAGGCGTGCGCGATCAGGGCGAAGTCCTGTGCTTCCTGTACCGAACCCGATACCAGTTGCGCGAATCCGGTCGCGCGGGTTGCCATTACGTCCTGATGATCTCCGAAGATCGACAAGGCCTGCGCCGCCAGCGAGCGGGCCGCGACATGAAAGACGGCAGGTGTCAGTTCGCCCGCAATCTTGTACATGTTGGGGATCATCAACAGCAAGCCCTGCGATGCGGTAAAGGTCGTGCACAGCGCACCGGTTTGAAGCGCGCCGTGAACCGCTCCGGCGGCACCTGCCTCACTTTGCATTTCCACAACGGAGGGACGATCACCCCAGGCATTGGACTTGGCCTGGTTAGACCACTGATCAGCGAGTTCGCCCATCGGTGAAGACGGCGTGATCGGGTAGATCACGCATATATCGCTGCACTGGTAGGCAATCCTGGCGACGGCTTCGTTACCGTCGATAGTGGCGATGCGGGCCGGCGTTTCACTCTGCATGATGCATTCCCGTGGCGCTGGCTGTCCCGGGCTCCGGAATCAGGTCGATGGCATAACAGGGGCACTGCTCGAAACACACAGCGCAGCCGGTGCAGCGGCTGTAGTCGAACTTGTAGCGATGCCCGTGTCCGAGTTTGATCACAGCGTCCTCCGGACAGGCGGCGAGGCAACCGTCGCACTCGAAGCAATTGCCGCAGGAAAAACAGCGTTGCGCCTCGTAGCGTGCCTGCGCGGCATCCAGCGAAGAAACGATCTCGTCGAACCCGCTGGTACGGCTTTCGCCTGACAGCCGTCTTTCGTCCTGTTGCCGTGCATCGGTGTAGTAAGCGACTCGCAGTTTGTCGTGGGTGGCGAGCGGATGCGGCGGCGGTCTTTCGTACACGCTATTGCGCAAGTAGGCATTGATGTGGCGGGCCGCGTGTTTCCCATGTCCTACTGCGACGGTCACTGTCCGCTCCGATGGCACCATGTCGCCACCGGCAAAAACGCCGCGACAACCGGTCATCATGTTGCTGTCGACAATGACGGTGCCGTCATAGCCGAACTCCAGTCCCGGCAGCGAGCGCAGGAATTCGGTGTCCGATTCCTGGCCAAGGGCGAGGATCAGTGCATCCGCCTCGAGGGTTTCGGTTTTGCCGGTCGGATGCGGTTTCCCGTGTTCGTCGAGCGCCATCACTTCAACGGTAAGCGTGGATTCGTCGATCGCGCGAATCGAGCGTAACCAGTTTATTTTGACGCCTTCCTCGAGAGCTTCGTCGGCCTCGAATTCATGCGCCGGCATGTGTGCCCGGTCGCGTCGGTAAATGATCAGCGCTTCCTCGGCACCGAGACGCTTGGCGACGCGGGCGGCATCGATGGCAGTATTGCCGCCGCCGTATACCGCGACACGGCGTCCGAGTTTCGGCGCGGACTGATTCTTGACCCCCTTCAGAAAGCTGACGGCGTCGAGGATACCGCTGGCATCGCGCGCCGGAATATCGATTCGCTTCGCGAGATGGGCACCGACCGCAACAAACGCGGCGTCGAACTTGCCCTTGCGAATTGCCTCGCGCAGATCGGCAACGGGATGTTCGAGCACGAATTTGACGCCGATATCCTGGATGCGATTGACCTCGTGATCCAGCACGTCTCGTGGCAACCGGTATGCGGGAATTCCGAAGTGCATCATGCCGCCGGCAAGCGGCCCTGCCTCGCGGACCTCGACATCATGTCCAAGTCGGCGCAGGTGATACGCAGCCGAAAGACCGCTCGGTCCGCCGCCGACGATCAGCACTCGCTGTCCGGTATCGTTTTCCGGTGTAGGGAGTTTCCAGCGCTTCTCTATGGCGAGGTCCCCGATGTATCGCTCAACTGCGTGGATGCCGACGCTCTGGTCGACATGCTGCCGGTTGCACTGGTCTTCGCAGGGGTGATAGCAAACCCGGCCGTGAATGGCGGGCAACGGATTGTCCGCAACCAGGATGCGCCAGGCCTGCTCGTAATCGCCCGCCTGCGCCTTATCGAGCCAGGCCTGAATGTTCTCGCCAGCGGGGCAGGCGTGATTGCATGGGGGCTTGAGATCGACATAAACAGGGCGATGGCGCCGCAGCGCTCCGGCCAGGGCGTCGTGTTTCAAATCGGGCGCGGAAGTGAGATCGCGTTGTCGGGAGCGCATCCGGGGTCACCATGCGTAGCGGGGTTTGTTGTCCGGCGCCGTTGACCGGTCGCGAATGGCGCGACCGGGTTCGGCGTTCATGCCTTTTTGAATACGACATTTAAGTGTTGGCGGGTATCGTGGCAATCCGCTATGGAACCCCGGGCGGCGCCTGGAACGGCATTGCGATTGCGGTCAGGAGTCGCCTCTTCGGCGCCCGCGTTCGGCGTCGGCGCGATGCAGTATTCGCTGCAATTTTATCTAAAGTAAAATATTTAAAGATATTATAATATATTGTTTTTATTATTTTTCTTTCGCCATTCTAGCGGATGCGCAACGCGGCGGAAAGAGTCCAGGCTGTGTCTGAGGCTCAGCCATGGGTGGCGCAACGGCATGCGCGGTCCTGCGTAACGCATGATGTTCTTTGCCTGCTCGCGGCGGGCCCGTTTGTAGCAATGAATCGGGCAATTCGCGCAGGTGGGTTTTTCCTCCCCGTAGGGACACTTCGAAAGGCGCTGGCTGGCATAGGCAAGAAATTCCTCGCAGTCGGGGCACGGCTGCTGCGTCGCCGACTTGTGATTACCCGCGCAATAAATTTTCACCATTGCCTGCATCGTGCGGTACTCGCGCCGGATTCTGCCGAGCGTCTTCATCTGTTACAGGTCTCCGGTTTGGTCTTACGCAGGGCCGATACCCGTGCCGCGCAATACTTGAATTCGGGAATCTTTCCGTAGGGATCCAGGGCAGGGTTGGTCAGCAGGTTTGCGGCTGCTTCGGCGTAACAGAAGGGCACGAAGATCATGCCGTCCGGAACCGCATCGTCGCAGCGAATAGCGATTTCGATTTCACCGCGTCGGGTTGCAAGACTTGCCTTCTCCCCGGCGGCGAGTCCGGCCCGATCCAGTTCGCTTGTACACATAAATGCGGCTGCCTCGGGTTCGCGCTCGTCGAGAATCTCGGAGCGGCGGGTCATTGCACCGGTGTGCCAGTGTTCCAACTGGCGGCCGGTGCACAGAACCAGCGGATAGTCCTGGTCTGGAATTTCATCGGCTGGGGACGGTGTCGCTGGCACCAGGCGAGCGCGTCCCCCGGTTCGCGGAAACCCGTCGCCGAACACAACTTCATTGCCATTGTGAGTCGCGTCGTCGCAGGGATAGGTGACCGCGTTCTCCGTTTGCAGGCGTTCCCAGGTGATATGTGTCAGCGACGGCATCAGTCCCGCCATTTCCGCAAATACTTCTCGCGGCCCCGAGTAGTGCCAGTCAAGGCCGATGCGCCGGGCGATCTCCTGGATTATCCACCAGTCGGGTCTGGCATCGCCGGGTGGAGTCAGGGCCGGCCGGCCCATTTGCACCTGGCGATTGGTATTGGTGACTGTGCCGGTTTTCTCGGGCCAGGCGCTGGCCGGCAGGATGACATCGGCATAACGCGCGGTTTCGGTCAGGAACAGGTCCTGTACGACGAGGTGTCCGAGGCGCGCCAATGCGGCCCGGGCATTAGTCAGATCGGGATCGGACATGGCCGGGTTTTCTCCGAGGATATACATAGCGCGGATATCCCCCGCGTGTATTGCGTGCATGATCTCCACGACCGTCAGCCCGCGTTCAGGGTTGAGTGATGTATTCCACGCCAGTTCGAACTGTTCTCGCGCGGATGCCAGTTCGACGCCCTGGTAATCCGGGTACATCATGGGGATCAACCCGGCATCCGACGCGCCCTGGACATTGTTTTGTCCGCGCAACGGATGCAAACCTGTTCCGGGGCGGCCAATCTGGCCGGTCAAAGTTGCCAGCGCGATCAGACAACGGACATTGTCGGTTCCGTTGACGTGTTGCGAGATGCCCATGCCCCAGAAAATAATCGCTGCGTCGGCACCGGCGTAGACCCGCGCGATAGTTCTGAGAGTTGCGGCATCGATACCGCACAATGGCGCCATAGCTTCCGGGGTGAATGGTTCGAGGTGCGTCCTGAGAACCGCGAAGTCTTCGGTGTGGCGTGCGACATATTCGGCATTCCACAATTTCTCCGTGACAATGACATTCAGTAGAGCATTGAGCAGTGCCACATCGCTGCCCGGTTTGAACTGAAGCACGTGGGTCGCGTGGCGACCCAAGGCTGTCCCGCGCGGATCCATCACGATAAGCGTGGCGCCGCGCTTTGCGGCCTGTTTGAAAAAGGTGGCGGCCACCGGGTGGTTTTCGGTCGGATTGGATCCGATAACGATAATTACATCTGACTGCTCGACCGCGGTAAACGGCGCTGTTACCGCGCCGGATCCGATGCCCTCGAGCAGCGCAGCGACCGATGAGGCATGACACAGGCGGGTACAGTGATCGACGTTATTGCTGCCAAGTCCGGCGCGCATGAGTTTCTGGAACAGGTAGGCCTCCTCGTTGGAACACTTGGCGGAGCCGAAACCGGCAACGGAGGTTGCGCCGGATTCGCGGCGGGTATCGGCGAGACCGCCCGCAGCAAGGTTCAGCGCCTCATCCCAGCTCGCTTCGCGAAAATGTGCCAGAAAGTTCGCAGGATCGATGTCTGCAGCGGCGCTTTTCGGCACGCCGTCACGGCGTATCAGGGGTCGCGTCAGGCGCTCTTTGTGGTGGATGTAATCGAGTCCGAATCTGCCTTTGATGCACAGCCGGTTTCGATTGGCCGGTCCATTGCGTCCCCGCGCCGCGACAATGCGATCGCGAGCGGTCAGATAGGTCAACTGGCAGCCGACTCCGCAATACGGGCAGACACTGTGGGTCTCTTCGAGTTCTGAGGTGACTCCCGCGCCGGATTCATCAACTAGCGCCGATTCGATCAATGCACCGGTCGGACAGGCCTGCACGCATTCTCCGCAACCGACGCACGTGCTGTCGCCCATTGGGTCGTCGCAATCAAAAACTATTTTGCTGAGATGACCACGATGCGCCATGCCTATGACGTCGTTGACCTGGACCTCGCGGCAGGCGCGGACGCACAAATTGCAATGGATGCAGGCATCGAGAAATACCGCCATAGCCGGATGGCTGCGGTCGGTATGGCTGACGCTATCGGCAGGAAAACGGCTCGCCGAAACACCGAGTCGATCGGCCCACTGCCACAAGCGTGATTGAGGGTCATGGCAGGATTCGCGTTGCGGCTGATCGGCGAGCAGCAACTCCAGCATCATTGTTTGCGCTGCGCGCGCCCGCCCGGTCGCGGTCGAAACCCGCATCCCGGTCTGAGCCTTGCGAACGCAGGACGCGGCGAGTGTGCGTTCGCCTTCGATTTCGACTACACATGCTCGGCAATTGCCGTCCGGGCGATAACCGGGTTGCGGGTTATGGCAAAGGTGCGGAATCTCGATGCCGTGGCGGTTGGCAGCCGACCAGATCGTCTCCCCCGGTCGGGCTTCGATTTCGCGCCCGTCCACCACCAGCGTAAAAAACTCGCTGCTCATGCCTCGAGTTCCTCCGGAAAATACCGTAACAATGAAAGTAACGGGTTTCCGGCGGCCTGGCCAAGGCCGCAGATCGAAGCAGAGGACATGGCCTGGGCCAGTTCGCGCAGCAGCCCGGTATCCCAGTTGGGGGTGCTCATCAATGTCGCGGCCTTGCGTGTGCCTACCCGGCACGGTGTGCACTGACCACAACTTTCGTCTTCGAAAAAATGCATGAGATTGAGTGCAACTTCGCGCAGATCGTCCTGGTCGCCGAGCACAATCAGCGCGTGAGACCCGACGAAACAACCGTGCGCCTCCAGGGCACCGAATTCGAGTGGCAGGTCTGCCATGCTCGCCGGCAATATGCCGCCGGATGCGCCGCCGGGCAGATAGGCCCTGAAGCCGTGGCCGTCGGCCATGCCGCCGCAATGGTCTTCGATCAACTCGCGCGCACTGATGCCCGCGGGCGCCAGTTTGACCCCGGGTTCCTTGACCCGTCCCGACACCGAATAGCTGCGCAGGCCGGTGGCGCCACTGCGGCCATGGCCTGCATACCAGTCCGCACCTTTCTCGAGAATATCTCTGATCCAGTAAAGCGTCTCGACATTGTTCACCAGCGTCGGATGGCCGTGAATGCCACATTGCGCGACATACGGCGGGCGATGCCGTGGCAGGCCGCGTTTGCCTTCGATGGATTCGATCATCGCCGATTCCTCGCCGCAGATGTAAGCGCCAGCACCGCGTCGCAATTCGATCCGGTCAGCCATCGGAATTGCGGCGGAATGCAATGCTGCAATCTCGGTGGAGAGTAACTGACGAATCGCCGGGTATTCGTCGCGCAGGTAGAAATAGACTTTTTCGGCATCTACCGCCCAGCACGCGATCAGCATGCCCTCTAGCACGGTATGCGGATTGTTTTCGAGGTGGTAGCGGTCCTTGAATGTGCCGGGTTCGCCCTCGTCGGCGTTGACCGCCATCATGCGCGGACCCGGTTCGGCCCGAACCAATTGCCATTTCCGTCCGGGTGGAAAGCCTGCTCCGCCGAGTCCGCGCAGTCCGGCGTCGTTCAATGTGTTCATTACGAAATCGGCCGAAAGCGTGCCGGACACGCACTTCGACAACGTCGAATAGCCACCTTGCTGACGGTATGAGTCGAGGTCAACGTAGGGCAGCACGACGGCAGCCGTCGAGCCGCATGCCACGGCTTCGGCCACCTTTTCGGTCGTGGCATGGTCAACATGGAACTGGCCAACCGCGACCGTCGGAGCATGTTGGCATCGGCCCATGCATGGCGCCCTGACGACCCGCACGCCGTCGCCGCTGCCTTCATTCAGATCGCGCAGCAATTGCCGCGCACCGGCGATCTGACACGACAGGCTGTCGCACACCCTCAGAGTCAAAGGCGGCGGTGCCGGTTCGTGCTCGTCCACGACATCGAAATGCGCGTAGAAAGTGGCCACCTCGTAAACCTCGGCCTGGCTCAGCCCCACCAGGTCCGCCAGCGCGGCGAGTTTGGACGGGCGTACACATCGGTCGTGGTCCTGAATTGCATGGAGATACTCGATCAGGAGATCGCGCCGGTAGGGCGGATCGCTGAGCAATTGCCGCAGCGCGTCGAGATCGCCCAGGTCCGCACGGCGTCCCCGCGGACGCGCCCGGGCGCCGCCGTTGCCGGTATGCCGCGGTCGACGTTTCTGTGATCCGTTTTCAGACATTGTATGTGGGCCGCCGGTTTGATCCGCCCCGCGCGGCGGCTGTCGGCGCGCGGGCTCTGTCCAGTGAGCATAGGGCCAGTCGCGGGAACTCGGCAACCGCTACAGCGTCATGTTTCGCCATTGTTGGGGAAATTTGCCCGTTGACGCATCCAATTCACCGCGCAGCGGCATCTAATAGGCAAGACACAACTTTGTTGCGAAGGAGAACCGGAAAATGAGTGGAGAATGGGTGCCAATTTCGATGTTTTTGTCGGTCGCGTTAATTGCAGTGGTGTTTCTTGTGCTGCGATTCCGTGGCAAGCGCGAATTGCAAAAAACGGTTCGCCTCGCGCTGGAAAAGAACCACGAACTCTCGCCGGCGTTGCTGGCCAGTCTCGATGAGCGCAAGCGCTCGCCGCAGGCGGATTTCCGACGTGGCCTGATTGGCGTTGCAATCGGTGCTTCGTTCGCACTATTCGCCCTGATTCTCGGTGAGCAGGATGCGATCCGCCCAATGCTCGGAATATCGGCCTTTCCATTTCTGGTCGGAGCGGCATACTTGGGACTTTCCAGGTGGGGTGGAAGATCCGATCGCGAAGAACCTGAAACTCTCCACGGCGGAGTCGGGCAGTGACGAGGAACTCGTCGCCCGCGCGGTGTCGCTGCAGGATGGCGACGCGTTTGGTGAATTGGTGCGGCGCCACCAATCCCGGGTGCGCGGATGTCTGCGTCAATTGACCCGCGATTTTGCACTCGCCGACGACCTGGCTCAGGAGACCTTCGTCCGTGCGTGGGACAAGCTGTCCTCATTCTCCGGGCAAGGCCGGTTCGTGTCGTGGTTGATGAAACTCGCCTACAATGAGTTTTTGCAGTCACGGCGCAAGGCCAAACGGTACAGCGCTGCGGTCGACAGGTTCGGCACCGAGCAGACTGCGGTGCATAATCAGGCAGGCAGCGCCGGCGTGGCCTTCAGTTCCGATCTCGAGGTCGTGCTTGCCGCGTTGTCGGAAGAGGAACGCAGCGTCATGGTAATGTCATTTGCACTCGGGCTTAGTCATGCGGAGATCGGCGACGTCACGGGAATGCCGATTGGCACGGTAAAGTCGCATATTCACCGCGCGCGTCAGCGCATTCGCGAGAAATTTCCGGAGGAAAGTGGCGGCAAATGACCGGCATCCACAACCAGCAGGACGATGAGCGACTTCGCGGATTGTTCCGCGAGGCCATGCCTCCGGTTGCGGATGACGGCTTTAGCGATCGCGTGCTTCGCCGCATTGGCCAGCGCAAGCGGATTCGCCGAGCGGTGCTCTACCTGGCCGGCGGCCTCGGATTGGCGATCGGCGCACGGCCGGCTACCGATTTGCTGATGGCGGCGGGTGACTGGATGACCGCCTCGCTCGGGCAAAGCGCGGTGCTGGCCGTAGACCGGTTCGAACCGATGATTGTTGTCGTGGTGCTTGGACTTCTCAGCCCATTCCTTGTAAGCCTGCTGGAGGACTAGGAGAATAGGCGCCGGGCCTGCATTCGCAGGGGCCGTTGTGACGTCTCGTCGATCTGGAGTCAGTAATGCCTGATAAGGGAAACAAGGGAAAAAAGTCGCGCAAGGACAAGGACAAGCGCAAGGGCGACAAAAAACACAAGCAAGGCGAGGGCGCTGGAAAAGTGTCGGGATCCGCGGCGAGAGACCATTCGGCCGAGCGCGGAAAAACCAGGAAGAAAGGGGACGGCAGTAAGAGAAAAACCGATGCCGCAGCGATGGCGCGTGCGATTATCGATCCGGGTCAACGAGTGCGGATGATTGCCGAGGCGGCCTACTACCGGTCTCTTGCACGTGGCCATGATTCAGGTAGCCCGGAGCAGGACTGGGCGGAGGCGGAACGCGAAATCGAGCAACAGTATCCTTCGCAGGACGCGTCCGCCGGCTAATCGGGTGACTGCGCAACCACCGCCTGGCGCTCACGTCTGCCAGGTGTGCGGAATCGACTGGCCGACCGCAATTGTCAGGGGCATATTCCCTTCAGTACCAGATGTTGATAGCTAACCAGACCCTGTATCTCGCCTCGCGAAATCACCGGGGCCGCCGAAATGCCAAACCGGCCGAAAAACCGGGCACAGTAACGTATGTCCATTTCGGGACGTATAAACAACACCGGCTTGGACATGATTTCGTAGACATTGACACGGTCCGCTGAGCGGTTCTGGGCCAGAACGCGGGTGGCAATGTCCGATGGCACGACTATGCCGTACTCGTCGTGCTTGGTACGACGATTGATGATCAGATGATTGGCGGAATTTTGCCGCATCAGTTCGACCGCTTCGGTTACGGTGGTCATGCCGTCGACCATGACGAAATCCTGCTCCATGACTTCCCGGGCCTGGATTCTTTTTGTGTCGCTCATATCTGCTCTTCCTCCTCCAGTTCCGGCGCGATTTTTTCGACCTGATGCGCAACTCCGACCGCATCTTCGACGTCGATCTGAAACGCAATTCCGGTGCCGGGTGAGGTGTCGAACTCACCGGCAATACTTATGGTCTCCAGGATCGGTCGCGCCCGATGTTCCTCTACCAGGAGCAGGACGACATCCCGCTGCGTTTCGAGGGTCAGGCCGAGGAAGGTCTTTTTCTCGTCGATGCCTTGTCCCCGTGCATTTGTGATAACCGTACACCCGGTCGCGCCGGCTTTTCGCGCCGCCTCGGTGATCGCCTCCGTCTTGGTGTCATTGACGAATGCAATGACGAGTTTGAATCTCATTTGCTGTCTCCTTTTCAGCTTTGCGCTGTTGTGCTCTGGCGGTTGTCTTGGTTTGTCTCG
>Ga0316201_10005046_pt1 | contig 10084 bp, 6 predicted proteins | sample CS6wburrow_MG_FD_204516 | JGI IMG/M metagenome (GOLD analysis project Ga0316201, IMG submission 204516) | Coastal sediment microbial communities from Delaware Bay, Delaware, United States - CS-6 worm burrow | ecosystem: Environmental > Aquatic > Marine > Coastal > Sediment | place: USA: Delaware...
CGGCAGGACGCATGAGTTTGCTTTCCACGTACTCACCCCATGATTTACCGCTGACTCTCGAAATGATCTCGCCGGCAACAATGTACAGCAGGTTGTCATAGGCATAGCGGGTGCGAAAACCGCTGACTGGTTCGAAATAGCGCAAGGCATGGATGACGTCCGCCCGTGTAAATGCATTGGGTTCCGGCCAAAGCAACATGTCACCTTTGAAAGGCGCCAGGCCACTACGGTGGGTGAGCAGGTCGGTTACCGTGAACCCGGCGGTTACCCAGGGATCATGCATGCGAAATTCGGGGATATGGTCGATGACAAGATCGTCCCAGGCAATTTTTCCGTCATCGACCAGGGTGGCCAGCGCTGCGGTTGTAAAGGCTTTGCTGTTCGAGGCAATTTTGAACAGGGTAGACGTGTCAACGGTGGCCTTCTTGCCTATCTCGCGCACACCGAAACCGCTGGCAAACACGGTTTCACCCGCTTTGACGATACCGATCGCCATACCCGGCACTTCAAATTCGGACATCGCGCGCACCACGAGAATGTTGATATCTGCCTCACTCACCCCTTCCCTTTGAAACGCCGTTGCCAGTGGGCTTGAAAACAGGAATACCAGGAACGTGAGCGCTGTAAAGACATGCGGGGTCAAGCAGCGAACATTAAGTAAACTGGCAGCAAATATTCCTGTCGGGTTTAAAAATGAAGGATTCATGCGGGTTTTCCGGAACTATCTGTCAAAAAGGGTTTTCAGCATCCACAGGCCGTCTAAAGGTAAATGAGGCTTACAACGATATACAGAACTATGGTTATTCCCCCGGCCAAAAGGGCGTACGGTAGCTGCGTCCGCACATGTTCGAGCAGGTCGCATCCCGAGGCTATCGCAGATACGGCCGTGGTATCGGATATCGGCGAACAGTGATCGCCAAAAATGCCGCCACCCAGAATGGCCGCCAGCACCAGCGATGGCGGCAGACCCAGCGCCTGGATCAGGGGAACGCCAATGGGAATCAGTATGGCAAAGGTTCCCCATGACGTGCCTGTGGAAAAGGAAATCAATGCACCGGCTATAAACATCATCGGTACGATCAGGAATACCGGCAGATATTCACCGACCAGGCCGGCAATGAACACACCTGTACCCAGCTCTTTCAGGCTGGCACCAAGCGCCAGTGAAAACAATACAATGGTGACCAATGGCAATAATTCACCCATGCCTTCGAAGCCGATTTTTACCAGCCGGATATGACTGAAGTTACCGCTGCGCAACATCATCAGGTAGGCGACAAGGCTCGCCAGCGTCACCGAGTACAGCACGGATTTTGAACCACTGCCATTGGCCATGACACCACCACCCGTCCAGAACATGAAACCGACCATGCCGGCCACCATGACGAACAATGGCACAAACATGAATGAAGGGTGCGTGGCATCCACGGGCAGGTCTTCGGCGCTATCCTCGTGTTTTATACTCGGGCTGGTCGCCAGCGGCCCGAAATACCTGCCACTCCAGGCTGTAAAAAATACGATAACCAGCGTAACCACTGCATAAAAGTTCAACGGCAGCGTGCCCCACAATATTTCCGCCGCGGGTTTTTCCAATTCATAGCTTCCCAGCAAGGCCAGGATAAAGGCGCCCCAGGCATTCAACAGGATCAGGATGCAAATCGGTGCGGATGTGCTGTCGATAAAATAAGCCAGTTTCGCCCGGCTCATTCCGAAGCGGTCAAACAACCCGCGTGACAGGATACCCGCTGTCAACACGCTGAGGTTGGATTCTACGAATATTGCCAGTCCAACACCGCTGGTCAACATGGCCGTCTGTCTTTGATTACGGGCGATCCCGCGGTTAACAATCGCATTGACCATGGCCGTTACACCGCCTGACTGACGAATATAGGCCAGCAATGCGCCAATCATCAGGCTGAAAACCAGTATGCGGGCATTGTCCCTGTCTTCCAGCACGGCAACGATTCTCTCCAGCGTTTCGAGCCCGCCCAACGGCACGCTCGATAGCAGCGAAGACTGTTGCAACACTTCGGCAGTGAAAATGGAAAGAAACAGCGCCAGGATGACTTCACGTTTCCACAAAACGACGACGATGGCAACAATCGGAGGTAGAACGGACAGCCATTGGGAAGACATGGTTTACGGTTATCCTCGAGTACGGGTATTGTGTTGAAAGGCAATCAGCGGAGCATCTGCAACACACGGTCGGTTTGGTCTGGTAATTATATATTCCTGCGAAACACGTCTATAATCTTATATTATTTTTCCCGTCGCAGCCGAGATTATCAGCATGGCATTTTTCGATTATCGTGAAGGTCAACTTCACGCTGAAGGCGTGTCCATCAAGCGGATCTCAGAGCAGGTCGAAACCCCGGTGTATTGCTACTCAAAAGCGGCTTTGCGACGTAATTTCCTGGCGTATGCCGGGCACTTCAACAGCGAAGGCGCGCTGATCTGTTACGCCGTCAAGGCCAATTCCAACCAGGCCGTTATTCGCACACTGGGCGAGCTGGGTGCAGGCGCTGACGTCGTCTCTGAAGGTGAACTCAGGAGAGCCCTGCTGGCCGGCATCCCCGCCGGCAGGATCGTGTATTCGGGCGTGGCCAAGACTGCCCGGGAAATGCGTTATGCACTGGAGCAGGAAATCCTGCAGTTCAATGTTGAGTCGAAGCCGGAACTGGAATTGTTGAACGAGGTGGCATTGTCCATGGGTAAAAAGGCACCGGTCGCATTCAGGATTAACCCGGATATCGACGCCAGGACCCATGCGAAGATATCCACGGGCAAAGCCGGCAACAAGTTTGGCATTCCCTGGACAAGGGCACATCAGGCTTATGCGCGGGCCGCGGAGCTTCCCGGCATCCGGGTTCAGGGTATTGACATTCACATCGGCTCGCAGTTGAACCAGCTGGAACCTTTTGAACAGGCCTTTATCTGCATCGCCGAATTGACAGCTGAGCTGCGGCAACTGGGTCACAGGATATCTGTCCTGGATATCGGTGGCGGCCTGGGAATCGACTATACGGATGGTTCTGCACCGCCACCGGCGGTAAGCGACTATGCTGCACTTGCCAACCGCATACTTGGGCACCTCGGTTGCAGGATTCTCATCGAACCAGGCCGCTCACTGGCCGGCAATGTCGGGTTGCTGGTCTCACGCGTAATCTATATCAAGGAAGGTGAACTTAACCGTTTCCTGATCATTGACGCCGGCATGAATGACCTGATGAGACCGAGTCTGTACGACGCCTATCACGAAATTCTGCCGGTCAGGCAAACCGCAGGCGACCCCATTCACTACCAGGTTGTCGGCCCCATTTGTGAAACCGGTGATACATTTTCCCACGACAGGGTTCTGCCGCCTTTACAAGCAGGTGACCTGGTGGCGATCAGGGATGCGGGGGCTTACGGCGCGGTGATGGCTTCCTCGTACAACACCAGGCGGCTGGTGCCCGAGGTTTTGGTTGACGGGGATCAGTTCACCATCGTGCGGCCACGGCAGGAGTATGCAACGTTGATAGACATGGACACGCCGGACGGACCCGCCTGCTAGCCTCGTACCTGGCAATCCAACGGGGTCAGGACGACGGGGATCCTGCAGCGCCGCGAACGCCTTGCGGCTGATTGACAAGACAGGACATATGACCCTGTTCCGATTGACAGTTCTTGCGCCCCGAAAAACACCATAACGGAATAGTAATTCAGCTAAAAAACAGAAAGTTATTCCTGTTTCCTCGAAACCAGCGTAAGCCTGTCATCGTACAACCGCCTTTCGACGCCTATAACGTGCCCCCGCTCATTTAACAGGGGAAAAATGTACACGGGATCCAATTGGGCCTGCCAACGACCTGAGGAATTTTTCTCGATGTTGACCTCGAGGTGCCCGTAGTGCTTGCCACCGTCTTTCAGTATGCCCCGGTCATCGTAGACCTCAGGCGCGTCCGCGTGCGCCAGGAACACCCTGAAGGGGTTCTCCACGTATTTGACCGGTCCGCGCAGACCATCGCCACCAATACCGATATCGAAAAAGTGAATTTCATGCGCCTCCGCTTCACCTGCGGGAGTTACCTCCGTTCCGGACAGCACGGAGTGCTCGTACATCTCATCATGGCCATTGAACACAGCGTCAACACCATAGCGTATCAACAACGGCGTCAGTGCGCGTAACGGTCGCGAGGAGAGTATATCGTGACGCGGCAGGATGCCCGGCGGCCTGGCATGAACACCCGAGGAATAAGGTGCACCGTGAAACATAACGAATGTAAAGCTGCTGTGCTTTTGCGCCTGCTTCAGTTGCTGCTCCAGCCAGGCGTATTGCACCGAACCGGGATGCCAGTCGGGCGCGTGACCTGCATCGTTCTCTCCGCGCAGCCTCCAGTTGGTATCCCGGTCGCTCTGGTGCGGCTGGCCATCGGTGGTATCGAGAGCGATGAGCGTGACCTGGGCATACCTGAGCGCATAGTAGCGCTCGGAATGGTCTGCGTTGTCACTGCCGTTGGGTGGCAGGTCGAAGTAACTCTGATACTTGCGTACGGCGCGCCCGGTATCTTCTGTGGAGTATTTTCCCAGTTCCCCGGGGCCGCCGAAATAATCATGGTTTCCCAGCGCCGGCAGTATGGGTATCGATGCTGCGAGCCCCGCGTTGTGCCGCCAGAATTCATCCCAGTCACGCTGTTCACCGCCTGACTCGACGATATCACCGGCAATCGCCACGAAAGCGGGTTGTCTTGCTGCAATGACTTTCAGGTTCTGCCGGTAACCGTCGGTTTGATCCAGCGGATACCTGCGGTTCCGGTTTGAGCCGTTGGTGTGCGGCCAGGCCGTGTGCTTGCCGGTGGATTCCGGCTCCGTTTCGCTGTCTGCGTAAACAATGAAACGTAAGGACTTGGCGCCGCCGTCCACCGTCTCGAAATGCCCGCCTGCCATTCTGCCATCCTGTTTAACCTGGTATCGGTAAGCGGTACCCGGCTTGAGGCCGGTAATCCTCAGCTGGTGAAGATAAGGCAGTTTCACCGCTGAGCAATCGCCCGGTCGGCATCTCTCGGCCGGGTGATAGTACAGCGCGGCCGCTTCGACCGGGTTCGACTCAAAACTCCAGCCGCCCTCCCCGCTGTGTCCCGTTTCGTATAACAGCAATTGCCCCGGCCGGTTGCCGTTGCTGAACCAGATTACGGTCATGGCGTCGCCGGCAGGATTCTGCACGTACGGCGTCACGCGAAAGCCGCAGTCACCGAAGCGGTCTTCGAGCGCCTCCTCAGCTGTGTAGCCATCCAGCCTTTGCAACCAGCCGGGCAACCAGCGGGCCTCGTTGCGCTCCGGCGGCGACAGTTCAACGCGCAGGCCCAGGCGGCTGGCTGCTGCAGCCCTGAACTGTCCGACAATATAGTCACAGGCACCTGCATCGACGCGCATTGTCTGTAACGACTCGAGTACCTGCACCAGTCCCCAGCCCTGCTCCTGGTAACGTTCGCGGGGGTTGTTACCCAGGCCCTTGAAATTATAGTAATCGATGACTGCGAACAGCCCTGCCGGCGTGTTGACAAGCTGTTGTAAAAGTGCGGTTAAGGCCTGTTTTTGCGGACCTGGAAGTTCGAGATCATGCCAGCGCTGCGCAAAAGCAGAGACGATGAACCTTGCCTGGTAGTGCCGGGTATCCTCCAGCCAGTCACGCAGCTCGGTCATTTCACCTGATGCGCGGGCAGCATCAAATTCCGCCTTGCTGCGCCAGGGCGCGGCAAACGGTTCCAGATCAAGCAACCAGGCGGGCGCCGCCTGCGATTCCTGCTGCCTCACAAAGGCGACCATGGCGGGAAACTGCTCATCGAAAGGTGCGTCGACGCCTGCGGGAAACCAGATAAAGTGACCAATACCGAGGGAGGGAAAATCTTCACCCACGTTCCAATGGGTCAGGTATTCCCTGTTGCCACCGGTTTCGTTCTGGAATATTCGTGAACCGATCCAATCGTACGTTTCAACACTCAGTTGCGGCAGTTCAAGCTCCAACCCCGGCGTCCCGGAATCCACGCCGGCAACCTCTGCCGGCTCGCACGCGGTAATCACCAAAACCAGGATCACCAATAGCATTGGCAACACGAATAGCGACGCCGTTCTTCTCATGAGATGAAATCAATGCACATAATGGGTCCGGTTGCTCGTACAATACCCTTGGCAATAGCAGAAAACAGTCTGCTCATTATAATGACAATTGCTCATCGTGTTGGCGGAAAACCGGGGCCGCGGCCCTGCTGTTGCTGACAAATCCGTATCCAGCAGAAAAGACAACAAACATGGCCGGCTCCTCAAAAAAAGCAATATTCGCAGCGCTTATCGGCAACTCGCTGATAGCGGTGACCAAGTTCGCCGCAGCAGTTCATACAGGTAGTGCAGCAATGATGAGCGAAGGCATTCATTCACTCGTCGATACGGGCAACCAGGTCCTGTTATTGTGGGGGATACGCTCTGCCAACCGCCCCCCGAGTCCCGAATTCCCATTTGGCCATGGCAAGGAAATCTATTTCTGGAGCTTCGTCGTCGCCATGCTGATTTTCGCTCTTGGCGGAACCGTATCCATCTATAAAGGCTGGCAACACCTGTCACACCCTACAAGCATTGAAAACATCGGCATCAACTACGTGGTGCTCGCCTTCGCGGTGGTGTTTGAAGCGGGGGCATTGTGGGTAGCGGTCAAGGAGTTCAACCTGAGCCGAGGCTCCCGCAGCATCGTCAGGGCCATTGTGAAGGGTAAGGACCCAACCCTGTTCGTGGTTGTTTTCGAAGATTCCGCCGCCCTGTTGGGACTCCTGGTCGCATTGGCCGGATTGATTATGTACCAGATCACCGGCAATCCGGTTTTTGACGCCATCGCCTCGATCGGTATTGGTGTGGTCCTTATTCTGACGGCGCTGATCCTCGCCATTGAAAGCAAAAGCCTGCTTATCGGCGAGAGCGCTGATCCGAAAATTGTCAACGGCATACGCTCTATTCTCGCGGGTGATGAAAGGACGATAACGGTCAACGAAGTCGCCACCCTGCACATGGGACCGGATTTTATCGTCGCGACCATCTCGGTGGACTTTATCGATGCGTTGTCCTCGGCGGAACTCGAACAGGCTGTGACCCAGCTTACTAAAACGATCAAAGCTACCGACCCCCGCATCAGGCGTGTATTCATCGAAGCGGAACGCCAGTCGGACCACCACAAAAAAGCCACGTAAACCGAGCCGCCGGGCGCGGGGAAACCGGGCAATTGCAGCAGTCTTTTTCTGGTTCTGCCGCCGGCTGTCAGCGGAGCGCTTAAACCGTCTGGTAGTACAGGTTCTGCGGGTGATTCGCCTGTGCGAAGAAAAACCAGCGTTCCATGACCAGGCCAGCGTACTGAACCAGGAACGCCAATAACAGCAATGCCGGCGCAGACGATGCCAGTCCGGCTGCAAGCAGCGCCAGCGGAACCGGGAAGACCAGTAACAGGAACAACCATTTCACATTCCTGTATTTGCGTTTTGAAGCGCCGTGAAAATACTCACGGGTATTGAACGAACCGCCCATCGCCCCCTGCGCTATCTGTTGAATGTGATTATGCCGGATACCGATGGCCGTCTCCATCGTCGACTTCGGTTTCAGGCGGGCATTGCGGATCAGGCTGGCGGAGCGGCCGATCAGGGCGAGCACGGTCAGAATGATAGCCCATGCGCCAAAGAAACCGGTCTGTTCCGAACCCTGGTAGGCGGCAAATCCCGTCACCAGCGTGAAACCCGAGGCCCATCCCAGCAAGGTGTAATTAATGACCGTCCACGGCGTTGCCCATTCCTGCAGCATTTTGATGCAGGCATAGATCATGCCGGTGCACAGGAACAAGGCGAAGCAAAGCACGGTAGCAACAGCGCCGACGAGCAGTGAAAGGTCGACCGGAAACGAACTTCCCAGCGTGAACAACACGGGATTGAAGCCCATGAAATGCAGTAAACCCCAGGCAGCGACCGAAGCCATGAAAACCGGCAGGACGATGACTTCGCGCGACATCCATGATGTCCGCCAACGGGCCGCTGAACGCCAGGCCCGCTCCGGACGGCCGAGGTGTAAAAACGAGCTGCCGAGGCCCGCCACCAGTAACAGCAGGGAAATCAGGCTGCCCAGTGCATAGAACTCTACGGAATCCTCTGCCGGCAGGAGCTTGAAAACCGAATACAGCTGCCCCGTGTAAAGTGCCAGGAACAACCCCTGGCCGGCGCCGATCAGGGTGGTCAGAAAAATAATTGAAAATGCGGGATGCATGGTTATTTCCTTCGAATCTATTTACCAGCTGGTCGCTTCGTCAAGGGTCGGATCACTCGCGTCCGGCATCGGCTTCTGGCGCTCTTTTTTGAGCGGATTGTCAGCGCGAACCAGTTCATCTTCATGGATGGTTATACTGGCCTTCTGGCGCGGCAGGTAGTGATTGGCGGGCTTGGTGCCCCACTCCGGCATCAGTTGATAACCACCGCTGTCCCGGATGGCAACAGAAACTTCTGAATCGGGATCGTTGACGTCACCGAACAGGCGCGCCTCGGCCGGACAAGCCAGTACGCAGGCGGGCTTGCGCTCGCTTTCCGGCAATGAATCGTCGTAAATTCGGTCGACGCACAAAGTACACTTCTTCATGATCTTTTGATGCGCATCCAGTTCCCTTGCCCCATAGGGACACGCCCATGAACAATAGTTGCAGCCGATGCACTTGTCGCTGTCGACCAGCACAATGCCGTCGGATTCACGCTTGTAGCTCGCGCCGGTCGGACACACCGGCACGCAGGGCGGATCTTCGCAATGCAGGCAGCTCTTCGGAAAATGAACGGTCTCGGTATTCGGAAACTGCCCGACCTCGAAACTCTGCACGCGGTTGAAAAATGTGCCGACAGGGTCTTCACCGTAAGGGTTCATGTCGGACATGTAACCCGCCGTGCCGGAGGTATTCCACTCCTTGCAACTGGTGACACAGGCATGACAGCCTACGCAGACGTTGAGATCGATGACCAGTGCCAGTTGAGTCATGACCTGCCTCCTTTACCGGCAAAGTAAGTTAACCAGCGGCTCGGTTTCCTCTCCGTCATCTGTCCGGGAACAGCGGGCATGGTGTCAAATTGCGGCGAACTGACTTTCTCCTCACCCGCCCCCGCCGGATAGATACGCACGCGCACGTCAAACCAGCCGGCCTGGCCGGTAATTGGGTCTGAGTTGGACAGGTGGTCACCATCTTCTGATGGCGGCAACTCCTCGCTGATCAGGTGGTTCAGCAGGAAGCCCTTTTTCGCCTCGTTGGCATCGCCGTCCAGCGACCAGGCGCCCGAGGCTTTGCCAATGGCGTTCCACGTCCAGACCGTACCGGGCTCGACCGCCTCCGAATGACGGCACAGGCAACGGACCTTGCCGTGCATGGACTCGACCCACATCCAGCCACCGTCCTCGATGCCCGCATCCTGTGCGGTCTTCGTATTGACGTGCAGGAAGTTGTAGGTATGGATCTGCCGCAGCCAGGCGTTTTGCGAATCCCAGGAGTGGTACATCGCCATGGGCCGCTGTGTCAGTGCATTGAGCGGATATTTCTCCAGGTCGGACTGCAGCGCTTCGAGCGGCTGTGAGTAGAATGGCAGCGGGTCGAAGTGCTTCTCCACGCGCTTACGCAGATGATCGGGCGGCTGCCGGGAATCCGATTTGCCCTGGGCAGCGAGACGGAACTTCTGCAAAACCTCGGAGTAAATGTGAATGTTAATGGGTTCGGTATAGCGCAGCATCGCGTGGCGTTTGGCCCACTCCAGGTAACCCTGGTTCCAGTTGCGCATGTACTGGTAGGACCTCGGCAACTTGTACTGGAAGGCACAGTTGTTCTTCGCGTACATCTCCCATTGTTTCGGATTCGGCTCTCCTTTCATGAACTTATCACCGTCCTTGCCGCGCCAGCCGGCCAGGAAGCCGATGCCGGAGCCGGGCGCCGTTTCGTAATTGATTACAAAATCGGTGTAATCACGGAATTTGGGACTGCCATCGGTAGCGGTGAACGCCGGCAATTTCAGCCTGCCGGCCAATTCTATGAGCACATCCTGGAACGGCCTGC